>Ga0075365_10000591_pt1 | contig 14153 bp, 16 predicted proteins | sample EndMetdeltDD1765_FD_71387 | JGI IMG/M metagenome (GOLD analysis project Ga0075365, IMG submission 71387) | Populus endosphere microbial communities from Tennessee, USA - Endosphere MetaG P. deltoides DD176-5 | ecosystem: Host-associated > Plants > Roots > Endosphere | place: USA: Tennessee... | reverse complement strand
GCTATAGGCCGTATCGATCAATATTATTATTGACTAAAGTAATGGAACGTTCAATGGACAAGACAGGAACCAAAACAGTCGCGCCCGACCTTAGTCTGCCAGGCGCAGGACTTTAGTCCTGCCATTTTATATTTAAGCACCGAAGTTAATGGGCTCGACATAGGGCCGCACCGCGTGGGATCAATAGCAGAATGAATTCGAGCAGCTATGGTGTGACCGGTGAAGGATCGCACTAGGCTTCCTCATCCTCTTCCCCCCAAAGTCGCCAGTGGGTAGGCTCTACATCCACGAAATGGCCGGTTATCGCGTCTCTCCAGCCGTCAACGGCGCGTCTGCAAGGGAACACGAGCGCGTGCACACCGTCTTCGTCCAGAACGGCCAGTTCCAGGCTATGAAAGAAGGGGGCATTGAGTATGGTCTGCCACATTGCAAAACGATGTGCTCTGTCGCCTCCGTCGGCTTTGATTTTACGCAAATCCTTAAACGCCCAACAGCGGCCGACGCGGACAATGTTACATTATCGCTGCGGGAACATTAGCTGTCTCTAATAGTTGATGCGAGCGGCAGGGTGGTGCCCTCCATCTCCTGCCGAAGATCGGTATCCGATCGGCCCGCGCTCTCTCCGCCAGAGGAGTGCGGGCTTTCGACGCTAAGCGGGCAGCGATGGTCGACAAGCCTGCAACGACATATGCGGTCGGGGAAGACTAATGAACTCGGGCAATATGCGTGAACCTGTCGTGACGCTTTGATGAACCCTTGAGCCCGCCGCCGGGGTTCGACGGCGGGCAGGCAAACGGCTGTAAATCCCTGCGAGGATCTCGGCCGCCCACCTATATTACAACTTGCTGATGTATGCGGTTGCGTCAAGAGCCTTTCCCTCATGCCTTGTGAGGACAGGGGACTTCAGTCTTAGTTGAGCGCGCACTAATATGCCTATAACTTAGGCATTGCGGGCCTATAACCCCGAGACCATACCCACCCGCAATGGCCCGACGTGCGCTTAGGTCCGCCGACCTTCATGGCGCGCGTCGGGCTGTTTCTATTGGAGCCAAAAATAGTAGAATAAGACAGGTACGGTTTGGCCTCCTGGGTAGGGGGCGAGATTTCCAAACCTTCAAATCCCTGACTTCTGCATCAGGTTGGCAACGCGCATGCCAAGCCTAGCGGTGATTTCGCCATTGTTGGCGGCGAAATCCCAACAGAAGAAGGCCCCCACGCAAAAAAGCAGAATGGAGAATCGCATTAGCGCAGTCTAATATATATGAATTGAGCAAGCGTTAAGGCAGATGCGCCGTCTTGAGGCCCTGGGAAAAGATGACTGAAAAGCCGGCCACAGCACCAGCAAGCGATGCTTCAGGATGGCGTCAAGGATGAGGCCCAACCCGAAGAAGCGCTAAAGGGCTCGGCGCATTCGGCGACATATCCTGTGATAGATGGGCGAGCTTTGAAGGTCTCGGGCTGCGTGCGTGAACAGCAACACGACAAAGAGAACCACAACTGCTGACGCGAACCCGGTAACGAGAGCCATCCGCAAAAACGTCGCTGAGGACGGGATGTTCCCTTGAAAATGGCCGGCGCCCGTTGGGCAGGGGTTGGGGTAAAGGGCGCCGCGCGGCCACCACCTTTCAAGGTCGTTCTCCGCGCAATCGTAAAGCAATTTAGTCGCCCTGTTATGTCCCTCATGCCGGGGCGGCTGGCTCGCTGAGATTTCATTGGGGTTATTCTCGGCGAGCCTACATCTCGCATTTTTCGATGATGCCTGCTTCACAGTCGGGAAGCTTGTGGCCCGGCTCCTTCCTAAAGCCTCACCCCAGCACCACCGCCATTCATCGGAATCCCGATTAGGACCCTAAAATGACCTGCCGGCGCGCATCATGGCCCGAGCGATTGCGAGCTGTGTTTCCGTCCTCGCGTTCTCTTTCTGAGTCATATTGTCCGCTGCGATCAGCCGCTTCAGTGACTGCAGAGTTTCGCCGCGCGACCAGCCGGCCTCCAGCATGCAATCAACGATGGCCTGGAAGCCGGGCTCCATCGCTTCCTGGCAGTCGATGACTCGGTCTGGATAATCGTTCGCTTCTCTTGGTCGACTGATCATCTCACCCCCGCCAAATAGCTGTCGCCGTGTTCGCGATGTTCGAAACAGACCAATGTGATGATTGTCGGCTTTGCAAATCCGAACGGCGCGCGCTTGCCGCAAACGTCAAACTCGCAGACATGATTTTCGCTCCGAACACGTGCGAGCGGCGGTACGGGCAGGCCGTCAGTTTGTCGGGTGGGTTCCTCGCTCATGGCTAAAAGATTCCACAGGCCGTCTTGACGTTCAAGGAAAATATTCCTTTTCTGTTCTCATGGCGCATGAACCGATCGACACGCTGGGGAAGGCGACCCGGCATAACATGCTTGTGAAAGCGGAATGCAGCTGCGGCAACGTCCGCTACTGCCGATCTGCCGATCTGATGATGGTCTATGGCGGCGGTGTCGATCCGCTGAAGCTGAAGTTCGACTGCAACCGCTGCAAGCCGGATATAAGGATCACTCTGCTCGAGGTGCACCCAGAGCACCTGCCAAAGCGCCTCATGATCCACAAGCCGATGAAGGTCGACGGCAAGATCACCTGGTACACGGAACGGTTTCGTGGATAGCGAACGCCTCACGGTCCGATCCGCCTACCAGCGCGGCTGGCAGGTCGTCGAGAACAACCGCGCGATCGAAACCTTCGACAGCAAGGCCGAGGCCTTCAATTTTGTCCATGCCAGGGATGCCCGCGTCCAACTCACATGGGGGCGGACCGCCATCAGTGGAAAGGTGCTGCACTACGATTTTGGGGCGACTTATGGGGATACCTCAGTTGGCCGCATCATGAAGGAGATACATGGGCCGTCGGCGGGCACCTGGTCCTGGACGTGTTACGACGGCGGCGCTCGAGGGCGCAGCGATACCAAGGATGAGGCAGCGGCCGCTGTCGAGGTCGCCTACACGCGCCGCGTAGTCGGGGCGGATTTGGCTCGAAAGAGCTAGCTTCCCAAAGCTGAACGCTTCACGGGCCGCCGATAATTTCCACGCCTTCAATCGGCACATACCAACCGCAGGCTTTAAACAATGATTTTTCTTGCGACCCGGTAAACTTCTCTGGCCTCGGATCAGCCCCCCAGACTTCGCAATGGTAAGGATTGCCCTCAACGGGATTGTATCCGATACGAAGCGAAACCCCTGCCGGCCGGAGCGTTTTGGCATGGACTATTCGCGTTGCTGCGCGGCGTGCGGGGAAAGCACGGGCGCGGTCATCGCTGTCGATTCGCCGAGCCACGCCTGAAACTTGCCGCCTTGGCAGATTTGGCCCGCTGCCGCTGGTGGCGGGCCTATTTGGTAATCGCTTCTAGGGAAGCGGCGACGGTGTTTCACTCAAGGTCCGCAGGTACGCGATAAGGTCTGCTCGCTGCTTCTCGTCCTGCAGACCCGGGAAAAGCATATCTGTTCCAGGCAAGGTGAGCGCGGGATTTGAGATAAACAAATTGAGCTCCTCGAAAGTCCAATCGCCGCCGGCGTCCTTGAGACTTGCCGAATACTCAACATCGCCTTGCGAAGCCTTCCGCCGCCCGACGATGCCCCACAGATTAGGCTTGGGATTCTTGATCCCGGGCGCTACAAGATGACAAGTCCCGCACGTCTTGCCGAAAAGTTCTTTGCCCGATTCAGCGTTTGCCGATGCAAGTCGTGGCGCAATAGGCGCGATGGCCGGTCGTCCGGCGCCATGGCTGCGTAAGTAGGCCACGACGTCGTCGTGACCGGCGAGCTTGGCCAGATGTATAGGTGGACTTCCGTTCGACGTCAGTGCGTTGACTTCTGCACCAGCGTCCACGAGGTGGACGACGCACGGAAGGCAGCCATTTTCTGCAGCCACGTGAAGCGGCGTCTGCGATTTCGCCAACTGATTTGGATCGGCTCCATTATCGAGCAACAGCTTCACGATGTCAGCGTGCCCACCCTTATTGGCGGCGTAGAGAGGCGTTCGTTGCCAACTGACGGGCAGGTTCACGTCCGCCCCGCGATCGATCAGAAGTTTCGCTATTTCGACATTTCCGCCTTCGCAAGCGATATAGAGAGCAGTAACACCATCAACTTCGTTGACAGCGGCGCCTTTGTCCAAGGCAGACGTTACCCCAACTAGGTCGCCACTTTTGACTAGATCTCCGAGGCTGCCTGCTTGGGCAGGTATGATGAAAAGCGAAAGGATCCACGAAGCTCCTTTCAGCCACACGCGTCGCTTGGTCATCGTCTCCTCCCTGATGCGTTTTTCGACTTCCGACAGGTCGCGGGCTGCCTGCGTGCGGTTTCCTTCGCGGAAAAGCGCCGAAGGTTGGTTATTGCCGCACAGACAGTGGCCTGGACAAACAGTGGCCTGCACAAAGACGAATTTTAGCAGATCCTTATATAGCGGCCAAGGAGCAGGTCGCAGTTGCTACGGCCCGGTGCCTCGGCTATCGGGGCGCACTCAGAGCGTCCCTAGATGGTGGACACTGCCGAAGACAATTTCCGGATCGAGGTTTGGGATCGGGAGGAGAAGACGCATCTCGAAACCATCTGTCGAACGCCGGACGCGGTGGTGAGCCAAGCGGCCTGGCACGCCGCCATCCGGCGCCGGCCAGGCATGCTGCTGATCCACTACAACAGCCGCCACGTTATGGAGAAGATCATTACCCCCGGCGAGGTGAAGGTTCCGCCGCAGACGATCATCGACGGCAGTATTCACGCCGGACTAGACGTCGCGCTGGGCGACTTGCGCAGCTGGCACACGCTGTGTGCGTGGTGCACGACTTGCTCGCACCATGCCGAAGTGAAGCCCGAAGGTCTGATCCGGCGCTACGGCAAGGAAGCTCTGTTCAGCTCGGTGGAGCGCGCTCTTTTCTGCACGAGTTGCAAAAAGGGAGGACCGGTTCGGATGGAGATACACAGCATGCCGCGAAACTAAGGGTGATGACCGACCGCTCACGACCCGGCCTGCGGCGGGTGTTTCTTGTATCGAGCCTCGCGGAAGTCGAGCAAGTTCTGAAACACCTCCAGTTGCCTCGCGAAATTGCGCGCTAGATATCGAACCAGCTTGGGGTTGTTCAGCAGTCGGTCGAAATAGCTCGTAGCGGCGATCAGGTTTAGCATTTCTGAGCCGTGGGTGCTGGCAGCGCTCAGATAGTCATGGCTGACCTCGGCAATGTCGGCTTCCATGGCGGCCATTTGCGCAGGGGAAATACCCTCGTATCTTTTTCTGCGAGCCAAGGGATTGGTGAGTTGTGATCGTGGGGTGAGCTCGATCAAGAGCCTCGCTACTCGAAATTCCAAGCGGTTCATCGCGAGCATCAGCCGGACAATTTCAACCTGCCGGCCCGGCACGACCTCTCGTAACAAGCCGAAAATCTTCAAGGGGGCGCCGAAATCGTTCAGCATGTCGAGAGCTTCGAGGCAGATGCCTTCGACAAGCGGCTCGTCGACGCGCGGCAAGGAAATCTGCCGGTCTTCGCCGATACCTGCTTTCACCCCGGCCTCGGGCGAATTTTGCATCAAGATCGAAGGAGGCGTTGCGAAGCCATTCGATTGAAGCAATCCTTGAAATGCAGCGATGCGCAGGACATGACGAAAGGCATCGACGACGCTTTCCATCTGGTGTTTCACCGCGTCGGCTTCCCTGATGAATTCCTGCATATTGTCGACTTGGCGCCTGTAGGTCTTCAACAAACCGGAGACACGCAGCGGGTTCATCGGCGCCCGCGAATCTACCGTCAGCCGAATGGCATGCCGATTGTTTGTGACGAAGTCGCGAAGCCCGGCTTTCGTAGTTCTCATATATTTGCCGGCATTGGTTCTCGTCTCGCCATCTCAACCACAGGATCAAGCGAAGCGAAGAGGAAGGCATCAAGGCGCACGCCATTGTCGGCCTTGAGCATGTGAAGGGCAGACTGCGCTTCATGAGCGGGTGCGATCAGGAAGTCACGAACGGTCTGATTATCGGACTCCATCCTGATCAAAATCGTTACCTCTGGCCCGATGAGACCCCGCTTCCAGAACGGCCAGCGTGGAAAACCGGTGACGTTCATCCGATATTGCGCAGTCCAAATCGCCACGGAGAATTCATCATTGACACGCATAATCTTTGTTTGGGGATCGTACAGCGCTGAGCCACCGACCCCGTCGATGTCCGACATCAAGTTCTCGATTGTTTGCTGCCGAATCTGAATGAGCCGCCTTCTGATGTCGAGTTTCCGATAGTTCGCCGACCCGTCGTATCCGATCAACTGGTAGGCGGCGTTCATGCTTCCAAAGCGATGCGCGTAAATGCTGGCTGAATGACAGCCTGGAGCGGCATCAATGATTGGGCTCGACAGCCTTCCCCGTTCTTTCAAAAGCTTGGTCAGATCGGCCAGCAACTCTTCATCGGGTCTGAGGTAAGTGCGCGCCCGCCTGATAGCTTGCGCACGATCGAACAGCGCCCGGGTTACGAGCGGTTCGATGACGTTGTCGGCGCGAACAACTGCGCTTGGCGGATTTCTCAGCCGGTTTTGCAGAAGCCTGTGGGATATTCGGTTCCATACAATGTTGCCGACATATTTCTCGCTGGCCAGTATCGTGCCTACGCACGCTCCGGTCCAAGGCCGGCCAAACTCGGTGACCAGGCCGCGCGCGTTTAGAGCAGACGCAATTTCGACTGCCGTTTTTCCTTTCTTCACGAACTGGTTGAATATCCATCGGACGGTTGACACCTCATTTTCAGGCCCGGGGACGAGAACGACGCGGTCGCTGGCCAGGCCTTTTCGCTCATCACGGTGGAGGATTGCCTTGGGATTTCCAGAGCCGTCGACGAGAAGGCGCCTCAACCCATAGCCTGCAGGGCCGCCTCCGCTGAAACCCAGTTTGACTATTCGGCTTTGACCGGCAAAGACCCTATTCGACAGCATTCGGCTGTACTCCGCAGCCATGCTGCGCTTGATGGCCTTCAGAACATCGGACCCAATGCTCCCATCGTTGACGAATAGCTCAGCGCAGAATTCGATCCGCACTCCCGCTCTTTGGCATCGGTATTCATAAGAGGCGCTTTCATCAGTATTCTGAAAGCGTCCCCATCGGCTGACGTCATAGACCACGACAGTTTCGAAATCGGCCCGCCGGCTTTCGATATCTTCGATCAGCCGCTTCAAGCCCGGGCGCCCCAAGATGCTGAGCCCGCTTCGGCCTGGATCTTCATACGTGGCAACGATGTCGTAACCCATGACCTCTGCATAGTTACGGATCGCGTCCCTTTGATTGTCGATGGAGTAGATCTGCCTCTCCGTCGACATGCGCAGGTATTGAGCAGCGCGAGCCCTTCGCCTTTCAAATTCGGGGGGTGTGGTTGCTCTGTCCATCGCGCGGGCCATGGTACTCAGACCTGATAATAGGGGCCTGTACAGCCTGCGATTTGGTTAGGAAAACATGTCGAGTTTGCTTCGAATGCGAGCCGTCGGCCGCATCCAGATATATATATATCCGTGCGCAACTATATCGGCCGTTGAGATCAGCGGGTATGCCAGTCTCCTTTGCGCTTTGGAAACCATGGCTTTCAACTCATGGGAAACCCTGACTCACTTCGTGAGAGTGTGCGCCCCCGTTCCGCCGCAATGCGGCCTCACGGGACGATCGATAGGGATTTCAGACGTTTAAGGGAGACTTCACATGACCTTTCACAAAGCCATAGCCGCATTGCTGCTGACCGCCGCACTTGCCGGCTGCCAGTCGCAGACCGAAGGCCAGCAGCGGGCTACCACCGGCGCGCTCATCGGCGGCGCCGGTGGCGCACTCGTCGGCCAGGCGATCGGTGGCAACACCAAGAGCACGGTCATCGGCGCGGCGAGCGGCGCGCTGCTTGGCGCCGTCGTCGGTTCCGCCACTACGCCGCAGCGCCGCGGCGAAGAAATGTGCCGATACCAGGACCGCTACGGCCGCATCTACACCGCGCCCTGCGACGACCGCTACTACAACGGCAATTATTGAGAGGCCGCTGGCTCCTTCTTTGCGAAGGCCCAGACCATTAGCGGGTATTCCTCATCGTTGTTGAGGTCTCGCCACAAGCCGTAGGCGCGTACCGGGCCACCGATGTGAGCCCGGGCGCACGCCTTGTTGCCCCAGCCATGGACCTTCACGTTGGCTTCGGGGAAGCCGCCCTCGACCATCAGCTGCTTGAGGCCGGCGGGCGTCCACCTGTTGTAATCGTGCGGCCGGGCATGGACCCGGAACAGGAATGGTGTCGCCACCATCGCCCAGCCGCCGGGCCGGGTCATGGCATGGATGTTCTGGGCCGCCGCTAGCGGCCGCCGCACGTGTTCCAGCACCTGGTCGGCGATGACGATCGAATATTGTTCCTCCGTGCGGTCCTTGCAGATGTCGAAGGCCGGGAAATCGACCGAGCGATAGTTGGGGCACATCGCCCGCCAATAGCGGTTCCAGCCCGGCGAGATCTCGATGACGTCAGAGGCCTTGCGGTTGCCGGCTTCCAGAAAGACGGTGAACGCCTCGATCTGGCGGATACGCAGCCAGTTTCGGGAATCATAGCCAAGCAGGCGTTTGGCCATCTGTTTGCCGCGGTTTTTCAGGGTGCCGGCAAGGCTTGTCGTCATCAGATCGACCTCCTCCAAAGCCCGCCGTGAAAACAGCCTAGCCTAGGCAAATGGGCAAAAGATGACAGGACAGCCTATCTCTCTACGCGCGCCAGGGGATGATCGACCGCACGCACAACCGGGCGCGATAGCCTATTGAACAGTCATCTGTTTGCGCCATTCCCATGGGCGGTCGAACGCTCCAGCCCACAGGCCGCGCTTGGCGATCCTCGCGTCAGTCTCAGCCTTGGCATAGAAGCCAGCGCTGTATCTCGGCCAGTCGACCGCATAGCCCTTCCTGACAATCCATTCCCCGATATCGACGCCTCCTGCCGTGCAGACGGCCACCATGCGTCTGAACCGGTCGCGGTCGACCTCGATGCACGATATGGGGCGATGCGCCTCGAGGAAGTCGGCCAGGGCGAGAGACGCCCTTTGCCCGCAACGATATTTCTTGCCGGAGGCGTCAAGGCAGAGCTGCGCACTCTCAGGTGCGTCGATGCCGTTGAGGCGAATTCGCTGCCCGTGAATTTCGATTGTGTCTCCGTCAATGACGGAGGGAACGCCCAGTTTATGTCTTGCGTCGAGGGGACGGTGAATATCACCCCGGCTAATACCCCGCTTATCGCCGAGGCTACACGAACCGGTTTCCAACAGATTTCCGATGCCATCAACCAGCCGAAGAGCCTCAGAGCTCTGGTGAAGCTGGATGAGCCAGGGCTCTACATTTGGATTGGATATCCGATTTGGAGCGGCGGCCTGACCAGCGTCGGTGTGGGCTTCGACCAAGGCGTCACCGTCGGAAGTATCAATCAGCAGTCCGCGATCAGCCTGACTGGCAGCGAGTTCGTGCAGGACCACGAGGTTTGCGTCGCGCGGAACGTCCCCGTCGGGCTGCACATGGTGACACTATCATCGAGTGCAGGGGCGGCCGCACTTGGCCTCAGCTACGTCCGGACGCGCCGATCGTCGGTCAAGAAGTCGTTCGGCAGAACTACGGTGACTGGCTTTGACCGGCACAAGGATCTTTCGGCGCCGATGGCCGAGCATCGAAAAGGCTGCCCGACATGCCGAGCCCGAAGAAAGGAAGCGACGCCGAGAAGCCGCAAGGGACACTGAAGCTCGCAAGGCCTCGAAAAAGTGGATTGCCGACGTCGGCGTCATCGCTATCCACTGCCAGCCGAGATTTGCCGCCGCTTGGTCGGCTGGTTGCGACAGCGCAATACGGTATCGTCTTTTCATCCAAGTGACGGGTGAACTTGTTGAGCCATTGGACTTGATGGCTTCCTATCCAAACGCAATGCGTCGAGAAGGCAACTGCATTTGGGGTAGGTGGCGTTCGGCTACGCTCGCCGAGTTGGTTAGGACATGGCCCACACCCCATCGCCAGGAGCGGACGAACTTTTGCGCGGCAGGTGGCAGCCGGCGCTTGCCGAACTGAGGTCGCCCGTCGAAATGCCGGGAGCCTTGAGCGGAAAAATCCATGTCGCAAGCTTTAAGACGACTGGCTGACTTGCAGTCTGAACGAGACGGATCATATCGGGTGTTCGGTAACTGTCCGTGTTCACATATGGCGAGGCAGGAACACAGGTTCTGGAGCAGAGATTACGAACAGCGGTGGGCAAAAATATGAACTTTTTCGTATGCTCATGAGCCGGCCAGCCGTTGGCCGAGCATCCTTGTGCTAAGAGCTACTCGCCGCCTGCGCTCGCCGTCTCGTCCTTGAAGCTGACTTTCGTGCCTTTCTGCACCATGGACGCGAGGTCCTCGGCATCCCAGTTGGTCAACCTGATGCAGCCATGCGAGAAGGTCGCGCCGATCTTGCCCGGTTCGGGCGTGCCGTGAATACCGTAGCTCTCGATGGACAGATCGATCCAGACCGATCCCACGGGATTGTTCGGTCCGGCCGCAATCGTGAACGGCCGTTTGGCTTTGACCCCCTTGAAAGCGAAGTTCGGATCGTAGTGATAGGTGGGGTTGCGCGCGACGCGTTTGACCTCCGCCTCGCCACTCGGCGCCGGCTTCTCGGCGCTGCCGATGGAAGCGGGAAAGACCGCGAGCCATTTACCGGAAGGATCAAGAACGCGCACCAGGCGTGCGCCCTTGTCGACCTCGATGCCGGCAATCCTGGCTGGAGATTCCCCCCGATCAATAGCCGGAACCAGCAACTTAGTGCCGGCCTTCATGAACCCGATCCCCGGATTGAGCCTCCTGAGCAATTGCTCGCTTATGTGGAAGCGCTCGGCCAGTTTCTCCGTCACGTTGTGATAGCCGAGCGTCCGCAGGCGGGCCATCTTCTCCATGCGCGCCGGAATGCGCTTGGTAAAGGGTCCGCTCACATCCTTGCGTGTCAGTTCGTAGCTCACCACGACTGGGTTGGTGGAGGTTGCCGTCAGCCTGTCCCAGGTCTCCGGCGTAAGCTTGCCGTCGGAGGACAATCCGTTCGCAGTCTGAAAGGCCCTAATGGCCTTTGCGGCGTTGTCTGAGAAGCGGCCCTCGATCATGCCTGGCGAGAAACGGGCGCGATCCAAAAGTATCTGCGCCTTCAGGATAACCGGGCTGAAGCCTTTCGATCTTTCGGGTGAGAATTGCGCTTGATTGACAGTGGCGGAGTCGAGCTTGGCCGCCGCTGTCCCGTCGCAAGTGAGGGCAAGCGCCGCAGCCGCGACGAGAAGGAGCCTGACCATCGATGCCTCCACCAGAACCTGTTTCTATGACGCATCAACGCCGATATGGTTCCGGCCCATGAGGCTCCTCCAACGGCTTAACGGGCCTCGGATACGCTGGGGCTCTGGCCAGGCGCTTCGCTGTCAACCAGAAGATGGTCATGATGGAAGAGGCGAGCATCGCTCGCCGACCTGCCTGCCGGCCCGAAAGAACCGGCATCGGCGATGCTCGCGATTCTGGAGGCCGCGGTCAATTGTCGCTTTCCGCCGCAAAATGACGCTGTCGCACGACGCTGCCTCTAGGCCACCTCGAGGAAGAATGAACCGGACCATCAGAGGCGCCATCCTCAAGACCATCAGAGGCGCCATCCTCAAGCGCTCTTACGACGACGAGAGCCAAGCATCGTCGCGCCACGTCGTCGCCGCTTTACAACTTCGCCTGCATGAGCCGCACCTCGAGGTCTGACCTGCGAGTCCGATGGGGCAATCGACAACGGGATGGTTTCGAACTCGACCTGATCCAGCAAAGTGCCGGTACTGAACATCTAGGAACAGAGGTAGTGTAAGGTTTTGCGCCAATTGCGCCGTTGGCAGGAACTGGCACGGCTGCACGACGTTTCCAGGACACGCAGTCAAGGAGTGCTAGAATGCAAACCTCACCAGCGAGTCCCGAGTATCCTCCGACCGCGCCTGCCATCCTTCCCTTTCATGGTACGGTGACGGTCAGATTCTCTGACGCCATTGTTGCGTCAAGCGAGTGCGCAAAAATGCTCTACGAAGACGGGCGAGATCCAGTCTTTTACATCCCGTTCGAGGACATCTATTTCGAGCTTTTCGAGAAAACCAACGCCACCTCGGAGTCTGCATGGGGCACGGCCGGCTATTGGCGCGTGCATGCAGCCGGTGCATCGGCTGACAATTTCATGTGGGCCTACGAGACTCCCGAAACGGCCGCCCTGGCCATCGCCCGGCACGGCGCATTCGACCCGCACAAGGCCCGCATCGACGCCGATCCGGCCGAGGACAAGCAGCATACCCCGCACCTCCCCGAATAGTCATGTAATGGGGAAGCTGATAATGCCGGACATGTTTTGGCATGTGGACGCAGCAAAGGAACTAATCAATGCGCCCAAAATCATCGCGCGATATTCCGGGACAAAAGCCTCGCAACGACAGGGATCGGACCAGCCGGAAGGCCGCTGCTAAAACCCCGGATAAGACCAACGACTGGGATCGAGATGCAGTCCACGGTGAGGGCGAGTCGATCGGAATAGAGATTGAGCAAGTAGAGATTGAGCAAGGGATCGAGTCGAAATAGGCGTTTATTCAGGATTGTCGAAGGGCCGAATTGAGCCACTCGTACAGGAATCCCTGCGCGTCCTCGAGATCAGCAATTTCCCGTACCAGATTATCGGCGCTCTCACGAAAACAGGGCAGTCGAAAATCCGATTGTTTTTAGGATCCTGCAAGTTAACGAACAACTGAGTTTTTGATGCAGGCCAGCCATATGGTCAGCGGCCGAGCGCGATATGAGGATTTTGTGCGTCAAGACGGTCGAAACGGGCGTGGGAGAAATCAACGGAACGGTTGGCTTCCACCTCCACATATCCTCCGGCGTTCGTGACCGCTGTACTGAATGATGACGGCACGCTTTCCTAACTGCCCGCGCGGCACCGCTTTGCGCGACGGGTCCGCATTTGGAACACAGTCATGCTGGAAAATTGGGGCCGCACTTGTCCCCTTCTTGCTTCTCCGTGAGAACTTGCAGGCGGCGGGCTTTTGCCTATCGCTCTGCTAGGACCGCCGCCGGCACGGATTCAAATAGGATTTGTATTAATCTGGTGCGCCCCGCAGGACCGGCTTGGGCTTGCTGCAGGTCTCGACGCATAGCAGATAAGCCGCCGCCACAGAGGGCGGCGGGCAGTTATCCTACCAGTCTTGCCTGGTGTACCAGGCGTCGATATCCCTACGCGCGCGGTCGCGTTCGATGCCGTAGCGCTCCTGGATCTTACCTTCGAGTTGATCGCGTTTGCCAGCTATGCGATCAAGGTCATCATCAGTGAGTTTTCCCCACTGTTCTTTGACCTTGCCTTTGACCTGCTTCCAGTTTCCCTCAACGCGGTTCCAGTCCATCACGACCTCCTTCATTCGAAAAAGGATCGAACGTCGTTTTGCCGCGGAAGTTCCAGGCAATCGGGGGTGCCGAGCCCGATCCACGAAAGTCCCGCGTGTTGCCGAATGAATCATGGGCAGCGTGTATTCGTCTATCGACGAAGCCGTCAACCTTCCTCCCCATATGTTGACCAGCCCGGGATGCGGAAAGCGCACCTAAATTGCCCAGGTGTGTCGCATCGTTAATAGCCGCTACAGCAATAAGTTGCATAACAAACATTATGGAACTTGAAAATACTCAATACAATCAATATGGTAAGTCCTCATTAGGCCGACCTTGGCGGTGGCCGGGACACTGGTCTGCTATCTAACCCTTCGCACACCTAAAACCTATTTTGTGGCCTTCTACGATCAAGGAATCTGTCAAAGAGTGCCTGTATTTGATTGTACGCTAATATGCGTTTTCAGCTAGGCAAGCGTGGGGGGCTATCGAATCCGACGAAGGAAATTGGATGGCCACTCTCCATTATGCATCAGGCGGATCAGCGACGGACGTCGCGACCGCCGGGTTCAATCTTGTCGACGTTTCATCCGTGGACGAACTCAACGCCTTGCCGGCTGGCACGAAAGGTCTGGTCTGGCTCGATGAAGCCAATGGCGCAACCTCGTCTTTCATTGACAAAGTCACGCCCTTCATCGGCAACCCGAAGGTGTTCGGCTTCTTCCTCGTCGACGAGCCCGATCCCACGGGCAAATG
>Ga0075365_10000590_pt1 | contig 14156 bp, 11 predicted proteins | sample EndMetdeltDD1765_FD_71387 | JGI IMG/M metagenome (GOLD analysis project Ga0075365, IMG submission 71387) | Populus endosphere microbial communities from Tennessee, USA - Endosphere MetaG P. deltoides DD176-5 | ecosystem: Host-associated > Plants > Roots > Endosphere | place: USA: Tennessee... | reverse complement strand
AGGGCGGGGAAAATGGTATCCGAAGCGCCACCCTTCTGGTGGTCGAAAGCCGATTGGCGTGCCTGGACGCTCTATCCGATTTCCTTCCTGTACGGGCGCATCGCCGGGTATCGCATGGCCAATGCCAAGCGCGCCTCGGTTCCGGTGCCCGTCATCTGCGTCGGCAATTTTACGGTCGGTGGCGCGGGCAAGACGCCGACGGCGCTGACCATCGCCCGCGCGGCGAAGGCGAAGGGCCTGAAGCCGGGTTTCCTGAGCCGCGGCTATGGTGGCTCGCTCGATGTCACGACGGTCGTCGATCCGGCTCATCACCGTGCCCTTGCGGTTGGTGACGAACCTCTTCTTCTCGCCCGCGAGGCCCTGACCGTGATCTCCCGCCGCCGCGTCGAAGGCGCCCAGCGCCTCGTCAAGGAGGGCGCGGACCTGATCATCATGGATGATGGCTTCCAGAGCGCGCGGCTGGCGATCGACTATGCATTGTTGGTTATCGATGCCACGCGCGGATTGGGCAACGGCCACATCGTTCCGGGCGGTCCCGTGCGCGCGCCGATCCGCCAGCAGTTGCGCTATGCCACGGCGCTTCTGAAGGTTGGCGCGGGAGAGGCCGCTGACAGCATTGTTCGGATCGCCGCGCGTGCCGCCAAGCCCTATTTCACAGCCTCGCTCAAGGTGTACGATAGCGTCGATCTTGCGGGCAGTAATGTGCTGGCCTTCGCGGGCATTGCCGATCCGTCGAAATTCTTCCGGACGGTCGAATCCGTCGGGGCGAACATCGCCGCTCGCCGCTCGTTCGGCGATCACGAGCATCTGACCGATGACGAGATAGACGACATTCTAACGACGGCAGAGCGCGACGGCCTTCAGATCGTTACGACTTCCAAGGATTTCGTCCGTCTTGCCGGCCACTATGGCAAAGCCGAAGAGCTCGCGGCAAAGTGCCGGGTGATCGAGGTGGAGATGGCTTTCGCTGACACGCTGGCGCCAAGGCTTATCATCGACCGCGCGATCAATGCCTGTCGCGACCGGCGCCTGAGGGAGGGGCGGAAGACCTAAACGGTATGTCTCTCGAAAGCGCGGTGAGCGAATCTGCAGCCGCGCTAGCGCTTCTGGTTGGGCAACACGCCGGCGCGCTTGTCTGCCTCCAGCGAAGCCACGGCGTCGGCATAGGGCTCTTGGCGCGCGACGCTCCAGTAGCGCAGTTCATCGAGCGGGATCTGCCTTCCGGTAATCGCGCAGACGACGTAGGAGCCCGGCGACAGGATCTGAAAATCCGCATCGAGATAGCGTATCTGCGCTTCGCGGTTTCCATTTCCTTCGAACAAATTCATGCGCTCCGTTTCCTTACAGGCTTGTCATATCCCTGCCATAACGTGCCGCCGCGGCCTTTTCCAGCTTTTTCAACTGCGGCCGAACAACCGTTCGATGTCCGAAAGCTTGAGCTCAATATAGGTCGGGCGTCCGTGGTTACACTGTCCGGAACCGGGGGTCACTTCCATCTGGCGCAGAAGCGCGTTCATTTCTTCCGGGCGCAGCCGCCGTCCTGAGCGCACGGATCCGTGGCAGGCCATGGTCGCCGCCACATATTCGAGCTTGGCCGACAGGCCGGAGGCCGTATCCCATTCGGCGATCTCGTCCGCCAGCTGCCGAATGAGCCCCGTGGCATCCACCTCTCCAAGCATGGCAGGTGTCTCGCGCACCGCGATGGCGCCCGGCCCGAAGCGTTCAATCGCCAGTCCCAGCTCGCCGAGATCCGCCGCAAACTGCATCAGCCGGTCGCAGTCCTCTTCAGGCAGGTCGACGATCTCGGGAATAAGAAGCACCTGCGAGGCCAGCCGCTTGGAATGCAGCGCCTTGCGCATCGCCTCGAACACGAGGCGTTCGTGTGCGGCGTGCTGGTCGACGATGACCAAGCCGTCATCCGTCTGTGCGACGATGTAGTTTTCGTGGATCTGCGCCCGGGCCGCACCAAGCGGATAGAGCTGCGGCGGCTCTTCTGGCACCACCGGCATTCTCGGGGACGACGCGGCGTCGTTGCGCGCTGTCGGCGTCACAAGCCCGTCGAAGGAAGCCTGCGGCCGCTCCCCGAAGCCGCTGTTTGCGGCCTGGTAAAACGGGCGCGACGGCGATGTCGCCGCCGACCAGGGCTGTTGCGGCCGCTGGGCGCTAGGCTGGAAGCCGGGCCGGAAGGAGCGCAGCATCCCGTCTGCGCCGGTTGTCGCTGCGCGGCTGCCATCGCGCGCCAGCGCCTCGCGTACGGCCCCGACGATCAGGCCGCGCACCAGTTGCGGGTCCCGGAACCGCACGTCTGATTTGGCCGGGTGCACGTTGACATCGACAAGGACTGGATCGAGCCTGATCGACAGCACCGCAACCGGATAGCGCCCGGCAGGGATCGTCTCGGCATAGGCGCCGCGGATTGCCGAGAGGATGAGCTTGTCCTGCACCGGGCGGCCGTTGACGAAGGCGTACTGATGGGCCGAGTTGCCACGATTGAACGTCGGCACGCCGGTAAAGCCTGTCAGCGATACGCCTTCCCGCTCGGCATCGATTTCGATGGCGTTGTCGCGGAAGTCCTTGCCGAGGATCTGCGCCATGCGCGCCAGATGGTCGTCGCCCGTCGCCGGCAATTCCAGTGTCGTGCGGTCAGTCCCGGAGAGCACGAAGCGCACCCCGGGAAACGCAATCGCCATGCGCTTGACGACCTCAGTGATCGCCGCAGCCTCGGCCTTCTCCGTCTTGAGGAATTTCAGGCGGGCGGGGGTCGCGAAGAAGAGATCGCGAACCTCGACGATCGTGCCCGGATTGCCGGGTGACGGGCGAAGATGCGTAATTCTGCCACCCTCGACGGTGATTTCGTTGCCACCGGCGCCGTCCCGACGGCGGCTGGAAATGCTGAGCCGCGCTACCGATCCGATCGATGGCAGCGCCTCGCCGCGAAAGCCGAGCGTGCGAATGTCGTCCAGCGTATTGGTGATCTTGGAGGTGCAATGGCGGCGTACGGCGAGCTCCAGATCGGCAACATCCATGCCCGAGCCATTGTCGGAAACCCGCAGCAGGCTCTTTCCGCCGCCCGATGTCGCCACCTCGATGCGAGTCGCCCCTGCGTCAAGGGCGTTCTCGATCAACTCCTTGGCGGCACTGGCCGGCCGTTCGATGACTTCGCCGGCCGCGATCTGGTTGATGAGGGTTTCTGAAAGCTGTCTGATGGCCATGCGCCTATTCTCTTGGATTCGTGGAGCGGAGGGAAGTGCCAAAGCGCGGGCCGATCACCGTTCTGCACGCTCCAATTCCGGTTGCTTAACGTTAAGCGCGCCTTAAGACAAAGGTGCCATTTTGCGACTTACTTCCGAGGACTGGGTTTTAATCGGACAGATGTGGGACGCGTAGGAATGAGTGCCGGCTTCGAAAAAGCGGACACATCATCTGTGAGTAGCGAAATGTCGGCTGACACCAGCCTGCAGACGACGCTGTTTGACGCGGTATGCGAGAGTCTAGGCGCCGCGTTCATCGTCTACAACAAGACCGATCACATGATCTTTGCGAGCCACCAGGTTCTCGATTTCTTTCCGATATCGGAGACCATGCTCAAGCCCGGCACTCGGTTGCGAGACTTCCTGGGCGCGATTTACGACACCGGCATCGGCACGCAGTCGGCAAGCTACCAGGGCGCGATGAGCCGTGAGGATTGGTTGTCCCAGAAAATCGCCTCGCATTGGCGCGAACGCTTCGAAGCGGTCGAGCGGCACGGTACGGACCGCTGGATTCGGTTCGGCAAGCGTCGCCTCGCGAGCGGCTATGGCGTCTGCGTCATCCAGGACATCTCCGAAGACAAGAAGCGTGAGGAACAGTGGCGCTCCGATCTGGAACGCGTGCAGCTCACCGAGGATATCCTCGACAACCTGCCGTTCCCGCTCTTCGTCAAGGACCGCAATCTGAACTACGTCGCCGTGAACATCGCCTTTTGCGAAAAATACCAGACGACGGTCGATGAAGTGCTCGGCCGCAAGAGCGGAGACCTGTTCTCCAAGGAGGTTGCCCAGCGCTTCGAGGAAAGTGACCGTCATGTACTGGAGACCGGCGAAATGTCGATCTCCCGCCAGCGGCAGGTCTCCCGCGACGGCGCGGAACGCGACATCGTCGCGCGCAAGCACCGCATCGGCAAGCCCGGGCGCTATTTTCTCGTCTCGACGATGCAGGACCTGCCGCGGGACGGCGCCGACCTCGATGAATTCCGGTTTGCGTCGACGGTCACAACATCGAGCAAGAATTCCTATCGGCGCGCCTACGTTCCCATGGGCGGCAGCGGCGAGCGCCGCGAACCGGCCGCGATGGAGGCGATCGTCCCGGAGAACTTCTCGGGTCGGAAAGTCCTGGTGGTGACGTCGGACGTGGTGGCCGAAGCAGCGGCCTTGCGGACCCTCGCCAAATATGGCTTCGAGGCTTGCTCGGTCCGCGGTGAGGATGAGGAAGAACACTTCCTGGAGATCGCGAGCTCTTCCGGCATCTCGCTTGACCTGCTTGTGATCGACAATCAGCTTGGCATGCGCTGCCTTGAGCTTGCCGAGCAGTATGGCATCCCGGCGCTGGTGATGGACGGCTTCCAGCTCGCCAATGAGCTCACCTTCCAGATCGCTCGGCATTTCAACCGTAGCAATCGGGGCCAAATCGCCGAAGGCATCGACACCGATTGGGAAATCACCACCGTCGAGGAGATGAGCACGCTCGACGTGCTCGTTGCCGAAGACAACGACATCAACCAGATCGTCTTCTCGCAGATTCTCGAAGGTCTCGGCTATCGCTACCTGATCGCTCCAAGCGGCGATGAAGCGGTTCGTTTGTGGACCGAGCATCAGCCGAAAATCATCCTGATGGACATATCGCTGCCAGGCTTCAATGGTTTCGAAGCGGCGCGGTTGATCCGCCAGACAGAGGAAGACGGCAGCTCAAGAACGCCGATTATCGGCGTTCTTACTCAGGCCTTCGAGCGTGATCGAGCTGAGTGCGCAAAGGCCGGAATGGACGATGTGATCATGAAGCCGGTGAGCCCCGATATTCTTCAGGGGATCTTTCAGAAGTACCTTGCGGGGGATCTCCAACGGGCCAGCATGTGACGAACAAAGCTCGTCAACTCCCTAAATCTTGGGACAGAACACGGTTTCAACGCGGCCGATCCACTATCGAATTCTTAAGACTTGCCCGCCATCCTTTCCCGCATTGGTGCAGTCTGGGTCTGAATGATGATGTCGGCTGAAATGCCTTTGGTGCCTGTAAGTCAGAATGAACTTCAGACGATGGCCTATACCGATCTGCTGACCGGCCTCGGCAACCGCTACCGCATGCGCGACCGGATTGCCCAGATCGCCGCGGAACGCGCGGGTGATCCTGCACCATTTACGGTCGGCATCGCCAATCTCGATTCCTTCAAACCGATCAACGATCTCTTCGGCTCATCGGCGGGCGACGAGATTCTTTGCCAGGTCGCCCATCGGCTGAAGGCCTGCATTCCGGATGGCGCCTTGGTCACGCGTCATGACGGCGACGAATTTGCCTTTGTCCTGCCGCTGGTATTCGAGCGGGCCAGCGCCGAGAAATTCGGCCAGATGATCCGCGAGGTGCTGTCGGCGCCCTACGATCTCGGCGATCGCAATGTGAGGTTGTCGGCATCCTTCGGCTTTTCGATCTATCCATTTGCTGGCGAGGAGTTCGAGGAACTGCTGAAAAGCGCTGAGACCGCACTCTACCGGTCAAAGCGGCGCGGCCGTGGCCAGATCACCGTCTATTCCCGCGAGATCGCCCAGGAAATGAAGCGCGCGACGCAATTGGAACAGGCGCTGCGCAACGCCATCATCTCCGACGCGATCGACGTGCATTTTCAGCCGATCGTCGCACTCGCCAACAGCCAGGTCGTGGGCTTCGAAGCTTTGGCGCGATGGAACGATCCGGATCTGGGCTTCGTTTCACCGGGCGTTTTCGTGCCGCTTGCTGAAGAACGCGGTTTTATTGACGCGTTGTCTGAGGCGTTGCTGCGCAAGGCGGCGGAAGCGGCACTTTCCTGGCCGCGCGAACTCTTCCTCTCCTTCAATCTCTCCTCGGCGCAGTTGATGGATCCGGGCACGAGCAGCAGTATCCTGTCGATCCTCGGCCGGGTCGGTTTCGACCCGCACCGGCTCGAACTGGAGATCACCGAAACTGCGGTGATGGGCTCGGCCGATACGGCAAATCGGATCATCGCCGATCTGCGCCAGGCAGGTGTGCGCATCTCGCTGGATGATTTCGGGACCGGCCAGTCGAGCCTCGGTCGCCTGCGTGATTTCATGTTCGACAAGATCAAGATCGATCGCGCCTTTGTGTCGCGGATCAACTCCGACCGGGCTTCCGAGCACATCATCAAGGCGATCCTCACAATGTGCGAGGGGCTTGATCTGGAAGTGGTCGCGGAAGGGATCGAGGATTATTCGGAAGCAGTCAAGCTGCGCTCGCTCGGCTGCGGCATGGGGCAGGGCTATCACTTCGGCAAGCCCGCCGATGGCATCGCGACGCTGCGGTTCCTGCACGAGAATTACTACGATACGTCGGATCGCGTCAGCGCCTGAAACGCCGATGGCGCCCTTTCGGACGCCACCGGTTCCGCGGTCCTCACTGCGCATATCTTAATTGTTCGTTGTCGAGCCTGTGGCCGTGGTGTCTGTTGTACCACCTGGCGCGGGGGCCTTCTCGGCTGCGAGCATCTGAAGCGTCTTGAACTCCGGTGCCGCATTCAGCGATTCCGCGGTCTCAGAGGTGGTCAGCTTGACGCTGCCGTCCTGGGTGTTCTGGGCGACGGTGATCTTATCCATCGGAACGGCAACATTCTTCTCGCCGATTCCGAGGAAGCCGCCGACACCGACGATCGCTGCGATCAAGCCGCCGTCCTTCTTCATGATCAGGTCGTTGACGCTACCGATGCTTTCGTTCTGACTATTATAGACCGACTGGCCGATATAGGTGTTCGCACTCACCTGGTCGGCAGCCTGCTCGGTCAGATACGCGCCGCCGCCCGCCTGCGCGGTATCGGTCGTCTCAGCCGGCGCCGGAGCCTGAGCCGCGTCACCTGCCGGGACCGGAGCCGTTGCATCCGGAACCTTTGGCGGAGCTGCCGGATCCCCTGGCGCCGCCTGTGTGGCCGGAGCGTTCGGATCAGCCGGCTGGGTTGTGCTCTGTGAGAATGCCGCGGGTGCGAAAGCCGTGGCAAACAAGGCACCAGCGGCAACGGTTGTGAGAAGTTTGCGTGTCATTTCGAACCTACCTTTTCAGTTCAATAGTGATCTCTAGCCATTTTGCCGTCCCTTCGCGGTCGGGCGTCCATTTGGCCGGTTCCCTATTGAAATGAATGGGATTTCTATTGGTTCCCGAAAAAAATCGCGCAAAGATTGCTAATTTCGCGGAACTTCTATCGCAAATGCTGCAGGGGCCTCACCAATCAACCCACCGATGGAAACAAAAAGGGCGCCCAGGGGGTGCCCTTTGCATTGTGCCCGGTTTCGCGTCAGATCACATAAACGGGGTCAAAAATTCCCTTCACCGTGACGTCAAGCTCGAGCAGGGACCCAGCCTGTGGTTGCATGGACCGCGCATCGTCATCCAGTCCTTCCCATGCCGTGGTGACTGCGAGGCGGTCGCCGTTCCTTCCGATGAAGGCGGGGCAGGAGGGCTGGGCCGCAGGCACCTTGTAACGCGAGATGCGCAGCCCGTCCGGGCTGTAGCGATCGACCGTGCCGGCACCCCAACGCGCATTCCAGATATATCCGTCGGCGTCGACAACCGAGCCATCGATGCCGCCCGGCTCATCCATGGTGTCCACGAGGACAATCGGTTCGCCGGTCGGAAGGCCGGTCTGCGCATCGACCATCACCCGCATGAGGCGGCTGAGGCGAGTGTCAGTGAAATATCCGATGGTCCCATCCGGCGAGAAGCAGATCGAATTCGGAATGCTGATGCCCTCGAAGATCTTGGTCACTCGACCGCCGGCGACATGATAGATAGCGCCTGCGCGGGTTTCCGCCCGCTTGCTCATCGTGCCGATCCACAGTGCGCCGGATGGATGTGTGCGGCCGTCGTTCGAGCGGTTTTCCGGCTTGTCGCTTTCAAGCGCTGCATAGAAGGTCAGATTGCCGCTCTTCGTGTCGCGGACAAAGAGGCCCTGTTCAGTCGCAAGCAGCTGGCGCCCGGCATCGATGCGGGCAAGCACGCTCGCCATCATCGGCAGCGCATGCACCTTCTTCTCTTCCGTCGAAAGGTTCAGCTCGTGCAGCTCTTTGCCGAGAATATTGAACCACCAGACCGTGTTCGTGTCCGGATCATAGGTGGGGCCTTCACCCAGTACGGAGTTGGTGTTGCAAAGTGTCCTGCCCGCGAACTCATGAATTTCCGTCATACGCCTTAAGCTCCTACCGCTGCATCATAGGCGTAAATGGTCGCCTTGGCGCGCTCGGCAACCTCCGCCGCGGTCATTCCCGGCTTGTAGAGACTGGTGCCGAGGCCGAAGGCATGAATGCCGGCCTTGGTGTAGTCAGCGAAGTTCTTGTCCGAGACACCGCCGACGGCTGCGATCACGAGCTCCGCCGGCAGAATTGCGCGGATTGCCGTGATGCCGGACGGCCCCAGAACGCTGGCCGGGAAAAATTTCAACCCCGTTGCGCCAGCGCGGGCGGCGGCCAGCGCTTCCGTCGGCGTGAAGACGCCGGGCATGGTGACCATGCCATAATTGCGGGCAAGCACGATAACCTCGGGCTCGACGTTCGGCGTAACCAGCAGCTTGCCACCCGCCGAATGCAGGCTGTCGACGGCCTCTGTGGTCAGCACGGTTCCGGCACCGATCAGGCAATCGGCAGGTGCCATCTTCGCGGCGATCTCGATCGACTTAAACGGCTCGGGCGAGTTCAGCGGGATTTCAATGGCTGTCAGACCGTTTTCGATCAGCGCACCGACCACGCTTTCGGTTTCCTCGGGCTTGATGCCCCGAAGAATGGCAATCAGCGGGCGCTTCATCGTGGGGAAGGGGATGCGGTTCATCGCTTTGGTGCTTTCTTAATTCGGCCAAATAGCTTTGGCGGCGGCAGCAAGCCCACCACGGACAGCTGTATCAGCGTCGATCGTGTCAAAGGGTAAAGATAGTGCGTTGAAGGCTGTTTCATAAAGGTTCTGCAGCCGGCCGGCGGCGACAAGTGTAATGCTGACGCCGGTTCCAGCGTCCGCCATGGCGCCCGCAACTTCCAGACCGATCAGGGTGCCCGATATCCTGGCCTGTGCGGCTGCGGCCGTCAGACCGTGCAGCAATTGTCCCGAGCGCGCCGTAAAGAAGAGGTTGGTCGCCATTGCAGGCTGTTCGTAAGCTACCTTGATCGCGCTTTCGAAGGCTGGCTTATCTGTCGGCGTCTGCTCCGCTCCGGCGACGGCATGCGACAGGATCGTATGCTTGGATATCGCATCGAAGAGTTCGCCGGTCATGAAGCTGGAGAAGCCGGTGACCCGTCCATCCGTGACGTGCACCCACTTCGAATGCGTGCCGGGCATGCAGACTGCCTGTGATCCGGTGCTTGCGGGACCAAGCGCGCCGAGAAGCTGCGTTTCCTCGCCACGCATGACGTCGGGCCTTGCCTGATCCCTCTGGGCAAGTCCCGGAAGAATGCGGACGTCGCGGCTCTGGCCGGGAACGGATACCGCGCCGGTGAGGATAGAAGATAGCGATGTCGGCACGTCGACATAGCCGGCCTCGACCCATCCCTGCTTTGCACCTGCCATGCCGCAGATGATGACCGGAAGATTTCCTGGCGCATTCACCTTGGCCAGGTGCGAGGTCAAAACCTCGGCAAAGCCGGTCTTCGCAGCCGTCGTCATGCCTTCATTGCTGCGACTTTCGGCAAGGATGCTGTCATCCTTGCCGATCAGCCAAAGCCGGAAACTGCTCGTTCCCCAATCCACCGCGACATAAGCGGGATCCGCCATCAGAAAATGCCTCCATCGACAATAAGAGATTGTGCGCTGATCGCTGCCGCGCAACTCGACGCCAGAAACAGGCAAGGACCAACGATCGCATCGGCGTGCAGGACCTTCTTGACGCACTGGCGTTGCACGGTCCGAGCGATGCCTTCCTCGGTGAGCCAGAGTTTCATCTGACGATCCGTCACGATCATACCCGGCAGAATACAATTGACGCGGATGTTATCAGGTCCGAGCTGGCCGGCCAGGCTTTTTGTCAGCCCGATCACACCGGCTTTTGCTGCAGAATAGGCAGGGAATTCCGGCATGTTGAGGAGAAAGGCGATCGACGACATGTTGATCACCGCGCCGCCGCCAGCAGCACGCATCGAGGGCGCAACGGCCTGTGTGGTGAAGAAGACGTGGCGCAGGTTGGTCGCCTGGTTGTCGTTCCAATATTCCTCAGTCACAGTTTCGAAATCGTGCCGGTCGTCACGCGCGGCATTATTGACGAGCACGCTGATCGGGCCCGAATGAGCGACAACCGCGTCGACCGTCCTGCGGATTTCCGCAACATCCCGCAAATCCGCCTTGTGGAAGCGAACGGGATGCAGCGTGTCGCGTGACAGCCCCTCGACAAGTTCATGACTTTCCGTTTCCGCGATATCGATGAATGAAACCTTGGCGCCCTGCCGGGCAAAACCCTCGACGATCGCTGCCCCGATGCCGGACCCGCCTCCGGTGATCAGCACGGTTCGATCCCTAAATTCCGGAAACTGCGCAACAATACTCGTCACCATTTTCTCCCGGCCGTACAATTGTTCTATTATTTGGAACTCAATTTGACTATGTGGAATTATCCGATTACGCTGGTGTCCCTGTCAAGGCATTTGGGGCAACGATGACTGCGGCAAAAGAGAGTGCGCACGGGAAGCGCGACACGGGCACCCTGGGCAAGCTGATGGTCCTTCTCGATGTTGTGAGCCACGCCGACGGCCCCATGCGCTTCACCGACATATTGGCGGTCACCGATCAGCCACGCGGTACGGTTCACCGCCAGCTCAGTCATCTCGTGGATGAGGGGCTGCTCGAAATCGATGAGGACGGCCTCTATTTGCCTGGCTTAAGGCTATTGGACTTTGCCTCTCGCAGTTGGGGACGCAACGAATTCCGCCTCATTGCCGAGCCCCACCTTAAGGCTCTCCAGGATATGACCGGTGAGACGGTCCATCTCGGTGTGCTTCGCGGCACCTCGATCATCTACCTCGACAAGTTCGAAGGGCAGCAGCCCGTCAGGATGTACTCGCAGATCGGCAACGCGTCGCCGGTCTATTGCACTGGTGTAGGCAAGGCTGCCTTGTCTATCCTGCCCCAAGAGCGGGTTAGGGCTTTGGTGGCGGAAATCGCCTTCCATCGCTTCACCGCCAACACGCATACCGCCAAGTCGCTTCTTGGCGAGATTGAGGAGATACGAAAGGTGGGCCATGCCTTCGACCGTGAGGAGCACGAAGTCGGAATCCGCTGTATCGCGGCCCCGATCTGGTCGGAAAACCTGTCGCTTGTCGGCGGCGTTTCCGTCACTGGTCCGGCCTATCGGCTCGGTATGGAAAGCCTATCGGAATGGGCGGCCCCGATCCGGGAGACGGCTGGACGGATCATGGAAGCCATGCGCGTAGGACTTGGGCCGCGTCGTTGAACACTGGCTGCGATCGGCCAGGACTCAACTAAAGCATAGTATTGAGATTTTCTGACGAATCATCACAATTGACGTTCGTCAATCCCCCGTCCTGGGGTGTATGTGCAGGCAATTCGTCACCCGCACTACAAATTAGCGACGACGTGGACGAGACGCCTTCTCCACAGGATTCCATTCTTTCGAGTTGAGTAAGCACATGACCCCATCGCATCCAAAATCTTCCGTGGACGTCAACGTTAGTGAGATCGCCGGACTGAAAACGCAGTTTGATATTTTCCGCTTCATGAAGAAAGTGACGGAAGCCTATCGCGCGCGAGCCTTCATGGTGTTTAACCTTCCTTCGACGACGGCGATCGATCTGCAGAGCAGCACTGTGATCTCAAGCTGGCCGGTGGAGCTGCTGGCAGCTTACGACCAGGAGGGGCTTGTGACCAACAGCCCCGTCATGAAACGGTTGAGGGCGTCGACCACGCCGTTCTTCAATGACGTGTCGCAGGTCAAGTTGGAGCGAATCGATGGAAAGGCCGGCTTTGTTGCGGCCCTCTTTGAACGCTTTCGCATGATGCGTTGCGCCTACTTCCCCACTCACGAGGCCTCCGGCGGTCGCGGCGCCGTATCATTCTCAGGCGATCGTGAGGCATTTACCGGCGAGGAAATGCGCGAACTCCACTATATCTCTACCCACGTCTTCGATCGGCTGGCGGAGATCCGCGGTTATGACACGCGGGTCACGGATTCCTTGACTGATCGCGAGATCGATTGTCTGAACTGGACTGCCGCCGGTAAGACCAGTGTTGAGATCGCCGAGATCCTCAATCTGTCCGAACACACGGTGAACCACTACCTCAATCGCGCGACGAAGAAACTCGATACCGTCAACCGGACCCAGGCAGTTGCCAGAGCCTTGCGGATTGGTCTCATAAAGTGACGGTTGCGCAAATTGTGGGCTTCGCAAGCATTCGCGCCTAAATCTTCGCCACCGCCGATCAGCGTGTCACTGAATAACATTGGCTTTTGCGAATGTTTGCCAATTGGCACGTTTTCTGCTTCCGTGTTTCCAGCGGTCCAGAGGGGACCTGGTAACGACGCCGGATAAATGGCGCGACCGCACACCGCCAGCCGACGCCACGGTACCCGATCTCGGGCTTGGGCGTCGGCGGCGGTTGTTGCGTTTGGGACACGCCGCTGACGGCATTCCCCACGCTTACTCTTCCGATGGGCTGTTTGTGCTGGCCTTTTGCCGCGCTTGCTCTAGTTCGCAAAGCTTATTTTGGTATCCCGGAAGGCCTTTGCATCCATCAGGGCGAAAGCCCGGCGGACTTGGTGGACGCAACGGCCTTCCGGTTGACCTCGTTTCTCTCAATTGCCATCTCGATCACCGATTTTGTTTGGCGAAGACGCGGCGCTCCTCTATCTAGAATGCCAACATAGGCAGTGAGGATGGAATGACCGGCGTCACCAAGGAACAGGTTCTCGAAACGCTGAAGACGGTCCGCGGGCCCGATCTCGAACACGATATCGTCGAGCTCGGCATGGTGTCTGATGTCTTCATTTCGGACGGCAAGGTCTATTTCTCCATCACTGTTCCGGCAGAAAGCGCCAAGGAGCTGGAGCCGCTTCGCCTCGCGGCCGAACGGGTCATCAAGGAGATGCCGGGCGTCAAGGGAGCGCTGGTTGCGCTGACGGCAGACAAGAAGGCCGGTTCAGGCTCGGCGCCGGTTTCACGCCCTCAACCGCAGGCGGGACATGACCATCATGGCCATGCTCACGCGCCGCAACAGCAGCCGCGCGCAGGCAAGCTTGGCGTTCCCGGTATCAACGCGATCATCGCCGTCGCCTCGGGTAAGGGGGGCGTGGGTAAATCCACGACTGCCGTCAATCTTGCGCTCGGTCTCCAGGCAAATGGCCTGCGTGTCGGCATCCTCGATGCTGATATCTATGGCCCCTCGATGCCGCGGCTGCTGAAGATCTCGGGCCGTCCCACCCAGATCGATGGTCGCATCATCAATCCGATGGAAAATTATGGGCTCAAGGTCATGTCGATGGGCTTCCTCGTTGACGAGGAGACAGCCATGATCTGGCGTGGTCCGATGGTGCAATCGGCGCTGATGCAGATGCTGCGTGAGGTTGCCTGGGGCGAGCTCGATGTGCTTGTTGTCGACATGCCGCCTGGAACCGGCGATGCGCAGCTGACGATGGCACAGCAGGTGCCGCTCGCCGGCGCCGTTATCGTTTCGACCCCGCAGGATCTCGCTCTCGTCGATGCCCGCAAGGGGCTGAACATGTTCAAGAAGGTCGAGGTTCCTGTGCTCGGCATCGTTGAGAACATGAGCTATTTTATCGCGCCCGATACAGGCACGCGCTATGATATCTTCGGGCATGGCGGCGCTCGCAGGGAAGCGGAACGCATCGGCGTTCCTTTCCTCGGCGAAGTACCGCTGACGATGAACATCCGCGAGACATCGGACGCCGGAACGCCACTTGTCGCCACGGAGCCGAACGG
>Ga0075365_10000589_pt1 | contig 14159 bp, 13 predicted proteins | sample EndMetdeltDD1765_FD_71387 | JGI IMG/M metagenome (GOLD analysis project Ga0075365, IMG submission 71387) | Populus endosphere microbial communities from Tennessee, USA - Endosphere MetaG P. deltoides DD176-5 | ecosystem: Host-associated > Plants > Roots > Endosphere | place: USA: Tennessee... | reverse complement strand
CCAAACGTTGCCGGCGGCATCAGGCGGCCGAGCAAGGGGTAGTACAGATAATTGAGTATCCCAACAGCTACTGATCCGAAGAAAAAGATAGCGTTGTGTCGTATAAATGAATTTCGTCGTAGCCTTTTGATAGTAAATATCAAACTGCCCACGTCAACCAATGTAGCAGCGTTTTAGCAATAAGCCAAGGCTACGAGCCGCCAAGCTGCTGCTTGAGCGTTTGTAGCCGCCCCTGATACGCACGGGCGGCCTCAGGGAAGCCCAAAATATGTAGTGCTCCTATCAACACAAATAGGTGATCACACTGTTCAAGCGACGTAGCTTGCTTTTCAGCGACCATAAAATGCGCGGCAATTTGATCGATAAGCCACTTTTCCTGCGCGTGTGTGACCGGCTTAGCCGTTTGTCCTGCCGGGTCATGTGTTTTTGCCCCACCAGCCCGCAGCTCAAGTGAACGCGCCGACTTGTCGCGCTTAATCAAATGACCTTTTTTAATAAGATTATCAACATGCACTGCAACGGTCGAGACAGACTTGTAGTCAAGCGCCCGCATAATTTCGCGGTAGCTAGGGCCGTAGCCGTGAGCCGTAATAAACCCCTCGATAAAGGTAAGTAGTTCACGCTGTTTTTTGCTTGGCCTACTGTTTGCAGCCGTATCGCTCATAAGTGCAGTGCCTCCTTGACCTGTCGCGGCCCCTTAAATACCCAAACTTTATCCATGACATAGTTCCAAAAAATAAAGAACGTCCACACCACAAACTTTCCAATATACGGGCTGATACCGAGCCAATCTTGCATAACCAGCAAAAGCACATAGGTGATAATAAAATTAACAATTAAAAGCGTGGCATATCGAAACACGCTTGTCGCAAAATGTTGCCCTGCGGCATTCTGCCGAAACACCCAGTACCTATTGAGCGCATAGCTTGTGAGCAAGCCTGCGACATACGCCACAGCCGTAGCGACAAATAAATCAGTACGTAGTGGATTAAAAAACAGCCAAAAAGAAGTGTAGTCGACGGCCGAGACGATTGCACTTGTTACTAAATACTGCACAATCGTCATCAGCTCACCCGACCGCTGCAATCGATAAAAATAGGGGGCGCGGTAATAAGGATGAATCATAAGCGTTAGCTTTTTATACTCCTATCCTACTACAGAAAAGCCGCTTCGGGTTACTTCTTAGTTACAAAAAGTCCGGCGAGTGCCCACCACGTAAGTGCAGTGGGGTCGTCAGCCCAACCGTGCAAAAATATATTAATAAGAGAAATACCTGCAAAACTCGCCGCAAGTGCAACAGGCAAAACCTCGAGACGGCGTCGCACAATATAGCGAATAGCCAAAACGCAGATTGCAACAAAAAACGCCAATCCCAAAATACCAACTTCTTGAGCAATTTGGACATAATAATTTTCACTGACATTTGAACCAGATTCATTATAAAAGGACGCCGGCCCGGCACTTCCCGCCCCCATGCCCAATGGATGTCGCACAACATCAGCAATACCCCGCGCGGTCGCTTGCCAGTGCTTGTCGTTACTGCCTTCGTTTAAGCTACTATCGCCTGGGCTGGAGTGGAATACCGCCAAGCGAATAGCCGGCACGTTCACCGCCGCCCACCCTACCATTATCAACAGTAGGATACTGGGTACAACGGCTCGCCTTGCCCACGTCATAAACCGTGCCCTCGGCAGCACAAAAAGCCCTACCATTATCAGCGTAAGAAGCGCGCCAAGCCAGGCACTGCGCGAGCCAGTTAAGCCAACAGCAACGGCACCAAGCGCTCCCGCCGCCCACGCCAACGTATCGCGCCTGTTTCTAAGCAATCGATATACTGCAACAGCAACCGGCAACAGCAAGTACGCGCCCAACGCGTTTGGCCCCCGAAGCGTTGCAAATGCGCGGAGTGCGTTAGGATTTTGATCGACTAATATATATGGTGCGATTGTCGTGTCTTTGTTGTATCCAAAATGCGCCAAAAAGTCCTTTGGAATAACCGCTACTTGCAAAATGGCCACAATGCCTAGCACAATTGCCGTCCACAGCAAAAAACTCGGCGCCACGGCGCGGAGCTTAGCAATAGATGCAGGATACGCCTCGGCAATAATCTGCACCAATATAAAGATGGTAAAAAATCGCAAGTTAAACATCAACCCGGCAATGACCGCCTGAGCCGAAACGCCCCCAACAAGCATCAACACAAAATGAAGCACCATATACGCCGCTATTAATTTGTTAACCGCTCGACCCCATATGGTTCGCGCAATATCAGGCCGTAGCCACATAACCCAAAGCGCAAGCGGCGCCGCAGCCAGCATCAGCAGCTCTTTCCATGATTTCCAGACCAAAAGTGGCCCGATAACCGTACCCAACCATGTTGATAAAAAGGCATGCAGCGGCATTAAAACAACAATCAAAGTTACCGCAAATGCCTGAATTCGCGCCAACCGCAGGATAAGTTGTTTTTTAACTGCTGTATTCACTTCTGTAACTAATGATACAATGAGTCGTAAGGAATAATCTATGCTTACACGAAATGCCAGGCTCTACAGTATTGCTTTAATCATCGGAGATTTTCTAACACTGCTCGCCGCTTTTACGCTGGCCTATGTGGTACGCGTGCAGTTTGATGCCAGGCCACTCGTGGCGCAAATCCATGGCGTTGAATTTATCGAGACGGCGCTGCTTCTTATCCCCTTTTGGATTTTGGCATTTGCCACGCTGGGGTTGTACGACAGCAAAATTTATAGCCGTCGCCTGACCGAAGTTGGACGACTCTTTATTGGAAGTGTTATTGGCATTTTAATTGTGCTCGGTTACGCCTTTATGATTGACGAGCCAGTCTTCCCTGCCCGACTTGTGGCAGTATATGCTTTTACTGGGTCATTTTTGGCACTCGTCATTGCCCGCGAGGTAATTCGCCAGGTGCGTACGCTTTTGTTCCGCTATGGTCGCGGGGTGAGCCGCGTGCTCATCATCGGCACTACGGAGGCCGTCAGCGATATCGCGTCACAGCTCGACGACACGCGCAAATCCGGCTACCACGTGGTGGCCATTACCGGACCAAAACGTATTGTGCCGCCATTTTTCCGGGGTCGACACTTTAGCAAACTCGAAGATGCCCTCGCCGCCCTCGAAACAGAGCGCGTCACAACCATTGTCCAAACCGATCTTTATGATAGTAGCGAACGTAACCAGCAAATCCTCAGCGCTGCGCAATCGCATCATATCGCCTACAACTTTATCCCGGGCGAACCCGAGTTCTACTCTGGCAAAAATACTATCGATGTCTTCCTGGGCTATCCGGTTATTACCGTTCATCAAACACCACTGGTTGGTTGGGGCGAAATCGTAAAGCGGCTGTTCGACTTGGTTACAACCACGCTTATTTTGATAGTTTTGTCGCCGGTTTTACTTGTTATTATTATTTTGCAGAAAATCCTTAATCCTGGCCCGATCTTTTTTGCAGCTAATCGCCTTACCCGCTACTCTACTCCATTTGGCATGCTCAAGTTTCGCAGCATGCAACCGCAATTTGGCTCCAAAGATGCCGTACAGGATTTTATTGATATGGGCATGCCCGAGCTGGCAGAAGAATATCGGGTTAATCGCAAAATCCTCAGCCGGCCAGACCCTCGGATTACGCCATTTGGGCATTTTTTGCGCAAGACATCACTCGACGAACTCCCGCAATTATTTAATGTTTTAAAGGGTGACTTGAGCTTGGTTGGACCGCGTCCAATTGAGCCAATCGAACTGCCAAACTACAAGGGCCGTGGCAGCCTGCTTTTGAGCGTAAAGTCTGGCATGACTGGCCTGTGGCAAGTATCTGGCCGCAATGATCTTGCTTTTGACAAGCGCGTTGAGCTTGAGCTGTATTATGCGCAGAACTGGAGTTTTTGGCTTGATATTAAAATCATCCTTAAAACTCCCGGAGCCTTGCTAAAACGCCGTGGAGTACCAGGTACTAACGCCAAACGCTCATAGCAGAAAAGGCGATTTTACAGAGATGAAAAACAAGGAAGAAGCGAGCACCGAACCGAGGCGTACCAATAGCGTACGTCGAGGTTCGAGCGGAGCTTCTAAGGCAGTTTTGCGCTCTGTAAAATCGCCGAAAGTAGCAATTGTATGTGACTGGCTCACCAACATGGGCGGCGCCGAAAAAGTCGTCCTGGCCCTTGCAAAAGCCTACCCCAACGCGCCTATTTATACGTCGGTCTTTACACCAGAAACTATGCCGGCCTTTAAAGGGTTGGATGTTCGCACCACGTACCTGCAAAAACTGCCTGGTTTTTTACGCAAACGCCACCAGCTATTCCCTACCGCCCGGGCCCGAGCTTTTCGCAAGCTAGACCTGAGTGAATACGATATTATTATTTCTAGCTCCAGTGCCGAAGCCAAGGCCGTCCAAAAGCGCCCCGGCGCCCTGCACATATGTTATTGCCACACGCCAACACGCTACTATTGGAGCCATTACGAGGAATACAAACGCGAGCCGGGCATGGGGCCGCTCAATCCACTTGTCCGCCTTGTGCTACCGCTCATTGTTCGCCGTATGCGGGCGATTGATTTGCGCGCTGCTGCTGGCGTTGATGCCTTTATTGCAAACTCAAAAACGGTTGCCGAGCGTATTAAAAGATACTACGGCCGCGACTCATATATTTTAAACCCACCCGTTGATACATCGCGATTTGCAAAGCTCGACATTACCGGTAAGCGCCAGGGATTTATCGCCCTTGGTCGCCAAGTACCCTACAAACGCATAGACCTAGCAGTACAAGCCTGCACGCGTCTCAATAAAAAGCTAACCGTATACGGAACCGGCAGTGAACACCAGCGGCTCATCGACTTGGCCGGCCCAACTATCGAATTTATTACCGACGCCGATGATATCGATGTTGCGCGTGCCCTTACGCGCGCCGAAGCGTATCTTATGCCACAAGAAGAAGATTTTGGTATCGTCCAAATAGAGGCTATGGCTGCGGGCACTCCTGTTATTGCGTACGGGCGTGGCGGCTCCCGCGATGCCGTTATTGAAGGCAAAACAGGCACGTTCTTTGACGAGCAAACCGTATCCTCACTCGCAAAAGCGATAGCAGCGTTCAGCCCAAAGGCTTTTAAGCCTAAGGAGATTCAAAAACACGCCGCATCATTTAGCGGAGAACAGTTTATTAGGGCGCTTCATGCCTTTGTTGCTAAACAGCTTAAATAATTTTACAATATTGTAGTCCTTGCCACCTACCAGCAAAGGTACACTATGGATCTTGACGCATGGCTGGCTAACGCCACCATCGAGATAAGGGTGAAGGGTGCCCTGGCTGAGATCCCGAACATCGAGGAGGTCTTCCAGACAACTCGAGCCGAATGGACCCGCAATCCACACGGGAAGACGACAGAGCTGCGCGCACGTTTTGCCAGCCTGATCTACGGAGGTCATCTTGGCCTGCGTGGCGAATGGGCGCTTGCCGCACATGTGTACGGCGAACCTTTTGCCGACACGCCGCCCACGCACGCCGACTGCACGCCTTATGCAGCGCTCATGCTGATCGGCCAAGCTGTTGCGCTGTGGCATCAGGGCGACGGCAATGCCGGCTGGGCTGCGCTGGGCGCGGACGGACTCTTCACGATGTTCGACAGCGAACTATACGGACGCTGGCGCGGTATCGCCGCGCTGATCATGTGCGTGACCGAGCCGCACACCGTCCACAAGCAGAGCACCAGCGCCTCGGCACTCCGCCAGCTGGACCAAACCAAGCAGCCGCAGGCATACGCACTGGCTCGCTTCGTAAATGGCCGGCCGGGGTGCTACTCCACTCTCCTTGAGATCCTCACGGAGAACCTCGGCTCTATTCCGGCCACCGAAGGGCTGTACTTGTTCAACGAAATCTGAGCAGGTAGCGCCCATCCCTGGCTACGCAGCTGGAGATGGGCGTGCCCAATCAAAGGAAGACGTCTTGATCGAAAATATCGGCCTCGAAATCCGCAAGGCGACCATCTCGATGCGCGACAGCGGCCTGGAAGCAAGAATCCCAAACAGCCGTAAGCTCTACGAGCAAGCCCAGACCGCATGGTCAGAAGACCAAACTGACGCAGACGTTGAGCGTCACTATCGGGCTGCGTGTCTCGTTCACGGCGCGATGCTCGTGGCGCGGGGCAGATGGTCAGAAGCAATCCAGGTATACAGCGTTAAAGGTTTCGCCCGAGGCGGCGAGGGTGCTGTAACCCCGCTTCCGCCAACGCTGTGCAATCAGAGCACTCAGTTTGCCGCCATGATGGCACTTGGCGAAAGCATCAGTAGAGTCCGGAGCAACAGGGATTACGCCGACGAAGCTGCAACCGAAGCTGTTCGCTGGTTCGTTATGCTCAACGACCCCAGGCTCTCCCCTTGGCACGGCGCAGCGCTCCTTGTGATGGCGCACGAGTCCCAGAAACAAGGCCACGATGTCAGAGGGTTAGCGGCCTACGCCCGCACTCTGCTTGACCCATACGAGCAGCCAGAACTATGTGTACTTGCCGAGCATTACGCAGGTATGCGCGACGGGTATGTCAAAACCTCGCGCTTCCGAAAACGCCCGGCAACGTTCCAGGCCGTCGAGTGTCTGTACCTGTTTAATGTACCGCATCGGTAGACAAGGCAAAACAGCCCGCCCGGCCATCACTGGTCGGGCGGGCTGCCGAAAATCTAAACTTATTTGGTGGCCTAGGCTGCTTGCTCTTTTTCTTGCAGACGGGTCGCAATAGTCTTTACGTTTTGTGAAAGATCCTTGCGTGCAACCAAAATACCGTTTGCCGTGTTAACAACCACGATGTTATCAAGGCCGATAACGGCAACTGGGCGATCATCGGCTTCGTTGCGAATGTAACTATTCTCTACGCCTTCTAGCTCGACGGCGCCTTTTTTAAAGTTGCCCGCTTGATCGGTCTCGCTCACTTTGTGGGCATCACCAAACGAACCAATATCGAGCCAGTCAAATGACGCCGGCACAACAAGCAAGTTCTTTGCCTTTTCCATGAGTGCGTAGTCGATAGCGATCTTTTCAAAACTTAGGAATGTCTCTTCCAAATGCGCTGAGTCGCTTGCTTCTGTCAGGCTTACATACTTCTGCTTTAGGTCTGGGGCAAACTCGTCCATAGTGCTGAGGAAGGTGTTAACCGAGCCCACAAAGTACCCAGCGTTCCACAAATAGTTGCCGCTTTGCACGTAGTCCTGGGCAGTGTCAAAATCTGGCTTTTCTTTAAACATAGCCACTTCGTGCACAAAGTCGCTCCCCTCTACCAAGCCATCTTTCTGGATATAACCAAAGCCCGTTGCGGCATATGTTGGCTCGATACCGACTAGCGCAATACGGCCAGTCTGGCGAGAAATCTTGTCAGCTATCTTAAACGAATAGGTGTAGCCCGCAACGTCACGGATGTAATGATCGGCATGCATAAATGCAATCGGCTCATCGTGGTCGTGGCGCGACTGAATGTGCGAAAGTGCAATAACAAAACAGCCAGCAGTATCGCGGCGACCCGGCTCAACAATAATATGATCGTCATCGAGATCTGGTAACTGCTGCTTTACCAGCTCGAGCTGCTCCGCACCAGCTGTCACGATATAAATATCTTTACTGAGTTTTTTGGCGCGCTTATAGGTAGACTGCAAAAGCGAGTCTTTATCTACAAGATTAAGAAAGTGTTTTGGAAATTTGCTTGTTGAGAGTGGCCACAGGCGGGTGCCTGAGCCACCAGCGATAATTACTGTAATCATGAAATCATTATACCCTTTCGCCAACTCCCGGGAAATAGCAGGGCCCATTAGCCAGGCAAGCATAAGCTTTTGTATACTATAAAGGCGATGTCCGAAAAAACACTGCAACACACAAAACGCCGCCCGCGCTGGCTCTTATGGTCTATTACTGCTGCAGTTGTTATAAGCGCAGGAATTTTCTCTTATCTTGTATTTGTGCCGCACAACACTGATATCCGCGACGTTACGGTGGATGGCCTCCCGGCTGCATCGTTGCCGCAAAAACTCGAGATACAAAAGGATAAACTCGAGCAAACCTTTACCTCGCCAGAGCTCAAAGCCGACTTTGCGTTTAACGCCATCGTTCCCATGTGGGACGGCACTGGCAACGGAACACTTCAAATGCGCACCGCCGATAAGACCGGCCGCTGGACGGGCTGGATGGATATAGAGGCCGATGGCGAGGCAGTGCGCGAGGGCGTAAAGCAAGTTGCCACGCACTATCCAGAAACACCATTGATTGTGGACGGCCAACAGTATCAGTATCGTATTAAACTTGCCCGCGCAAACGCCGACCAAACCTCACCGACCGTCACAAATCTTAAAATCACCTATATCGATTCGCGCCAATCAACTATCGAAAAAGTCAGTAGTGCCGCAAAATCTTTCTTTAATGGGCGGGCGCTCGCCGCCAGTCACGGCCCAGCCGTTAACTCGCGTGCCGACTGGGGCAGCCCAGACCCAAATGGCGATCTCTTTAAAGGTACCGACAAATACTGGTCGCCAGAATACCGCCAGGTCACGCAAATCTTCCTACACCACACCGTATCGCCCAATTCGCAAAGCGATCCAAAAGCGCTTATTAGGGCGATATGGGACTACCACGCCAAAACGCTTGGCTGGGGCGACATTGGCTATAACTATATTGTTGATGGCAATGGCAACTTATATCAGGGGCGCTACGGCGATGACTACGTGGTTGGCGGACATACTTCTGGGTACAATTACGGCTCGATGGGCGTAGCCGTACTCGGCTGTTTTGAGCCAAACAGTACCTGCAACCAGCTAAACGGCGGTCGGACCGGCGGCATAAACGACGCCACCATGAACGGCCTAACCAATCTGCTTTCATGGAGGACCAGCCTGTACGGTATCAATCCCGATGCCGGCCATGACTTTTGCAAACAAGACGGCAGTGAGTGTATTGGTATTCCTACCATTGCCGCGCACCGCCAGGCAGTCGGTACCGAATGCAATGGCCAGTATTTTTACGATCAAATGAACGTTGTGCGACAAAAAACGCGCGAGAAAAACGCCCTGGACTGGTGGGGTATTAACAATATCAACTTTGTTAAAAAGGCTTCGCGCGGCAGCCTTCAACAACTGTTTTACGCCACAGATGGCCAACTGTACGCGGCTTTTTGGGGTGGCGGCTATAGTGACATATCGTACAAACGAATCATGAGCGCGCCCCTGCGTGAACGATTTGTCGATGCCACGATTTTAGACGAAACCGACGGTAGCCAAACCCTATATGCCGCCACGCAGTCCTCTGTATATCAAATCCATATAAATACAAACGATGTTTTTGACAATCCCGATAAGCTTATTACTAGTTCGGGTATTCGCAAAATTACCGTTGATACCGGACCAGAAGCCCAGACAACCTGGCGCCTCGACGTCCTAGCAAGCGATGGCCCGCACGAATATTGGTGGAAAAACGACGGCAACGGCGTACAAGGCGGCGGACTGTTATGGAATATTAACGGTGGCCTAGACATGGTCAAAACCAAAGACCCAGCCAGCAAAGACGAACTATACATCGCCACTCCAAGCAACGTTTACCGCGTAAAATGGCCAGTCAACGGTGACATCGAACGCAAGACAATAACCGAACTGCCCAATACTGTAGCCGTCGACAAACAAACCCTCCCTGATGGTACCGAGCTCCTATACACCGCCACGGCAACCGGCGTGCATGAAACCTGGTGGAACCCCTCGCACCCAGCGTTTAGCGCACCAGCAAAACTCGTGTCGTTTAACCCTGGCGTTGTTGATATCAAAAAAACCATCACCGCTGATGGCACGCAGCAATTATATGTGGCTAAAAATGACGAAGTGTATGAATTTTGGTGGGGCAACGGCCATGGCGTCACCGGCGCACCGCTCATTGGCATAACCCAGGGTGGCATTACGGCTATCGACAAAACAACCACCGGCGCATATCAGAATCTATACACCGTTACGCGTAATTATATCCACGAAACCTGGTGGGGCAACGGCCAACTTGGCAACGGTCCGGCAATTGTTCAGCTAAAATAACGTCCGCAATTTCAGTTTTATCACAGAGTTTCATATTTTTGACGGCAAAACATAAGCATGTTATTGATAACGAGTGAAATTCTTGCTACGCTACGTAATAGAAACTATGAAAATTGCACACAAAAAAACTCTCGGTAAGAAACAGAAAATCCTGATTATTATTGTCCTTCTGCTGGTTGCGGCAGGCGGTATTGCTGTCTTTTACTTTTATAATACTCAGCGTAACAATAACACCACCGCAAACGAGCCACGTCCGGTCAATACGGTCGACTACAACCCCCCAACCACAGAACAAGAACAATCAACCAGCACACAAAAAGACCAAATTATCAACGATTACAACAAAAGCCAATCCGGCAGCGACCAAAATACAACCAGCGATATCACCGTTACTATTTCTCGCGCCAACCAAACCAGCGCCGGGCTTAGTATCGGCACTATTATTGACGGCGCAAAATCTGGTACGTGCAGCGTAGCCCTTAGTCGCGCTGGCCAACCAACTATCACAAAGACATATACTATTGCCTACGAAGCTACATCTGGCTTCTGCCAGGAAGCCGTCATCCCAATTGGCGAGATCACCAGCAGCGGTGAATGGCAGCTGGCGGTGAGCGCCACGAGCGGCGGTAAAACATCGCAAGCTGCAACGCAAAATGTCACCATAAATAAGCCTTAGGTTATGAAACGCGCCACAACCATCCACTCAATTCGCCTCACTATTATCGCCCTTGTTTTTGCGTTTACGAGCGTGGTTTCTATTACTGCGCCAGCATTAGCCCTGAGTGGATCTGACTTTAAAGCGGGTCGTATTATAGACGACGAGATTTTTAATAACGCTAACGCCATGAGTGTTGCGCAAATTCAAGCCTTTTTAGACGCCAAAAATCCCAACTGCGACACATGGGGGACGGGCAGTTATTCAAATACCACGCGCCGCTCGTATTCCGAATCAAAAGGCATTCTCTTTCCCCTTGTTTGTCTGAAGGATTACTACGAGAACCCCAGCACGCACGAAAACAACCTCACCAAAACTAGTGGCCAAGCTGCGCCAATTCCTGCGGGCGGCAAAAGTGCGGCAGAGCTACTTTATTCTGTCGGCCAACAGTTTTCTATTAACCCCCAAGTGCTCCTTGTACTCCTTCAAAAAGAGCAAGCTCTCGTGCAAGACGATTGGCCATGGCCAAACCAGTACCAGGGCGCAACCGGTTTTGGCTGTCCAGACACGGCAGCATGCGACAGCCAGTACTACGGCTTTTACAACCAAATCTACAATGCCGCTAAGCAATTCCGCCGCTACGCGCAGTACCCTAACTCGTACAGCCACGTATCGGGTATTAACAATGCCGTTCGCTACAACCCAACCTCAAGCTGCGGCAGTTCAACCGTTTATATCGAGAACCAATCAACCGCATCGCTCTACAACTACACACCATACCAGCCAAATAGCGCAGCGCTTGCAAATATATATGGTAGCGGCGACAGCTGTAGCGCCTATGGCAACCGTAACTTTTGGCGCTACTTTACCGAGTGGTTCGGCTCGACCAAAGCCGCCGACGCCAACCGTGTGACCGACCTTAAAAAAACCGAGTTTAGCGGCCGACAAGAGCTCTTTACCTCGACCTATACGCAGCTCACTATGTACTCATGGTGGGGTGGTAGCGGCGGTGTCGTAAAAGATATCATCAGCACTGCACCGAATGGCGAGCGCATACTCGACTTTGATATCGGTGTCGAGCCAAATGGCACAACCCAAGCGGCATACCTCGCCACGTCAACCGGTATATACAAAGCAACATGGAACGGCAGCACATTTAACCCGCCGACAAAAATCATTTCTCGTACTGGCACCACTAGGGTCAGCTACGATGTTCAGGGCGGCAATACGTATCGCCTGTACGTTCTGGCCGATGATGGTCCGTACGAATACTGGTGGCGCGACGGAACAAGCATTAGCAGCGGCACTCGCCTATGGAATATCAACAATGCCCTCGACATGGTAAAACGTACCGCAATTAACGGCGCCGACGAAATATACGTTGCCAGCAAGGGCGAAATATACCGTATGAAATGGCCTGTTGCTGGTGGTGACGGCATTGAGCGCAAGCTCATCACCGCAATACCTGGCACCGTGTCGGTAGACAAACAAAACCTCGATGACGGCACAGAGCTCCTGTACACCGTGACATCGAGCGGCGTTTACGAAACATGGTGGCGCACTGGCACGGGCTTTAGCAGCCCCGCAAAGATTGCCAGTAATCATGGTGGCTCGAGTATCACTGGCGCACAAAAAACCATCACAGACGGCTACCATCAGCTATACGTTGCCGAAACAAATGGCGTATACGAATACTGGTGGGGCCATGGCAAGGATGTAACAGGTAGCAAGATGATAGACATTCCGCAAAACGATGTTACCGGCATGGTTAAAACCAACCTCAACAGCGACGGCTACCAAAATATCTACACCGCCCAAGAATCATTTGTGTACGAAACCTGGTGGGGAAATGGCAAGTTTGGCAACGGCCCAGCAATTGTCGACATCAGGCGCTAATCATCCCATATATAAAACCGGTCGCGCTCGTGACCGGTTTATATATGTTCAGTTTATTCGTCTTGCGTTGGCTGGCGGAGCCGAAAGATAAATTTTTTGTAAATCAAAAAGTTCCAAGCCGTAATAAACGCCATGGTAATTGGCTTGCCAAGCAGCGGGTTAAGCCCCCATTCACGCTGCGCAGTCTCGATAAACAAAAATGCTGCACCCGTATTAAACGCAAACAAAACCGCATACAGCACTAGCTGCTCTACAGCACGCTTTTCGGCATCAGCCGACTTGGCATTAAACACCCACTGCCTATTGAGCGTAAAGCTCACCAAAAAGCCCGCCAAAAGCGACGACGCCGTGGCAATAAACAAGCTCACACCCAATACCTTATAGGTGAGTGCAAATGTCGCGTAATCGGCGCCAACAGTTGCCACGCCGCTTGTCCCAAACTTCGCAAGCTGCTTGATAAGCGGCTTGTGTTGCTCTATTTTATCTTTTACCACTGCCTTTTCTTTCGGAAAGTTCAATTGAAAGAGCCTCGTGCAGGGCAGTAAATTGGCGCTCTTGGGCGTCAATCATCGAATACAGACGCAAAATAAGGAAGAGGCAGAAGCTTAGGCCCGTTACAAGCACAACGTCTGCAATACTCAATGGCGTACTGTCGGTCAAGCCACGCACAACCAAAAAATCATAAATCTCGCGCGCAAACCACAAGCCGCCGAGTACCGCCAGCCAAAAAAGCGTCCGAAGTACCAACCCAATGGTGCGGATATTGCCTTTTTTGCGCGAGTTGTAGGCCATTGCAATGCCATACAACACCAGTGGTGTGTTCAGAATCATCAGTAAGCGATATTTATCCATCAAGCAGCCCCTTCAGTCGCAGCTTTAAAAGCTGACGCACAACCTTCACGCCAGCCGCAATATCAGATTGGCCCAGCTGGCCTTTACCAAGCGAATAATCGGTATAAATTGCCTTAACCGGTAGCTCAATCATGCGGAGCTTAGCGAGCTTTGCTGACCAAATCATTTCTGGGCAAAATGCAAAGTTATTGCTGTGGAATTGAATATTTTGCAACGCGTCTCGGTTAAAAGCCCTCAGACCAGACTGCACATCGGTCACTTTTATACCAAACAAAATGAACGAAATGATGTTGAGGCCTTTATTACCAATAATACGGTGCAAAGGCATGCCTGTTGCGTCAATCAAACGGCTGCCGATGATAAAATCGGCATCACCGCGCACAATCGCCTTGGCGAGTTTGGCCACATCTTTTTGATGATGCTGGCCGTCGGCGTCCATCGTAATAGCGTAGTCAAAATCATTACGCCGGGCGTAGTGCAGGCCAGTGCGCGTAGCACCACCGGCGCCTTGATTTAAGATATGATCAACCAATGCCACGCCTTTACGAGCGGTCACTTCGGCGGCAGTGTTATCGCTGCTGCCATCGTTTACAACAACCACACTAACTGGCACTCGCTTTTTGCCAACTGTGATTGATTTTGGCAAATCATCGAGCACGCCACCAATTACTTTACCCTCATTATATGCGGGTATAATTATAC
>Ga0075365_10000588_pt1 | contig 14167 bp, 6 predicted proteins | sample EndMetdeltDD1765_FD_71387 | JGI IMG/M metagenome (GOLD analysis project Ga0075365, IMG submission 71387) | Populus endosphere microbial communities from Tennessee, USA - Endosphere MetaG P. deltoides DD176-5 | ecosystem: Host-associated > Plants > Roots > Endosphere | place: USA: Tennessee... | reverse complement strand
TTTCTATTACCCATCCCACATCACACCCCTCTACAAAACTATCTCGTAGGATGGAGTTGTCAGCGTCCCACGAAGCTCCAGCATCAGTAAAAAATCGATACGCTGTTACGCAGTTGCGGGCGGTAACACCCTTAAGGACGTGTCTAGGAGAAGATACTCGGAAGCCATCATTGAGCCCGCTAGCAACACAATCGTCAGCGCGGGCATTGCGGCCTGTTAGACGAAAGCCTATAGTTCCAGGGTGATCTTTGGCATTTCCGACAGCGCGACACCTGACAAAATGCGTAGGATCTGCACTCTGCGCATAGTCAGGGGCGTATTGGGAGCGAAATCCGGTGCGCTGCCCTTTGAAGACGTCATCAAAATAGACGGTGCAATCTTCGACCGTCCACCCGCCACGCGTGTCGATGCCAGCTTGTCCGCTAAGATATGCCCCCCCACCATTGCCAACATTTCGCACAGTGACACGAGCAAGTACGTTATCCGCGGACACTGTCCCAAAATCTTTGGCGTCAAAACCATCTGCTTTACAGTCCTCAATCAACATGTCGTGGACATAGCAACTGCGAAAACCTTTGAGGGTATCACTACCAGCCCCTTCGAAACCTATGCCGTAGTACGAGCTGTTGAATATTCTCCCCCCACAAATTTCGATTCGCTCTGAGCCGTGGTTGACGATGATGCCAGCATAATGGTCTTTGTCACCGGTCGCCGAGTTCTGCTTGGATCCATTCATATCGATCTGCCATGCCTTGCCTATGATGCATGAATTACTCACCGATATCGCAGGAATCGTTGGACCAACGCCGCTCATCCCCAATGAGAATTGTCCCATTTGGATCGCATGACAGTTTTGGCCGTCGGCAACCTTTAAAGTGACGCCCTCACCAAGGCGTAGGGCAATATTGTCGTAAGGTATCCATATAGCTCGACGATTCAACCACCAATTTGCATCACTCTCTGAGAGGCCAAAATAAGCCCCGATTGGATAGGGGCTTGTATTCGCTAGAAGGTAAGTTCCAGGCTTAGAGAGGAGAACTTCGCCTCCGCCCCTTAGATGCTGCAGCATTATTGCTGCGTTTACGGCACTTGAGTTCAGCGCAGGTGATGCGTTGGGTGATGCACCCAACATTTCAGCGTAAATCTTCGATGCCGAGAGTTCCCACCAGTTTCCTGATGAATCCTGGAATCTTCCTTGGTGAGACGGCCTTGTGGTAACCCTTTTGTAATCAGCCGGTGCAATTTCTGAGGATAACGACCAACGGTTGATCCGCACTATAGATAGGGAGGAAAGGTCTTGTGAAGCCGCAGCTTCGGGTGTTTCAATGTCAATCGGAACAGGGCTCTGAATGAACCTGTCCCAGTACGGGCCATCGACAGGTTTTTGATTTAACCCGGAGTCCTTCGCAATCCAGATGCTTCCGTCGACGTTGACAATGTCGCCACGGCGGTACGTCGCTGCCGCACTCCACCCTCCACGCCACGAAACGCCTCCAAAAAGCGTTTGGCTGGTGACCGGCGCCCAATTAGAAACCTCCAAGCTCCATTCTTTGAGGATCGCCGGGTTGTAGTTCTTATCAAGCCACAACTGATCGACCGAAGGGGGCGAGAGGCCGTCTACCATATTGTCGAGTAAGCCAGCGGAACGGAGAGAAGAAAGAGTGAGCTCTGACCAGCACATATCGAACTCGTTGCCGCTGTTGTAAGCGCTACGCCCCTTCAATGTCGCGATATGCTTATTGTTGTCGAAATCGATAGGCGCAGGATCGGCATTAGCTGGTATAGCCGTCGTGGCTAAGCCAAGCGCTTGTAAAAAGCGACGTCTTCCAAGTAGGTTGCGCATGGGCCGTTCCATTTTCTTTAAAACGAAGCCTATAGAAAAAAACAGCGCCAAAGAACAGCCTCGATTGCCTACCTTCTCTTAATCGCTCTGTTTCGCAAAAATGCCATGAGAATGGAGTCAAATCTGCCACCTCTGTCCAAAGGCGCCCACATCAGCAGGAAAGAGCTGGCGCGGGAAATCTGCACAGCTAGGATTAGTGGAATTTCTGCCTGACTTTGGCTTAGATGCCGGGAACGCGAGAAACCATGACGAGACGACAGCCCGGAACCACTGACCCCGTTGAAATAATTCATTCTGAAGTAGTGCTTTCTCCACCATTAGCGATTCTGATGATACTCGTGTGGTTTCGAGCCTGCTTGATACTCGCGCCAATCGGGTGCGAGCCATATTAGCGACGATCAAGTGCCACAAGAATTTCCATCGCCAGATCGTCGGCATGTGCGTTGATCGTCTTGAGATGCAGTTCCGGATTCTCCGGAGGCTCGTAGGGTGAACTAATACCGGTAAAATTTGGAATCTGACCAGCTATTGCTTTTGCATACAAACCTTTGGGATCGCGACGCATACACTCATCCAGCGGTGTGTCGATAAAGACTTCGATGAACTCACCTGCCATCATCAGATCACGGGCGAGACGGCGCTCAGAAGCAAAAGGAGAGATAAAGCAGACGAGTACGATTAGTCCGGCATCGGCCATCAATCGCGCCACTTCAGCCGCACGGCGAATATTTTCCACACGGTCTTCATCGGTAAAGCCAAGGTCGCGGCTGAGCCCATGGCGAACATTGTCACCATCCAGCAAATAGGTGTGATGGCCCTTAGCGTGAAGGAGTTTCTCCAGACTGTTGGCCACCGTAGACTTGCCGGAGCCGGATAAACCTGTAAACCATATCACTGTCGGCTTCTGGTGCATCAGCGCGGCGCGGGCGGCGCGATCCACGTCGAGTTTTTGCCAGCGCACATTTTCAGAACGCTTAAGTCCATAGTCTATTGTGCCAGCGCCGATAGTATTGTTGGTGAATCTGTCAATCAATATGAAACTTCCGGTGGCACGATTCTCCGCATAAGCATCGAAAGCGATTGGCGAGCGCGTCGAGATATTACACACACCCACCTCATTCATATGCAGCGCCTTAGCCGCAATATGTGCAAAGCTATTGACATCAACTTGATACTTTAGGGCTGTCACTGTGGCGCTGACACTGTCCGTCTCCGTCTGTAACACGTAGCTTCTTCCCGGCATCATTGGCGTGGCGTCGAACCAAACAATATGAGCCTGGAACTGGTCGGAGAAGCTCGGCGGATCCTGCGACGAAGCAAGCATATTCCCGCGCGATACGTCGAGGTGATCTTCTAGTAGCAATGTCACCGCTTGCCCAACACCAGCCCGAGCCAGAGAGCCGTCGTAAGTAACAATCTCCTTGATGGTAGATGTCCGGCCCGACTTAACAATCGTTACTCTGTCGCCAACCGCAATACTGCCCGAAGCTATCTGACCGGAGAAGCCCCGAAAATCCGAGTTCGGTCGGCTGACATATTGCACCGGAAAACGAAATGGCTTTTGCTCCTCTTCACGTTCAATTGCCACAGTTTCCAAATATTCGAGCAGATGAGGCCCATCGTACCAACGCGTGTTTTGCGATGAGCGCGTAACGTTGTCGCCGTAACGTGCTGAAAGAGGAATCGGCTGGAAAGATGAAAAGCCAAGATTGATTGCCATCATTTTAAAGTCTGCAATAATCTTTTCGAATACCAACTGGTCGTAACCAACAAGGTCCATTTTGTTGACGGCGAGCACGATCTTGCGGATGCCCAGCAGCGCTGCGACGTAACAATGGCGCCGCGTCTGAGACACAATGCCTTGGCGGCTATCAACCAATACCACAGCAAGGTTAGCGGTCGAAGCGCCGGTTACCATATTGCGGGTATATTCTTCGTGGCCAGGCGCGTCGGCCACAATAAACTTCCGCCGCGCGGTGGCGAAGAAGCGGTATGCGATATCTATAGTAATTCCCTGTTCGCGCTCGGCCTCCAACCCGTCAACGAGGAGCGCAAAGTCAATTTCCCCTTTGGTGGAGCCGCGCTCGCGACTTTCTCGCTCCAAGGTCATGAGTTGATCATCAAGGATGAGCTTCGCATCGTAGAGCAGGCGGCCGATCAATGTAGATTTGCCGTCGTCCACCGATCCGCAAGTTAAAAAGCGCAGAATAGAGTTTTCGTCCGTCTGCCCAAGCCTATCGTTATCCTCTTCCCGGACCACCGTTTCAAACGCGTTACCCATCAGAAATAGCCCTCGCGCTTCTTCTTTTCCATGGCGCCTGCGTCGTCTTTGTCGATCAATCGCCCTTTGCGCTCTGAGGTTACAGACCTCCGTATTTCCGCAACAATCTGTTCTACGGTCGCGGCGTCCGAGTCGATCGCGGCCGTCAGCGGGTAACAACCGAGCGTGCGAAAGCGTACCATTCGGTCCTCCACTTTATCTTCGGAGAGTATCGGCATTCGCTCATCGTCAACCATAATAAGCATGCCGTCGCGCTCTATTACTGGACGAAGACGCGCAAAGTAAAGCGGCACAACAGCGATGTCCTCCCTCAAAATATACTGCCAGACATCAAGTTCTGTCCAGTTAGACAAAGGAAAAACACGGATCGATTCGCCGGGAGATACTCTAGTATTATAGATCTTCCACATTTCCGGTCGCTGATTTTTAGGGTCCCAACTGTGGTCCCCGTCGCGGAACGAGAAAATTCGTTCCTTCGCCCTCGACTTCTCCTCGTCACGCCGCGCACCGCCAAAGGCTATGTCAAAGCCAAACTTATCTAGCGCTTGGCGAAGCCCGATCGTCTTCCATACATGTGTATGAATTTGTGAGCCATGGTTAAAAGGGCTAATATGACCCTCGACCCCTTCCTGATTGACGTGTACCAAAAGCTCCATGCCAGACGAGCGAGCAAAGTCGTCGCGAAAAGCCAGCATTTCCTTGAATTTCCAAGTCGTATCGACGTGTAAGAGCGGAAACGGCGGCTTGGCGGGATAGAAAGCCTTCATCGCCAAATGCACAAGAACCGACGAATCTTTCCCTATCGAATATAAAATGACAGATTTTGATGAGGTGGCGGCGACCTCTCGAAAAATATGGATCGCCTCCGATTCTAGTCGGTCAAGATAAGATACAGCATGGCTCGCGTTGCTGGAATGTCTATGCATAGGTGATATCCATTCTTGTGTTTAACCTGCCCTCCTTCTGGAAGTCGGCCCGCTTCGTCATTGTAAAATTTAGACCTTAGAGAGCAGAAAGTATTGGAGCCACAAGTGGAATAAATTCCTTAGGAACAGAAGACATCCGGTCGATCGCGGCTGCCCGCGGCCCTGCTTCCATCGCCATGAGTTTGTTAAGTCCATTGGAAAAAACAGATTTACCGGTCGCAGGCTGACCGTGTAAAAAACGCTGTGTTATCTGAAGAAGTACATTTTGAGGCCTAATAATCCGCACAAGGTCAGGGTCGAAGCCTGCTGGTTGATATACGTAGGTCACCTGCCGAAAAACTCCCGCGAATGCGGTCGCTAAGTTTGTACCAAAACTATCACCGAAAATTAACAAGCTTTCGGAACGAGGAGCATCAGGATTGCGGAAAATTCGGATGTTGCCTTGGTTGGAAATGCCGTTATCAAAAACCAAACGCTCTTTGAACTCTCGGCTAAAACACAACTCATAGCTGGCCAAGTGGGGCGTGACTTTGCTTCCAAGATCACCAATCCTTTGTATTATCCTAAAGCTATCAGGCAGTCCTTTCTCTGGGTAAGACCAGGCTCGTAGGACTGCCGAGGCACCGATTGTGGCGCCATAATCAGTCCAATGGGTATCAGTTGAAGAATAAGAAAAATATCGTTTACTCAAGAGATCCCACTTGGGAAATACCACCTCAAAATCACGAAACTCTAGCATGAAGTGATCTAAGACTGATCGCCTTGCACGTTCATATGGGTAGTATTCTTTAAATATCTCCTCCTTTGCGGGAGCAATTAATACCGATATATTATCAATATCGAAATTAGATTTCCAAAATTTAAGCGATTTAAAAACATAATTCCAACCAGCAATACTAGAATCATCGAGATTTCTATCCTCAGTGAACTGACCGATACTGTCATTTGAATCGCCTCCCAAGAATAATTGTCCCAAGCTCCCATGGAGCGCAAAAGGCTCAAGCTGAGATTGAGACTTGTGTTCTAAATCGGCGGGAAGGCCTTTCGAGTCGGAAATTTTTGCCCGCCTAATCTCCCAGAGATGAATGCACTCCCCCCCTATCCACAACTGAAAATAGTAATTTCCAGCTTTAACGGGGAGGGTGACTAAGAAGCCTGGCGCTGCGACAACATCAATTATATGTTCGCCTCCACATAGGATGCGGATGACGGTGTCAGGATTTCCGTGTTCAACGTAGCCAGAGAAAGCCAGAATGTTCGGCGCAACCACCAGCGGCTGCGCAAACCACACACGCCCTGCCGCGCCAAAGTTGGGCGTTACATCGGGAAAAATCGACCACGAAAATTCAGTCGCCTCGTTATTTTCCACTGTAGGGCACTCCTTGTCTTTTCACGAATTTAGGCGCAAGCCCAGCGCAGAAGTTAAGTCAACATGCACTGCTTTGCAGCTATTTGGAAACACGCTTAGCTCCCCCAAAAAGACGCGCACAGGTTGTTACGCTTTACAATTGAAAGCTCAGTCCCTGACGCATCAAGCCGATAATGCAACTCCCGACCCCAATTAAGGCTTGGCTAAGCCCAGGCTTCATATCAACGCCAAGGATGAAGCTTTACGCAGAGCTGCCATATCAGGCGACGCAAAAGACGCTTTTACTAGTTGGGCGTAATTCGGGTAGCGCTTAGTCACCACATCTACGCCCGCCTGCACAAGAGCAGTTTTTTCGCTCTTAAAGCTAGCGGTTCGAACATGAAATACGAAAGACCACGGGGTGATGAAATTCTTCCATCCGGCGTTTCGTGCGCGCATGCAAAAATCGTTTTCTTCGCCGTAGCCACGTGGAAAACCTTCATGATCGAAGTCCCCGCACTCATTTATTAAGGCACGGCGGATGTACATGCAGAAGCCAGACCCAGTAGGCACCTCAGGGGCAACACAATCTTGCGTCGCCTGCATTACCAGAAGCGCATATTCTTCATGGCTTAGATGATCGGGTTTAGGACAAAACTCATTGAAATTCGGGAACGAAAAGGCGCCGGCATTGTCGCTCATCGCTGTTACAGTGCCAACCTTTTGTTGAGAATAGGCTTGCGCCCGCAGCCCTTCCAACCAGCGAGGGGTAACCACGGTGTCCGAGTTTAACAAAACAACGTCCGTCGACCCTGCCTCTTCAATGCCCCGGTTCACTGTTCGAGTGTAGCCAATATTGGAATCATTACTTAGAACAGTCATCCCCTCAACACTGCTGAATTCAGCCAAAACCACCTTAACCGCCTGATCTGGGCTACAGTCGTCGATTACAATCAGACGATTAGCAGTAAGATCTGTATGCTTGATTACAGATACTATACAATCCCTTACTTCGTCGGAAGCGTTGTAGACTGGAATGATTATCGTCACTGTGGGAGCTTGCGGAGCTGGTGTGACTAGGACAGACTTGGGGTAACCACCTCGCATCGATCTGTTAAGAATTTTCTCATAGCTTTCAATCATCGCTTCACGCAGGTTATCTCGCGTAAAGTTTCTTTTAACAAATGCGTAGCCTGCCTCCCCCATAGTTGTGACGCTCTTGCTGTCCGCGCAAAACGCCTCGACGGCATCAACGACCTTATCAATGTCGCGATATGGCACAAGAAATCCATTTTCTCTGTCCCGTACCAGTTCAGACAGTGCACCCCAATCATATGCCACGACTGGCCGACGTGCAGCCATGGCTTCCGTCACAGTCCGACCAAATGATTCGGCGAAATGCGACAGGTTCAGGAGAACGTTGAATTCACTAACGGCGCTTCGCGGGGTTTCTCGGTAGCCGAGAAAGTCAATATTCTTTGGTCTCTTTCCTTCATTGATTTCGCTCATCCAGCTTCTGGTTAGATCATTTTCTGGACCAATAACCACGAATTGGGCTCGTGGAACCCGCTCGGCGGCGCGGCGCGCGACTTCCACAAAATCCGTGATACCCTTTTTGGGGATGTTAGAACTCACTATTCCAAATTTGATCGTTCTACCAAATTTATTTGCCATATCGAAATCTGAGAGGTTGATAGCGTTGGGCACGTATAATGTGTGTTTTCCCTTGGCGAACAATTTGCAAGTCGCTCGTGAGTTTCCGATCAACCAATCGGAACGATGGAGGACGTCCGCAACAATATTGCTAGCCTTCAGGTCGATCATTTGCTGCAAAGGTTCGTCGAGAGAGATTAACTCGCGCGAATGAGTTACCACTGTGCGTCCCATGCGCCGAGCAGCAATCGCAGGTTCCAGCAGAACAATCGTATTCACATGGACTACATCAACGAAATTTCTAGCAATTAAATCCGCAAAAGTATTTGTCAGCCAAGCATAAGGGGCACGATTCGCGCTCCATTGCGGGTAAGTCAACGTGTAGACCCCCATGCAGCGGCTATTAATCTCTTCAATGTATGATTTATTGTTGCTTGACGGCAACGTCACAATGACGTTCAGCGGCATATCGGAAAACGCATCCAGCACATCTAGCAGGCTTCGCTCACCACCGAATAACTGATGCCCAGATACATGCGCTGATAGCATAAGTGTTGGCAGACCTGATACGCGAGCACGTTTCCCTGGATGCCAAACGGGAAATGCTGGGCTTTGGCCTTCTGTACCCAAAGGGGAGCCTACCTTTGCTAGACGAGCAGGAAGTTTTGGCTGGGCCGCGGTGCCGGCAGCTGTCGTCACAAGTTTGAGTCCATTTGTAGAGTTTGCAGCAGAGCGAAAAGCTGCCAAATTACTCCTTCCCCAACGTTGGTCCGGTTCGAGGTATGTCCCTTCTGCCCACTCGTTCCACGCGTTAATGAAGACAAGGCTCTCAGGGCTTTTGTTGAATTGCATCTCCTGTCCAAGTAGACTTTTCATCCAACGTCGGAAGCCATATGGTGTGGCTCCGTGGAAAATACGTGAGTCTGTCAAGCGACGAGCGGTGTTATCCCAGGCAAGCATAGTACCGCGGTGCACGGGCCAAGCATAACCGTTCTCGTGTTTCTTGATATCGCCTTCGACCACCGCGCTATATTCGAATATTTCGCCCCTAAAATCCTTGTGTAAGTCCTGCACCTTATCCCGCAAATCTACTCGCGCGGCCTCGTGAGGCGGGAAAAGGACATAGCTATCAAGCCCATGCGCTTCGGGATGCCCCTCTAAGGATTCGAGGCCGAAGCGAACCGCGCACAGATGTATCTCTCCCAGGCCTGCCCTCCTGCATTCCTCTCGCCACAGTTGAGCAGTCTCGAGCCAGTTTGGTATAATCGAAATTCGGTATACAACCATAACTGGGCGGCCGTTGTATCGGATCCATCGAGGATCTTTCATCATCGGAATCAGTTCACGTATCAGAGCGACGTTGCTTTCAAGCGAGTACTCTTGCTTGAGCAGCACATGTCGATTTTGCCCATCCCAATTGCGCGACCAGTTTTCGTTTGCCCAGCAGACGCAGAACCCGCCGTCAGCACGTGATGAACGTGCCATTTGCTCTATCGGTTGATTAAGTAGTTTTTTGCCATTGAACCAGTAGTAGTAATAGCAGAACCCATGAATTCCGAATTCCCGCGCAAGATTGGTCTGTGCGACCAGTGTGTCCTCAAGCCTCAAATCGTAATATCCCATATCTGCCGGCACGCGCGGTTGATAATGGTGACGAAAGAGCTGTTGACCGCGAACGACGTTCGACCATTCGGTGAAACCTTTGCCCCACCACTTGTCATTTTCAGGAATTGGATGGAACTGCGGGAGATAGAAAGCGACAGCCTTAACCTGCCGGTCTATTGTTGTAGCAGGAAGTGCCTTGGCCGCCACAGGTCTATTCGTTTCAGGCGGCCAGCCGTAGATATCCATAGCGCCTTCCCTTGCCGACAATGCCAAGACGCTCAACACGGTTAGACGCCCAGGAAAGGTATTGTTATCGCTACCAGAAGTCATCTCGAAAGGTCGGACTGAAGGACCTAGAGCACGAAGCAAGAACGGTCTGATCCAGATAGCTCCACCAACGACCACGGGATGATTGACAATAGGGGTAAGTCCGATCCGTGGCATAACCGTGCGGATCGTCGCCAGCAGCTGTTCGCCGCCCATGCTCTTAAGATCGCGCGCAGCCACGCCGACGCACCCCCAGTTTTTTTCCTCCAGAAGGTGCGCGCTGGCTTTCGCCAACATCGTCAAATCCTCACCGGGCTCCGAATCCACGGGAGAAATCCACAACAGTGCGTCATAAGCATCAGGCGCGCCAGAGGTCGCGAAACGGACAAAGCCCCTGGCGTTTCCCGCTTCGTCTGCTGGCCCCAAGTGAGAAATCGAACGCACCTTACTCGATATTTTTGACAAGTCGACATTGCTACTACCGAGGAAGAACAAGTCTAAGCCACTTGGCGAGTCGATTTGCTCGATTGTTGCCATTGCCGCTTGCCAGTGCGTGGCCGATTCAGCGTTGATAACTACCGCTACGTTTGAGAGCGGCTCCAACCCGCGCAACATGAAGGCATCCGTAGCAAGACGCCAGATCCACTTCTGTGGATTAGCAGCACGCTGAGTAACCGATAACGGCATGGTACCAGTGCAATCGGTCGATTCACAATTGCCCGTGCTTGATTGACGATTTCGAGACGTGGCAGCTCGACCCTCCGATTTCCCGTGGCGGATGAAGTGCAAAAGCGCTGGCATACCGCTTTTTGCAACATCAATATTCTCAGCAAGATAGAACCTAGTGTCGAAGTCAGGACCCGGATTGCGCCCCATCAGTAGACCAAACCGCATGAAGTGATCGATGGCGGGAAGACTGATTGACTCAACGTCTTTGTAGTTTGCGATATACCAAGCTGGGTCAAAAAGGGAGGACGACAAAATTTCTTGCTTTGTACTTTCAATGTCAAACATCTTCGTTCTCCTAACTCATCCAATGAAACACGGAAAAGTAATCTCCAGCCCTGTGTCTCATCACATTCGGTCAAATATTCTATTCGGGGGTTCAATTATGAAAGTCGAGGGTGATCAGGCAACGGTGAACGCCCTTCATCGAAACCATAGCGGACAAAATGTAATGCGGGATCCATTCCCGAATCCCGTACGTCCGGATTTGCATCCAGATACCACTCAGGATCGAAAATACCTGTTTGTCGTAGCAACGAAACCTTGTACGCTCTCACCAGCGGACTTGGTCGCCATGGCTTCTCGGCCAACCTCAGGATATCCGCGACGATATCTGAAAGCTTTGATCTCAAAGCTATTTTTTCGCTTTCAAGTGTAATATAGGATTTAGTCAATCGCGCGATTTCGTCAAAACGAAGGTGCAATGCCTGTTCAGATGCGTGTTGCGCCTCGTCGAAATCCTGCCGAAGAGTTGCAATACGTGCGGTAGCGTCCGATAGTGAGCTGGCCAATACATCCTTTTCCTGCGCCAAACCACTTAGCGTCTTACGCGCTTCTACCAACTCCCCGGCCGTTTCGGACGCTTCGTGTGCACGCTGGCGTAGTTCACTTTGCGTTTGAGTAAGTGCCCACCGCAGCTCCTCCAGCTTCTTTCTTTCCTCTTCCACCTCGGCCCGTAAATGAAAGGCCGCATCGACAGCCTCATCTCGCTCAGCCTCAGTCTGGACTAGGTTTTTGTGCACGTCTGAAATTTCGGTAGCAGACGTCTCCCGCAGTTGGCGTGCCTCGTCTACAGCGCGGTCGCGAGCAGCCTGTGTCTCAACTAACCTCTTCTCCAAGGCTGCAATTTCACCGGCAGCCGTTTCGCGTATTTTCGCTATTTCAGCAGTCGCATGATCATGCGCCACCTGAGCTTCATCCAACTTTTTATGTAGACTGCTGATTTCCGCCTGAAACTGTTCTTCAACTTTATTCAGCGCGAATTCGTGTTGCGTTTCGCTCGTCGTGAGTTGTGCGAGCGCCATTTGCTGCCTTTTCTCAGATTCGGCAGCGTCCAACTTTCGCGCTGTTTTCTCTTTTCCAATACTGTCTCTGAGCTCGTTGATGACCCGCACACTGCTATCTATTTCACGAATAACAGTAGCGAATGGTTTTTCCGCTGCAGAAAGACCTTCATAGACGGAATCGAGAGCTTCCCACTCGGCACGGTCTTCGCCTCTATCAGCCCAGCCTCGCAGGGTTTCGAACACACGAGCTATCCAAGGTGACAGATATGAAGGCGGGCTGTAGCGAGCCCCCGAAAAATTATGATGGCGCAAGTTACCCGACATGAAATTTGACATCTCGCCGATCACGCGGTCGGATTTCCTAGGCCAAGCAACATCCAAATGCGCCTCCCAACGGCCAGGCAAATTTCGAAAATCACTCAATAGGTTTTCGTAAGTTGTAAAGTCCCGGGGAAGGCCGCGACTAAAGCGTTCAGCGTCCAAAGTATATCTCAGCCAGATCAGCAGTGCTTTGACGGTTGAAAAACCGTTCCGCTTTTCAAGCGACGCGGCCACTTCCATAGGATTGCGCTGTATGACCACGCAACGAGGCGAAATGCCGGCATGCTCGAAAACGAGCCGCCAAAAAGGAAAGAGTAGGCTCATGCGCGGATCTTTCAATACTATCAGCGGCGCGTCACCATATTCTTGGGAAAGAAGCTGTACTGCCTCCCTTACGAACGCATCCGAAACCACGGAATTCAACCAAGTCGGATTAAATTTATGCCAATCATGCCAAACCGAACCTCCCGCTTCCAAAACCTTTTCGTTGAAACGGCTAATTACTAAAGACTCCCAATAGCCTTCAGCGTTCCATTCATCTTTTTCAATCAAAGTATTGGGTGTTGCACATCCAAGAAGATTCAGCACCCGTGCGAGAGCGCTTGTTCCGGAACGATGCATCCCAAGAACTACGAGCGCCTGCCTCTGATGCGTGGAAAGTGATGTGGTTTTCAAAGCTATAAGTTCCTGTTTGGGTGTATGGTCTGAAATCGCGTTTGAAATGTCACGCGAGCTGGAGCGTCATTCGGATATCGTTCACTTTTTATTCCACGTACAAAACCATGTCCTAGCCAAATTCTTGTTAGACAAATGTTATGACAAAGTCACTGCCTTCAGCACAACTTCTGACATATTAAGAGGGCGGCTGAATACTGAGTGCGGATGTTTTGACTGAGCCCTTTCGGCCTATCTCCGAGCGGGTGGCATGGGTTTGTTTCTCAGCCATCGGTGATTTCCGGTAGGTTCCGCTGCTTAGAAATAATCTGCAGGCCACGACCAATGACTGGTTTTCTGATGAACCTGCGTTCGCATGGTAGAGTAAAGAGCTAACATGGATTGATAACGCGATATTACTGCGTTTAACGAGATATACGTAAGCGACAAACTGGAGCATTTCAGACAGTGTAGTTCTAAAATTATCGCTTGCTCAACTCCGTCGAGAGACCGCCGTAAAAGCTGCGGGATGGATGGCCAACAGACTGCAAAACTGGCGTCAGTTCTCGATAGCGAGCGCGGACTTCACTTTTTATCCTCGGCGAAATCAGAAGCCGCTTTTAAGATGTCGCGCCACACTACTCGGTCATGCGGACCGCCACCGGCGTGCGTTGCCTGATCTCTTCGGCGTTGTCGCTGCCTTGGTTGTCAGAGGCCGCGGGTGACTTCCTAATTTCACTCGCCGAGAGAATGTTGGCTCACACCTAGCAGCTTCAAAGCTTCAGCCAAGGGATAGCAACGCTCCATGATTTGACGGACCTCGTCACGTTTAAAATCGTCGCTAAACTTCGATGTGCTCATATTGCTCTTCTTGACTTAAAATTAGGAAAGAAGGCATCTAAAAATTTTCGCTATTCAGTGAGTTGCGTTATGAAAGTCCGATTACAATAACCCCTAGAAACCAAGGTGACGCGGAACGCGACAATAAGAAGTAGGCAATTGAGGAGCAACATGAGCTACAGATCACCGTTAACGGAAATAGTCGATTCTCAGTTCGTAGATAAAGGGCGACCGATGCTTTCATACCGTACTCCCTCGCCCTCCACCTCCTCAAAACTATAGATATTGCGCAGATCCACCAGAACGGGGTTTTTCATGATGGCCTTCAGGCGCGGCAGATCGAGTGCGCGGAACTGGTTCCATTCCGTCACGATCACGAGGGCATCGGCGCCTTCGGCAGCCTCGTAGGGACCGCTG
>Ga0075365_10000587_pt1 | contig 14171 bp, 6 predicted proteins | sample EndMetdeltDD1765_FD_71387 | JGI IMG/M metagenome (GOLD analysis project Ga0075365, IMG submission 71387) | Populus endosphere microbial communities from Tennessee, USA - Endosphere MetaG P. deltoides DD176-5 | ecosystem: Host-associated > Plants > Roots > Endosphere | place: USA: Tennessee... | reverse complement strand
CCTTTATCCGTAACTGTTATTATATTATTTGTTACATCATTTATCACTACCCGAATTCCTCTTCCAGAAGTTGATATATCTGAACTCAATTGATAAACGGATGTTTCAGCACTGTTGCCAGGTATTCTTGTTCCTTTGGCAAGCGCTTCTAACACCGATTCTTGTGATATAGAAAACTCTTCCATCCGATCAGTTGCATGAGATGAAAATTTTACAGGGTTTAATATATTATTCATATTAGTATAAACTTGAGAATTATTAGTTGTTTTTGATATAGAACTGCCTATACTGGATAATGCCTTCGAGACCACAGGGCTACTTGTAGTTTTGGACATTGTATTCGCAACATTGGAAGCAGGTTTAGCCGCTTTAGTCTCTGCCTTTTGAACTACTGGATTGGATTGAACCTTATTTGCTGTTTTTACTACTTGTTGAGTTTTTGGACTACTAATAACTTTTGATACAAAATTTACAACTGGCTGGATCACCTTTGTTACAAAAGATACAATTTGTCCACAATAACTAGTAAGCCATCCAATACAATGTCCTGTTGGATCTGTATAACGAAGAGGGTTATTCTTTACATAAGAATATCTGTTAAGCATTTGTGGATTATAGATATCTTCGATAACATCATCTGGTTGGGTAAATCTTCTAATTTCTGGGGCATAGTACCTTGCATTATAATAATGCAGCCCCGTTTCATCATCCTTCTCCTGCCCAGTATAAAGGAACTTACTCTTCGTCCCACCACTCTTCACTTCTCCCCAAGGATCATAAGAAGTCGACTCTACCAATCCACCTGATTGATTAGCAATCACACTCGTCGATCCCAAATGATCAGTATAGACATATGTCCTATTCCCATCTTTATCCTTCTTCGCAACCAACTGCCCGTTGGCAAAATAATACGCCGTATTCTCCGTCGCTCCCCCTTCAATCACTTTCGTCTCATAACTATCACTCCAAGAAGTAACCGTATTCACCAGTGTTCCATTGGTAAAGTTCTTCTTCACCATTCGATCTCCTTTTAAGTCATACACATACTCCGCAATCGTTTGACTATTACTACACTTTGTCACCTTATCCAATTGATTCGCTTCATTGTAGTGATAACACTTCGTGCCATCGGTGGTCATATTCCCATTGGCATCATTGATTGCTACGCGGAGCGTGTTTTGTGCCTGCACCTAAGATTAATTGACAACCCTTCAAAAATCTTATTAAAATATACTAATGTCTAAGAAGAGACGTTTTGTGTTTGCAAATGAAGAATATTATCATGTCTATAATCGAGGGATTGATCGACGTGTAACATTCACCAACAAAAGAGAATATGAAAGAGCAATTAACCTTCTGTGGTTTTATCAATATGCAGTAATTCCACAGAGGTATTCTCGATATATTGAATTTGAAGAAACTTTGCAACAAACATGTCTTGAAAAGATGAAAGAAAGTGGAAGATTAGTGGAGGTAGTGGCCTATTGCCTTATGTCAAATCATTTTCATTTGTTATTGAAACAAAAACAAGAAAATGGAATTGCTACGTATATTGCTAACTTTATCAATGCGTACACAAAATACTTCAACAAAAAATACCAACGAACTGGTGCGTTGTTTCAAGGTGTCTTTAAAGCGGTTTATGTTGAGACTGATGAACAATTGATCCATCTAACTCGGTATATTCATCTCAATCCTGTCGCATCAAGTTTGATTACAGAAGCACAATTACCAACATTTCCGTGGTCATCTTATTCGCACTATCTCAAAAGCACAGAGAATAAGATTGTTTCAAACGATATGATAACTATGGTACGAGATTTAGTTCCTAATTATGAGCAATTTGTAGCCGATCAAATATCTTATGCTAAAGAATTGGAAAAAATTAAGCACATGACCTTTGAACATGACTAAGGTGCAGACCTATTTCACGCGGAGCGTGGTATTCAACGCGGAGCGTGGTATTCATCGAGGTTGGACCACTCGTTGGAGTTGGTGTAGGAGTAGATGCTGGATCTGTGTAGGTAATGACCAATTCTTCTTTGTTCGTCGAGTTATTCTTCGAATAGAACCATACCCCATCATTACCTGCCGTATCCATACCAAGCGAATACGTCTGTCCAGATCGAGATGCCACGGCGCTGGTCGTTAGATTAATCTCGTACCAACTATTGATCGTTGATGGGTTGGTCATATTCCCAATTACCGTTGAATTAAGACTTGGTTTGTTGTTATACGTCAGGGTGCTTTCTGACCAACTGTTGGTACTGACATCTTTGACCCGATGCGTATCGACAGAAGTGTTCACAATGTAGACACGGAGTTTGGCACCTGTGATTGTTTTTCCGGCAAGCGATGATAAATCGAATTTCATGTAATTAGTAATCGCCGGCGACGCATCTGATCCTAGGCCTGTATCGGTACCATAAGTTGTTGTGGGCGTACTCGAGTCAGCATACGTATCTTCTGTCGCGGTCAAAGTCGCTGTTTGAACACCCGGGGTCGGCGTGGGAGTAGCCGTTGGTCCTGCTGTTGGGGTTGGTGTCGGTGTTGAGCCACCTGATGATCCTGTTGAAGTGATCACCAATTCTTCTTTATTGGTACCATTGTCTCTTGAATAAAAATACAATCCATCAGTCCCTGATGAATCCATCGCCAAGGTATAGAGTTGTCCTGCTCGAGAAGCAACTGCACTCGAAGTAAGATTTATTTCATACCAACTATTCAACGTCGATGGATTATTTAATGTACCCAGGATCGTTGAATTGAGACTTGGGCGGTTATTATACGTAATCGTATTTTCTGCCCAACTGCTACTGCTGACATCTTTAATGCGATGAGCATCAACAGATTCATTCGCGATATACACACGGAGTTTGGCATTGGTAATTGTTCTCCCAGCAAGCGATGACAGATCAAACTTCATGTAATTAATCTTTACCGGATCGCCATCAGAAGAGAGAGCCGTCTCTGTCCCAAAATTGGTTGTCGCAGCAGACGCATCAACCGAAGCATCAGCAGTAGCAGTAAATGTCGTCGTCTCCGCAGAAGAAGAAGCAGATCCCCCACCTCCAGATCCGCCTCCTGAGGAAGCAGTCAGTGCATGGGGACCAGCATTTTCTCCATAGGTATAATTGGTCTCGACACCACCATCAGTTGCTTTGGTCAAATTGCCGATCGGACTGTATTCATAGGTGTAGTTGTAACCCGCCGATTCAGATGCTGTCGTCAATCGATCTAAGTCGTCATAACCAAATGTTTGTGTTTTACTCGCAACTGCATCGTTAATCGTCTTGATGTTGCCAACATTGTCATAGGTATAATTCAAATCTTGTAGACTTCCTGTTTGGATTCGATTAAGACGGAAGCTTGTTGAACTATATGTGTAGTTCGTTGCTAAGCTGTTACCATACGTTTTTTGAGTGATCTTACCGAGGGAGTTGTAATCAATATTATTTACAATCGCACTTGAACCAGTAACCGAATTAATCTCACCTTGATTATTGAAAGCATATGAGACGTCTTCCCCATCAGGATTTGTTTGTGTTGTTGTACGATCGGCTGAATCATAAGCAAATTGTGTTGTCTTCGTCGTGCCGTTTACCGAACGTTGTTCTTGCGTTTTACGTAGACGATTGTCATAGGTAAACTTCACCGTCCCCGCAGAGTCTGTCGCGATAGCGAGTGTCCCGATTTTGTTGGCATCATAGAGATAGGTCGTATCAGTATTTGTTGGATAATCGGTTTTGGTGAGTCGATTTAATTCATCATAGTTTTTTGTTATCTCAATATTGCGAGCATCTTTTTGTTTGGTGATATTGCCGACGCCATCATACTCATACGTCCATGTCCCCATATCAGGATCGGTCTGAGAAACTTTTCTTCCCAACGTGTCATACGTCATCGTCCCACTGTGACTTGCATGATCTATAATCTCTGTTAAATTGTCTGATGAATCATACAGATAATTGGTGGTGTAATTTGCAAAATTATTTACCTCTTCAACTTTGGAGATCTTGCCAAATGCATTTTTGTATTCTCGTTTGATATGTCCATTCTCATCAAGGGTTGTTTGTTTCCAATGATCATAAGCAATCGTTTTTTCTGTACCATCAGGATTATTGATGATGATCGGGCGCTTGAGTGCATCATATGTCATCGTCGTCGCAGATGATGAAGCAGGAGTAGCATATGCCGTCCCAGCAGTGCCCAGATAAGGGACAAGTTGTTTCAAGACTTCCCCATTATGATCATAAAACGTATCTGCAACAATTTGCTTACTGGTGTCTTCTGCATCAGCTCTAGTCTGAATTTTCTTCCCCAATCCATCAGTAAACGTATATACATCCAGCGTCGCTGAAGAACTCGCGGATTCACGTTTGGAAATTAACACGCCTTCTGGCGCTGTGCCATCAAAGAAATATTGATACTGAGTGGTAGGGTTACTCACACTATCATAAGGTTTTATTTCTTTGGTGGGTCTGCCGAAAGAATCATAGAGATATGCCGTGGTGAATCCATTTGGATCTGTTTCACTAATCAAATTGCCAGTCCCTAAATTATATTGCGCCGTTGCTGTTTGATTCTTCGCGTTAGTGGTACTCGTCACATAGGTACCCGTACTGTCATAGGCATAAGTGGTGGCATGATTGTTTGGATCAGTTACTTTGGTTTTATTACCAAAACTATCGTACTCAAAAAGGGTAACAGGGTTCGTCCCACCATTTAACCACGTCACTGCTTTCGTCACATTACCTTTTGTTGGCGCGTCATCAATCCATGTGTGATCATCATAATAAAGCCATTGCTCAGCGACTTTGGCTGAATCATTAGCAGCATTTTTATAAGTATGTCGCAAGGTATTAACAATCCAGTCAGTCGGATTAACAGCATATTCGTTATAGATAAACCGATCATCACTCGTCGTACTCGTATCACCCTTTTCAGAGACCTTGCTAATATTGCCATAACTATCATATTCATAATCAGTCTGAGTAATCTTAGGATTACTCACCGTGCCATCGTACGTATATTTCTTTTCTGAATCGAGTTTGGCGATATGGTAGCCATTTGTTGATGAATAACTCCACGTATTTTCTGTCTCTGCGAATGGATTATTCTGATCATCACGGGTTTGCACTTCTAACTGTTTCCCCTTCAGGACATCGTCTTGATGAAAAACATAGGTGTTTTTTGTCCCACTACTTTCTAGTTCATTAACTGTCTTAAATCCTCGGAATTCTTTCTCCCAAACATGATACGCTCCATCAACATAATTGTAAGTCGTCACGTCATTGTTCCATTGCGCTGATGACACGCCATTGTCCTCCACTTTTTTCTCAACGAGCCACATGGGGAATGATAAATCAGAGATGGAGTCGGAACCAGTGTTGTCATAAACTGTTGATTTTTGATATTCAAACTCAACCTTTCCTCCCTCAGAATTCTTGGCTCGAGCAAGCATCCTTGGAGCAAATCCTGCATTAGAATAGACTTTCCATGTCGCACTAATCCCACTATATCTCGTCTCAACAATATCCGAGAGACCATCTCCCGTCACATCAGCAATTTGGACGTTATCTTCTCCCGCTAAATCAACATCAAATCCTGCAGAGGAAGGAATCCAGGTCTCCCAGTCTCCCCACCACAATTGCCCCTTGTTCATCATCACTTTCCATATATCATTTGAACCTTGATCAACAACCTTAACGATATCGGGTAAACCATCACCATTGACGTCTGTTACTCCAACGTTTTCCATACTAAGATTGGCATCTACCGTCGTACTATTCAGCCAGGTTTCTGAACTTGACCGCCATCCTGTTCCTGTATTTCGATACACTTTCCAAATATCATCACTCCCGCTACGATACCCATTTACAATGTCGACCAACCCATCTCCATTGGCATCAATAAGCTTCGTATTAGTTTCGTCAAGACCATTTCCATAGCCGCCATGACTCCAAACTTCACGAGTACTACTCCACTCGCTACCAGTGTTACGAAACACATTCCATTCTTGAGAACCATTCCACCAGGTATAAACAATATCCGGAAGCTTATCGCCCGTTACATCCATCAATTGCACATGAGCATCTCCTAAGTGAATGTTACCGAGAGCATGCAGATCTGCCCACGTTTCTCTCGAAGGACTCCAGGTAGTGCCGGTATTACGCCATACCCACCAAGAACTTGAGGATGCTGCCATGACAATATCCGGCAATTGGTCTCCCGTCACATCAATTAATTGGACTCCAGTTTCATTAAGTCGTGCTCCATCCATTGAATAATTATTAACCCACACTTGCCACGTCGTAGACCAACCACTGCCGTTTTGATTTAATAACACTTTCCATGTTGCCTGAGAACCACTCCCTTCGGTTCTGACTATATCGAGATACCCATCTCCGTTTACATCTGCCATCGTTGTATCAGGTCTTTCGAGATGAGCATCAATAGAGGCATTATTAATCCACGTAGCTCCTGCATTCCAGGTTTTTGCTTCTGGTTTATACGTAAAAGTTGTTGGAGCAAGAGAAGCACTATCGCTGCCTTTTTCAGTAATAGAACTTAATAACCCTTGATTATTATCTGCCGAAGAAAAGGCGAAGTCATACTGTCGAACGAGTGCACTGTCTGTATTTACCTGAATATTGGCGAGCCTGTATGGTTCTGTCGTATCACACCCTTGATTCTCTTGCCAACGCTGTGTCGGTATCGATGTATAGGTAAAGAAGATTTGATGTTTGGAAGAATTATTGTACGTTATGTAGTGAACATAGGAAAAGCCATCAGCTTCTGAATATGAATAATTAATCGTATTGCCATTGGTATCTTGGATTTGTTCCAATTTCCATTGGGTGACATAATCACGGCCATTACACATGTGTTCGGTATTTGATACTTTCCCAAATACATATTTCTTTCCCTCCGGCGTTTTGACTTCCCAATATTCTCCTTTTTGATTTTGACTGGAACTAAGTTTTTTGATGTTTAAAAATGATTCTATCTTGGTATGAAAGCGGCCTTCTGATGCAACATAGACAAGATCATACGTGATTCCTTGAAATGTCAGTTTGAAAATATCATCTCCTGTATTTCCCGGGGTAAAGTGGACATCTCGTTGAATATAATCTTGATCCACTTGCCACCCGGCACCAATAGAGGAAAAAAATGATTGCGCAGCAGCAGTGGTATACGAGAGCGAAACATTGGGAGTTAGATCATTGGTTCCCTTCGGCACTTTAATCGGATATGAGTACGTAGCGCTTCCACTAAACAAATCGGTGTCATATTTTCCTGAGTAGTCAAACACTCTTGAGGATGGAATTGACTCTAGTCCAGCGAAAACAGGTCGCGGGATAAACAATAATAATCCAAACAATACAGGAAAGATAATAGACAGTTTTCTTTTCATTAATATAGCTCAGCTATAATTATAAAATAGCTGAGTCTAGCCTTGTCAATGACACAATGGCTAGAATTATTTGCAAATTTTAAGAAAATGATGAGGTTAAAACTCTAGTATTTAATTATTTGTTTGGGTTATTTTGATTTTATTTGGTAGAGAGAATAGAAGGTTTTTTTCTCTAATCGTTCGATTTGGAGTATTGGGGTCAGTGTTATTGGGGAGAGTTGTTGCCATGGCGCGGGAGCAGTCCCTGCATGTGGACAGGATGAACATGATTGATAGAACACGAAGTACGTTGGCATTTTTTTTGCAGTATCTATTACTTCTTTTGGTGGGATATCTTCAATCGGCCAGAAGCCTTTTATGACGACATTTGGATTGTCGTGCAAATAGATTTCAAGGGCATATGGCATAAGACCAAACGTCCCACCAGTGCCGACAAAGATCTTTTGCTTCTTTGCTTTTTCTTCCAAGAATGCCACTGTCTCATTTACCCCTACTCCGGCTGGCCAGCTAGTGATGAATTGTCCTTTGTCAGATTTTGGGACAAGTGCTTTTGAAAAATCAGTAATGATCAAGTAATCGTTTATCACAAACATCAAAAGAAAAACGACAACCACTGCTATTTTTAGCCAAACTTTTTTCGAGTATAAACACAGATAATAAAGCGCATAAGCAGCAAGCGGCAATAACGACATCGTCATAAAAAGGATATACCTCGGATAGAGCAATTTGCCAAAGAGACACAGCGCGACAAAAGGAACGACAAACCACATCAACAGTAACAGATTTTCTTTAAGATATTTTTTGCCGATCACAAAAGCCGCCACCACCAACACAAGGAATGGTACAGTGACATATTCGCGAAGCCAACCAGATAAGGTTTGGAAATTATGGAAGAAGTAGGTAAACGGATGATGCAACCATTCACTTGGCGAATAGATAAACAAGTAATTTTTCTCGGTAATGATATGGAAGAACGGAGAGAGTCGTAAGACAGCATACATCGCGTTGGCAATAACAATCGTTACCAGTGCAAATCCTACTAACTTGAGCAAATGGAATTTGAGTTTCTTTTGTTTGAAATTAAATAACAATAACGAGAAGGGCAACAGGATAAGGATAAACCCATCATTACTTTTGTTCAGCAATCCTAATCCGGCAACCATCCCGAGAATCATTGCTAAATCAAGGCGGTTATACCGCACAAGCAAGATCTGGATATACAGTCCCCAGATGATAAACATCGCAACGAGTGAATCATACAAAGCCAGTCGATCATAGACGAGCGAGAAGGGCAACAAGACATAGAGAAGACTGGCTAAAAGTCCAATCTTTTTATTTTTGAACAGCTCATTGGTCACAAAATAAATACCAACCATTGAGAAGAATCCTGCCATGACAGAAACAAACCGGCCGGCAAGCAACGGGTCTTCAAAGAACTTAAGAACAAGCATCGTCATCCAAACAAACAATGGTTGCTTGCCATCAGTGAGTGAGATAAATCGCCATGTTGCATCATCTCTAGCAATCTGCGCCCAACGAATATAAATTGCTTCATCAGTAAAAATGGGGAGAGCCAAAATGTTATAAAAACGGGTGAAGAAATAAAGCGCGGTCAGGAGGATAACTGCGACGACAAAATAATGCTTCTTGAGAAACGCCATACAGTGAGATTATACATAAATGGGAGAAGGAGTAGCAAGGGAACCGTAACCCCTCCCAACCTCCCCTTGTCAGGGGAGGAGCAGCTTCTCCCTCCCTGACAAGGGAGGGCTGGGGTGGGTTAAATACCCTTGTTAAATCGTCTAGCAAAAAAGATACTCACTACTCCAACAACCGCAATCACACAAGTCGTCAGATAAAGCGTTGTAAGATTTTGTGGGATAGGTGGATCCCAGTTGCCAATGAATAAATATGGAACATACGTCAACATTGCGCCGAATGAAAGAATGATGCTTGGAACGAACACGTAATACTTGGATGCAAGTAAACTCGCAAATGCCAAAACGAGCACGAGATACCATGGTTGAAAAGTACTTCGAAGAGAAGCAATCAGCACGGTACTTAATAAAAGTCCTAGTGAAAAAAGAATAACACGTTGCCAAGAAACTTTCTTCTTTTTCTTCTGCTGCATAAATAACCACAGATAGATTGGGAGCAAAAATCCTGTGGCGAATTTGATACCAATGGAGAGAAAGAACAAGATGAAAGAGACAACATATTTTTCTTTGACCAAGAGATAAAAGGACCACAGACAAAAGAAAACCATGACGATATCGATATGAGCTGAGACGAGGGATTCAATTAAGACTAACGGGTTTAATCCGAAGAACACTAAACCAAAGAGTTCTTTTTCAGGTGCAATCTTTCGCAGGATCTTTCCAAGAAAAAAGAGACTGCCGATAAAACCTGCTGCCATGAAAATTTTAAATAAGAATAATGTCGGAACAAACAACTGCAATCCAAGAAAAGACAACGGAACAGTTAATCCCAACCACACGGGGCCATAAGGATAAACTCGATGCGTCCATCGCATGAAAGAAAGCATCGGATCCCCTGCATAATCAAGCGCTTTATGTTCATACGGATTTTGCTGATAATGCGTTATGATTTTGGCATCAAAGATGTAATTGAAGAGATCATAAGAGAAAGCATTATAGGAAAAAGCCAAGATAGCTGTCGCGCCTATTAAAAGACTCCAAACAATTTTCTTCTGCAGCTTTTTTTTGTGAACAAGATACAGGAAAAGACCATAGAAACTAAATAAAGTAATAATCAAACCAAGATATAAAGCACCAGAAAGGGGGCGATTAAAATAGCCAATGTGTTGAAATGATTTAACGAGACTTGCAGCAAAGGCATTTTTGGAAAAGGTCAGACTCAAATCGATCTGGGTGAAGGAATAAAGAAATAAACAGACGAGAACAACCAGGTATGCAAACACAAGAACTTTGGTCTTCATAGATTTCGATACTTGCCGGTCAAGGTATTCTTTTTGATGCGGATCAAATCAAGAACCCCTTCAATAGAATCAAAAATAGGATTCACACGACGAGTCTCTACATAGAGCCAGCGAACAGGTACTTCTTTAATCTTGTAACCCAGTTGTGTTGCTAAATACAAAAGCTCCATATCAAATCCTGCTGAGACGTTCGACCCTTTGATTGGGTGGAAGCCATTATGCAAATTACTAATACTTTTGAAGAGTTTTTGGGCAACGTCTCGCTTGAAAAGCTTAAAGCCGCATTGGGTATCTGAGATTCCTTTTACCCCGATAATAACTCGACGCAGCAGCATCGCTCCCCGTGCCATAACAAGCCTTGTCAGTGGAGCACCTTTACGTTGTTGGTTTCGTGAACCAATGACGATATCATATCCTTCTTTAAAAAATGGCATCAAATTATCAAGCTCTTCAATGGGTGTTGCTTGATCCATATCGGTGAAGAGCACATACTCCCCTTTTGCAGCAAGCATTCCTGTGGTTACTGTCCCGGCTTTGCCATAGTGAGGATTTTCGATGAGGTGAAATTGTTTATCTTCTTTGACAAACTTGCGGATAAATTCGATACTCCCATCAGTTGAGCCATCATCCACCACAATCACTTCATAGGAGATCTTTTTCTTATCAAGAAAATGCTCTACTTTGTCCAAAACACCCTTTTGGAGATTCCCCATTTCATCAAAACAAGGAATAACAACAGAAAGAAAAACTGGTTTCACAAATGAATTATACTAGAAAACGAACTGAGCAACAATCAGACATACTGACGTCTTGGGCACACCGAAAAGAGAGTTTGGTAAGATTTGGGTAATAATAAGTACGTCACAGATGCTACTGCAACTGTCCGTTATCACCATAATATTCTTGAACAGCCTCATCAAAATTAATATAATCAACACGAGTTGCAGACCAAAGTATATGTTTCTTTCCATCTGATTCTGTATTCTTCACAGAAAGTACAAAGTTAATGCCCCATCCCTGCATAAAGTCTATATAATCCCGATAATGATCGATCATAAGGAAAATGGTATCAGGATGTTTTCTTAAACGTTTATCTATATGCCTGGCCACTCGTAAATATATGGAAGGTTGACCGTTAACACCAATTCTACTTAAATTGCTCGTTGGTTCATCAAGAACAATAACTAGCCTCTTTTTTGCCAATCCTTTCCAGATATCCCACGCTTTGTGCTCTCCAGATGAGGTACCCTCTCCCGGTTTTGTTGCCAAATACCGTATAGCATCAGTTTCTGATTTGAAATTAAATAACTCACCTGTTTCTTTTAAGAAGGTCTCCGTTAATAAAACACTTGCTAATGCTTCATCCGAAAGATCTTTAGGATCTCGATATTGAGCTCTTTTCTTAGGATCAGGATGTGTCCATTTCTTAAGATAGGTAAGCCAGCCTTCTTTACCTATCAATGCTGCTTTACGTGGATCATCAGAAGAAAGTAAAATACGAGAGATTTCCTGCACTTTTTTAAGGCCATACTGTTTTACAAGCATATGGCGTCGGTCTTGACACGCTCTTTGTACTTCGCTTAACATGTCATTGAAATCGTTTCTTTCAGAATCGTTTACAAAATCAATTAATTCTTCAGCAAAGGTCTTTTTTGATTCAGAAGAAGACGTAACAACATTATAGAAAAGCTCTTTTCGAATCTCTGGATCTAGCCAAAGAAGATTTATGTTATTAAGATAGATCTCAGAACGGCTGATATCACCCAGATTTAAGGTTATCCTATCAATAAAGTCAGATTTCCCGCCATCGATCCCTGAAGGAGCTAGTACGAGATTGTACCCAGCTCCCAAAACCATCATGCCATCTGCAATTTTAATTTGTACCTGGTCTGAACGATTCTCTAATTTTGCAATTCTTAATTGTCCTCCGCTCATAACAGCAAATGCTTCCTCTTTTGTTTTTATTGGTTTATCGACGGAACGAGACCTCTCCAATTTTTCTCGAGCTGCTTCAATTTCCGTATAGGAAGGTGCACGATAATCTGAGGTAGATACGTGATTTATCATCTTTCGTAAGATCTTTCTTGCATCCTCCCCTTCCTTAATCAAGGTATCTCTCGAAAGGTCACCAAATGCAGCCATAGCAGAAGCAACAACGGCCGCAGGGAAAGGATCTCCTCCTGCCATTGTTGCTACCCATGGAGCGGCATTAATACCTGTCTCTTTAAGCACATTTGCCTGTGCAACTTTACCCACAGTACGATTACGGGCATCTTTAATATCATTATCCAATTGAGGATTATGATCTTCTCGAGGTAATCTTGCTCTTAATTCTATTAATTCATCCTGTGAAGCTTGAAAGTCAGCAACACGAGATAAGTTCCAGGTAAATATTTTCTTCATAAATGCAGCAGTAGCAGCAGTAATGCCAAGGTTCAAAATCATTTTCTTAGGTGCATCGAACAAGGTTATGCCCTGCGCTAATGCTATTCCCACACCTGTTCCGATAGCATAGCCTTCATCCATTGTTTTCATTATGTGATTACGTCCTCCATCAAAGATGTCTGCTATAATATCAGTAATATTTCCTTCGGTATTAAAAGTGGTAAGTGCACTTTTTTGCTCACGCCTCCATCTCTCTAATTTGGGTGTAACTTCTTTTTTTAACCGACCTATATGATTTGGTAAATCATGCCCTTTAATGAACGCATTGATATAAATCCCTAAGGCAGCACTTCCACCAGCTGCAAGGGCTTGCTGATCAGGCACATTACCCATTGCTGACCAAGCACCATTTTTCATCCCACCTGCTAGAACCAACGGCGGAAATTGTATTAACCAATCTTTTATCAGTGATTGAAATTCTGCATTGTAGTCCAACCACATTTGTCGATCACTTCGCGTTGTGGACTGATTCGCAAGTTGTAGTAAATCTTTTTTAGGAATAACTGTATGCGCCTGGATGCAATCTACCAGCATATCTACTGTTCCTATTTCTTTTTTATCTTTTAATTTACGCCAGGTGTTTCTATCGTGGGGATTACTCAACCCATCTTTTTCAAGCTCCTCTTTATATTCTTTAAAATACCATTGCTCATAAGGAAGAATTTTACCAGCACCTCTCTTCTGTTGATGCATTCTATCAATATCCTTAAGCGCACTTTTATAAGCTTTTTCAGAAAGAAAATCAATTGACTTTGAGATAGGAGGGCCTGCTTTTTCTGCAGTTTTTAATAAAGAGAATGTTACTATTTCTGTTGTTTTCTTTAGAGGAACCCTTGCTTGCTCTTTTGTTTTGTAGATAGTCTTTTTCAAGTTATCACGACGATTTTGTCTTCGTATTTTACGCAATTCTTTTTGTTCTTGTCGAAATACCTCACGATCTTTACGAGTTGGGTGTAGTCCGGCAATGGCAATATAATTATCAACTCCGGGTGATTTTGTTTTAAAGACAACTCCCCTGAGAGGGTAGTTTCGTTTTTTATCTTTTTTTTCTTTCTTACGAGCATTCTGCAAGGCATTAATCTCAGAGGATAAAAAATCTGAATCTATTCCTTCTCTTTGCAGATGAGGATGCTTAGGTTCTCTTTTTCTTGATTCGGGTGATAACATAATAAAAAATTCACTGTGAGCTTTTTATTATAGACTATCGGACGTAAAAAGTGAAGTTATGTTGTCAGTTCTTGTCAACTTTATAGAGGGTGTGGGAAGCATTTTGATAAATCTTTTTGATAAACTGATTATTATTCCAGGTTTTAATTTCATAAGAACTATAAATATAATGAATATTATTTT
>Ga0075365_10000585_pt1 | contig 14182 bp, 11 predicted proteins | sample EndMetdeltDD1765_FD_71387 | JGI IMG/M metagenome (GOLD analysis project Ga0075365, IMG submission 71387) | Populus endosphere microbial communities from Tennessee, USA - Endosphere MetaG P. deltoides DD176-5 | ecosystem: Host-associated > Plants > Roots > Endosphere | place: USA: Tennessee... | reverse complement strand
CCCCGGCCCCCGCACCCCACGGGGGCGAACGGCACGATCCGACCGCGGCAGGGCAGGGCTGCGCCCACGTCCGCCCCCGCAGCGCGCACCCCTCCGGGAAGCCGGAGAGAGTGACGGCAGGGGGTCGGGTCGGCGGGTCGACCGGCAGTCAGCTGATGAGGTCCCGCACGGCCAGCGAGGCGAAGACCATCGCGCTGCCGAGGGGCGCACCCGGGCCGGGGTAGACGCCGCCGAAGAGGGACGCGACCGAGTTGGACGAGGCGTAGAGGCCGGCGATGGCCGACCTGTCGGGGCGCAGCACCCGGCCGGCGGTGTCGGTGACCAGGCCTCCCTTGGTGCCGAGGTCGGAGAGGACGAAGCGGGCGGCGTAGTACGGCGGCCGGTCGCAGGGGACCAGGGCGGTGCCGGGCCCGCCGGTGAAGAACGTCTCGTACTCGTCCTCGCCGCGGCCGAAGTCGGTGTCGACCCCGTCGGCGCACAGCGTGTTGAACCGCTCCACCGACGTCACCAGGGTGTCGGCCGGCAAGCCGGCGGCGGCCGCCAGCTCCGGCAGCGTGTCGGCCCGCACCCAGGTCCCGGCGGCGAGGTGGGCCGCGGGGTCGCCCTCCGGCATCGCGATCGCCGGCAGCCGCCCGCCCTCGCGGGAGTCGAAGACCAGCCACGACGGGACGCGGTCGGGGGAGGCGGCCATGACCCGGCCGAAGCGGTCGTAGGGCAGGCACTCGTTGCCGTAGCGCCGCCCGGCCCGGTCGACCATCAGGCCGCTGCGGAAGCCGAGGGTGAACGAGCCGCCGCCGTCGGGCTGCTCGAGCCCGGGGCAGAACCAGCCGACGCCGCTGAAGTCGGTCGCCGCGCCGAGCGCGATCGCGGCCTCGATCGGCTCGCCCGTGTTGGTCCCGGCGGGCGCCATCGTCCACGCCACCTCGCCGGGCACGCCGTGCGCGGCCCGCAGCGCGGCGTTCCCCTCGAAGCCGCCGGCCGCGACCAGCACGCCCCGCGTCGCGCCGAGCGTGACCGGGCCCTCGGCCGTCATCGCGGCCGCCCCGGCGACCCGGCCGGACTCCACCACGAAGCCGGTCACCGGCAGGCCGACCCGGATCTCGCCGCCGGCCTCGACGAAGAGCGCGGCGAGCCGGGCGATCAGCGCCTGCCCGCCGCTGAGCGTGTTGCGCCCGCCCTCGCCGGCGCGGTCCCGCTCGACCGGCGGTCGCACGAGCGCCGCGATCTCGGGCGGCAGCTCGTCGCGCTGGAGGTTCAGCGGCTGGATCGAGCGGCCCATCGCGACCCGGCCGGGGGCGTCGTAGTACTCCGAGAACGGCAGCCACTCGAACGGCAGCCCGGCCTCCTCGAGGATCGCGACCAGCTCCGGGGCGTGGGTCAGGAAGGCCTCGACCCTCGCCTCGTCGGGGTCGGTGAGGATCGCGGCGAGGTAGGAGCGCGCCCCCGCGGTCGAGTCGTCGATGCCGGCGCGCTGCTGCACGGCGCTGCCGGGCAGCCAGCAGGCGCCCCCGGAGTACGCCGAGGTGCCGCCGATCAGCGGGGTCTTCTCGACCACCACGGTGCGCAGCCCGGCCCGGGCCGCGAGCAGCGCTCCGGTCAGCGCCCCGCCGCCGGATCCGACCACCACCACGTCGTACTGCTGCGTCTCGGTCACGGGGTTGAACCTAGAACAGGTTCTAGGAAGGTGAAAACAGCTGGTCCCGCCTGGGATGATGGACGGGCTGTGAAGATCACCTACCCGTCCCAGCTGCCGGTCAGCCAGCGCAAGGACGACATCGCCGAGGCCATCCGCGACCACCAGGTCGTCATCGTCGCCGGTGAGACCGGGTCCGGCAAGACGACCCAGCTGCCGAAGATCTGTCTCGAGCTCGGCCGCGGGGAGCAGGCCCTGATCGGTCACACCCAGCCGCGCCGGATCGCCGCGCGCTCGGTCGCCGAGCGGATCGCCAGCGAGCTCGGCACCGAGCTGGGGGGTGCGGACGGCGTGGTCGGCTACCAGGTCCGGTTCACCGACCGCACCTCGAAGGCGACCCGGGTGAAGCTGATGACCGACGGCATCCTGCTGGCCGAGCTGCAGCGCGATCGCGACCTGAAGAAGTACGACACGATCATCATCGACGAGGCCCACGAGCGCAGCCTCAACATCGACTTCCTGCTCGGCTACCTCAAGCGGCTGCTGCCGCGGCGCCCCGACCTGAAGCTGATCATCACCAGCGCGACCATCGACGTCGAGCGGTTCGCGCAGCACTTCGACGCACCGGTCGTCGAGGTGTCCGGCCGCACCTATCCCGTCGAGGTCCGCTACCGGCCGCTGATGGAGCTGCCGGAGGACGACGACGAGGGCGAGGCCGTCGTCCGCGACCAGACCGAGGCCATCGTCGAGGCGGTCAGGGAGCTCTCCACCGAGGGGCCGGGCGACGTGCTGGTCTTCCTGCCCGGCGAGCGCGAGATCCGCGACACCGCGGAAGCGCTCAGCGACCTGCCGCGGACCGAGATCCTACCGCTCTACTCCCGGCTGTCCGCCGCCGAGCAGCACCGCGTGTTCTCCAGCCACGGCGGCGCCGTACGCCGGGTCGTGCTCGCCACCAACGTCGCCGAGACCTCGCTGACCGTCCCCGGGATCCGGTACGTCGTCGACACCGGCGTGGCCCGCATCTCCCGCTACTCCCTGCGCACCAAGGTCCAGCGGCTGCCCATCGAGCCGATCAGCCAGGCGTCCGCCAACCAGCGCTCCGGGCGCTGCGGCCGCGTCGAGGCCGGCATCGCGATCCGGCTCTACTCGCAGGAGGACTTCGAGGGCCGCCCGGAGTTCACCGACCCCGAGATCCTGCGCACCAACCTGGCCAGCGTCATCCTGCAGATGGCCTCGCTCGGGCTGGGCGACCTCAGCCGCTTCCCGTTCGTGGAGCCGCCCGACAAGCGCAACGTGGCCTCCGGCGTCCAGCTGCTGGAGGAGCTCGGCGCGCTCCGCGACGGACGGCTGTCCAAGCTCGGGCGGCGGCTGGCCCGGCTGCCCATCGACCCGCGGCTGGCCCGGATGATCCTGGAGGCCGAGCGCCTCGGCTGCGTGCGCGAGGTGATCGTGATCGCCGCCGCGCTGTCGCTGCAGGACCCCCGCGAGCGCCCCGAGGAGTCCCGCGCCCAGGCCGACCAGCTGCATGCCCGGTTCAAGCACGAGACCAGCGACTTCCTCACCTGGCTCAACCTGTGGCGCCACCTCAAGGAGCAGCAGCGCGAGCTGTCCGGCAGCGCCTTCCGCCGGATGTGCAAGCGCGAGTTCCTCAACTACCTGCGGGTCCGGGAGTGGCAGGACTTCGAGTCCCAGCTGCGCCAGGTCGGCAAGGAGATGGGCATCCAGCTCGGCCAGCCGGCCGACCTCCCCGACGCCGACGGCATCCACCAGGCGCTGCTCTCCGGGCTGCTGTCCCACATCGGGCTGCTGGAGGAGAAGGACAAGGAGCGGGGCGGGTCCGGCCGGCGCCCGATGCGCGAGTACCTCGGCGCCCGCGGCGCCCGGTTCGCGATCTTCCCCGGCAGCGGCCTGGCCCGCAGGAACCCCCAGTTCCTGATGGCCGGCGAGCTCGTCGAGACCAGCCGGCTGTGGGCCCGCCAGAACGCCGCCATCAAGCCCGAGTGGGCCGAGCGGCTCGGCGGCGACCTGGTCAAGCGCACCTACAGCGAGCCGCACTGGTCCAAGAAGCGGGCCCAGGTCCAGGCCCATGAGCGGGCCACCCTGTACGGCGTGCCGCTGGTCGCCGACCGCCTGGTCTCCTACGGCAGGGTCGACCCCGCCCTGGCCCGCGAGCTGTTCATCCGCCACGCCCTCGTCTACGGCGAGTGGCACACCCAGCACCGCTTCCTGGCCGAGAACCAGCGGCTGCTGGAGGAGGCCGCCGAGCTCGAGCACCGCGCCCGTCGCCGCGACATCGTGGTCGACGAGCACACCCTCTTCGACTTCTACGACGCCCGGGTCGGCCCCGACGTGGTCAGCGGCGCGCACTTCGACCAGTGGTGGAAGCAGGAGCGCCGGCAGCGGCCCGACCTGTTGACCTTCGACGCCGCGATGCTCACCCACGACACCGTGGAGGAGGTCACCGAGGCCGACTACCCCGAGCAGTGGCAGGCCGACGAGGGGCTGACCTTCTCGATCAGCTACCACTTCGAGCCCGGCGCCGCCGACGACGGCCTGACCATCGACGTGCCGGTCGCGACCCTCAACCGCGTCGCGGCCGACGACTTCTCCTGGAACGTCCCCGGGCTGCGCCAGGAGCTGGTCACCGGCCTGATCCGCAGCCTCCCGAAGAACCTCCGGGTCAGCTTCGTGCCCGCCCCCGACAAGGCTCGCGAGTTCCTGGCGAGCGTCCCCGCGGGGGAGGAGCCGCTGCTCGACGCCCTGGAGCGCTGGTGCCGCTCCACCACCGGCGTGGTGGTGCCGCGCGAGGCGTGGGACTGGACCAAGCTCCCCGAGCACCTGCGCCCGACGTACCGCGTGGTCGACGACCGCGGCCGCGAGCAGGCTCGCGGCAAGGACCTGGAGGCGCTCAAGGAGCCGCTGCGCCCGCAGTTCGCGCAGGCCATGGCCGAGGTGGCGACCGACAGTGGCCTGGCCCGCACCGGCGAGACGGGCTGGGTCTTCGGCACCCTCGAGCGGTCGTTCACGCAGAAGCGCGCCGGCCACGAGGTGCAGGCCCACCCCGCGCTGGTCGACGAGGGCACGACGGTCGGGCTGCAGGTCTTCGGCTCCGCCGAGGAGCAGGAGGCCCGGCACCGCCTCGGCGTACGACGGCTGCTGCTCCTCGAGACGCCGTCCCCGGTCAAGGCGGTCCTCGACGGGCTCTCGAACACGGAGAAGCTGGGGCTCGCCGGGTCGCCGTACCCGAGCGTGGCCGAGCTGCTCGAGGACTGCCGGGCGGCCGTGGTCGGCGCGGTCGTCGACGCCCGGCCCGCCGTCCGCGACCAGGCGGCGTACGACGCGCTGCGCGCCGAGGCGGCCCGCGACCAGGAGGCCGCCCTCCGCGCGCTGCTGGCCGACGTGATCCGGGTGCTCGACGCCTGGCGGCAGGCCGAGAAGGCGCTCAGCGGCCGGGCCGACATGCTGATGCTGCCGGCGCTCTCCGACATGAAGGCGCAGCTGGCCCGGCTGGTCCACCGCGGCTTCGTCGGCGAGGCCGGCCCGACCCAGCTGCGGCGCTACCCGACGTACCTCGCGGCGCTGCAGCAGCGCCGGGCCCGCCTGGACGACGGTGGCCAGGCCGCCGGCCGCGACCGGCAGCTGGCGGACCGGATCGGCGAGCTGCAGGAGGCCTACCTGCACCAGGTCGCGGCGCTGCCCGAGGGCCGGCCGCCCGGCGACCGGCTGCGGCAGGTGCGCTGGATGCTGGAGGAGTACCGCGTCTCGCTGTGGGCCCAGCAGCTCGGCACCCCCACGCCGGTCAGCGACCAGCGCATCCGTCGTACGCTCCACGGGTGACCGAGAGCCGCCGCCACCACCGTCCGATGCGGCCGGGCGACCGGTTCTTCGACGACCTGCTCGGCGGCACCGACCCGGCCCTGGTCAGCGAGGCCGCCGACCGGGCCGCCGCGCTGCTCGTGCGCGGTGCCCGCGAGAGCGGCGACGACGCGGTGGCCGAGCGGCTGCTCCGGCTCGCCGACACCGAGGGCATCGAGACCATCGCCGAGGTCTGGTCCGGCTCCCCGGCCGACTCGCTCGCCGGCTGCCTGTGGCGGCTCTACCTGCTCCGCTCCTGGGTGTACGCCGACCCGGTGGGCGCCGCGCACGAGTTCGAGGAGGGCCGGTCCCGGGCCCCGGTCGCCCGGGTCGTGGCGGGCGTCGCCGACCCGCCCGGTCCCGAGCAGATCAAGCTGATGGTCGACCAGGTGCTGCGCGGGATCGTGGTCGGCGACTTCGCCGACGTGCTGTTCCGCGGGGCCGCCTTCGCCCGGGTGGTGGCCGCCGGCCGCGCCAGCGCGGGCGAGGCGGAGGTGCGCCGGATGCTGCTGCTCAGCGAGCAGCTCGAGGCGGCCGGCCACCAGGAGCTCGAGCACCGGCTGTCGTAGACCCGTCAGGTCGGCTCAGGCATGGCCGTTAGAATGAAGGCGAGCACGTCGGGCCGCGGCAGCCCCGGGTCCCGAAATTAGCCGCCACGAGCGGCCACGCGCCGTGAGGCGCTCCCGGTCCGGCGTGTTCACTACCCTCCCAGCATGCGCCGACTCCTCGCTCGCCTCCTCCAGCGCCCCACCCGACACGGTCGCGTCCCCGGCCGGGCCGCGCAGCGCGCCGCGGGCGGCGAGGAGATCGGCTACGCCCCGAAGGCCGATGGGAGGCCCGACCCCGGCGAGGTGGTCTGGGCCTGGGTCGCCTACGAGGACGATCCGCGCCAGGGCAAGGACCGGCCGGTGCTGGTCATCGGCCGTCGCGGCCCCCAGCTGCTCGGGCTGATGCTGACCAGCAAGGACCACGATCGCGACGCTGCGGACGAGGCACGCTTCGGGCGGCACTGGATGGACGTCGGGTCCGGTGGGTGGGACACCCGGCGGCGGCCCAGCGAGGTGCGGCTGGACCGGCTGCTGGTGCTCGACCCGGGCGGCGTTCGGCGCGAGGGGGCCGCGCTCGACCGGCGTACCTTCGACGCCGTGACGAACGCCGCCCGTCCGTTCCTCGTGCGTGCTCCGCGCGGTTCGTGAGCGGTCGGTAGGGTGTGCCCGGCGCGACAGGAGTGACGGGAGAGGGTGCGGTGACGGCGAGGGGTGTACGACGGGCGCTGGCGAGCACCGTGGCGCTGGCCGTCGTCCTCGGCCTGGCGGCCTGCGAGAGCGACGCCGACCCGAGTCCCGACCCGGTCCCGTCCAGCTCCGCGCCGGTCAAGAAGGACAAGCTCAGCTTCGGTGTGTGGGGCTCCGAGGACGAGATCCTGGCCTACGAGGACATGGTCCAGGTCTTCAACGAGGGCTCCGAGACCAGCCACGTCTCCGTGCAGGCCTACCCCGACCCCGCCGCCCTGCAGGCCGCGGTCGAGGCCGGTGGCAAGGACGCCCCCGACGTGTTCCTGGCCGACCGTGACGACCTGGTCTGGCTGCGGGCCGACGAGCTCAACGTCCCCGTCGACGAGATGCTCGACGAGCGCGGCGTCGAGTTCGGCGACCAGTACTCGCGTGCCGCGCTCGAGGCCTTCTCGGTCGACCGGCGGCTGCAGTGCATGCCGTACGCCGTCTCGCCGAAGGTGATGTTCTACAACACCGACCTGATCGACTTCGAGCGGATGACCAACCGCGGCCTCGACGCGCCGAGCCCCGAGGCCGAGACGCAGCGCTGGTCCTTCGACCAGTTCGTCGAGGCGGCGCGGTTCGCGAGCCGCAAGCGGCGCGGCACCAAGGGCGTGTACGTCGAGCCCACGGCCCGCTCGCTGGCGCCGTTCCTCTACTCCGGCGGCGGCAAGCTCGTCGACGACGAGGACCAGCCGACGTCGTTCGCGTTCTCCGACGAGAGCTCGCGCGAGGCGCTGATGCGCACCCTGGAGCTGCTCCGGGACCCGACCGTGACCCTCTCCGACGAGCAGCTGGCCAAGCGCCCGGCGTTCGAGTGGTTCGAGCGCGGCAAGCTCGGCATCCTCGAGGGCGACCGGTCGATGGTGCCGGCCCTGCGCCGCGTCCCCGGCCTGAGCTTCGACGTGATGCCGATGCCGGTGCTCGACTCGGCCGCCACCGTCGGCGAGATCACCGGGGCCTGCATCAGCGGTGGGCCGAGCGTCCCCGCGGCCGCCGACTTCCTCGTCTACGCGCTCTCGAGCGACGCGGTGAGCATGGTGACCCGCTCCGGCTACCTGGTCCCCGTCAACCAGGAGGTCGCCCGGTCCGTCGACTTCCAGCAGCCGGGCCGCCAGCCCGCCCACGCCGACGTGTTCACCTCCAGCATCGGCGCGCTGCAGGTGCTGCCCCTGCTCGACGTGTGGCCGGCCCTCGACGCGGCCCTCGACCCGATCCTCGACGAGATGTTCACGGTGCCGGTCCTCGACGACCTGGAGGGGCTGACGACCCGCCTCGACGAGGCGTCGCAACCGATCCTCGCCCCGCCCGAGGAGGGCGGGACCGACGAGCCCGGGGACTCCGGGGACTCCGGGGAGTAGCGCCCGCTACTCCGCTCCCGGCTCGGCCGGGGGCTCCGGCTCGCTGTCGGCGCGCAGCACGGCCTCGACGATCACGGGGCCGGTCAGCTCGACCTGCCAGGCCCGGGCGCCCAGGGCGCTCAGGGCCGCGGCGACGTCGGTGGCGAGCTGCTCGGGCTCGCGGGTGCGCGGCGGCGTCCAGAGGGTGCGGCGCAGGTAGTCGGGGGTCAGCAGGTTCTCGACCGGCAGGTGGTGCTGCTCGGCCAGCGCGGCCATCGCCTCGCGGGCCAGCGCCAGCCGGCGGGCCGCGACCGGGTCCTTCTCGGCCCAGGCGCGGGGCAGCGGCGGGCCGTCGCCGCGCGGCGAGCGGGTCGGCAGCTCGTTCTCCTCCATCGCAGCCACCCGGTCCAGCGCCGCGATCCAGCGCGAGGAGTAGCGCTCCGCGCCCCGGCCGTGGAAGCCCTTGGTGCCGAGCAGCGTGGCCCGGTCGGTGGGCAGCGCCTGGGCGGCGGCGACGATCGCGGCGTCGGGGATGATCCGGCCCGGGGTGACGTCGCGCTGCTCGGCGATCTCGTCGCGGGTGGTCCACAGCTCGCGCACCGCGCCGAGGCCCCGGCGGCCGCGGACCCGGTGCATGCCGGAGGTGCGGCGCCACGCGTCGACCCGGGGCGTCGGCTCGAAGGAGCGGAGCGCGTCGAACTCCTGGCGCGCCCACTCGGCCTTGCCGGCCTCGTCGAGCTCCTCGCCCAGGGCGACCCGCAGCTCGGCCAGCACCTCGACGTCGAGGGCGGCGTACTCGAGCCACGGCTCGGGCAGCGGCCGGGTCGACCAGTCGACCGCGGAGTGCTCCTTCTTCATCCGGAACCCGAGCACCGTCTCGACCAGCGTCGCCAGCCCGACCCGCGGGTGGCCGAGCAGCCGGCCGGCGAGCTCGGTGTCGAAGAGGGCATCGGGGTGCAGGCCGATCTCGGACAGGCAGGGCAGGTCCTGGGTGGCGGCGTGCAGGATCCACTCGGTGCCGGCCAGTGCCGCGGACAGCGGGGCCAGGTCGAGGTCGATCGGGTCGACGAGCGCGGTGCCGGCACCCTCGCGGCGCAGCTGCACGAGGTAGGCGCGGTTGGAGTAGCGGTAGCCGGAGGCCCGCTCGGCGTCGATGGCGACCGGGCCGGTGCCGGCCGCCAGCAGCCGGCAGTACTCCTCGAGCGCGGGCCGGGTGTCGATGATCGGCGGCAGCCCGTCGCGCAGGGTCAGCAGCGGGGCGGGCTCGACCTCGACCTCGACCTCGGCCTCGGTCTCGACGTCGGTCCCGACCTCGGGGTGGTCCTCGGGTTCGCTCATCAGCGGGTCGAGCCCCGCTGACCTCGCCGACTCGGCATCACGGCGACCCCGTCGGGCACCGGGGGCAGCCCGACGGCGGTGCAGAGCAGCTCGCCCCAGGCCTCGACGTGCGGGGCGACGTCGACGGGACCGTCGTCGGCGAAGACGGGGGTCCACGACGCGCGGACCTCGATCTGGGCGGTGCCGTCCTCGTCGGCCATCCCGCCGAAGCTCTCGGTCGCCACCCGGGTGACGGTCCCCGAGGCGGCGGCGTACGACGCCCCGTGGGCGGCCAGCGCCTCCTCCAGCCAGGACCAGCCCACCTCGCCGAGCATCGGGTCGGTGATCAGGTCGACCTCGATCTCGGCGCGGGCGTAGGCCACGCACCGGAAGGTGCCGTCCCAGGCGTCGTTGCCGGCCGGGTCGTGGAGCAGGATCAGCCGGCCGGTGCCCAGATCGGTGTCGTCGACCGTCACGTCGGCCGACAGGGCCGTGGCGTACGGCGCGATCCGCTGCGGGGCCGGCATCTCCTCGCACAGCACCTCGGGTCGCAGCCGGGCTCCCTGCATGCTGGTGAGGGCAGCCTGGAACTCCGGGGGGTGACCTGCCGCACCCGTGCCCGGGTGCGTCTCCTGACGCACGACCATGGCCCCACAGTAGGTCCGTCCCGCTCGAACCGATGTGCGAACACGCCGGGGCGGGTGCGACCCTTGTCCGCATGACCGCCTCGCCCGCTCTCGCCGACTCCGCGTTCCTGAAGGCCGCGCGGGGCGAGCCGGTGCCGCACACCCCGGTCTGGTTCATGCGCCAGGCGGGCCGCTCGCTGCCGGAGTACCTCAAGGTCCGCGAGGGGGTCGGCATGCTGGAGTCCTGCATGGACCCCGAGCTGGTCGTGGAGATCACGATGCAGCCCGTGCGGCGCTACGGCGTCGACGCCGCCATCTTCTTCTCCGACATCGTGCTGCCGCTCAAGGCGGTCGGCGTCGACCTCGACATCAAGCCGGGCATCGGCCCGGTGGTGGCGCAGCCCGTGCGCACGCTGGCCGACGTCGCGGCGATCCCGGACCTGACCCCCGAGCACGTCCCCTTCATCACCGAGGCGGTCCGCGGCCTGGTGGCCCAGCTGGGCGGCACCCCGCTCATCGGGTTCGCGGGCGCGCCGTTCACGGTGGCGTCGTACCTCGTCGAGGGCGGGCCCTCGAAGGAGCACGCGAAGACCAAGGCGATGATGTTCGGCGCCCCCGACGTGTGGGACGCGCTGATGCGCAAGATCGCCGGCATCGCGGCGGCGTACCTCGACGTCCAGGTCGCCGCCGGCGCCTCGGCCGTCCAGCTCTTCGACTCCTGGGCCGGCGCGCTGACCCCCGCCGACTACGCCGAGCACGTGATGCCGCACTCCGCCCGGGTGCTGGCCGCGGCCGGCCGGCTCGGCGTGCCGCGCATCCACTTCGGTGTCGGCACCAGCAACCTGCTCGGCCTGATGGGCGAGGCCGGGGCCGACGTCGTCGGCGTCGACTGGCGCACCCCGCTGGCCAGCGCGATCCCGCAGGTCGGCGAGCGCGGCGTCCAGGGCAACCTCGACCCCACCCTCGTCTTCGCGCCGACCGAGGTGATGACCGCCCGGGCCGCCGAGGTCATCGAGGCCGGCCGGGCCGCCCGCGGTCACATCTTCAACCTCGGGCACGGCGTCATCCCGTCGACCGACCCCGACCAGCTGGCCCGGCTCACCGAGTTCGTGCAGTCGTATCCGGTCTGAGGGGGGGTGCCAGGATCCCCGGCCGGCCGGGGAATCTGGCACCGGTCAGGTGTTGCAACCCCTGACCAGCGCCAACAGACCCTGACCAGTACGCCGGCGCGCGGCTACCGGGCGCCGCGGCGGCCCTTCAGGCGCACCCGGACCTGCCCCGTGTCGGGCTGGTCGACCTCGACGTAGCGCTCGCCGCGGACCAGGTCGACCAGCTTCGAGGCGCCGTAGTTGCGCGGGTCGAAGGAGGCGTGCCGGGTGCTGAGCCAGCTGCCGACCGCGGACAGGGTGGTCCAGCCGTCGTCCTGCGAGGTGGCGTTGATGGCCTTGGTGAGGACCGACTGCAGGTTCGGCAGCGGCGTGGAGTCGCCCTCGGACTGCTCCTCGACCGGCTCGGCGTCCTGCTCGCCGAGGATCTCCAGGAAGACGAACCGGTCGCAGGCGGCCACCAGCGACTCCGGCGTACGGCGGCGCCCGAAGCCGTAGACGGTCTTGCCGGACTCGCGCAGCCGGGTCACCAGTCGGGTGAAGTCGCTGTCGCTGGAGACGATCGCGAACGCGTCCAGGTTGCCGGTGTAGAGCAGGTCCATCGCGTCGATGATCAGCGCGGAGTCGGTGGAGTTCTTGCCGGTGGTGTAGGCGAACTGCTGGACCGGCACGATCGCGTTGCGGTTCAGCTCCTCCTTCCAGCCGCCGAGCTGCGGGGTGGTCCAGTCGCCGTAGGCCCGCTTGACGGTGGGGACGCCGTACTTGGCGACCTCCTCCAGCAGTGCTCCGGCGTGCCGGGGCGAGGTGTTGTCGGCGTCGATCAGCACGGCCAGGCGGGCGTTGTCGGTGGGCACGCCGCCAGCCTAGGGAGTCGTGGCCCCCCGGCGCCGCCGCAGCACCCAGCCCCCGGCGCCGAGCAGCACCAGGACCGGCGTCCACGGCAGCACTGCGCCGAGGAACGTCGCGAGCCCCACGCCGAAGGCCGACAGGGCGTCCCAGCCGGCGTCCAGGCCGCTGAGGAACCCGGCCTCGTCGTCGTCCTCCTCGACGGCCGCGCCCTGCGGCGTGCGCTCGACCGAGACCGTGATCGCGGACATCGCGGTCTGGTCGGCCAGCACGTCCTGCTGCTTCTCCAGCGAGGCCAGGTCGGCCTGGCGCCGGGAGAGCTGGGCCTCGATGTCCACGATGTCGCGGATGCTCTCGGCCCGGTCGAGCAGCAGGGAGATCCGCTCGATGCTGCGCCGCTGCACCTCGACCCGGACGCCGACGTCGAGGACCTGGGCGGTGACGTCGGTGCTGTCCGCGTTCGAGCTGACCAGGTCGGCGGTGCCCTCGAGGGCCTCCATGGCCGCGCCGAACGTGTCGGCCGGCACGCGGAGCACCATCCTCGAGCGCAGCACCTCGCCGCTGTCGTCGGTCTCGGTGTTCTTCTGCTCGATCTCGCCGCGGAGCCGGTCGACGACCTGGCCGACGTCGAAGACGGCCTGGGCGACGTCGTCGCTGCGCAGTGCCACGTCGCCGGTCGAGATGACGGACGTCTCCGCGACCCCCTCGGCGGGGGCGTCGGCGGCGCCGCGGGCGTCGGAGCCTGTGGCGGAGTCCCGCAGGGCAGCGTCCTCGTCGGCCGCCGGCGCCGGCTCGGCGAGGGACGCCCCGCCGCTGTCGGAGGAGGCGCCGTCGCTGTCCCCGCCGCCGCCCGAGCAGGCGGCCAAGGAGAGCAGCGAGGCGGCGGCGACGGCGGCGAGGGTGCGTCTCATGCCGTCTGGGACGCCACCTCCGCGATGCCGGTTCCGCCCGGGGTGCGGGCGTGCCGGACCAGGGCGGCCGCCAGCTCGCGGACCGGCAGCGCGACGTGCTCCTGCCGCCGCTGCCGCAGCACCAGCGTGACGCCCGTGCTGTCGTGGCGCAGCGGCCGGGACACGATCAGCCCGGCGCGCTCCAGCGGGTCGCCGTCCACGCTGTAGTGGGGCAGGACCGTGACCCCCAGGCCCTCGGCGACCAGGGTCTTCCCGAGGTCGGCGCCGTCGGTCGTGTAGGCGATCGTCGGCATCTGGCTGCCGAAGAGCCGATGGGCGAAGCGGTGCATCAGGTAGCCGGCCCGCATCGCCACGAACGGCTCCGCGCGCAGCTGCTGCGTCGTGACCGCGTCGTACGACGCCAGCGGGTGGCCGGTCGGCAGCACCGCCACCGGCCGGCCGTGGACGAGCTCGCGGTCGACCAGGTCGGCGGGGGTGTCGTCGCCGGCGAGCAGGTTGACCAGCCCGAGGTCGAGCGCGCCCTCCTGGAGGCCCTGGTCGATCTCGCCCTGCTGGAGGTTCAGCACCTCGACGGTGCCGCCGCGATGGGCCGCCCGGACGTCGCGGACCGCAGGGACCAGGACGGTCGAGGTCGCGGCGCTGACCGTGCCGATCCGGACCACCCGGTGGCCGGCGGCCTGGTCGCCGGCGGCGGTGCGCAGCCGGTCCACCGCCTCCAGGACCTCGACCATGTTCTGCAGCAGCTCGCGGCCGCGGCGGCTGATCCGCGCACCGGAGCGACGCCGGTCCAGGAGGGTGACGCCGAGCTCGCGCTCCAGCTTGGAGACGGCCTCGCTCAGCGCCGGCTGCGAGAGGTGCAGCCGCTCGCCGGCCTTGCGCAGCGAGCCGTGCTGGACCACGGCGGCGATGTACTCGAGCTGCTCGATGCGCACGCGGGGCTCCTCGTTCTGGTCGGTGGCAGGTGCTGCCTATCGCCCGATCGCCGACTCCTGGGGCGGGTGACGACGATCCGGCTTGCACTGCCGGCTAAAGTACAGCAATCTGATTGACATTAACCGGTTAGGCGGAGAGGTCACGATGAGCACGCTGAAGTTCCACTGGTTCCTGCCCACCAACGGCGGCGACGGCCGGCACGTCGTCGGCGGGGGCCACGGCGTCGAGGCCGGGGCGGCCGGCCGGCCGGCGTCGGTGCCGTACCTCGGCCAGATCGCCCGCAGCGCCGAGCAGCTCGGCTTCGAGGCCGCGCTGACCCCGACCGGGGCCTGGTGCGAGGA
>Ga0075365_10000584_pt1 | contig 14191 bp, 17 predicted proteins | sample EndMetdeltDD1765_FD_71387 | JGI IMG/M metagenome (GOLD analysis project Ga0075365, IMG submission 71387) | Populus endosphere microbial communities from Tennessee, USA - Endosphere MetaG P. deltoides DD176-5 | ecosystem: Host-associated > Plants > Roots > Endosphere | place: USA: Tennessee... | reverse complement strand
CACAAAGCACTGCACTCACAAGCAGTTCGTTCCGTTTAGTTGGGAAACAACACATTTCCTTGGTGGGAGGGATGGGGAGCGGCGCAGCGCGTGGACCACCCGACAGGAACCCAATCAGCTGAAATGGGGATGCGGAGTGGTTTTTGGTGGGGAGGAGAGTAAACCTCCAGATTTTCAAGAGGTTAAATTACTTCTTCTGCTTCGTAATATGCGCCTCGGCGCCATATTCTGGCAAAACTAGTTTGTCATTTTCGTTGTCTTTGATACGACGAATCCCACGCTCAAGCCATTCATGCTCGTCTGCGACCCCAACAATTGGCACACCGAGCCCGTAGCTCAAAGTGTTCGCCACCGTAATACCAATACGCAGGCCCGTAAAAGACCCGGGGCCTTTAAACACAAGTACCTGCGAAATATCCGCAAAAGTCGCCGTCTGCTTGGCAAGTTCATCGCGAATAGCACCCAGCAACGTTTTGCTCAGCTCACGGTGAGCAAGCCACACGTGATAACTTAACTGCGTGCCGTCACTGGCATATACCCCCACCTCTGCCTCTGGCTTATCGGTGCGAATAGTAACAATGTAGCTCATGCAACGTTCCGTTTTGCCAAAAATGCGGCAATGGCATCGTCGATGTATTCCATGCCCTGAGGGGTTGTGATAGAAATAACACGCTCCGTATCGCCCGTACTTTTGAGCCGAATAGTCATACGATGCGCCGGCAAAACATCGTGCACAATCTCGCCCCATTCAACAGCAACCACTACATTGGGCTGCTGTAGCGACTCGGCAAGTTCATCGGCAACAATGCCGGCTTCGTTTAATCGATAAAAATCAAAATGGTGCAGTTCAATATCGTCGCGCCCATTATAAATACGGCTAATAGTAAAAGTCGGACTCTGTACCGTGTCTGTGATATGGAGCCCTTTAGCTAGCCCCTTTACCAGAGTTGTCTTGCCCCCACCAACATCACTAATAAGTTCAATCACCTCACGACCACGAAGCAGCGAACCAATCGCTTGTGCCAGCGCCTGGGTGTCGTCTAAACTATCGCTCTTAAATGTAAACTCGGACATAGTATGTATTATATGTGCCCGCCCCAGGCAACCGCAAGGGGCAGGCACATTTACGAGCAGCCCCTGCCGCTCGGTGTCGCGAGCATTCGCAGCCAGAAAGCATTAGCATTACTGCTCGCTTTTCTTTATAATAAGTAGTAATTATGGCAAGAGGGACAACCAGCGCAACGTTAGAAAAGCTGCTTAAGCGAGCGGAAAAAATTACGCTGGCCGATATTATAAATAGCAAAAAGAAAGCCCCTACCGAGGTCACCGAGCTTGTTGCTACTATTCTGGCGAATGGTATTCGCGCTAACGCTTCGGCCGTTCACATCGAACCTCGAGGTGACGGAGTTCATATTCGCCACCGAATTGATGGCGTCTTGACCGATGCACAAATCTTGCCCAAAGCAATTGGACCGGTGCTTGTGGCTGGCCTTAAGTTACTTGTACACCTGCCTGTCGACGAAGACGAAACCCTACCGCAACAGGCATCGCTCACCATTAACGTTCAGAGCAAGCCCTACAAATTACGCGTCGCTACGGTTCCAATCGAGGACGGCGAAAAAGCAGTTGTGCAGCTAACAAGCCTGAGCGGCAAAGCTCCAAGTTTAGAGCAGTTGGGCTACTGGGGGCCGAGCCTCAAGGCCCTCGGCGAAGCCATGACTCGCACAAAGGGGGTTATTCTCCTGGCCGGCCCACACGATTCTGGACAGGCAGAAACTATGTACAGCATACTCTCACAGCTTAATACGCCAGAAGTCAGCGTGGCTACTATAGAAGATCCGATTTTATACCGCATTCCAAACACCACGCAGGTACAAATCAACGCCCGGGCCGGCCTAGGATTTGTCGCAGGGCTTAAGACGCTCCTTCGCCAGGATGCAAATGTCTTGATGATCAGCAACATTCGCGATGCGGAAACTGCAGAACTGTCAATTGAGGCGGCCCTGTCTGGACGCCTGCTTATTGCGGGGTTACATGCGCCCAACACTACCGCCGCTCTTGAGTACCTCCTGGCATCGCGCGTCGAACCGTATCTTGTAGCCCACACCGTACAGGCAGTTGTAGCGCAGCGAATTGTCCGTCGCTTATGCGAAAACTGCAAAGAAATCTACACGCCAGATGAGCCAGAGATGATTCATATCCTAAAGACGCTCGGCATTAAAACGGCAGCACAGCTACAGCGCATCCGCGACCTCGAACAGCAGGCTCTCCAAGAAAAGCTTGTTGTTGGAGCCTCGCCCGCTACGGACAAAGGCTTTATTGGCAGCCTATACCGTCCATCAAAGCAAGGCTGCGCCGAATGCAGCCATACCGGCTACAAAGGCACCATTGGCATTCATGAAGTACTGCCAATAAGCGACGCCGTGCAGAGCCTGCTGGTCGGTCACAGCAGCTCAGACGTCATAGCCGCGCAAGCCGCCCAAGAGGGAAACCCGTCACTACAGATGGATGGCCTTGTTAAAATCATCCTCGGCATGACGAGCGTCGACGAAGTTGTCAACGCAACGCGGCCATAACATAATGAGCGCAGGAGTTCATGCCAGTGCGCAGTATACGAATCAATACACGTAAAAAATCTATCGGTTTTTCCATGATCGAAGTTGTCATCGCCCTCGTAATCTTGGGTGTGCTCGCTATACTTATTGTAACCAGCCTCCAGAATGTTCAGGCCAAAGCACGCGATCAAACCAGGCGCACCGCCATCGATGGCATAGCCGCACAGCTGGAGGGCTGCTATGGCAACAAGAATACCTGTAACCACACGTATCCGTCTCTCAGCCAGCTCACCGACAATCTTCCAGGAGGATTCCTCGATAAAAACCTCATGGGGCTCAATAGCGAATGGCTATACGACACCAGCGCCGGTATCATTCAGGCAGATGACGCCAGCGCAGCCACCCAGTACCAGTACACAACGTCGCCCGATATGTGCAGCGGTACCAGCGGCGATAATCCCTGTAAAGGATTTACTCTCCGGGCCTACCAAGAAACAAACCCCAGCCACCCATACGTCAAAGACAGCTTGAATAAGTAGCCTCACTTCCTTGCAAAGGCGCCCTTAACTTGCTGCCACGCTGCGCGCGAATACGTGGCAATATCACGGCGATATTCAAACAGTACGTAGCCACCTGCTGCCGCTGCGGCAATCGCTAAGATCATGTAGTTCATACGTTCGGGCTGTGCATTTGTGCCAGCCCCCGCGCCCGGTGCCTTGGCTGCTGTTTTTGCAGTTTTGGTCGTGCTTGTTGCGGCTTTTTTGGTCGAACTTTTTGCCGCCGTGCTAGATTCAGCCTTAGGCGTTGATGCCTTTTTGGCTGCAGTTGTGGCTACCGCTTTAGCTGGCGGCTCAACAATCACATTAGGTGCGCCTGGTGTGGGCTGCGATGTCCACGTCCACTGGCCATCGCCTCCTTGCACCCAGCTGCTACCCGTGGCCGCTTTGCCGTACGATGGAACCTCAACGAGTAAGCCGCCCTTGGGGTCAAGCAGCCGAATACCGGTACCACTATTACTTAATGAAATGTTTGTAGCAGAGGCTGCTAGCGCCACATATTCACCTGGTGCAAGCGTTACGTCTTGAATAGTGTATGTTCGAGTCCAATTGGCGCCGGTCACGAGCATATAGCCGTCTAAGTCAATCGCTTCATCGTAGGGATTGTAGAACTCTACAAATTCATCGTTACTATCCGTCTGGGGGCTGGCGGGGTCGGGAAATACCTCAGTAATAACTGGCGCGAGATATGTTGTTTCAGGATTGGCCGCATCTGTACCGCTATCGGGCGGCAGAGCGTCGTCATCACTCGGTGTTAAATTAAAATCTTTGGCATTATCGTTGGTGTCTTGTGGCCGGCCTTCTGCCTCAATACGTATAATGCTTTGACCAGCTTTTGGTGCGATTGCCGCAGAAAGACCCTCAAAAGCTTTGGCTGTACCGTACCCTACAAAATCCTGCACGTCCTGCGGCCCGCTACTATCTTGACCCAAACGGACCAAGCGCACTTGGCCGCCCGTGGTTGCCATACCAGAAACAAGCAAAAAATCGTCATCTTCTGGATTGGTTGTGAGCCGCACCGTTTTGCCCGGGGCAATTTCGACCGACTTCTGCTGCTCATCCTGACAGAGCGCGGTCGCGGTTTCGGCGCAACCAATTATTGCCTTAATGCTCCACCCTTTTTCATCGGTCAGCATATGACTTGCGCTCCTATATTGCAGCTGCCAGCCGGTTACGTCTACGGCCTGTGCGCCCGGATTATAGAGCACCACTGCCTCTTGACTCGCCGAAGTCTTTGACTCTGGCGAAATCTCAGAAATCATAATCTCTGTCGTTAATTCTTCGCCCACTGCTTTGACTGTTATTGGCGTACTGAGCGCGCAAACCACGGCGCACAGCAGGCTCATAAAAATTGTGCGTTGCTTCATAGTTTCGGGATTATTCCCCAACCTGCCCTAGCTGTAAAGGCCCCTTGCACGAAATTACAACAAACTACCCCATCTGCCACATTAAGTATCTAAAAACACTTGACCCGGCCGGCAGACTAGCCTATTCTGCACCCCGTACTACTTCTATCCATAGCCTTAAACAGGTATACTTAAAGAGAAGAAAGTGAGGGAGTTTAATATGGCTGAGAAAAAACAGCAAGAACAGAAAAAGACCGAAAAAACCACCGCTCCAGCAGACAACGGCAAGCTCAAAGCGCTTGGCCTGGCGATGGAACAAATCGAAAAACAATTTGGTAACGGCGCTATTATGAAACTCGGCGAATCCCACAGGGCAAATGTCGAGCTCATCCCATCTGGCGCGCTGAGTATCGATCTTGCACTTGGCGGCGGCTATCCAAAAGGTCGCATTATCGAAATTTACGGCCCAGAAAGCTCGGGCAAAACCACCCTGACGCTGCACGCTATTGCAGAAGTACAAAGGTCTGGTGGCACTGCTGCGTTTATTGATGCCGAGCATGCGCTCGATCCTGTATACGCCAAAAAGCTTGGCGTCGACACGAGCAACCTTCTTATTTCACAGCCGGACAACGGTGAGCAAGCACTTGAAATCGTAGAAACTCTTGTTCGCAGCAACGCTGTTGATCTGATCGTAGTCGACTCCGTTGCAGCACTTGTTCCGCAGGCAGAAATCGAAGGCGAAATGGGCGACAGCCACATGGGCCTTCAGGCTCGCCTCATGAGCCAAGCACTGCGCAAGTTGACCGGTATCATCAACAAGAGCAAGGCAACCATCATCTTCATTAACCAAATCCGCATGAAGATTGGTGTGATGTTTGGTAACCCAGAGACAACGACCGGCGGTAACGCGCTGAAGTTCTACGCCTCGGTACGCCTAGATATTCGCCGCACCGGCCAAATTAAGGTTGGCGAGGAAGTTATAGGCAACCGCACAAAGGTAAAAGTCGTCAAAAACAAAATCGCCCCACCGTTCCGTCAGGCCGAGTTTGACATCATGTACAACGAAGGCATCAGCACTAGTGGTGACGTGCTTGATCTTGCTGTTCAGCACAATATCGTAGGCAAATCTGGCGCATGGTTCGACTACCATGACAGCAAAATCGGCCAAGGCCGTGAAGCCGCCAAAGTATACCTTAAAGAACACGCTGATGTAATGGACGAAATCGACAAACAAGTCCGCGAAAAAGTTGCTGCAGAAAACGCACTTTAGCAGCCATACGTTGCCGGCAAATAGGGCTTAGCTATTTGCCGGCACCTGGCTGCATGCCTTTACTATGAAAATTACGGCCATTAAAGCACAAATCAAGAATGCCGAACGGGTTTCGATATTTGTTGATGGCAAGTATTCTTTTTCGCTCACTCACTCCCAGCTTCTTGAGCACAAAATCTTTACTGGCAAAGAAGTAACCGAGGCGGAGCTACGCACCTTGCAAGAGGCCAGTGATTACGGCAAGCTCCTGGAGCGCGTTATGAACTATGTTATGATCCGGCCACGTTCTGTACGCGAAGTTCGCGATTACCTATGGCGCAAGAAGGCAGAGCCACAGATAAGCGATCGCATTTTGAGCTACGTGCAAAGTAAAAAATACGTCAACGACGAATCGTTTACAAAAAGTTGGATTCGCGCCCGACAGCTCACAAAACCTGTCAGCAAAAAACGCCTTATTGCCGAATTGCGTCAAAAAGGCGTCGCCCAAGAAATCATCACCGCCACCCTAGCCAATCAAGACGATGAAGGCTACGACGAAACAATCGCCTTGCGCGAAATGATCACAAAAAAACGCAAACTTGCCCGCTACCAAGACGACCAAAAACTTATCGCTTACCTAGCTCGCCAAGGTTTTAGCTTTGAAAGCATTAAAAATTCCCTAGCCGAATCCGACGAAAACCGATATACATAATATACCGAGGCGTTTTTAAAATGCCTCGGTAATGCGCCAGGCCGGGTGGTCGACGAACTGCCCATGTCCTACCCGGTCTGCGCGCTTGTTAGCTAGTTAGCATTGTGAGCGGTTTCGCTCTTTTTTGATGCCCCATGAGCACGAGGCATTCCCGTTTGTTTGCGGAAGGGGTTGTCGATAACCGGCACGGTCGCAACATTTACGTCTTCTGCGGTGGCTCGGCGTACAACAACATGCTTGTCGTTAATTTCAATAATTTGCGTACGGTCTACCATCAGCTCGGTCTGCGCAAAACTCTTCAAAAATCCCGGCTGCACATGGAGCTTCACAATATAAAATGATTCGCTATCAACAGTGTAATTCGATACCTTGCCCAGCTTGCGCCCGCCTTGCTCAACCACTTGCTTACCCATAATATCGAACTTAAATTCGAGTATTTCTTTGAGCCGGACCAAGTCATCCTCGGGCATTACATTGTCGGCGCTGTCTACAATAAAACCAATACTACTAAACTCGCGAATATCACTAACATGCAAAATTGCGGGGCTAAAATCGATAAGCGGACCTTCGCAGTAAAACGCCACAATCGTCAATCGCCGGGGGTCGATAATATGCGCAGCAGCAGTGCCAACACGCGTGCCAGTCTGCAAGCTCATAATTGGCACATCAAGTAATCGATCCCGGAGTAGTAACATAAACCCATTATAGAACAAACTGGCGCGAAGAACGCAGTTTATGAGTATAATAATAAACAAGGCTAAAGGAGTATCCCTAAAAATGAGTTCAAACTCGAAGCAAAGCGGCTTTACTATCTTAGAACTGATCATTGTTGTTGTGTTCCTTATCGCAGCTGGGACGATTTTTTACGTTCAAAAACGCGACCTCGAAGTACAATCACGTGATTCAGCACGCAAAACCGCCATCAACACAATGTATTACAACCTTGAGGATGTGTACTATCAAGCGCATAAATCATATCCACAAGCATTGACCGCAGAACAGATGAAAGGCCTTGACCCGAGCATTCTAAAAGATCCTGAAGGCGTCGCCATTGGCGATCAAAACTCAGACTATAGCTACGAAGCCAAAGACTGCACCAACGGCCAGTGCAAAAGCTACACGCTCCGCGCTGATCTTGAGCACGAAGCAGACTACGTCAAAGCTAGTCGCAACCAATAGAACAAAAGATGGGGTGGCAGGTGGGGGCGGACTACCTGTCAGGGGCCCCTTCCTTTTAATTAATAATGCTTCGGCGCTTCTTCTTCGACGTTATGGTGGCGATATCGGACCGCAAAACCGGTCGCTTCTTCCATGGCGTCGTTCACCATGCGCGTAATATTTTGCGGATTGGCAACAAACGGAAACGTGTAGCTACTGTGCCCATCGCCCTCGGTGGTAACGTGGAGGGTCCCATAATTTAGCACTTGCTGCAGCACGCCGCTCTGCTGATTGCTTACGTCGTCAATGTTAACGAGGTTGATTTGCTGCTGCTGTGTGGCAAAAATGCTTGTCTGAATATACTGAATAATGCTTTCATTGGTCAGATAAAACAGGTTGCCGTTATACACGTACACCGCAAGCAAACCGCCAAACCCAAAGAGTACAGCCAAAGCAATAAGAGGCATAGCTATGTCTGCTGCCGTTGGCATTACGCTAGCCTTCAGCATAAAGGCCGAGGCGAGCGTGTCTACGTTTGCCCCGTAAAAAGGAATCAATGCCAGACACCCCGCCACAAGTAAGATAGTCGTGATCCAGATAGAAAGCAGCCCGATTGGGTGACGGCGCACCTCAACAACAACGTATTCACCGCGAGACAGGTGAATGCGTGGGTATTTACGCCGAGACTCCTCGTGTTTACGCATCAGATCGTCCGATATTTGCATTTCTGTGCGGCTCGAAATATTCGAATGTGCCCCTGGCGCAGGAGGAATAGAGACTGGTCGTTCAGCCTCTGGTGTTACATTTTGCTTGTTTCCCGGAAACAAACCCACGTCCGCTCTCCTATTTAGTACGATCTCATTATAACAGTTCTGACTGATTTGTCTCTGGATGCGGCGTTTTACCCAAGTGCGCATATGCTTTTGGCGTCACCTTGCGGCCGCGCGCTGTACGCTCCAAAAAACCAATCTGCATCAAAAATGGCTCGTACATGTCTTCGATGGTTATACGTTCGTCACCGGTCATTGCGGCGAGGGTCTCTACGCCAACTGGACCGCCTTTATAGTTTTCGATGATAGCAAGTAGCAACTGGCGGTCAGCAGGATCAAGGCCTGCATCGTCTACCTCAAGTAGCTTGAGTGCCTGCGCAGCGATGTCGCTCGTAATTAGTCCATCGCCATGTACCTCGGCATAGTCTCGCACGCGTTTAAGTAAACGGTTAGCAATACGCGGCGTCAGGCGAGCGCGCTTGGCGATTTCGGCCGCAGCCTCTGGTTTAATGCGAACATTTAAAATATCTGCAGCACGCACGATAATTTGTGTAACTTCATCAGGGCTATAAAATTCCAGGCGATGCATAATTCCAAACCGGTCACGAAGCGGCGCCGCCAAGTTGCCGGTACGTGTGGTTGCGCCAATAACCGTAAACTTGGGCAAATCAAGACGGAGGCTACGAGCGGATGGCCCTTTGCCAAGCATAATGTCGAGCTTAAAATCTTCCATGGCACTATACAAAACCTCTTCGACCGTACGGCCGAGACGGTGAATCTCGTCGATAAACAAAATGTCGCCGTCGGCCAGATTAGTCAAAATACTCGCCAAATCTCCTGCTCGCTCAATTGCAGGACCACTTGTTACACGAATATTGGCGCCCATTTCGTTGGCAATCACTGTTGCCATGGTTGTTTTACCAAGTCCCGGAGGACCAAATAAAAGCACGTGGTCAATTGGCTCGCCGCGCTTTTTGGCAGCAGCAATAGCTAGCTGCAGCTGCTGCTTCAGGCGAGGCTGCCCAATGTAATTGCTAAAATCACGTGGTCGCAGTGCATTCTCTAGCTGCACTTCCTGCTGATCGTCATCGTCAGTCTGGGCTGTATCAACAATTCGCTCAATCATACTGTTGCGAGATTTTTAAGTGCCTGCTTAATGCGGCCTTGGGCGTCAAGGCCAGCGTCGACTTTGCTCAACGCCTGCGTCGCATGCTGCAAAGAATAGCCCAGCGCAACAAGCGCATCCAGCGCGTCATCAGCGCCCATCAGCTTGGCAGGTGTGCCCGAAACTTGCAGGCTTGGCAGACCAACCTTGTCGCGCAGTTCGTTTGTGACACGCTCGGCAATGCGCTTGCCAACACCGCTCGCCTGCTGAATATAATTAGCATCGTTATTGGCAATGGCACTGCGGACTTGCTCCGCCGAGCCAACGCTCAAAATACTCAGCGCCATACGCGGCCCAACACCGCTCACGCTGGTTAGCATTTGAAATAGTTTCTTCGCAGCGAGGCTCGTAAAGCCAAATAGATCGTGAGCGTTTTCGCGCAAATGGTCATGGGTGTAGAGTTTTACTTTGTCGTGGAGTTTGGCTGATTCAAAATCATCGTTTGCAACTAAAACTTCATAGCCAAGCCCGCCAACATCAATAATTAGCGTGCCTTCAAATTTCTCTACCACTTCCCCTGATACATGCGCAATCATACTGATTACAATTATGGCACAGTTTGCCTGTTTTACATACGCTAATTGACTTGCTAGCCTCTATCTGTCATGATTTGCAATAATTCCACACTCCGTGGAAGTCGCCCCGTAGAAAGAGAATCTCGTGACATCCGTCTACATTGCTGCTCGGTTCGATCTCCACGCGCAGCTCATCAAGGAAGTTATCCAGCCGCTGGTTGCAGCGGGCCACCATGTCACCTCCAACTGGGTGCGGCAAGCGGCTAATGCAACCGTTCTGGACAGCGAGGAGCTGAAAGGCCAAGAGCATTTGGGCCAGGGCCCAGCCCAAATCTGCCAAAGGGACATACGTCGCGCCGACGCGTTCGCGGTCTTCACCCACGAGCCCAGTACCACCGGCGGCTACCACGTCGAATTCGGTATGGCGATTGCGATGAGCAAGCGCCTGCACGTCGTCGGCCCGGTACCCAACATCTTCTACACCCTCCCTGGCGTCAACCGGTACCCGGACACCATCGCGTTCCTGAAGAAATGGGGTTACGACCTGGCGTAAGCCAGACGCTCAAGAGGTCTTGGGCGAGTACATACACTCGCCCAAGACCTCGAACAAACACCTACACCGTTGCAGAACTGTTATTATATATTGGCTGCGTACCGTGAGTGAGAGCCGCAGCAATAGCATCGGCGCAGTCGTCGGGCTTTGGCACTTCGGTAAGCCCCAACATTATCCGTACCATTTCTTGAACCTGTTTTTTGTCAGCCTTGCCGTACCCTGTAACCGCCTGTTTAATTTGCATCGGCGTATATTCAAAAATAGGAATGCCGCGCTGCTGGCCCAAAAGGAGCACAACACCCCGGGCGTGACTGACCGAGATTGCCGTGGTCACATTACGCGCAAAAAAAAGCTTCTCCACAGACATCGCATCAGGCTTGTGCATATCCATAAGCTCCGCGAGCTCATCATGAATCGTCACCAATCGCTCGGCAAGCGGCTGATGTACTGGCGTACGGATAACACCTGCGTCAACCAACTTAGCATCGCGTTTACCTTGCTCTATCACCCCAAATCCCAAAATCCCAGTACCAGGGTCGATGCCCAGTATGCGCATACTAATCCTTAATTTCAGCGTTGGTGTGTACGTTCGTGACGTCGTCGAGATCTTCGAGTGCGTTAAGCAAATTGGTTGCCTTGCGCGCAGTTTCTGAATCGGTAATCTCGACAGCGTTATCGGACACAAACGTCAGTTCTGCTTCTTTAACGTCAAAACCGCGCGCCGCAAGGTCTTCACGGATGGCGCGCAACTGCTTGGGATCGGTGTACACAATAAGTTCTTGATCACCGATATCATCTGCGTCTTCGGCGCCAGCATCAATAACGTTCAGCATGGCTTCGTCGGTATCACCCAAATAGCCTGCACGAATCACGCCCTTGCGATTAAACTGAAACGCCACAGCGCCCGGCTCTGCCATGTTGCCACCGTTTTTGCTAAATGCCAGGCGAACATCTGGGTATGTACGGTTTTTGTTGTCTGTCGCACATTCAACAATCACCGCCATACCACCCGGACCGTAGCCTTCGTAGGTGACTTCTTCGATTTGATCACCGCCGAGCTTGCCACTACCACGATCAATGGAGCGCTGGATATTGGCAGCAGGCATGTTTGAGGCGCGTGCTTTATCGACAGCAAGTCGCAGTGCAAAGTTCATATCTGGGTCGGCACCAGCCTTAGCTGCAACGGCAATTGCATTACCGAGTTTGGTGAATACCGCGCCGCGCGCTGCATCCTTAGCGCCTTTTTCGCGCTTAATTGTTGACCACTTGGAGTGTCCTGACATAGTTCGTTCCTCGTCAAATTTGCTATAAAATCGTTACTATTATTTTACCATATTTTCTTTACTCGACCAGGCTTTCGCCGAGGTAAGAATGCCGCGTGCGGCGATAGATGAGTAGTCCCACGCCAACCACGAACCCATACAACCCCAGCATGACCCCCAAAGAGATACTCGTCTGTTGTTGCGCCCACGGAATTGCCGCCAGCCACCCAACCGCCCATGTTATATAGCCCAAAATATAATGTGCGGGCAGCGCCAGCCACGAACCTATATTAGGCAAAAGCACCGTTGCAATACCACCCGTAAATGTTGCCAGCATAGCCAGCGGCACAAGCGGCGCAATGAGCACATTCGCAAGCAAACCCACGGCCGAAAAGGTCCCAAAAACCCAAAGAATCAGCGGTAGCGTGGCGACCTCGGCAGAAACTGTTTCGATAATAATTTGCACAAGCTGTGGCGGCTGACGCTTGCCATACAGCTGCCGCGATAAAAGTGGCGCCAAAAGCATAACACCCCCGAAGGCCAAAAACGACAGATACCACCCGACATCGCCCCACAAAAAGAGCGGATTTGCCAGCGCCGTTACCGCCGCACTCAATAATAAAAGAAGTATCGGATGAATCGCCCGACCATAATACCACGCCGCCAGCGCAAGCGATGTAACCAGGGCCGCACGCGACATACTTGGACTCAATCCAGTAATCCCTACAAATCCAATCATCAACACAACCGCCGCCAGGGTTGCTTGGTATTTGGACCGCTCAGCCAAGAGCCGCCGGGCGGCCCGCACTAAAATAGTCAGATTATAGCCAGATGCGACCACGATATGCGTTAGCCCCACAATCTTGAGTTGTTGATTTAGCTCATCTGGCAACTGCGATTTTATGCCCAGCAAAAACCCGAGCCCCAAACTGGCCTGCGGCTCCGGAATAATACTTAAAATAACCGCGCTAAATTGATGACGAACCTGCGCGAGCCACGACTCGCCTTTAGCTAACACCTGCACATCCGCAAAATAGACACCCGCTTGATAGCCGCCAAACCCACCCTTAAGCTTTGCGCTGGCCTGCACAATGTCGCCCTGTTTTGGCTGGACCGGGCTGAATGTCGTAACGCGAACCGTGCCAGGTAGTCTGCGCTCCCCTGCATACACATTGCCTATCATAAAATCGATTTGTTTTTTGGTACCGTAAGTCGAATCTTGCATAACTTCGCCAGTTAAAATCACCTTTTGGTTAACCGACTGTCGATACCAGGCCATCTGCTGCTCCAGCACACTACCACGCCACACACCGAGTAAAAGCCCACCGATAATCACCGCCGGCACCGCCAAAACGAATACCTTTCGCCAGCACAGCAAAAGTAGCGGCACACAGCTAAGCGCAAGCCCCGCAGACACCGCCCAGCCAGCCTTAACCACGCCCAGACCAGCCAAGCACGATGCGCTCCCAATACTAATAAGTGTTGTCCGCCGAACCTGACGAAACAAAACATGCCTCATGCGCAGGGACTATACCACGCTCTGCCCCTGCACGCACGTGTTGCATTAGCCCTCCAAAGAAAAAAGACCTACAAACTTGTAGATCTTCTTTCCTTGGAGGGCCCACTGGGACTCGAACCCAGGACACGTGGCTTAAAAGGCCACTGCTCTAACCAGCTGAGCTATGGGCCCATGAACATTCATGGGTAGAACATCGAAATTTTACCACTTTTCTAGCGGTAATGTCAATGATTTTACGGAGTGGGTCGCTATTTTTTGCTGCTTTTGTGCGGCGTTCGCGTCATCAAAAGATCGCCTAGCGCCAACATAATGCCGGCGGCGATAATAGCACTACTGCTCTGGCTGACAATCGCGTAGAGCCTCGCGCTTGTTTCGTCAAAAATAAGCGCTACGCCAATTGGCTGAATTAAAAACATCAAAGCGAGCGCAGCAAAAGCCAGCGACCCCACAACGCGCTGCATAGAGCTCGAATATGTTGGACCGCCAAACAAAAGAAGAAGCGCCGGGCCCAAAATAAGTACCGTTGAAACCAAAGTACTAACAGGCGGTGCAGAAATACTTAATCCTTGCTCCTGCACCCAAGGCGTGAGCGACGCCGCCCACGCGGCATTTAAAACCGAGCCCGCCGCCAACGCCAAACCCAAAACGCCAAAGCGTCGCTTAGCCACGTAGCTCATTGCAAATAATGCACCAAACAAGATTGCTAAGATTAAAAATGCACTCATGATACCCCCATCATACACCCGCGCTATCTAACCGAGAAATTCACTACTTGTCCCAAGCTTAATCCATGCTTCATTGCAAATCCTGCCGGCAATTCAATAACATAT
>Ga0075365_10000583_pt1 | contig 14192 bp, 11 predicted proteins | sample EndMetdeltDD1765_FD_71387 | JGI IMG/M metagenome (GOLD analysis project Ga0075365, IMG submission 71387) | Populus endosphere microbial communities from Tennessee, USA - Endosphere MetaG P. deltoides DD176-5 | ecosystem: Host-associated > Plants > Roots > Endosphere | place: USA: Tennessee... | reverse complement strand
TGGCCCTGCAGCCCGACTGCATCGTCTACACGGCCAACGCCCGCGACTCCGTCGCGGTGGAGGACTACGACCGCTTCCTCCGAGCGGGCATCGACGTGGTGTCGACCTCGGCGGTCGGCGCCATCTACCCGCCTGTGTACCGGCCCAGGTCGCGGGACAAGATCGTCGCCGCGGCCGAGGCGGGCGGAACGACGTTCTACGCGTCGGGCATCGAGCCGGGCTTCGCCGCCGATCACCTGCCGATCCTGCTCACGACGAACTCGATCTCGGTGCGCTCGGTGCACTCCTACGAGATCGGGCTCTACGACGACTACCCGGTGGCCTCCACGATGATGGACGGGATGGGCTTCGGTCGGCCGCTCGACTTCGAGTCGGGATTCACCAAACCGGGCGCCATCAGCCACAGCTGGGCCGGGCAGGTGCAGTACGTGGCCGACGTCCTCGAGGTGGATCTCGACGACGTACGAGAGGTCTACGAGCGGGTCGAGACACCGCGCGACCTCCACGTCGCGTGCGGGACGATCCCCGCCGGTACCTGCGGCGCGCTCCGCATCCAGGTGATCGGGGTGGTCGGGGGTGAGGACGCCATCGTCCTCGACCACGTCACCCGCATGGCCCCCGACCTCGCGCCCCAGTGGCCGACCGGTCCGCACCCGGTGACCTACCGGGTCGAGATCGAGGGCGACCCCAACATCACCTGCGACCTCGGCTTCGCCGTCGACGACGCCGCCAAGCTCGGGATCGTCGGGATGGCCGCCGGCGCGGGCGCCATGGTGGCCACGGCGATGCGAGTCGTCAACGCCGTGCCCTACGTCGTGGAGGCGAGGCCGGGGCTCCTCAGCTCGCTCGACCTGCCCATGACGGCGCCCCGTGGCGCGTTCGGCGTCTGATCCGAGCCGCGACCTAGGGTCGGCCCATGCCGACGGCGCCGGTGAACGGCATCGAGGTGCACTACGAGCAGTCGGGTGAGGGGCCGCGCCTGCTCTTCGTGAACGGGTCGGGTTCGAGCATCGACGAAGCCCGGCCGCTGCTCACCCCGTTCCTCCCGCACTTCGAGGTGCTCGTCCACGACCAGCGTGGGTTGGGCCGGACGACGATCCCGGACGGGCCCTACCGCATGAGCGACTACGCCGCCGATGCCATCGGCCTGCTCGACCACGTGGGCTGGGACTCGTGTCGCGTGGTCGGCGTGAGCTTCGGCGGCATGGTCGCCCTGGAGCTCGCGGTGACCGTGCCCGAGCGGGTGGAGCGCCTCGCCGTCGCCTGCACCTCGGCCGGCGGGGAAGCGGGCTCGTCGTTCGCCCTCGACGAGCTGGGGGAGCAGGGGCTGTCCGGGCATCCCGACGCGGTCCAGCTGCTCGACACGCGCTTCGACGATGCCTGGTTGGCGTCGCACCCGTCCGATGCCGCCTTCGTGCAGGCGCTCAGTGCCCGCCAGGGCGCGGTGAGATCTGACCGGCAGCGCCTCGGTGCGCGGGAGCAGCTGCGCGCCCGCCGGGACCACGACGTGTCCGGGCGACTCGGCGCCATCACGTGCCCGACCCTCGTCGCGGCAGGCCGCTACGACGGCATCGCCCCGCTCGCCAACAGCGAGGCAATCGCGAGTCACATCGCGGGCGCGATCTTGCGGGCCTACGAAGGGGGCCACGCGTTCTTCGCCCAGGACCCTCGGGCGTTCCCCGATCTGGTGGCGTTCCTGCTGGCCTGACGTCCGCCGAAACCTGCGGTGAGCAGGGGCATCGCGTCGGATTGTGATCGCTATCGACCGGTGGCTCGGGCCTGGGCAGCGTCGCTGTTCGACGGCACGGTAGCCACAGCGACTGCGGACAAGCGTTGCAAAGCACGCGATATGTCGAATGCGGATTTTCGTTCCCGGACGCGCAGGAATGCCACCGCTCCATCACGAACATTCGGGCCAAGCACATAGGCATCGGGGTTCGGGGGGTCACGATGGGCGCTCGTCTGGCGCGACGGAAGATGCACATCGGGATCCTCGCGGCGGTCCTGCTCGCTGCTGCCTGTGGCACCACCGTGCCGGCCGACCAGCGGGTCGCCGCAGGGCGGTCGCTCGATGGCGGCACGCTCGATGCCGCCGACGGCCTGGACGGCACGACCGACACGACGCTGGCGGCGTCGGCGTCCGGCGGTACCGCGGGTCTGGCGGGGCGACGAACCACGCAGGCCGCCGCGTCGACGGGGGGTCCGACGAAGCAGGCCGGTGGTCTGGCGCCGATCGCGCCGGGCACCCACGGGGTCACCGACACCACCGTCGAGGTCGGGCTGATGGAGTTCGACCCGACGGAGTCGAACGCCGTCAACCGCGCGACCGGGGGCGGCGACATCAACGCCGAGGGCGCCATGAGCGGTCGCCAGATCGACGCCGAGGTGGTCAAGTACATCAACGGCCACGGAGGGTTGGGCGGTCGGAAGGTCGTGCCGATCTACGCCAGCCAGTCGGTGGTCCAGTACGCCACCGCCTCGGGCCGGCAGCGTCAGCAGCAGCAGGCGTGCGACACGCTGACCGCCGACCACCACGTCTTCTTCCTCAGCGGCGCCGGCGCCACCGAAGAGCTGATGCTCGACTGCGCGGTGCGGACCAAGACCCCGATCATGGCCAACCGGATCATGACCTATCCCGACGAGGCTCGCGCCGCCTCTCCGTACTGGTACGCGCCGAACGGGCTCACGGGCGAACACCGCGAACGGGCGCTGGCCAACGAGCTGCTGGCCCAGGGCTTCTTCACGCCCGGCGCCAAGGTCGCCCTCCTGATCGAGGACCGCCCGGGCATCCGCAACGGCGTCGCCCGGGGCATGAAGCCCGTGCTCCAGGCCGCCAAGGTCAACATCGTCCAGGAGATCGTCTACCCCGACTTCCTCGCCTCGCCGTGGGACACCTACATCCTCAACCTCCGACAGGCCGGTGTGACCCACGTCGTCATGTCGGCCACCAGCGGCGCGTCGCAGTCGGCGCGCTCGATGATGGAGGCCGCCGACGGCCAGAAGTTCGAGCCGCGGTGGGGCATCGCGTCGGACAACCGTCCGAAGGACCTCTTCTCGCAGGGAGCGCCGGTCCCGCAGCTCCGGCGGACGCAGGGCATGGGTTGGAGCCAGAGCGAGGACATCACGCAGGACGGCGTCAGCTCGAGCTCGGATGCCCTCTGCCGGCAGATCGTCCCCAAGGCCGAAGGGGAGAACCGCCGGGCGCAGTGCGAGTTCCTCTTCTTCCTGAAGGCGGTCTTCGACCGGATGACCGTGGTCAGCCCGGAGGGGTTCGCCCAGGCGGCCGAGGCGATGGGCACGGGGTACGTGGGCCTGTTCACCCTGAACGGCTTCACCCGCTTCGGACCGGGACACCACGACGGTCCGGAGAACATCCAGGCGTTCGCGTTCGACCCTCGGTGCGGTGAGGCCGCGCCGTGCTTCCGGTACGTCAGCCCACCCCACGCGATGAAGCGGTAGAGGCGGCACGTGAGCGTCACCGTCTTCGGACTCGACATCAGCGCCGCGGTCCTCGCCCTCGGCGCCATCAGTGGCATGGCCTACGGCATCCTCGCCGTCGGACTCGTCCTCGTGCACCGCTCGAACCGGGTCATCAACTTCGCCCATGGGGAGATCGGCGCGTTCGGCGCCGCCCTGTGCGGGGTGGCGGTGGTGCGCTGGGGCGTCCCGTACTGGCTTGCCTTCGTCGGCGCACTGATCGTCTCGGCGGGCATCGGCGCCGGCACCGAGGTGGTGGTCGTGCGGCGGCTCCGGTCGGCCCCTCGCCTGATGAGCCTCGTCGCCACGCTCGGCGTCGCGCAGTTCCTCCTCGCCTTCTCGGCAGTGATCAACGCCGAGGCCGGAGCGGGGAGCACCTACCCGCAGCCGCCGTGGCTGCCCGAGTTCCACGTCGGCGTGCTCCGGGTCACCCCGGCGTACTCGGCCATGCTCTTCCTCAGCCCGCTCGTGGTGCTCGGCCTCGTGCTCTTCCTGAGGCGGAGCCGGTACGGGCTCGCCATCCAGGCGGCGGCGGCGAACAGCGAGCGGGCCCGGATGGTCGGCATCTCGGCGGCGCGGATGTCGACCCTGGCGTGGGGGCTCGCCGGGGCCGTCGCCGCCTTCACCACCGTGCTCATCCTGCCGACGCGAGGCTTCGTCACCGCCGAGACCCTCGGCCCCGTCCTGCTGCTGCGGGCGATGGCCCCGGCGGTCATCGCCCGCATGACGAGCCTGCCGGTGGCACTGCTCAGCGGCGTCGGCATCGGCATCGCCGACCAGGTCCTCCTGGCCAACTACCCGACGAGTGGGGTCCCCGAGATCGCGTTGCTCGTGGTCATCGTGCTCGCGCTGCTGTTCCAGACCCGCCAGGGTGGTCGCGTCGAGGAACGCCAGGACTGGTCGATGCTCCAGCCCTGGGCCGCGCTCCCCGACGCGTTCCGCGAGGTGTGGGCGATCCGCAACCTCGGTCGCATCGTCGGGGCCATCTCGTTGGTCGGCGCGGTGATCGCCGGTCTCGTCACGACGAACGCGACCGCCGTCACGCTCGTGGCCATCGCCGCCTTCGGCATGATCGGCCTCTCGCTCGGCATCGTCACCGGCCTCGGGGGCCAGCTGTCGCTCGGTCAGTTCGCTCTCGCGGGGGTGGGGGCGACGGTGTCGTACGCGATCACGAGCCGATTCGGATCCGGGAGCTTCGTGCTCGCCCTCGTGTACGCGGCACTTGCGACCGGAGCGGTCTCGATGGTGCTCGGGCTCCCCGCCCTGCGGGTGCGTGGCCTGCTCCTGGGTGTCGTCACCCTCGCCTTCGCGCTCGCCGCGCAGCGATGGCTCCTCGCCCAGTCGTGGGCGCTCGGTGTCTCCGGCGTGGCCCCCATCCGGCCGAAGGTCGGTCCGTTCGACCTGAGCGGCACGCGCGCGTACTACTTCTGGGCGCTCGGCGTCCTCGTCGTCGCCCTGTGGTTGGCCGGCAACGTGTGGCGGGGCGGGTTCGGGCTCCGCCTGCGCGCGGTTCGCGACAACGAGGACGGCGCCCGTGCCTTCGGCATCTCCGCCACCGCCGTGAAGCTCCAAGGGTTCGCCGTCGCCGGCGTGCTGGTGGGCATGGCGGGGGCGATCTACGGCCACCTGCTGTTCCGAATCTCGGCCACGAGCTTCGACGTGGTCACCAGCATCCACGCCGTGGCGCTCACCGTGCTGGGTGGCATCGGTCTGCTCGCCGGACCGCTGCTCGGCGCGATCTACATCATCGGCCTGCCCCGCTTCCTCCCGCTCGACAACGCCGGGCTCGCCGCCACGTCGCTCGGCTGGCTCGTGCTGATCCTGTACTTCCCCGGCGGCATCGCCCAGGTGCTCGCTGCGCCCCGACGCCGGTTGATCCACTGGCTGGCGCGACGCCACGGCCTCGACCCCGTCGCGGTCGAGGCCGGCACCGCCGACGACGCATCCGAGCTCCGGGCGCCGGCGCTGACCTTGCGCGCGGCGCGCCCGATCGTGCGGCGAGCGCGGCCCGAGCTGGAGGCGGTCGGTCTGGTCAAGCGCTACGGCGGCATCCGGGCCGTCGACGGCGTCGACCTCACCCTCCACCGCGGCGAGATCCTCGGCATGATGGGCGCGAACGGGGCGGGCAAGACGACGCTCTTCGAGCTGCTCGGCGGGTTCACCATGCCCGACGCGGGGCGCGTCTCCTTCGGGGAGCACGACGTCACGACGATGCCGCCCGAGCTGCGAGCCCGGCTCGGTCTCATCCGGTCGTTCCAGGACGCCGCGCTGTTCCCGACGCTGACCGTGCTCGAGACGGTGGCGCTGTCGTTCGAGCGGCTGCGACCCACCAACCCGATCGCGTCGTCGCTGGGCGTGCAGCGTGCCGAACGGTCGAAGCAGGCGGCGGCCCGTGAGCTCGTCGCCCTCATGGGCTTGGAGCGGTTCCGCTACAAGCAGATCCGCGAGCTCTCGACCGGTACCCGCCGGATCACGGAGCTGGCCTGCGTCGTCGCCCTCGAACCCGTCGTCCTCCTGCTCGACGAGCCGTCGTCGGGCATCGCCCAGCGAGAGACAGAGGCGTTGGGCGAGTTGCTCGTGCGACTGCGCGATCACCTCGGCTGCGCCATGGTCATCGTCGAGCACGACATCCCGCTCCTGATGGGGCTCGCCACTCGTGTCATGGCCATGGACACGGGGCGGGTGATCGCGGTGGGTACCCCGCAGGAGGTTCGCAACGACCCCTTGGTCGTCGCGTCGTACCTCGGTGGCGACATGGTCGCGATCGAGCGTTCGGGTGAGGCCGCGGCACTGGCCGGATCTCGGTGAGGAGGAACGAGATGAGCACGCGCATCGCCGAACCACCCGAGGAGCTCCTCGAGGTCGAAGCGCCGTCGGACGATCCGACGGAGATCACTCTGATGCCGGTTGGCCGGCTGCGGCGCCGGGGTCTGCGTGCGCCGGCATGGCTCCGGGGTGGCAACGCTGCGTGGATCTGGATCGGCCTCGCCGTGGCCGCGACCGGATTCGTGCTGTTGGCCATCGCCTGGGGCCAGGTGGCCGGCGAGACCGAGGTGTACCTCCAGGTCCCGTACCTGGTGTCGGCGGCCTTCGTCGGCGTGGGCGTGCTCCTGATCGGGCTGACGGCGCTCGTCATCGCGACCAAGGAGCAGGAAGCGGCGGCCCATCGGCACGAGGTCGACGAGCTCCTGGCCGCCATCGACGAGTTGCGTCAGTCGCTCCTGGAGACCCGGCGGAGCGCACGATGAAGCGGCTGCCCCTGGCCACGGCCGACCCGTGGCGCGTCTCGGTCGGATTGTTGCTCACGGCGGCGGGCGCCGGGTTCGTGGCGATGGTCCTCGGATGGCGCGGCGCCGCGGCTCGGACCAGCGTCGCCGACCAGGTGCCCTACGTCGTCTCGGGTGCGATGGGTGGTCTGGCGTTGGTCGTGTTCGCGTTGGCCGTCCTGGTGGTGCAGGTCAGGCGGCGCGCGGAAGCCCTCCGCCGCGCCGATCTCGGTCGGGTCCGTGCCGCAGTCGCCGACCTCGCGGCCGAGGTTCGCCTCGAAGCCGAGCGGGGTCGGTGATGCGCCGCGCCGCGGTCGTCGCCGCCGCGTCGGCGATGCTCTTCGGGGCCGCGTTCGGGTTCGCCACGACGGTCGCGGTCGCCGCGCCGCTTCCGCCCGACGTCGGTTGGTGGTGGGTCGGTCGCGCCGGCGGACCCGTGCCGTTGCAGGTCGATCCCACACCCGAGGTGCCGAAGGACGGCTTCTACGTCGCCGCCGACCCCAGTGGTCCGTCGGCGGTCTCCGCGATCCGCATCCGGCTCGAAGCGGATGTCACGGATCCGGTGCTCACCGTCGACGTGAGCGACACGATCGGCACGCCGGTGATCGACGCCTGCGTGGCCACGGCGGCATGGACACCGGTCGAGGGTGGTGTGTGGGATCAACGACCCCCGTCGGACTGCACGCACAAGGTGCCCGGCGCCCTCTCCGCCGACGGCTCGAAGGTGTCGTTCGAGCTGGCCTCGCTGGTCGACGACGGCACGATCGACGTCGTGCTGGTCCCGGCCGCCCCGGCCGAGGGAACGCCGGCGGTGTTCTCGACCGCGTTCGACCCGCTCGATCCGCAAGCCGTGTCGACATCGTCGGCGGCGACGACGTCGGACCAGCCGTCGGCAACCGACAGCTGGCTCGTCCCGACCGACGACCCCGGCTACGTGCCCGACTACACGAGCGGTGGGTCGTACGACGTGGCACCGCTGCCCGAGGTGCAGGCGCTCCCCGAGGCGGTGACCGTCCCGTCCGCAGCTGCGGCCGCGCCGAGCCGGGCCCGGAGCGCTCCGCTGGCCGCCGTCGCGCTGTCGTCGCCGCAGGGGTTCCAGTACGCGGTCATCCTGGTGCTTCCCCTCCTGCTCGTGGTCGCGTGTGCCTACGTCGGCTGGGCTCTGACCCGGCCGATCGACGTCGTGGTCAGCGGGGTGCGCGGTGCGCGGTCGTAGCCGGCGCCGCTGGGCCTGGGCGCTCCTCCCCGTCCTGCTGGGGAGCGGGTGTGCCGCCGACGGGCTGGCCTTCGTCCGCGACGACCGGGTCGACATCCTCTCTCCGTCCTCGGACGCGACGGTCCGTCTCCCCTTCGAGGTGCGGTGGTCGGCCTCCGACGTCGACGCGAGGTACCTGGTCCTGTTCGACCGCACGCCGATGCGCCCGAATCGGACGCTGCGCTCCTTGGTGCCCAGCGACGACCAGTGCCGCATGCGGCCGAGCTGCCCGGACAAGCGGTGGCTCACCGACCACGACCTCTACCTGACCGACGGCACGAGCATCCGCGTGGAGGACCTGCCCGAGGAGCGGACCAACCATCGCGCCAAGGACCGTCACGAGGTGACGATCGTCCTCCTCGACGATCGAGGGCGTCGTATCGGTGAGTCGGTGTTCATCCGAGAGTTCATCGTGGACCGGGAGGATTGATGGCCAACGCCGAGGCGCCAATCGAGGAGGTGCGGAGCAAGGCCGTCGACGTCGAAGCCGTGGCGGACGCAGCCGAGCGCTTGCGGGCGGCCAGCCGGGAAGCGATCGGGGTGACCGGCGACGCCGAGGTGCACTCGCTGCGCGCCACGTTGCGCGCGGCGAACGTGGGCCTCTACCCGGTGGTTGCCCTCGGGTCGTTGGTCGCGGTCGACCAGCTCTCCACGCAGGGGCTCACGATCATGGGTCCGGAGATCAGCGGCTCCCTCGGCATTCCGCGCGGGTCGTACGCGCTGGTGCTGCTGCTCAAGACCGTGGTGATCGCGCTCGTCTCGCTCCCCCTCGCGGCCGCGGTCCAACGCCGTGCCCGGCGGGCGCTGGTGTGCATCGCGACTGCGCTGGCGTGGACCGTGCTCACGGCACTCAGCGGCTTCGTCGTCTCCGTCTGGGGCCTGCTCGTCCTGTCGCTCGGCGCCGGCGCGGCCACGGCCTCGACCCGTTCGGTGCACGAGCCCCTGCTGCTCGACTCGTACCCCGCCGAGGCGCGGGTCCGGATCATGTCGGTCTACCGAGGGTTCGACCGTGTCGGCGAGATCGTCGGGCCGCTGCTGGTCGGGGCCTGCACGGCGCTCCTCGGGCTCACCTGGCGGGGGGTCTTCCTCGCCATGGGGGTCACCTCGCTCCTCGCCACCGTCGTCGGGTCGCGGCTGCGCGACCCGGGGTTCGGTCGGTGGGACACCGACCGGGTGCGCCGGATCGTCCGCGCCGATGCCGGCCAGGACGAGCAGCTCGCCGAAGACGATGTGCAGCTCGGCTTCTTCGAGATCGCGCGTCGCGTGATGCTGATCCCCACGGTGCGGCGCGTGCTCGCGGCGTCGGCGGTGGTCGGGATGTTCCTCGCGCCGTTCTTCACGTACCTGGCGTTCTTCCTCCAGGAGCGCTGGGGCATGGGTCCTGGTGCGCGTGCCCTGTTCAGCGCGGGGACGCCGGTCTTCGGGATGGTCGCGCTTCGGATCTTCAGCCGCCGCGGAGAGGAGCTCTTCCGGCGGGACCCGGCCGAGCTCCTGCGCCTCTCCGGCACCTTGATGGCGGCCGGTGTCGTCACCATCGCACTCGGGCTGTTCACACCGCTGTTCGCTCCGATGGTGTTCCTGTTCGGCAGCGGGATCGCCATGCTCATCGTCATCCAGCCGGCGATGGGTCTGCCGATGTACTCCATCGTGCCGGCACACATGCGCGCCCACCTCGCCGCGCTCCAGTCGATCTTCATCTTCGGTGTCGGGGGAGCGGCCGGGCTCCTCCTCCTCGGTGGCATCGACCGGCGCTTCGGCACCGCAGGTGCGATCCTCTCGATGGCGGTGCCCGGGCTGGCGTCGGGCCTCATCCTGCGCCGGGCCGCGAGCACGGTGAACACCGACCTCGATCACATGCTCGACAGCGTGGTGGAGGAGGAGGAGGTCAAGGCGCTCCTGGCCAAGGGGACTCGCCTGCCGATGCTCAGCTGCCGCAACATCGACTTCTCCTACGGGCAGCTCCAGGTGCTCTTCGGTGTCGACTTCACCGTCGACGACGGGGAGATGGTCGCCCTGCTCGGCACCAACGGGGCCGGCAAGTCGACCGTGCTCCGAGTGATCTCGGGACTCGGTCTGCCGAGCCGGGGCACCGTCCGCTTCCGCGGTGCCGACATCACCTTCCTCGAGGCGGAGCGCCGGGTCGGCCTCGGCATCGCCCAGGTACCGGGCGGCAAGGCGGTCTTCGGTCCGATGCGGGTCGTCGACAACCTGCGGGCGATCGGCTACACGCACGGTCGCGACCGCAAGGCGGTCGAGGCCGGCATCGAGGCGAGCTTCGACGCCTTCCCCCGGCTGGCCGAGCGCCGCAACCAGCTCGCGTCCACGCTCTCGGGTGGCGAGCAGCAGATGCTCGGCCTCGCCACCGCGTTCATCATCCGGCCCCGACTGCTCCTGATCGACGAGCTGTCGCTGGGCCTCGCGCCGATCGTGGTCGGCGAGCTGCTCGAGATGGTGCGGCAGATCAATCGCCAGGGAACGTCGATCGTGCTCGTGGAGCAGTCGGTCAACGTCGCCCTGTCCGTCGTCGACCACGCCTACTTCATGGAGAAGGGCGAGGTTCGCTTCGACGGGGCCGCGGCCGATCTGCTGGACCGGCCCGACCTGCTCCGATCGGTGTTCCTCGAAGGGGCGAGCCAGGGCCTGGCCACGGCCAGCTCGCGGTGAGCGGTGGCTACAGGTCGGGGAACTGCTGGTGCATCTCGCCGACCTGGCCACCGTCGACGTCGATGCAGACGCCGGTGATGTAGGAGGCGGCGTCGGAGGCGAGGAACACCGCGGTGTTGCCGATGTCCTCCGGCTTCCCCAGGCGGCGCAGACGGGTGATGCCGTGCAGCATCTTCAGCACCTCGTCGTTCGCGACCACCGCCTTCATCGCCTCGGTCTCGATGATCCCGGGTGAGATGGCGTTGACGCGGATCCGGGGGCCGAGGCCGGCTGCCATGGAGCGGGTGGCGTAGTAGAGCGCACCCTTGGCGGCGTCATAGGAGAGGTGGCCGCGCGTCGGGACGCGGATCGCGCCCGACACGATGTTGATGACCGACGCACCCGGACGCTCGAGCAGGTGCGGGGTGGCCAGGCGGACCAGCTCGAACGGCGCCGACACGTTGAAGTGGAAGGCCTCGTCGAGCTCCTCGACGGTGTTCTCGGTGATCGGCCGCCACATGTCGCCACCACCGGCGCAGTTCACGACGATGTCGAGCCCGCCGAGCTCGCGCACGACCTGGTCGATGACCCCGGGCAGGTTGTCGATGTTGGTGATGTCGACGGCGACGGGCACCGCACGGCCGCCCGCGTCGTTGATCTCGGCGGCTGTCGCGTCGAGCTGGTCCTTGGTGCGCGACACGAGCGCGACCGAGGCGCCGGCCGCAGCCATCGCCTTGGAGATGCCGGCACCGATGCCGCGGCCACCGCCGGTGACGAGCGCGACCTTGCCTTCGAGGGAGAACGGGTTCGTCACATCTGTCCGATCTTGCTGAAAGAGGGGATCTTGGTCTGGATGCCGCTGTACTTCATGGGCCCGAAGACCTTGCGAAGGGTGCGCTCGGGTCCGTCGAGGTTGACGTTGCCGCGGGCGTGCTGGGCCGCTTGGTTGTCCCAGATGACGAGATCGCCGGTCTTCCAGTCGTGCCGGAGGATGTTCTCCTCGGCGTAGAGGTGCTGGAAGAGCTCCTCGAGCAGTTCCTCGTTCTCCTCGGGCGGGAGGCCGAGGATGTTCATGGTCACCTGTTGGGAGACGTAGAGCGTCGTCTTGCCGGTGGCGGGGTGGACGCGGGCCACGGGCATGACCGTCGAGACCTCGTCCTCGTAGTAGGCGTCGATGACGTTCTCGTCGCCGCCGCGGTTCGGGTACGAGTGCTCGTGACCGTGGCGGGCCTCGAGACCGGCAACGCGGTCCTTGAGGGCCTGGGGGAGCGTCTCCCAGCCGTGGACCATGCTCACGAACATCGTGGGCACGCTCGGCTGGCCGACCTCGAGGCCGTAGAGCGAGAGCAGCGGCTGCGGGTTGTCGGCCCACATGGTGTCGCAGTGGAAGAGGAGTCGGCCGTAGGGCGCGGCACCCCCCTCCTCCCTGTTCGACACGAGCATCGGCCCGTTGCGCGCGGCGTGCTCCTGGTGCTCAGCCGGCGGGTCCTGCCCGATGAGGGCGAACACGAGGTAGCGCTGGAAGTCCTCGTCGATGTCGAGGTCGGGAAAGACCAGCACGCTGCGCTCGTTGTAGACCTCACGCAGCTGACGAAGGGTGTCGTCGTCGAGCGGGATCGTCGGTTCGAGGCCACGGATCTCGGCGCCCAGGGCCGGGTGGAGCTCTCGGATCTGCAGTCCAGCCATCTCAGGCCTCCCCTTCAGCGATCAGTCGCGGATCTTAGGACGCAACGTCAGGGACGCAGGCATCGGCCGCCGTCGATGTTGAACGTCTCGCCCGTCATGTAGTGCGCGCCATCGGAGGCGAGGAAGACGGCCAGGGCGCCGGCATCCTTCTCCGGGTCACCGAGGCGCTGCATCGGGATGTTGGCCATGGAGTACTTGTAGTGCTCGGGGTGCTTCTCGAAGAACTCCTTCGAGCCCTCGGTGAGCATCCCCGGGATGATGCAGTTCACCGTGATGTTGTGCTGCGCCCACTCGCGCGCCGCCGTACGGGTCAGCGCCCGGTTGGCCTCCTTCGCCGCGTTGTAGCCGACCCCGCCGGCCACCCCTTCGATGCCGGCCTGCGAGCCGAAGTTCACGACGGTGCCCTGCGAGGCCTTGAGGTGCGGGAACGCGGCCTTCATGTAGCGGAACGAGGCGAGGAACCCGGTGTCGATGCCGATCATGACGTCGTCGACGGTGTGGTCCTCGAGGTTGGCCTTCTCACGCGCCGTCTGGGCGTTGTTGATCACCATGTCGAGGCGGCCGAACCGCTCGACCGTCTGTCGCACGGCGTCGTTCACGGCGTCGTCCTTGGTGCCGTCGGCGACGATCTCGAGGTGACGGCCGGGGGCGATGGATTCGAAGAGCTCGCCGGCCTCGGCAAGCGTCTCGGCTCGGATGTCGGTGACGGCCACCGATGCGCCTGCCTTGAGCAGCGCCGTCGCCATGCCCTTGCCGATGCCCCGGGCCGCACCGGTGACGATCGCGACCTTGCCGTCCAGCTCGATGCCCATGAACCATCCCCCTCGTGCGCCGCCGTCGGCGCCGCGTACCACTGCTCGAAGGCTAGCCGTTCGGCAAGGGGGCTTCACGGGGTGGCAGGTGGACGCTCGGGCTTCCGACTTCGCCCGTTTCGTGGGCAATCGCCGCAGCGTTGTGGAGCTGTTGCGCTTCAGCCCGGGGCGCCGTCCGTCGATAGTCGTCTCATGGGTCGAGACGAGATCGAGACGACCGAGCACCAATACGACGAGATCCGCGTCCAGACGGCGCGGCGGTACTGGCTCTCGGCGCTGGCCGGGGTCTTCGTGCTCGCCCTCGAGCTCGTGCCCGCGTCGCTGATCGCCAACGCCGTCGGTCACGGCTTCTACCGCGCCCCCCTCACCGCGGCGTTCGCCCTGCTCATCGGGACGCCCTTCATGGTGATCGTGATGGTCCAGACCCGGAAGCAGATGATCGCCGGCGAGGTGGCGATGGATCGCCTGCGCTCCGAGCTCACCCAGGCGCTCGAGCAGTCGGACGCCCAAGCGGACCGCCGCGAGATCCAGGCCAAGCAGCAGGAGTTCGAGTCCCGGCTCGGCAACGCCCTGGAGATGGCCGCCGACGAGCCCGAGGTCATCGACGTCGTGGAGCGGGCGTTCGTGGCGACCGTCGGCGATGCCGATGCCGAACTGCTCCTCGCCGACAACAGCCACGCCCACCTCAGCCGCATGGCCGTCTCGGCCTCGGCGTCGGGGGCGCCCATGTGCACCGTCGAGTCCCCCGACCAGTGCCCGGCCGCCCGTCGCGCCCAGGTCCAGCGCTTCCCCGACAGCGAGGCGCTCGACGCCTGCCCGAAGCTGCGGAACCGGCCGAGCGGCGCCTGCTCGGCGGTGTGCGTGCCCGTGTCGATCATGGGTCGCACCGTCGGCGTCATCCACGTCACGGGCGAGACCGGGGTGCTGCCGGGTGACTCGAACGTCAAGTACCTCTCGACGCTCGCCAACCAGGCCGGCGCCCGCGTCGGCCTCCTGCGGATGATGGCGGACACCCAGCTCCAGGCGTCGACCGACAGCCTCACCGGCCTGCTC
>Ga0075365_10000582_pt1 | contig 14203 bp, 13 predicted proteins | sample EndMetdeltDD1765_FD_71387 | JGI IMG/M metagenome (GOLD analysis project Ga0075365, IMG submission 71387) | Populus endosphere microbial communities from Tennessee, USA - Endosphere MetaG P. deltoides DD176-5 | ecosystem: Host-associated > Plants > Roots > Endosphere | place: USA: Tennessee... | reverse complement strand
GCCGCGCGCGCGGCCGCCCTCGAGGTCGTCGACCGGGTCCGTCCCGACGTCGTGGTCGGCTTCGGCGGGTTCGTGTCGGTGCCGGCCTACCTCGCGGCCCGCAGCCGGCGGCTGCCGCTCGTGGTCCACGAGGGCAACACCGTCCCCGGCATCGCCAACAAGCTCGGGGCCCGGCTCACCACCCACGTCGCCACCAGCTTCCCCGGCACCGACCTGCGCCACGGCCGGTACGTCGGCCTGCCGGTGCGCCGGATGATCTCCACCCTCGACCGGGCCGCGCTGCGCGCCGAGGCCCGCACCCACTTCGGGCTCGCGGCCGACGGCCCGGTGCTGCTGGTGACCGGTGGCTCCCAGGGTGCCCGCAGCCTCAACCGCTCCGTCTCCGGTGCGGCCGCCGAGCTGGCCGCGGCCGGGGTCCAGGTGCTGCACGTGCAGGGCAAGCACGGCGGGGCCGAGCCGGAGACGATCGCCGGCGGCCCGCCGTACGTCGTCGTCGACTTCGTCGACCGGATGGACCTCGCCTACGCCGCCGCCGACGCGGTGCTCTGCCGGGCCGGGTCGAACACGGTCGTCGAGGTCTCCGGCCTCGGCCTGCCGGCCGTCTACGTGCCGCTGCCGATCGGCAACGGCGAGCAGGCCCTCAACGCCAAGCCCGTGGTCGAGGCGGGCGGGGGGCTCCTGGTCGCCGACGCCGAGCTCACGCCCGCGTGGGTGCGGGCCCACGTCCCGGCCCTGCTCGGCGACGCCGACCGGCTGGGCGCCATGGGCGCCGCGGCCGCCGGGCTGATCCCGCTCGACGCCGACGAGAAGCTGGCCCGGATGGTCCTCGAGGCGGGCACCGCATGAGGGTCCCGGTCCCCGACGTGGTGCTGCCCGCCGACCGGCTCGGTCGCGTGCACTTCGTCGGCATCGGCGGCGCCGGCCTGTCCGCCATCGCCCGGATCATGCTGGCCCGCGGGATCGCGGTCAGCGGCAGCGACGGCGCCGACTCGCCGACCCTCGCCGCGCTGCGGGCCGCCGGGGCCAGGGTCCACCTGGGCCACGACGCCGCGCACGTCGTCGACGTCGACACCGTCGTCGTCTCGACCGCGGTCCGCGAGGACAACCCCGAGTACGTCGAGGCGCTGCGCCGGCGGCTGCGCGTGCTGCCCCGCTCAGCCGCCCTCGGCGCGGTGATGGCCGGGCGCCGGGTGCTCGCCGTCGCCGGCACCCACGGCAAGACGACCACCACCTCGCTGCTGACCGTCGCGCTGCAGGCGGCCGGCGCGGACCCGACGTACGCCATCGGCGGCGAGCTGGCCGCCACCGGTCTCAACGCCGCCGAGGGTGCGGGGGAGCTGTTCGTCGCCGAGGCCGACGAGAGCGACGGCGCCTTCCTGCACTACGCGCCGCACGCCGCCATCGTCACCAACGTCGACGCCGACCATCTCGACCAGTGGGGCACCCCCGAGGCGTACGCCGCCGCGTTCGACGAGTTCGCCGACACCCTCGATCCCGCCGGCTTCCTGGTCTGCGTCGTCGACGACCCGGGGGCCGCGGCCCTCGCGGACCGGCACGAGGCCGCCGGCCGGCGCGTGGTGCGGGTCTCCGCGCGCGAGCCCGGGGCGTTGGCCGAGGTCGCCCTGTGGTCGCCGGGCGAGCACTACCTCGCCGACGCGCTGGCCGCCCTCGCCGTCGGCCGCACGCTGGGCTTCGCCGAGGACGACCTGGTGCGCGGGCTGAGGTCGTACACCGGGACGAAGCGGCGCATGGAGCTCAAGGGCGAGGCGCGGGGCGTGCGCGTCTACGACAGCTACGCCCACCACCCGGTCGAGATCGCCGGCGACCTCCAGGCCGGACGGGCGCTGGCCGGGGAGGGCCGGCTGCTGGTCGCCTTCCAGCCGCACCTGGTCTCCCGCACCCGGATCTTCGGCCGCGCCATGGGGGAGGCCCTGGGCGCCGCGGACGAGGTCGTCGTGCTCGAGGTCTACCTCGCCCGCGAGGACGCCGACCCGGACGTGACCGGCGCGCTCGTGGCGGGCGCCGTCCCGCTGCCCGTGGAGCGCGTCGCCTCGGTGCCCGGGGTGGAGGAGGCGGCCCGCGAGCTGGTCGCCCGGGCCCGGCCCGGCGACCTGGTGCTCACCCTCGGCGCGGGCGACGTGACGCTCACCGGTCCTCGTGTCCTGGAGCTGCTCGGCGGCGCGAGTGCCTGAGGCCGCCGACACCGCGGAGCGGACCCGGCGCCGCTTCACGCGCCGCCAGTGGCGCCGCCGCTGGCTGGCCTGGCGCTACGTCGTCGCGATCGTGCTCATCCTGGGCCTGGTCGGTGGCGGGATCTACGCCGTCTACTTCTCCCGCTGGCTCTCGGTGCAGGGCGTCGAGGTCTCCGGCACCGAGACCCTCTCCGCGGGCGTGGTGCGCAAGGCCGCCCGGGTGCCCGAGGGTGATCCGCTCGCCACCGTCGACCTGAACGCGATCCGCGCGCGCGTCGAGGCGCTGGCGCCGGTGCGCTCGGCCGACGTGTCGCGCCAGTGGCCCGACCAGGTGCTGGTGGTGGTCGAGGAGCGGGTCGCGGTCGCGGTCGTCGAGATCGGCGGCGAGATCCGCGGCATGGACGAGACCGGCGTGCTGTTCCGCGACTACCGCAGCGCGCCCGACGACCTGCCGCTGGTCAAGGCCGGGCCCGGGGCCGGCAGCGAGGACCTCCGCGAGGCCGCGACCGTGGTCGCCGCCCTGCCGCCAGACCTGGTCGGCACCGTGACCCGGCTGGAGGTCGACTCAGTCGACGAGATCCGGCTGGTGCTGCGCGACGAGCGGATCGTGGTCTGGGGGAGTGCGGAGGACTCGTCGCTGAAGGCCGAGGTGCTGGCCCAGCTGCTCCAGCAGCCGGGCACGACGTACGACGTGAGCGTGCCCTCGCGCCCCACCACCTCGGACCGGCCGCCGGGGGAGTGATCGGCGCGCGCCGTACCGGCGTGTCTGCCGGATCCGCGGGTCCGCGCTGCCTACTGTCGTGCTCACGACGAGGTTGACATAACTATAACCCTCAGCCTGAGGGTCAGAGTTGGTCGACACGACACATCCCGACGGGAAAGGCAGCCACCGTGGCAGCAGCACAGAACTACCTGGCCATCATCAAGGTCGTGGGCATCGGTGGTGGTGGTGTCAACGCCGTCAACCGGATGATCGAGGTCGGCCTCAAGGGCGTCGAGTTCATCGCCATCAACACCGACGCGCAGGCGCTGCTGATGAGCGACGCCGACGTGAAGCTCGACATCGGCCGCGAGCTCACCCGCGGCCTCGGTGCCGGCGCGAACCCCGACGTGGGGGCGCGTGCCGCCGAGGACCACGCCGAGGAGATCGAGGAGGTCATGAAGGGCGCCGACATGGTCTTCGTGACCGCCGGCGAGGGTGGCGGCACCGGCACCGGCGGTGCCCCCGTCGTCGCCCGGATCGCCCGCTCGCTCGGCGCGCTGACCATCGGCGTCGTGACCCGCCCGTTCGCCTTCGAGGGCCGACGCCGGGCGAACTCCGCCGAGGAGGGCATCGCGCAGCTGCGCGAGGAGGTCGACACCCTCATCGTCATCCCCAACGACCGGCTGCTCTCGATCAGCGACCGCAACGTGTCGGTGCTCGACGCCTTCAAGCAGGCCGACCAGGTGCTGCTGCAGGGCGTCTCGGGCATCACCGACCTGATCACCACCCCGGGCCTGATCAACCTCGACTTCGCCGACGTGAAGTCCGTGATGGCCAACGCCGGCTCCGCGCTGATGGGCATCGGCTCGGCCCGGGGCGAGGACCGCTCCGTCGCCGCGGCCGAGATGGCCGTCTCCAGCCCGCTGCTCGAGGCGAGCATCGACGGCGCGCACGGCGTGCTGCTCTCGATCGCCGGCGGCTCCGACCTCGGCCTGTTCGAGATCAACGAGGCGGCCGCGCTGGTGGCCCAGGCCGTGCACCCCGAGGCCAACATCATCTTCGGTGCCACCATCGACGACGCCCTCGGCGACGAGGTCCGGGTGACGGTCATCGCCGCCGGCTTCGACGGCGGCACGCCGAAGAAGCGCGACGAGGGCACCGTGCTGCGCCGCGAGCCGCGCCCGCAGCAGACCCAGGAGGAGACGCGTGAGCGCGCGACGGTCGCGGCCGCCGCGACCAGCGCTCCCGCCGCCCGCCCGGTCGAGGCGTCCCGGCCCGCGCCGGTCCAGCCGCAGGCCCCCAAGCCGGCCCCGCGCCAGGTCCAGTTCGACGACGACGACCTGGACGTGCCCGACTTCCTGAAGTGAGTCGTCACGAGGAGGTCGCCGCGCGGCTGTCCGCGGTCCGGGGAAGGATCGCGGAGGCCTGCGCGGCGGCCGGCCGGGACGTCGAGGAGGTCACCCTCGTCGTCGTGACCAAGTACTTCCCGGCCTCCGACGTGCGGCTGCTCGCCGAGCTGGGCGTGGCCCACGTGGGGGAGAACCGCCACCAGGAGGCGCAGGCCAAGGCGGCGGAGTGCGCCGACCTCCCGCTGACGTGGCACTTCATCGGCGGGCTGCAGAGCAACAAGGCCGCCGCGGTCGCGTCGTACTCCCAGGTGGTGGAGTCGCTCGACCGCACCAAGCTGGTGCGCCCGCTCGCCCGGGGTGCCCACGGGGCCGACCGGGAGGTCGACGTGCTGGTCCAGGTCAGCCTCGACCCGCCGGATCGCGAGGGTCGGGCGGGGGCCGACCCCGCGGACCTGCCGGGCCTGGCGGTCGCGGTCGCCGAGGCCGACGGCCTCCGGCTGCGCGGGCTGATGGCGGTGGCCCCGCTGGGCGAGGACCCGGCGACCGCGTTCGCGCGGCTCGCCGCCGTACGACGCGAGCTGCTGGTCGACCACCCCGACGCGGGGTGGCTCTCGGCCGGCATGAGCGGTGACCTGGAGCAGGCGATCCACGCCGGCGCGACACACGTGCGCGTCGGCTCCGCGGTCCTCGGTTCGAGGCCCCCGGTCCAGTAGTGTCCGAATCACCAGCAGTGCGTCCCGAGCCCGGGGCGCGGAGTACCGGAGGGCGACAGTCATGAGCGGCGCGATGCGCAGGATCGGGGAGTACCTCGGCCTGGTCGAGGACACCGGCCGGTACGACGAGTACGACCAGTACGACGGCGACGAGGACTACACCACCGAGACGCAGGCCGTCGCGACCCGCCCGGTCCGGCAGGCCAAGCCCCGCGAGGCCCGGGAGACCCGGCCCGCGCCGGTCGCCGACCTCGCCGAGCGCCGGCGCCCCGTCGGTGGCCCGATCGGCACCGTCGCGGAGCTGTCGCGGATCATCACCCTGCACCCGAGCACCTACAACGAGGCGCGCACCGTCGGTGAGCACTTCCGCGAGGGCACGCCGGTCATCATGAACCTCACCGAGATGGACGACAGCGACGCCAAGCGTCTCGTCGACTTCGCCGCCGGCCTGGTGTTTGCCACGCGTGGGACCATCGAGCGGGTGACCAACAAGGTCTTCCTGCTCTCGCCGCCCAACGTGTCCGTCACCGCCGAGGACAAGCGCCGGATCGTCGAGGGCGACTTCTTCAACCAGAGCTGAGGCCCCCCGGGCCCGGTTCCATCAGCTGAGCAGGAGCGCGTTCGCACGTGAATGTGGTCGGTGCCGTCCTCTTGACGGTCCTGTGGGTGTTCTTCGGGATGCTCTGGATTCGTTTCATCGTCGACTGGGTGCAGGTCTTCGCCCGGTCCTGGAGCCCCCGCGGGCCGTTGCTGGTCGTGCTCGAGGCGGTGTACTCCGTGACCGACCCGCCGATCAAGGCGCTGCGCCGGGTGATCCCGCCGCTGCGGCTCGGCAGCGTCTCGCTCGACCTCAGCTTCCTGATCGTGATGATCTGCACCTGGGCCCTGATCCAGGTCGTCTCCATCGCCTTCGCGTGACCTCGCGGACAACCCCCGGTTGCCCGCGAGTGTCGCTGAGTCACACGCGCCCCACAGCAGGCGCTATTGTTCGACGGACAGTTCTACTTCTCGACGAATGAATGGGTGAGGTCATGCCACTGACGCCTGAGGACGTGAGTAACAAGCGGTTTACTCCCGTCCGGCTTCGTGAGGGCTACGACATGGGCGAGGTGGACCAGTTCCTCGACGAGGTCGAGGCCGAGCTCGCGCGGCTGACCAAGGAGAACGACGACCTGCGCGCCAAGCTCGCCTCGGCGCAGTCGGGCGCTCCGGCGCCGGCCCCGGTCGCCGAGCCGGTGCCCGAGCCGACTCCGCCGCCGGCCCCGGTCGTGGAGCCCGAGCCCGAGCCCGAGCCGCAGCCCGTCGCCGCGCCCACCCCGGTGGTCGCCGCCAGCCCGGTCGAGACGATCCGGGTCGAGACGGTCCCGCAGGCGTCCAACGCCGCGGCCCGGCTCCTGGAGATCGCCACGCGCAACGCCGACGAGCTCGTCGACGAGGCCAAGAACGAGGCCGACGAGATCGTGGGCTCGGCCCGCACCCGCGCCGAGCGTCTCGAGAACGAGGCCAAGACCAAGGCCGACCGTCTCGAGGCCGACGCCCGCACCCGCGCCCAGATGCTCGACTCCGAGACCGCCGAGCGTCGCCAGCAGATGTTCGGCGAGCTCGAGCGGGAGCGTGACCGGCTCAGTGGTGAGGTGGAGACGCTGCGCTCCTTCGAGCGCGAGTACCGCTCGCGCCTGAAGAGCTACTTCACCCAGCAGCTGGAGTCGCTCAACGGCTCCAACGAGGCGGCGGCGCCGACCGACGAGCCCCCGGCTCCGAAGCGTCTCCGCTCGATCCTGGGCGACGACGAGGCCTGAGTCCCACCCCTGCACGACGCGAACGGCCGGTCCCCTCGGGGGCCGGCCGTTCCGCATGTCGGACGTCGCCGTCCGGTGTGGCTGCTTGGTCGGGTTGCGCGGAGCCGTTAGTGTCCACGCACACCCGGAGGGAGGCCCTCGATGGCTCGGAGCACCCGCAAGTCGCTGGCCGGTCAGGCGGCCTCGGCGGCCCGCAAGGTGATCACCCGGCGCGCGCCCCGCGCCGAGGCCGACGCCGAGGTGCCCGCGACGAAGGCTCCCGCGAAGAAGGCGGCTCCCGGCAAGGAGGCCGCTGCCAAGAAGGCCGCTCCGGCGAAGAAGGCCGCTCCGGCGAAGAAGGCCGCTGCCACGACGGCCACGGCCAAGAAGGCGGCTCCCGCGAAGAAGGCCGCTCCCGCCACGAAGGCCACGGCCAAGAAGGCCGCTCCGGCGAAGAAGGCCACCCCGGCGAAGAAGGCCACGGCCAAGAAGGCCGCCCCAGCCAAGAAGAGCGCTGCGAAGAAGGCGGCGCGCCAGGCGCCGGCTCGTGCCTTGGTGGTCAAGGCGAACGAGTCGGCATGGACGAAGTCGGAGCTGGCCGAGGTGCTCACCGAGCTCCACGACCAGCGCGAGCAGCTGGCCGCCATCGTGGCCGCGCAGGAGAGCGAGCTGTCCGGGCTGATGCGTGACTCCGGCGACGGCGCGGGCCAGGACCAGGCCGACGTCGGCGCGAGCAGCTTCGAGCGCGACCACGAGATGACCGTGCTGACCATGGAGCGCGAGAAGCTGGCCCAGATCGAGCACGCCCTGTCCCGCATCGACGACGGGTCGTACGGCGTCTGCGAGTCGTGTGGGGAGCCCGTGGGGAAGATGCGGCTGATGGCCTTCCCGCGTGCGACACTCTGTATGACATGCAAGCAGCGCGAGGAACGTCGCTGAGCGACGCAGACACCCCGACCGCCGACCGCCGGACGCCTCGTCGATGGCTCCTCTTCGTGGCCGTCGCGGCTGTCCTGTACGCCGTCGACCAGGTCACCAAGGCCTGGGCCGTCTCCGCCCTGGAAGGGCGCGACGACCGGCCGCTGGTCGGTGAGCTGCTCCAGCTGCACCTGACCTACAACCCGGGTGCGGCGTTCAGCCTCGGCACCGACTTCACCGTGGTCCTCAGCTGTGTCTCCGCCGCGGCCGCGGTCGCGGTGCTGTGGTTCAGCCGCCGGCTCGGCAGCACCCTGTGGGCGGTCGCCCTCGGCTTCCTCCTCGCCGGCGTCGTCGGCAACCTCACCGATCGGGTGCTCCGCGACCCGGGCCCGTTGCGGGGTCATGTCGTCGACTTCCTGATGCTGCCGAACTGGCCGATCTTCAACATCGCCGACGTCTGCATCAACATCGCCGCGGGACTGATCCTGATCCAGGCCTTCCGAGGCATCCGCCTCGACGGCACCCGCACGACCGACGGTGTCGACGACGCCCAGGAGGACGAGGACGCGTGAGCGAGGCCGACCACCGGACGCTGATGGTCCCGGACGGGCTTGCCGGGGAGCGCGTCGACGCGGCGATGGCGCAGATGTTCGGCCTCTCGCGCACCCGCGCCGCCGACCTGATCGCGCAGGGGCACGTGCGAGTCGACGGCGACGACGTCGGCAAGAGCGACCGGGTGCTGCCCGGCGCGGTGCTCGAGGTGGTGATCCCCGTGCTCGCCGACCCGCTGGCCGTCGTACCCGAGGTGGTCGAGGGGATCGGGATCATCCACGACGACTCCTCGATCGTGGTCATCGACAAGCCGGTCGGCGTCGCCGTCCACCCCTCGCCCGGCTGGAGCGGGCCGACCGTGGTCGGTCACCTGGCCGGCGCGGGCTTCCGGATCGCCACCAGCGGCGCCTCGGAGCGGCAGGGCATCGTGCAGCGTCTCGACGTCGGCACCTCCGGCGTGATGGTCATCGCCAAGTCCGAGCACGCCTACTCGCTGCTGAAGAACGCCTTCCGTCAGCGCACCGTCGACAAGACCTACCACGCGCTCGTCCAGGGCCACCCCGACCCGCTCGAGGGCACGGTCGACGCCCCCATCGGGCGGCACCCGAAGGCCGACTACAAGTTCGCGGTGATGGCCGACGGGCGCCCGAGCGTGACCCATTACGAGACCCTCGAGGCGCACCGGTTCGCCAGCCTGCTCGAGGTCCACCTCGAGACCGGGCGCACCCACCAGATCCGGGTGCACATGGCGGCGCTGAAGCACCCGTGCGTCGGGGACATCACCTACGGCGCCGACCCGACCCTCGGCAAGCGCCTGGGCCTGGAGCGGCAGTGGCTGCACGCCGTCCGCCTCGGGTTCGAGCACCCCGACACCGGCGAGCACGTCGAGTACGAGTCCACCTACCCCGACGACCTCGCCCACGCGCTCGAGGTCGTCCGCGACAACCGCTGATGCGGCTGCGTCCGGCGACCCGGGACGACGCGGACGCGCTCGCGGCGGTCCACCTGGCCAGCCGCCGGGCCGCGGCGATGCCGCCGGCGGTGCACCCGGACGCCGAGGTCCGGGCGTGGCTCCGGGCCCGGCTCGCCTCCGACGAGGCCTGGCTCGCCGAGGTCGACGGGCGCCCGGTCGGCTACGCCCGCTTCACGCCCACCTGGCTCGACGATCTCTACGTCCGCCCTGAGTACGCCGGCCGCGGGATCGGCTCCGCGCTGCTCGACGTCGTGAAGGCGCAGCGTCGCGACGGCTTCTGCCTGTGGGTCTTCGAGACGAACGCCCCGGCCCGGGCCTTCTACGCCCGCCACGGGCTGGTCGAGCTGGAGCGCACCGACGGCTCGGCCAACGAGGAGCGCTCGCCGGACCTGCGGCTGGCCTGGCCGGGGCGGCGTCCGCTGGCCTTCCTGCGCGGGCTGATCGACGAGGTGGACGCCGAGCTCGGCGACCTGCTGGCCCGCCGCGTGGCCCTGACCGGCGCGGTCCAGGACGTCAAGCACGACACCACCCGCGACCCGGCCCGGGAACGGGCCATCGCCGAGTCCCTGGCCCTGCGGGCACCCGCCCTCGGACCCGACCGGCTCGCCCGGATCGTGGACGCGATCGTCACCGAGAGCCTGGCCGCGGCCGCCGCGCGCTGAGGCGCCCCTCGCCGCGGGGTGGCTCGGGGGTCCGGGGTGTGGCAGTCGCGCGGCCGAGGACCGGGCCGGTCTGCGCGCTCCCGTGCCACTCGGGGACACCCGGTGAGCGGATCGTCCGGCGCCGCCGGTTGTCGGTGCCTGGTGCCATCATCGGCGGCGACCGTCGCGTAGGCTGATCCCCTTCCCCAGGATCGACGCCGGCGCCCCGGTTCTGTTGATGCTGCCTGTCTGAATGCGCGACCCGGAGGAGTGCACCGCGACGATGTCGACCGGTTCGAAGGACTCGTTCGTCCACCTGCACGTGCACACCGAGTACTCCATGCTCGACGGTGCGGCCCGCCTGGGGCCGATGGCCGAGCGCGCCGCCGAGCTCGGCATGCCGGCCATCGCGATGACCGACCACGGCAACGTGTTCGGCGCCTACGAGTTCTACTCCAAGGCCAAGAAGGCCGGCGTCAAGCCGATCATCGGCATCGAGGCCTACTTCGCGCCCAACATCTCCCGCTTCGAGCGCAAGGGCGTCAACTTCTACGGCGGCGGCCCCGACGATGTCTCGGCCCGCGGTGCCTACACCCACATGACCCTGCTCTCGGAGACCACCGAGGGCATGCACAACCTGTTCCGGCTCTCCACGGGCGCCTGGCGCGACGGCTTCTTCAAGCACCCGCGCATGGACCGCGAGCTGCTCTCCCAGCACGGCAAGGGCATCATCGGCACCACCGGGTGCCCGTCCGGCGAGGTGCAGGTCCACCTGCGCCACGGGCAGTACGACGCGGCGCGCAAGACCGCCGCCGACTTCCAGGACATCCTCGGTAAGGAGAACTACTTCCTGGAGCTGATGGACCACGGCCTCGACATCGAGAACCGGGTGCGCGACGGCCTGCTCCGCCTCGCCAAGGACCTGCGGATCCCGCTGCTGGCGACCAACGACTCTCACTACGTCAACCGCGAGGACGCCAAGTCCCAGGAGCACCTGCTCTGCATCAACTCGGGCTCGACGATGGACATCCCGGCCGGCGACGGCCCGGGTCAGCGGTTCGCGTTCAGCGGCGACGGCTACTACATCAAGAGCGCCGAGGAGATGCGGGCGCTGTGGGTCGACAAGTACGACCTGCGCGAGGCCTGCGACAACACCCTGCTGATCGCCGAGCGGTGCGACGTCGCGTTCACCGAGGGCAACGGCACCTACATGCCGCGCTTCCCCTGCCCGCCCGGCGAGAACGAGGACTCCTGGCTGGTCAAGGAGGTCGAGAAGGGGCTGCGGTTCCGCTATCCCACCGGCATCCCGGACAAGGTGCGCAAGCAGGCCGAGTTCGAGCTCGGCGTCATCACCCAGATGGGCTTCCCGGGCTACTTCCTGGTCGTCGCCGACTTCATCAACTGGGCCAAGGACAACGGCATCCGGGTCGGTCCGGGCCGTGGCTCCGGTGCCGGCTCGATGGTCGCCTACGCGATGCGGATCACCGACCTCGACCCGCTCGAGCACGGCCTGATCTTCGAGCGCTTCCTCAACCCCGACCGCGTCTCGATGCCCGACTTCGACATCGACTTCGACGAGCGCCGGCGCGGCGAGGTCATCAAGTACGTCACCGAGAAGTACGGCGACGACCGGGTCTCCTACATCGTCACCTACGGGACCATCAAGGCCAAGCAGGCCGTCAAGGACTCCAGCCGGATCCTCGGCTACCCGTTCGCGATGGGCGACCGGATCACCAAGGCCATGCCGGCCGCGGTGATGGGCAAGGACGTGCCCCTCAACGACATCTTCGACGCGGGCCACAAGCGCTACAGCGAGGGTGGCGAGTTCCGCCAGCTCTACGACAGCGACGCCGACGTCCGCAAGGTCGTCGACACCGCGATCGGCATCGAGGGCCTCAAGCGCCAGTGGGGCGTGCACGCCGCCGGCGTGATCATGTCCAGCGAGCCGCTGATCGACGTGATCCCGCTGCTGAAGCGGCCCGCCGACGGCGCGATGATCACCCAGTTCGACTACCCCACCTGTGAGGGCCTCGGCCTGATCAAGATGGACTTCCTGGGACTGCGCAACCTCACCGTCCTCGACGACGCGGTGAAGAACATCAAGATGAACCGCGACATCGACGTGGTGCTGGAGGATCTGCCGCTCACCGACGAGGCCACCTACGGCCTGCTGCAGCGCGGGGACACCCTCGGCGTCTTCCAGCTCGACGGCGGCCCGATGCGGGCCCTGCTGCGCAGCATGCGTCCCGACGAGTTCGAGGACATCTCCGCGGTCGGCGCGCTCTACCGCCCGGGCCCGATGGGCGCCGACTCCCACAACAAGTACGCCCGCCGCAAGACCGGCCGCGAGCCGGTCGAGGCGATCCACCCCGAGCTGGCCGAGCCGCTCGAGGACATCCTGGGCGAGACCTACGGTCTGATCGTCTACCAGGAGCAGGTCATGGCCATCGCCCAGAAGCTCGCGGGCTACAGCCTGGGCCAGGCCGACATCCTGCGCCGGGCCATGGGCAAGAAGAAGAAGGAGGAGCTGGACAAGCAGTTCGCCGGCTTCTCCGCGGGCATGCAGGAGCGCGGCTACTCCCCGGCGGCCGTGAAGACGCTGTGGGACATCCTGCTCCCGTTCTCCGACTACGCCTTCAACAAGGCGCACTCCGCGGCGTACGGCCTGGTCTCCTACTGGACCGCCTACCTGAAGGCCAACTACCCGGCCGAGTACATGGCGGCCCTGCTGACCTCGGTCAAGGACGACAAGGACAAGTCCGCGATCTACCTCAACGAGTGCCGCCGGATGAAGATCCAGGTGCTCCCGCCCGACGTCAACGAGTCGTCGTCCAACTTCACCCCGGTCGGCACCGACATCCGCTTCGGCCTGACCGCGGTGCGCAACGTCGGCGCCAACGTCGTCGACGGGATCGTCTCCGCCCGCGAGGAGAAGGGCCGCTACGCCGACTTCAACGACTTCATGGAGAAGGTCCCGGCGCTGGTCTGCAACAAGCGGGTCGTCGAGTCGCTGGTCAAGGCCGGGGCCTTCGACGAGATGAAGCACATCCGGCGCGCCCTGGTCGCGATCCACGAGACCGCGGTCGACCAGTACGTCGACATCAAGCGCAACGAGGCGATCGGACAGGACTCGCTCTTCGGTGGTCTCGACGAGTCCGCCGGTGGCGGCTTCGGGATCTCGGTGACCATCCCCGAGATCGACGAGTGGGACAAGATGACCCTGCTCGGCCACGAGCGGGACATGCTCGGCCTCTACGTCTCCGACCACCCGCTGCTCGGTCTCGAGCACGTGCTGACCAACACCTCCGACTGCTCCATCGGCCAGCTGATGCTCGACGAGGAGCGCCAGGACGGCTCACCGATCACGATCAGCGGCCTGGTCACCTCGGTGCAGCGCAAGATCACCAAGCGCGGCGACGCCTGGGCGATGGTCACCCTGGAGGACCTCGACGGCGCGATCGACGTGCTGCTGTTCCCGAGCTCCTACCAGCTGGCGAGCACCTACCTGGTCGAGGACGCGATCATCACGGTCAAGGGCCGGCTCTCCAAGAGCAAGGACCAGCCGGAGATCCACGGCCAGGAGGTCAGCGTCCCGGACATCTCCGACGGCCCGAGCGGCCCGGTGGTGATCAGCCTCCCGCAGACCCGGTGCACCCCGCCGGTGGTGGCGCAGCTCAAGGACGTGCTCGGGACGCACCGCGGGGTGACCGAGGTGCGCCTGCGTTTGCTCAACCGAGATAAGACATTGGTCATGGCCCTCGAGAACCGCGTGACGCCGAGCTCGGCGCTCTTCGCCGACCTCAAGCAGCTGCTGGGGCCCGGTTGCCTGACGAGCTGAGCGGGGGCCGGCGCGCCCTCCGGGCCCCGATCGCGCAGGTCGTCGCCGTGGTGGCGCTGCTCGCCGCGATCGGCGTCGCGGCCGGCTGGATCTGGTTCCGGCTGTGGGACGCACCGCCGGGTGTGGTCGCCGACCACGCCTGGTACCCCGATCCCTACATGTCGGGCCAGCGGGCCGACTTCGACGGCATCGCCCTCTACGTCCTGGTGGCCCTGGCCGCGGGCGTCCTGGGCGGTGCCCTGTGCGCGCTGCTGCTCGCCCGGGCCGAGGTGGTCACCCTGGTCGCGGTGGCGGCCGGGTCCTGCCTGGCGGGCTGGCTGATGGCGCTGGTCGGCACCGGTCTCGGCCCGGCCGACCCGCAGGTGCTGGCCCGCACCGCCGCCGACGGCACCCGGCTCCCCGGCGACCTGGCGCTGACCGGTCTCAGCCCGTACGCCGCCCTGCCGGCCGGAGCGATCTTCGCGCTGATGGTCGTCTTCCTGGCCACCGTGGGCGGGCGCCGACCCGCCGAGGTCCCGCGCCCGTCCTGAGCCCGTCGGATCGGGT
>Ga0075365_10000581_pt1 | contig 14227 bp, 14 predicted proteins | sample EndMetdeltDD1765_FD_71387 | JGI IMG/M metagenome (GOLD analysis project Ga0075365, IMG submission 71387) | Populus endosphere microbial communities from Tennessee, USA - Endosphere MetaG P. deltoides DD176-5 | ecosystem: Host-associated > Plants > Roots > Endosphere | place: USA: Tennessee... | reverse complement strand
CTATGGCAAGGTTGCGGCGGTCGCCGTGGTCGGCAACGAGGATGGCGCGCATCACGTTTCAGCGGAAATCTATCAGGCGCTCAACGATGTCGGCTTCACGATCCCGGCGAATGCGGTCGCCTACTGGGTCGGCGAGGCGATGGGCAGTACCAATTTCGTCGATCTCGAAGAGGTGCCGGAAGTGGTGACAACCACCGTCGACATGCTGGCAAAAAACACCGCGCATCTCGCCCGTCTCCTAAAACAGCAGCAATATCCGAGCCTGAAATGAGCCCCAAAGAAAAGGCGCTTCCCGGTGAGGGAAGCGCCAGTCGGGGAGGGTACTTATGACGCGTCGGCTGCGTGGAGGTTCAGCAGCCAACACGGCCTGAACACATGATCGTGAGTTTTGTTCCCGGTCTCGATCACAATCTTGCGTCTGTGTCGCGCCTGCAATGGAACCGAAATCATCTCCTCAAGGTTGTCGGATGCCGGGCTGGTGTTATGATGCCAGCGGGGCCGGGAAACGCGGGCATGGCGGAAAGCCACGCCGTCATCTGGGAGGATGAGATGTTCGGATCGAAGCCTACTTTTTCCGATCGTGAGGATGCCGGACGACAGCTGGCCGAGGCCATGCTGGCTCATCCGATGCATGATCCGGTCGTGATGGCCTTGCCGCGCGGCGGCGTGCCCGTTGCCTTCGAGGTGGCGCAGCGACTGGGTATTCCACTCGACCTGCTGATCGTCCGCAAGATCGGCGCTCCCGGTCATCCGGAATACGGTATCGGCGCCGTTGTGGACGGCAAGGAGCCGCATGTGGTGATCAGCGAAGAGGCAGCCCGGCATTTCCATATTCCGCCCGGCTATATCGCCACGGAGCGCGACCATCAGGTGGCCGAGATCGAACGGCGGCACCGGATGTATTTCGGCGAGGACGAGCCGGAACAGCATGATCATTCGGGACGCGATATCATTCTCGTCGACGACGGCATTGCCAATGGCGGCTCGATCCGCGCCGGCATTCATGCATTGAAGGAAATGGGGGTCGGTACGATCCGTATCGCGGTGCCGGTCGCGCCGCGGGATCTGCTCGAGACGCTGAAGGAAGAGGTTGACGAGATCGTCTGCCTTTCAGCACCCGAGAGGCTTGAGGCCGTCAGCCGGCACTATGGCGATTTTTCCGAAACGACGGATCAGGATGTGGTTCGTTTGCTGAAGGAAGCGCGGCGGGTCAACCGGATGATCCACTGACGCTCAAACCTCGACCGTCACCATCAAGGGCAGATGATCTGACGCGAGGCGCGCAAGTGGCGTGGAGATGACGCGTGCCTCGACCGGAGTAACCTCGTCCGACACGAAGACATGATCGAGCCGCATGAACGGGAAGCGAGAGGGGTATGTGGCCTTCGGCTTTTCGTTTACCGCGGCGACTGCGTCCGTCATGCGACGGGCGAGCGCCCTGTAGGTCGCGGTAATGGACGGCGCGTTGAAGTCGCCGATCAGGATTTTCGGCTTGGCCCGGCAATCGGGATGGCTGAGCCAGGAGGAGCCGAGCAGGGCGCCCACCTGGCGCATGCGGTCGCCGCCGAGCAGGCCGAGATGCGTATTGAAAATCTGCACCTTGCATTCGCCGATCTCGACCTCCACCCAGACCGCGCCGCGCTGCTCGCCATGCGAGGGCAATTCGCCGCCCTTCACCATCCTTGCCGGCAATGCGGTGAGGATCGCATCGCCATATTTTTCCTCGGCGACCTTGAGGGCAGGGTGGAAATGGAAGCCCATCTCCACCAGGGATGCAATGGCGTGCGCCTGGTCGATGCCGCCGGTGCGGCCACGGCCGACATCCAGTTCCTGCAGGCCGATGACGTCCGGTTGCTCAGCGGCGATGACCTTGGCGATGCGCGCAGGGTCGAGCTTGCGATCCGTGCCGATGCAGCTGTGGACGTTATAGCTGAGAATTTTCAGGCGCTGCTTTCCGGCCGGAACCGGAAGAGCGGAGGCGGAGGGCGTCGGTTGGATCATAGCGCTGGGAACACCTTCGCCCTGTTTTCGTTCCGTTTAACAGAAGGCTGCCTGATGCAGAACCTGTTGCCGGAGTGACCATGATAGCCAGACGCCATGCCATCAAATTCCTTGTCTGCGCCGCCGTGTGTCTTGCCGTGTTTCTCGTGTATCGCAGCCTTGGCCGCTATTCGGTCGACGAGATCGAGCAAAGCGTCCGGTCGATCGCTGGCCTGCGGCTCGCATCCGCCTTCCTCTTCGTCATCCTGTCCTATTTCTGCCTGAGCATGTTCGACGCGCTTGCCGTGCGTTATGCCGGCAAGCCGCTGCCCTATGCCAACACGGCGCTCGCATCGTTCACAGCACTGTCGATCGGCCACAATGTCGGAATGGCGGCGCTGAGCAGCGGCGCCGTTCGGTATCGTTTTTATACCCGCTGGGGACTGACAGGCGAGGATATTGCCAAGGTGATCATATTCTGCGGCGTCACCGTCGGTCTCGGTCTTGTGACGCTGGCCGGTCTGGCCCTGCTGCTTCAGGGCGGTGGCGCGCCGGATTTCCTCGGGCTCGATCGCGACATGCGGATCGCCCTCGGCTTGGCCTGTCTTGCCGGCCCGGCCGCCTATCTCGCGCTGTGCGTTTTCGTTCGCCGGCCGCTGAAGATCAGGACATGGCGTTTCGAACCGCCGCGGCTTTCCCTGGCCCTCGGCCAGATCGCGATTGGCACACTGAATTTCGCCTGTGTTACCGCTGCAATCCACCAACTGCTCGCAAGCTTTACGGATGCGGGTTATCTGCAGGTCGCAAGCGCCTATGTGACCGCCAATATCGCCTCGCTGATCAGTCACGTACCAGGCGGGCTTGGCGTGCTGGAGGCGACGATGCTCGGCATCCTGCCGTCGACTGCTTCGATTGGCGCGCTGGTGGCGTTCCGGGTCTTGTATTTCTTCGTGCCGCTGACGGTCGGCGTGCCGACCTTCCTGATTTCGGAAGCCTATTATCGCCATCGAGGGGGCCGCTATTCAGAGCAGACGGTGATGTGAGAAGCGTGCAAAGACACGCCGAAACCAGGTCTGGATTTCTGGAATAGGCCAGAAAGGCTGTTTCGGATCTACGATGCCGGTGCCGAACAGCGAGACCGTTTCACCCTTGGCGAGATCGACATCGAAGGATCGGAGGCCGCGCGGCTTGACGTTCAGCCGGTCAACCGCTTCCACCATCGATCCGGTCTCCTCGATCAGACGTGCGACCTCGGCCGGTTCGGTATCGAGATGTTCGGCGAGCAGGTCGTTGCGCAACGCCAGGATGGCTTTGCGCGATCTCAAATCGCTGGTCTCGAAAGCAAGATCGGATTCCGTGTCCAGGCCCTCGGAACGATTGTTGAGGTTGGACGATCCGACGCGCACGAAACGGTCATCAACGATGATCAGTTTCGAATGGACGATGATTTCCTGCTCGCCGCCCTTGCCGTCCGGAACCGCGGCATAAAAGACGCGCAGACGGTTGTAGCGATCGGCGCGCTTGAGGCGGCGGATCAGGCGATTTCGATTGTTGCCCATCATCAGTTTTTCGAGAAAACCATGGGATTCCCGGGTGACGATGACGATGATTTCCGGACCATCAGCCTTGCGCAGACGTTTTGCCAGCGTTCGCGCGACACCGAAGGAGGCGAGATATTGCGTCTCGATATAGAGATGCCGTTTGGCGGCCTTCAGCGCATCATGCGTCAGGCGGATCGCCTCGCGGTGGCCGCGGCGACCTTTCCATTTCCAGGGTTCGGTGAGGGCCAGGCCCGTATTGCAGTCGGTGACGGTCGGCTCGAGGTCATCAGGCCAAGGGTTTTCGCCCGGCACCTCGAAAGGTTCGAGCACTTCGCGGGTCGCCTTTCTCCAGCGACGGCGCACCAGATCGCCGATCAGCTTGGCCGTGCCGCCGGTGATGATGGTCTGCATATCGTGGACGGGACCGTAGGGCGTACCATCCGGCTGTTTACGGAGCGGATTGACCACAGCATGGCTGCGGTCGTCCCAGCGGCGGGCGGTCAGGTCAATGCCGCCGAGAAAAGCGGTCTTGTCATCGATCGCAACGATCTTCTGATGATGACTGGCGCGCAGCGGATGGTCGAAATCGAATTCCAACCGAATGCGCGGATGGTCGCTCCAGTCCATCTTGCCGAACATTCTGAGGCTTTTGCCGGAATAGACCGGCCCCATGCCCCAGACGAGCACGCGGACTTCCAATGCCGGTTTTTCCTCGACCAGCCGGCGCAACAGCATACCGACCGTCTCGCTCCCCGGATCGCGGGGATCGAGACGGATGTCGGGATTAAAATCCCAGCCGACGATGAAGATCGAACGCTCTGCTCGCGGCAGGACCTGTGAAAGGCGACGGAAATAATCCTCGCCATCAATCAGCACGGCGAGCTTTTCGGCTCGCGCGCTGCGCCAGGCATTGCGGCCAGGCTTGATGATCGGGTCGAATGAGATTTCCGCTTCCCGGAAAGGAATCGTCTGATTTGTCACGTCCACCTGCGCCACCTCGTCATATTCTGACGGATGAACGCAGGAGATTTGAGCTTTGTTCCACAGACGTGGATTGGCCGACGGGGGCTTATTCGACCAGCGTCGTCAGCTGCGGGTGGTCTGCAGCGAAGTTGCCGTTTCTGCCGCCGAAGAATTCAATCGCGGCAACAAGGCCGGCGAGAATCAGGACTGCTGCGACCAGCAGTTTCCAAAGTCCGGCTTTTTGGGGTTTTTCGGCCGTGACGTGGTTGGTACTATTTTCAATTCGCATGTGACTGTGCATGTTCATCATGTACCTCGCGGCGCGTGAACGCGCCAGCTTTTCTCAATCGATCGCTCAATTGCCCGGCGGCTGTAGGCCGGCGGATTCGGGTTTTCATCCGGATTGGGCAAGGGCGCTTCGTCCGGAAGTCGGTCCGGTTCCGGTTCGTTGATCGGTGGCTCCGGTGTCCAGCCAGGTGGCGGCATCGGCGGTTGCTCGCTTGGCTCGCGAGGATTAGGGATCATGGATATACTCCTTATTCCTAAATCCACAACAGCCCTGTTGGGGCATTGTTCCCCGCAAATTGTCGCATCAGCGATTGATCGAACCTGTCTGGGTCTGATCGGTGGGCGGTGCCGGGTTCGGTTGCGGATTCTGGGCCGTTTCCGTCGAAGGACCGGTCACGTAATAACCGACCGCAAGCATCAGAAATACGACGATGATTGCGCCGAGAACGGTATTTGCCTTGGTGTGCGTGTCATAATCCTAGCCTCGTTGGCTGTTGAATATGCATCGGGACAATTCACGACGACCGGCAAATGTTCCGTATCGGAGGCCATAAACGGAACCTCGCCTTCGTTCAGGGGTTGAAGCTCCGCAATTGTGCCATCCGCCTTCCGAGCACTAAACGACGTGGAGATGCGAATGACCCATGCCCGAGACAATTTCCTGGCCTGGCTGCGCGCGGCGCACGCCATGGAAGAGCAGGCAATCACCATGCTTACCGCCCAGTCGCGGCGGATCGAGAGCTATCCTGAATTCAAGCAGCGTATCGACGATCATCTCGCCGAAACCATCAAACATGCGCAGGTTCTGAAGGAAATGCTCGAGCGGTATTCCGCGACAAATGGGGTCCTCGTCCTGAAAGACATGGCCGCACGGCTTGCCGCGCGGGCACAAGGGGTCGGCGGCATGCTGAACAATGACGAGGTGGTGAAAGGTGCGATGAACGGTTATGCGTTCTCTCACCTGCAGATCGCGCAATATCGCGTGCTGATCGCCACCGCCGACGAACTGGACGAGCATCAAGCAAGAGATGTGTTTGAAGGTATTCTGGCCGAAGAAGTCGCCATGGCTGACTGGCTTGAGACCAATCTCGACGTAATTACCCGCGTGTTCCTGATGCGCGATGAGCGCGATCTGCTGGCGAAGAGATAGTCGCCATCCGGGAAGTTAGCCGGCCGCTATTGGACTTAGCGGCCAGCACGAGGTCAACTGCGTAATACAAGGCCATCCAGCTGGATTTGCAGGTCCTTTTCGTCCCGCACGCCTTGCTGGTAAAGCTGTATGATCTGAGCTGCGAGATTGCTTGCACTCAGGCTTCCGCCTGTAATGCCGCGTTCCACGCACCAGCCGTCGAAGACGCGTTGCAAGAACGCCAGTTCATTCGGCTCGAAAGTATTCATTGCGGGTGCCGGGTTCATTTTCCGTCTCCCCTGAATGGGGGCGAAAGCGCGTTCCGTCTTCCAGTCGCCAGCGCCCTTTTCCCATAGCTGGCAATGGCAGGAGTCTACTCCTTATCCCCCTTGTTGCAAGGGAGGATATGTCGCATGCCGGTTATCGGGCGGGTTTCGGACCCTTCTCACCCAGTCGTGAACACCTGTGTTTTTCGATATTTCCTGGGCCCTGTCTGATTATTCGATCAATCATCGAGATGGCTGTTTACTCATCCAGATGGTTGGATTGGTGATCGTGGTATTGTTCGGTCTGTACCGTCTTGCCATCCAGCCCGCGCTCACGCGAATGCTGCGCCTTGTCGCGGTTTGAAAGCACCATGTTTTCGGGGAGGATATCCTTGTCGATATCCGTCATTGCGCCGTTCCCACTGCTTTTGCCGTGGCTTGCGGCCCCCATGTGTTTCGAGCTGGCATGTGCCATGAGGTTTTCCTCCTGGGTTTTTTCTTCATCCAAAGACGAAACAGCTAAGCCGCGGTTTTGATCCGGCAATTTTCTGAAAGAACGATGGTCAGTCGGTTTCCAACAGGAAATAGGTGGTCGGGCCGGAAGGGGTATCATTGATGAGGTCGAAGCGAAGCGGGCCGTTACCGCTTCTAAACGGTGCCTGAACCGTGCCGTCGAGCCCGACCGGCGAAAGCCGCCAGCGGCCCGCGCGCTTGGGAAAATCGACCGAGACTGTACCCTTGCGGATCAGTGCTGGCAGGCGGCCGAAATCCTCGATCACCTTCTCGTCCTTGTCGCGGAAACGCATGCCGGTGTTGCGAGCATCCGTTGCGAAGATCAGCAGCATGCGCTTGCTGTCCGATAGCGATGCCGCACCGTCGATCGCCGAGGCGGCAAACAGGGCGCTGCCATCCGCGCGGTCCAGTTTGACGGCGCCGAGATCTATGGGGGCGTCGAGTGAAGTGAAGGCGGCCGCCTCCGTATGCGGCGTCGAAAGCGTCAGGCGGCGCTTGTCGCGGTCGAGCAGGAGTTCGCCGGTATCGCTTTCGGCGATGCCTTTCGAGAAATCCGTGCGGTTGTTGGCCGGCAGAAGGCCAGCCTGCTTGAGTTCGGCAAGCGTTTCGACGGCATCGGCCTGATCGCGTGGCTGGTTGACGGCGAGCGGCTCGCGCAATCCGTCGGATTGTTTCAAGCCGATGCCGGAGACGAGCGACAGGGCGGTCAGCACGCCCGGCTCATAGGCCTGCATATTGTTGCTCAGGTCCTCCTCGCCGCGCACCATGAACGGGATGCGGGCCGGCGAGGTGGCGACATCGCCGCGGCGGAAGAGCAGTGCACCCAGCGTTTCGCCGGCACGGGCAACCGGGTCGAGCGCGATCGCATAGGGCAGCATGGCGCGCTTGTGCGGATAGGGTTCACCGTAAGCGAGCGCGATCGGGCCATGGGCGTGGCGGCAAAGCGCGTCCCAGCCCTGCAGCGCCGCATAGGCGGGCATGACGAGGCCGCCTTCATAGCGGTATTTGTTCCAGAACAGATGGTCCCATTCGCTGATCATGAACGGCTTGCCGAGCCAACGGCTGGCGGCTGCTGCACGCATGTAATTGGCGGCATCGGCGAGTGAGCTTTCGCCCTTGATGCTGGCGCCCGGCTCGTAGCTCATCACCCCGTCCTGATAGGTATTCATGGTGACGGCTTGCAGGTCCTTGCGGGTCAGCCCCGTCTGGATGGTCGGCCAGTTGTTGTAATCGCTGATGATGCCGCGATAACCGAGATCGCGGACGACTTTGGTCATGCGGGCGATGTTCGCTTTTTCGGCCTCGACATAAAAAGCCTGCAGGTCGCGCAGGCGCGGGTTCGGAACATAACGCTCCGTCGGCATGCGCACTGAAGCGTTCTCCAGCCGCTCGTTCGCCTTCAAATCCGGCCAGACGGCGCGCAGGGCCTGAGTCGAGCCATATTTCTTGCGCAGCCATTCGTTGAACGGCTTTTCGAGACTGTCCGGATAGGCGCGACCGGGCTTGTCATGCACGACCGTTTCGAATTCCATGCTGTTTTCGTTGGCAAGGATGAAGACGCTCAACGCATCGTCGCGGATCGGCGCGACTCCGGTATAGGGGTTCACTTTGGTGAAGATCGCCGTGACCAGCTTTTTCCAGTGTTCGAAGGGTTTGTCTTCGAAATTGACCTCGAGCTTCAGGCCTTCCGAAGGTGACCAGCGGTCGTCGTAGTTGCCATAACCGCCGCGCCAGGAGGTCAGGCCTTCGACCATCCAATAGATGCCGTTCTTCTTCAGCGCCGCCATCAGGTACTGGATGCGGTCGAGGATTTCCGGGTTGAAGTCGAAATCCTTCTTCTGGCCGTACATCAGGCTCCCATCGAGAAAATGGAAGCGCGCCATATTATAGCCGTGCATGGCTAACTGTTTGGCGTAGGTATCGGCGTCCTCATGGTTCGGGAAGCCACCGGAGGCAGGGCTCCAGGCCAGCGAAGCGCACATCATCGGCGCGGGCTTGTCCGGATTGTCGGCGCGCGCCAAACGGCCGTTTGCGCCGATCGTCAGCCGGTTGGCCGGGCCGATCGGGTCATTGGGCAGGAAGCCGGAGAAATCGAGCGGGCTGCCGGGCGAAATGGTCAGCGAGACTTCGCGGACCGGCAGCCATTCAGCCGGCCAGGCTGCGGTTGCCGAGGCCGTGAGCGCCAGCGTCGCCGTCAGGAGCTGCACCAGTCTTGTCATCCGCATCTCCGATCTGCCGGCTTTCCACCCAGGCGCCGGGATCGCGCCGCGGGCCGAAAAAGCCGAAGGGGATCGCCGCGGTGTGAAACAGCCAAGCGACGACCGTATAAAGCCCGAGCGCGAAACCGCGCTTGCGCCAGGACATCAATGCCACGATCGCGGCAAATATTCCTATAACAGTTGCGAGAGCGATCAGTTTGTTCGGGACGAACAATAGCAGGCCGATCGAGAACAGGATCCAGCAGGATACCAACGCCCAGAGTTTCAGCTCCGGCAGTTCCTTGATCAGCTGCCCGAAATACGGTTTTCCGGCCGAGGCGCGCAGCAGTTCGCCGATGCCAAACATGTACTTGGTCTTCCAGCGCCGAACGAGCAGCTTGTAGGAATTGACCGCATGGCCGTAATGCCGCACGAAACGGCGGTCGAGGCGGTAGAGCTGCCAACCGGCGTGGCGAAGCCGGACGCCGAGATCGAATTCCTCGTAGCCATGCAGGTTACGGTCGGTAAGATAACCGCTGGTTTCGATCGCGGCGCGGCGATAGAGGCCGCCGCCGTTCATGCGATCGATCGCGCCGATGCGGTTTTCCGGCGCGTTTCGCTGGACGCGGCGGGTGTATTCGAGATTGTCGAGCATCATCTCCTCGACATGACCTGTCACCCCACCTGCCTTCGGATGTTTTTCGAGATAGGCGATCGCTTCGGGCAGAAAATCCGGGTCGAGATCCATGTCGCCATCGAGCAGGCAGACGAGGTCGAAACGCGCGTACTGATAACCGAGTTGCGGACCGATGCCGCAGCTCGGCCTGGCCGGGCTTTCGATCTGGACGATGCGCACGGGGTAACGCGAGGCGATCTCGATCGTCGCATCGGAAGAGCCGCTGTCGGCGATGATCACTTCGCCCTGACGACCGGAAGCGCCAGCCGGCAGGCCGGCCAGCGCGAACTCGATCGTGCGGGCAATCCGCTTCGCCTCATTCAGCGTCTTGATGATGACGGATACGCTCAAGGCTGTTCCTTCGTCTTCTTTGCGCCAATCACCGAATGATAGACTGCCAGCGTGCTTCTGGTGATGGAAGACCAGGCATAGGTCTTCTCCACCTCTCGAATGCGCGCGAGCGCCACATCCTGACCGAATGGTTCGTCGATCTTGCGTTTCAGCGCCTCGGCAAGGGCTTCCACATTGCCGGCCGGGAAATAGTCTTCAGGCGGCAGATCGACTTCGTGATTGGCGACGATATCGCTGGCCAGCACAGGCAGGCCGTAGCTCATCGCCTCGAGCAGCGAGATCGGCATGCCTTCGTGAAGCGACGGCAGGACGAAAAGCCCGGCCTGCGAGAAGAGCGCCGCCAGATCCTCGCCGCTCTGGAAACCGGTCAAGACGACATTCGGCACGCGGGCCGCCATCGTCTCGATTTCCTTGGCATAGGCGGTGCGCTGATGATCGGCGCCGCCGACAAGAACAAGCTTCCAATCCGGCCGGTTGAGCTTCGCGAAAGCGGCGATCAGGTCCGTCTGACGCTTTTCGGGTACGAAACGGGCGACCATGACGATATAGCGGCGGCGCTGCAGCTCGAAACGGTTCAGCGTGTCCTTGCCGACAAGGCTTGGCCGCACGGTAACGCCGTTCGGGATATGCGCGACGCTGCTGCCGTAACGGTTCTTCATCGTGTCGGTGACGTCGCGGGAGACGGCGATGCGGCCGTTCGCAAACATCATCGACAGGCGTTCGCCAAGCCGCAGGATGCGCTTGGCGAGGGGGCTCCATTTTTCACGGTCGTAATCGTAGCCGTGATGGGTGATGATGACCTTCAGGCCGAACAACCGGGCGAAGGGCGCCAGAAGGCCGGGACCGATCGCGTGGATGTGCAGCACGTCCGGCCGATGGATCGCCGCATGCAGCACCCCCATGAAGGTGTGCGCGATCGCCTCGAACAGGATGGATTTCGGAGCCCAGAGAGGGGTGACGCGGATGCCGCGCCAGACGGTCGACTTATTCTTTTCCGGCAGGTACTGCCGGCGGCCGAGGACTTCGACATCCCAGCCGCGCACGGCAAGTTCCTGGCCGAGCATTTCCACATGCTTCTCGATGCCGCCCTGCAGGTTCGGGACACCGCGCAGGCCGAGCATCATGACACGGCGGCGGACGGCATCCCGGCCGAGGATTTCGACCGGCGGAGCGATCTCGGGAAGATGTGGAGAAAGGCGGGGCGTCTGGCTGAGGATGACGCGCTCGACGCGTTCCGCGCCGGCCTGGTTGGCGTGAGGCAGAGGCTGTGCCTGCTGCAGCGGCGAATGGATAGGTTCGAGCGACCCCAAATTGCCGGGGAGCTTCCGCGCAGATTGCGGATGCCTTTTCTTCGAAACGTGGGTTTTCTTTTGCATATCTGCGGTGCCCAGAAATCATTTCCTGGGTACCGGTTCTACGGAAGGAACCTTCCTGCACTCGTAAGTAATTCGGTAGGATTTTATCGAAGCTGTTCGGTTATTGGGCAAACCGATAGAAAAATTTGCGGACACCCGACCTATTTCGGGAATCCTTGTTTTTCAGCGTCAAAAGCCGGTAAGACTTTGGTAAAGATCAAGTGTCCTCTGGCGATACGCATCGCGGGAGAATTCCTTCGAGATCCATTGCCGGCCGGCGAGGCCCATGGCTCTGCGTTCAGCCGGCGAACGTGCGGCAAGTTCGGCCATTGCACGCGAGAGATCGTCCGGATCGCCGCTCCTTGCGGTCGATCCGGTTTCCCCTTCGCGGATCATTTCCGGAATGCCGCCGATCGCCGTCCCGATCACCGGGCGGCCGAGCGCATAGGCCTCCAGAACGCTGATCGGAGCATTCTCGAACCATTCCGATGGCAGGATGAGGCCGCGCGACTGACCGATCAGGCCAAAGAGTTTCTCGCCCGTGAGATAGCCCGCAAAATTAACGTTTGCACCCGTCGATGCCGCTAATTCCTTAAGCATCGCCTCGTCCGGCCCTGTGCCGGCGATGACCAGTTTCGTGCCTGCTTTCGCCGTAGCACGGATCAGTGTGGCAATGCCCTTTTCCGGCGCCAGACGTCCGGCGAAGACGAAATAGTCCTCTTCGGTCCAGTCGGTCGAGAAGGTTTCGACATCGACGAAGTTCGGTACATGCACCAGCTTTTCCGCCGGCCAGCCCCATTCGATCAGCTTTTCGCGATAGAAGCGGCTCGGTACGGCGATGCGATCGACCTTGTTGCGATAAAGCCCGAGGGTCCGGTGCAGCATTGTTTCGGCCAAGACCACGGTGCTCAGAACCGTCGAGCCCTTGACGCAGCGGTTCAATGCAACGTTGTGGATGCGGCCGCCCTTGCAATCCTCGCAGATGCGACCGTCGCGCAGCATCTTGTAGGAGGGACAGGCAAGTTTCAGGTCATGCGCCGTCATCACCACAGGGATGCCGGCATCCTTCAGAGTCGAGAAGATCGACGGTGATATGTGGTGGTAGATGTTGTGGGCGTGGGCGACGCCCGGCCGCGCCTTGTCGATCAACCGCTTGAGATTGTTCTGCGCTTCGAAGGAATAGATGACCTTGGTCGCCTGGACGATCTTGTCCTTCAACCCGATCTTGCGGCCGTATTCGATCTCCGAGACGAAATAGTCCGACCAGGGAGACGGCAGGTTGTCTTCGTGCTGCATGGCAAAGGGCACGACGTCCCAGCCGATTTCCTCGAACAGCGCGGTATGGTCGAAGAACACCGCCTCCGCCCCGCCGCGGCGGTAGAAGTAGTTGTTGATGTTGAGTAGCCGGCGCGTGGCGGAAATGGTCGAGTGGGCGTTCATCGCAAACCTGCCTGCCAGCCGAGCGCTTTGGTCGCGGCCGTGACCGTCATGATATCGCAGCCGCTTTTGGCGGCATGGGCGACGAGGCGTTCGAAGGTCGCGGGCGTGCAGCCGTAAGGCGTCGGCTTGTCGGCGATGTCGTGGGTGAAGAAGACCAGCCAGCCGGGGTTTTGGGCTACGTCGTCGATCCAGCGGGTGAGGCCGAGCGAATGGTCTTCCGGCTGGCGGATCTCGACGGCTTTCAGCATCAGCGGATCAACCTCACCGCGATTGATCGCCTCGCCGCCAGCGCGGCAGGTGACATAACGACGGCCGAGCTCGCGGCGGGCCAACGGCCAGGCGGCATTATAGGGAAAGGCGAAATTGTCCGTCGGGCGGGTGATGCCGGCGTCGAGCAGGTAACGCGCGTTGGTATCGAGGTCTTTCGCCAACGCTGAGCCGTAGGAGCGGATGCGGTTATGCGAGAAGGTGTGACAGGCGATTTCGTGGCCGCGCTGGAAGAGTTCGTGGCAACCTTTGCGGTCGATCAGCGTGCGGTCGGGCTCAACGCGCGATTCCAGGCCGCCGGCGATGTAGAATGTGCCGTGAACGCCATATTTTTCGAGGATCGCCGCGCCATTTGTCAGCGCCGTATCGGGTACGTCGTCAAAGGTAAAGGTGACGATCGGCCTCGTGGTGGTGACGGTGTGTGTCCGCGGTGCCATCTTCCAGATCAGCCGGTTGCTGATGCGATCGACAAGGCCGTCCACTTTTCTCAAAAGATCAGGCACGGGCGATTTCCCTTTTCGGCGATGCAGGTTCTTCCATATGGGCGGCATTGGCTTCGTAACGAATGCCGAACAGCGCCATGCAGAACAGGAACCAGCCGATGATGTAGCCCGCCGAGCTTTCGTAAAAGAGGCTTTCGAGGCAGACGGTAAAGATCATGTAAAGCCAGATGCGCAGGAAGAGCCGACCGGTATGGGTGAGCTTGCGGCCTTCGCGGGTGATCTTGGCGAAGCTGCGCAATGGGACTGCGAAGAACCAGATTAGCGACAGCACCAGCGCCGGAATGCCGCCGATCAGCAGGATTTCGACATAGGAATTATGGGCGTGAGAGGCCTGGATCGCCCAGGTTTCCAGCCCTTGCCCGCCATAGACCATTTCCGTCGTACGCCAGAAGGATTTGAGCCCGAAGCCGGTCATCGGGAATTCGGAAATGGCGTTGAAGGCGAGTTTCCAGATGTCCGACCGGTTCGTGAAAGTCGCGTCGATCCCCATGTTCGTGACGATTTCCGAAAGGCTCGGATTGAGCGACGAACCGACGGCGAAGAGATTAAGCGCCGCGACGCCGAGGAATGACAGCGGCATCCGCAGAAACGGTATTTTCTCGAACAGCCAACCGACCAGGATGATCGCCGGCAGCATGGCGGACGCGGTCTTGCCGCCGGTATGCATCAGGAAAAAGGTGGCGCTGGCAAGGATGACGAGGCCGACGATCCGCGACCATGTGCGCATGATGAAGATGCCGCAGAAGGAAAACAGGAC
>Ga0075365_10000579_pt1 | contig 14243 bp, 12 predicted proteins | sample EndMetdeltDD1765_FD_71387 | JGI IMG/M metagenome (GOLD analysis project Ga0075365, IMG submission 71387) | Populus endosphere microbial communities from Tennessee, USA - Endosphere MetaG P. deltoides DD176-5 | ecosystem: Host-associated > Plants > Roots > Endosphere | place: USA: Tennessee... | reverse complement strand
GCGCGAAGCCGTCGACGGCGGCGATGACCGGCATCGGAAGCCGGGAGATGCGGTCGAAGAGCGAGGAGTTGACCCCGTCGAGGGCGTCGGCGCCGCGGCGTTCGTTCAGCTCGCGGATGTCCTCGCCGGACGCGAACACGGCGCTCGTCTCGGTCTGCGCTCCCGACAGGATGAGGATCCGAGGGGAGCTCTCCAACGCGTCGCACATCGCGTGCAGATCCCGCACCACGTCCCGGTCGAGCGCGTTGCGCGTCTCGGGCCGATCGATCCGGGCCAGGACCCGGTCGTGCTCCTCGTGGATGTGGATCGATGACATGCCCGCTCGCACCCCTTCTCGCTTCGCTGCGATCTCGAGTTGTCAGTGAACACGATCGGCGGACGGGCCATCCTGCACTGTGCAGTTATTGACCATTCGCCCGTGCACGGACGGCGAGCGGCGGCGGCGGCTTCAAGATCGGGTTACGGGTCGCACGCGTCGTGCGGCTCCGGCCGCCCCATGGACAAGGAGAACCGGTGAGTTACTACCAGACCGTCAACCCCGCCACCGGCACGGTGGAGGAGGAGTTCGAGACATTGAGCGACGATGACGTCGAGCAGCTCCTCGCGGATGCCGACACCGCCTATCGCGGATGGCGCCGGGCGCCGCTCGCGAGCAGGCGTGAGGTGGGGTCGCGGATCGCCGCGCTGTTCCGCGAGCGGTCGGAGGCACTCGCCGCGATCCTCACCACGGAGATGGGCAAGCCGATCGTCCAGGCGCGGGGCGAGGTCGCCATCTGCGCGGCGATCTTCGACTACTTCGCCGACAACGCCGAGAAGTTCCTCGCCGACGAGCCGCTCGAGATCATGGGCGGCGGAGAGGCGTGGGTGCGCACGGAGCCCATCGGCGTCCTGCTCGGCATCATGCCGTGGAACTTCCCCTACTACCAGGCGGCGCGCTTCATCGCCCCGAACCTCGTGCTCGGAAACGGGATCGTCCTGAAGCATGCGCGGAACTGCCCGCGCGCGGCTCTCGCGATCGTCGAGCTGCTGCGGGACGCCGGCGTCCCCGACGGGGTGTACACGAACGTGTTCGCCACCAACGAGCAGGTCGCCGATATCCTGGCCGACCCGCGCATCCAGGGGGTGTCCCTCACGGGTTCCGAGCGCGCCGGGTCCGCCGTCGGCGAGATCGCCGGCCGGCACATGAAGAAATACGTGCTGGAGCTCGGCGGATCCGACCCGTTCATCGTCGTCGACCCGGCCGACATGGCGGCCACCGCGAAGGCCGCCGCGCTCGGCAGGATGAACAACGCCGGGCAGGTCTGCACGGCGTCCAAGCGCTTCATCGTGCTCGACGACGTCTACGACGACTTCGTGACGCAGTTCGTGTCGGCGGTCCAGGAGTTCACACCGGGCGACCCGGCATCCGAGTCCACCACCCTCGGCCCCCTCTCGAGCGACACCGCGGCCGACGACCTGCAGCAGCAGCTCGACGAGGCGGTCGCGGCGGGGGCCACGCTCCTGCTCGACGGCGGTCGCGTGGAGGGGCCGGGGAGCTACTTCGCGCCGGCGGTGCTCACGGATGTGACCCCCGCGATGCGCGCCTACCGCGAGGAATTGTTCGGGCCCGTGGCGATCGTCTATCGCGTCGCGGACTTCGACGAGGCGATCGCCCTCGCGAACGAGTCCCCGTACGGCTTGGCGGCCTCGATCTTCGGCCGCGACGAGCACGCCCTGCAGGAGTCGGCGGCGGCGCTCGACTACGGCATGGTGTGGATCAACGGGATCAGCCGTAGCGCTCCCGACCTGCCCTTCGGCGGGGTGAAGCGCTCCGGTGTCGGACGCGAGCTCTCCCGCTACGGCATGTACGAGTTCGCGAACAAGAAGCTCGTGCGCATCCCCCGCTGAGCGGCACAGAAAGGGGGCCCGGGGCGATGCGCCCCGGGCCCCCTCCGCATCACATCAGGCCGGGACGGACTGCGACGAGAAGCGCGGGGCCACCTCGTTGGCGAGCAGCGTCATCGTCTCCCGCTCGCGGGCGTCGTTCTTGCCGGAACCGTCCATCATCGACAGCAGCAGCGTGCCGAAGGGGCCCGTGGACTCCCGGAACGCCTGCAGCTTCTCGGTCACCGTGTCCGGCGACCCGTAGATCACCATGCTCTCGATGAGGTCGTCGACCGTGAGGGCGTCGTCCGGCGTGGAGGGGTCCTGCTTCATGACGGCCGTGTAGTTCGCCGCCTTCAGCACCTCCCAGAGGTACGCGAAGTAGTAGTAGTTGCTTCCCTCCGGGTCGAAGACGCGGTCCTTCGCCTCGCTGTCCGTGCTCGCGATGACCATGTTGCGGGACACCCGCCACTCGTCACCGGTCGGTTCGCGGCCGATCGTCTCGCAGCCCTCGACGTACTTCTTCCAGTGGCTGGCGATCACGAACTGCGGGCAGAAGTTCGCCGACATCGGGGCCCAGCCGCGCTCCACGGCGGTCTTCACGCTGCCGGAGAACGGCGACATCGCCGTCGCGAGGATCGGCGGATGCGGGGACTGCAGCGGCTTGCCGATCGTGCCGACGCCGAGCTCCGGGATGACCGTCGCGTCGATGCCGAACTCGTAGTGCTTCGTCTTCACCGCGTACGGCGGGTTGCTGCGCCACAGGTCGAGGATGATGTCGATCGACTCCATCATCTTCTCGTTGCGCTCGGCGCCGTCGAGCACGTCGAACAGCTCCATGTCGCTCGCGAGACCGCCCGGGCCGATGCCGAACAGGAACCGGCCGTTGCTGAGGTGGTCGAACATGGCGGCCTCCGCGGCGACCACGGCGGGGTGGTGGTTCGGCAGCGCCACGACACCGGTGCCGAGCTTGATGCGCTCGGTGCGGTGGATCAGCGAGGCGAGGAACATCATCGGGGCCGGGATCGGCTCCGTCGTGCACGAGATGTGCTCACCGATGAACACCTCTTCGTAGCCGAGCTTGTCCGCCAGGATGACCCGCTCCGCGTCCTCCGCCAGGCCCTCGGTACGCGGGCGCTCCGGCGGGTGCAGAGGCATTCCAAACAGGCCGATTTTCATGGTGGTCCCTTTCTTCGTTGAATGACGCATCGACGAGATCCGATCCTCACGCGCCCACGGGGCGGCGCAAGGTCGATGTTCATGAACAGAACATGCTCGGCGACCTCCCGGGGAGGTGGTGTTCAAGTGCTGAACACTTTCCCGCCCCCCGACGGGCCGCGGAGCGACACTGGACCATCGCGATGGTGCGGTGATGGAAGAGGTGGGACATGCAGACCCCGGTCAGCTGGGAGTCGTTCGTCAGCGACACGGATGGGGCACAGCCGCCGGCGTCCACGCCCGCCTGGCCCACGACCACCGCGAAGGCGAGCGACGAGCACAGCCCCTACGAGTTGAGCCACGAGCTCATGCGTTCCGCCGCCGATGTGCTCCGCTCGACCGAGGATGCGCTGTCCGGCACGACCAGCTGGCTCGCCCTCGCGGATGCCTCGGGTGTGGTGACCTACGAGTGGGCCTCCAACTCGGAGCTGAAGCACCTGATGACGCGCGCCGATGTCGAGGCGGGCGTCCAGCTCGCCGAGGACGTCGTCGGCCCCAACGGGATCGGCACGGCGCTCGCCACGCGCTCCCGCACCCTGATCAAGGGCGCCGAACACGCCAACGAGCGGTGGTACGACCTCGCCTGCGGCGCGAGCCCGATCATCCACCCCGTCAGCCGCGCCCTGATGGGGATCGTCAACGTGACCTGTCTCGCCGAGGAGCACAACCAGCACCTCAAGATCACGCTCAACTCGATGGTCTCGGGCATCCAGCACTCCCTTCTCGCGCGCTCCCGCACCCGGCACCAGCGCCTGCTGGACGCCCACCTCCGGGTGCGCAAGGCCGCCCGCGGCTCCATCGTGACGCTCGACGCGTTCACGATGATCGTGGAGGACGATCTGGGCGGGGTGGTGGACCGCCAGACGCTCTGGGGCCTGGTCGAATCGGTCGGTCCGCTCGCCACGGAGCTCTCCCTCCCGTCGGGCCAGCGCGTGCAGGTCGTCCCGGTGATCCCTGGCCGGCTGGCCGAGGGCTGCTCGCTCGTCTTCGAGCGGCGCCGACTCGGCGATCTGGACGGCTTCCCGCGCATGGACGCGTTGGATGCGCCGCCGCGCCGGGACCGGCTGAGCCCGCTCGAGCAGGCCGAGTACGACGTCATCGTCTCCGTGCTGCGCGACACGGCCGGCAACAAGTCCGAGGCAGCCGCGCAGCTGCAGATCTCCCGCGGCACCCTGTACGAACGCCTCCGTCGCTACGGCGTCCAGGCCTGAGGCGACGCGTCGACCGACGACCGTCTCCGGGCGTCGCGGGTCAACCGACGTCGGTGAGGCCGTACCTGCGCAGCCGCTCGTAGAGCGTGCCGCGGGAGATGCGCAGGCGCTCCGCCGCCTCGGACTTGTTGCCCTCGACCTCGCGGAGCACGCGGCGGATCACGTCGTACTCCGCCTTCTCGATGGGACCCAGGGAGGCCGCCTCGTCGCGCGACCGCCGCTCGACGGCGGGCGCATCCGGCGGGATGATGAGCGAACATCCGGCGCCGATGTCCGAGGAGTCGACCCATACGACGCGCACGCGCAGCCCCGGCCCGATCGGCACGTCCGTCGCCGACAGCCCGGCCCGCTCGATCCGGTTCCACAGCTGCGCCCTGTCCAGGCCCATCACCCGGCTCGGGTCGTCGAGGATCATGGTGTGCGCGTCGAGGGTGACGACGTTCCCCGGCGACATCGCCTCCATGAGGAAGTGCGCGTCCAGAAGACGCTGGTGGTGGGTGCGGAGTCCCGCCGCCAGCACCTCCCTGATGCCGGCGACCATCGACCCGAGCGCGACCCGCAGGTACTCGTTGTGCTCCCCGACCTGAGAGGTGACGTTCACGACCCCGAGCAGCTCGCCGGTGATCGGATGGAGCACCGGGGCCGCCGTGCAGACGAGCGAACGCCAGGACGGATTGAAGTGCTCCGCCCCCCGCACCACCGCGTCGGTGCGGGTGGCCAGCGCCAGGCCGATCCCATTCGTGCCCACGGTCTGCTCGTCGAGGTGGATCCCCGCGGTGACGTCCACCCGCTCCAGCCGTCGGCGGAGGTCCGTGGTCGATGACCACTCGTACGTCACCACGCCCGATGCATCGGCGATCGCCACCCAGGTCGTGGTGCCGGCGAGCGCGTCCTCCGATGCCCGAAGGACCGTGCGCGCCGCCCGCGTCAACGGGTCGTCCGGATCGGGCTCCACCCGGGAGCGGACCATGTCGACGGGGCGGGAGGTGGGGACCCCGGAGGCGCTCGAGCGCTGCCAGGACGCCGCGATCGGCAGTCGGACCTTCTGGAACGAATCCGACTCGACGAAGTTCTCCCAGCTGCTCGTGTTCGCCACGTCGATCGCCGTCCTTCAGACTTCACCCCGCGCCTTTGCGTGTGCGGAAATCGTACAACGCCGACCTGGATTCCGTTCTCCGTGTTCAATCGGTGAACATCGCTCGGGGGGCCCTCGCGGTTCGTGCAAGTTTTCGACATCACCCCGCCGCGTCAGCGGCAGAGACACATCATCGAGTCAACCCGGGCGGAGTGGCCTGGGTGGTGATCGATACGAGGAGGTATCCGATGAGCGGGCGCGTGCACGAAAAACGCATCCTGGTGACGGGAGCGGGCAGCGGGATGGGGAGGTCGATCGCCCGTGCGTTGGCCGCGGAAGGCGCTCGTCTGACGCTGTTCGATCTGAACGGCGAGGCCGCGGACGTCGTCCGTGACGAGATCATCGGTCTCGGCGGGGAGGCCATCGCGGTCGCCGGCAATGTCACGGTCCGTTCCGATGTCGCCGCTGCCGTCGCCGCATCCACCGAGGCGTACGGCGGCCTCGACGTGCTGTTCGCCATCGCGGGCATGATCAAGCCGATGCATTTCCTGGACACGACCGAGGAGAACTGGCGCACCACGCTGGACGTCAACGGGCTCGGCACGCTGATCTGCCAGCAGGAGGCCGCCAAGCAGATGATCGCGCAGGGCACCGGCGGCAAGCTCGTGCTGACCTCGTCCATCGCCGGCCGCCAGGGCTACCCCAACTTCGCCTCCTACTGCGCGAGCAAGTTCGCCGTCACCGCGCTCACGCAGGCGGCGGCCCGGGCACTCGCCGAGCACAAGATCACGTGCAACGCCTTCGCCCCGGGTGTCGTGGACACCCCGCTGTGGCGGAAGCTCGACCTGGACATCATGGCCCTCGGTGATACGGCGGCCCCGGGCGAGGCATTCGAAGAGTTCTCCGGCGGGATCCTCGCCGGACGGGCAGGAACGGCGGAGGACGTCAACGGCACGGCGCTTTACCTGGCGTCGAGCGACTCCGACTACATGACAGGACAAATTGTGATGATCGATGGCGGGATGGTGCTGGTCTGATGAAAGCTTCGTTGTACTACGGAAAGCATGACCTTCGAGTGGAGGAGATCCCCGAGCCGGAAGTCCGTCCCGGCACGGTGAAGATCAGTGTCGATTGGACGGGCATCTGCGGTACGGACCTCCACGAGTACGAGGACGGCCCGATCTTCTGCCCGGCCCCGGGTCACCCCCACGCGATCACCGGTGAGACGGTGCCGGTGGTCCTCGGCCACGAGATGGCCGGAGTCGTCGTCGAGGTCGGCGAAGGCGTCACCCACGTCTCGCCCGGCGACAAGGTCGCCATCGAGCCGTACATCACCTGCGGCGAGTGCGAGTTCTGCGTCAACGGCCCGTACAACCTGTGCACGAAGATCGGCTACTACGGCCTCTCCGGCTGGGGCGGCGGCTTCGCGCAGTTCGCCGTGATCGAGGGGAAGCGGGTCTTCCCGCTGGGTGACATCCCGACCGACATCGGCGCCCTGGTCGAGCCGCTCTCGGTGGCCCACCACGCCATCCGTCGTTCGGGCGCGAAGCCCGGGGACACCGTCGCCGTGTTCGGCGCGGGCCCGATCGGCCTGTTCATCGTCTCCATCCTTCGCGCGCTGGGCATCGACGACGTCTACAGCATCGAGCTGTCGTCCATCCGCAAGGAGAAGGCGGCGGGCGCCGGCGCGAAGGCCGTGCTCGACCCCTCCAAGGACGACGTCGTGGCGATCCTCCAGGAGGCCACGGGCGGTCTCGGCGTGAACGTGGCGTTCGAGGCGGTCGGCGCATCGCCCGCTCTCCAGGCCGCGCTCGACAGCACCCGCAGCGGCGGCACCGTCGTCAACGTCTCGATCTGGGGCCACAAGGCGGAGATCGACCTGTTCGGCCTCGTGATGCGCGAGCTGAACCTCATCGGTACGAGCGCCTACAAGGACGATCACGCCGCCGTCATCCAGCTGCTGCAGTCCGGGCGGCTCAAGGTCGACCAGTTCATCACCGGGCGCATCGCCGTGGAGGACGTGGCCGAGCTCGGCATCCGTCAGCTGATCGAGAACAAGGAAGAGAACGTCAAGATCATCGTCCACCCCTGAGCGTCACGCGACCCGCGTGATCCGCACCGCACGGGGGTCGGGCGCGACGAGCGTCCGGCCCCCGTGCGTGCGAGCACGGTACCCACCGCGCACCTGCACCACTACAGCAATCACTCACTATGCAAAGGAGCACAGGAGACATGAGAACCCGAATCTCACGATGGCAGAGGGTTTCTGCCGTCGTCATCGCGGCCGGTATGGCCCTCACGATCGCCGGCTGCACCAGCGGTTCCGCATCCGACTCGACGGGCGGAGGTTCGGCCGAGGGCGGGACCGGCTCGCTCGAGGGCGACGGCCAGCTGCTGAAGATCTTCATGCCCACCACCTCGAACGTCTACCTCGCCGCCGCCGCGAAGGCCGCGGAGGCCGAGGCGGAGGAGCTCGGCTTCACGACGAGCGTCATCGAGAACAACTTCAGCCAGACCGAGCAGGACCAGCAGATCCAGGAATGGCTCGCCACGGGTGAAGAAGCCGCAGCGGTCATGGTCTGGCCCGCGTCCGCCGCGAACGCTACAGCATCGATCCGCGCACTGTCGCGTGTGGCTCCGGTGCTGCAGTGGAACCAGCTGATCGACCCGGCCGCCGAGGAGTTCATCGAGATCGGCTACGCCGGTGTCTCCGACCTCGGAATCGGCGACCAGGCCGGCAAGGACACGCTGGCGCAGATCGACAAGCTGACCGCGGAGGGCTACCAGTTCCACGGCCCCGGGGGTCTGCCGAACGTCCTCGAGATCTCGCTCGGCTCGGGCGACTACGCGGCAGGTGAGGACCGCCACAACGCCTTCATGGAGGTCGTCGGCGACAAGATCAACTACCTCGGTCGCGAGGGATCCGCGGAGTTCGACGCGCAGGGTGCGTTCACCGCGGCGAGCACCGCCATCCCGAAGTACATCTCCCAGGGCATCGACTTCATCTACGTGCAGACGATGGACATGGGAAACGGTGTGGTCCAGGCTGCCGAGCAGAACGGTCTGAAGCCGGGTGAGAACGTCTTCCTGATGACGGGGACGTCGTCGGGGTCGACCGCCAACGTGCGCGACGGCAAGATCACGAGCGCCGTCCTGCAGTCGCCCGTGATCGAAGGCACGCTCATCGTCGACACGGTCGCCCAGTTCCTCGCGACCGGCGAGGTGAAGGACGGCGAGATCACGATCCCGTCGGACGAGGAGAAGCCCGAGCTCACGGTCGAGGCGCCGACCCGGGTGACCTACATGATGAACCCCACGGTGAACGCCGAGAACATCGGATCCTTCAAGATCTGGGGCTTCGACTTCCCGGCACTCATGGGCGACGCCGCGTCCTGAGCATCCCGAGCGGGTTCCGGCTGTCGCACGCGGCTCCGGAACCCGCTCGCCGCTCCCGCCGCCCGACGAACCCGATGAGACACGTCGAGGAATGAGAACAATGGACACCGCAGTCCCCTACCGCTTGAAGGCGAGCGGAGTCTCGAAGTCGTATGGTGCGATCCGCGCGCTCGCGGACGTCGACATCGAGCTGATGCCCGGCGAGGTGATGGCCCTCCTGGGCGAGAACGGCGCCGGCAAGAGCACCTTCGTGAAGCTCCTCTCCGGCCTGATCACCCCCGACGAGGGCACGATCGCCATCGATGGCGACGAGGTGCAGCTCGCCACCGTGAACGCCTCCCAGGCCGCCGGCATCGCCGTCGTGCAGCAGGAGTTCAGCACGGTCGGCACGCTCAGCGTCGCCGAGAACCTCGTGCTCGGCCAGCGCGGCGCACGCTGGTGGTGGAGCCCGCGCCGCCTGAACGCGTCCGCGCGGGCGATCCTCGGCCGCGTCGGGCTCGAAGACCTCGACCCCGGTCGCCTGATCGAGACGCTCTCCGTCGCCGAGATGCAGCTGGTCGAGATCGCGCGCGTCCTCGCGAAGGATGCCCGGATCGTGATCTTCGACGAGCCGACCGCCGCACTCTCGGATGCGGAGATCGAACGCGTCCTCGGCGTCGTCAAGCGGCTCGCGGCCGAGGGCCGCAGCATCATCTACGTCACCCACCGGCTCGGAGAGGTGTTCGAGATCGCCGACACGGTGGTGATCTTCCGCAACGGTCGCAGTCAGCCGGCACAGAAGGTCACCGATCTCACCGTCGACAAGGTCGTCACGAGCATGATCGGACGCGAGCTCGGCGACCTCTACCCCGACCGCTCGGCCGGCTTCGGCGAGATCGTCCTCGAGGCGCGCGACCTGCAGGTCGCCGGTCTCCGCGGCGACGTGAACCTCACGGTCCGCCGCGGGGAGATCCTCGGGCTCACCGGCCAGCTGGGATCCGGCACGACCGAGATCATGAAGGCCCTCGCCGGCACCGGCGACGTCTTCGCCGGCACGATCGAGCTCGACGGCACGCCCGTCGCCCTGCGCGGTCGGCGGGAGGGCATCGAGTCCGGCGTCGCCTACTGCTCCCCCGACCGCAAGAAGGACGGGATCTTCGCCGGCGTCAGCATCCGGCGGAACCTCTCGTCGCCGTGGCTGAACCGCGTGGCACCGCTCGGGTTCATCAGCCGTCGGCGCGAGTCGGCAGAGGCGCTGCGCACCGCGACGCATTTCGCGATCGACGCGAACCGCATGGGGACCCCCGTGGGCAACCTCTCGGGCGGGAACCAGCAGAAGGTCGCCGTCGGCAAATGGCTCGGCATCCAGCCCAAGGTCCTGCTCGTCGAGGAGCCGACCCGGGGCGTGGACGTCGGCGCGCGCGCCGAGATCTACGCCCAGCTGCGACAGCTGTGCGATTCCGGCGTCGGGGTGATCGTCAGCTCATCGGACACCAACGAGGTGCTCGGCCTGTCGGACACGGTGACCACGTACTACCGCGGCGCCCAGACGGCCAGCCGGTCGGCGAACGCATGGTCCGAGTCCGAGCTGGTCCGCGAAGTCATGCATCGGGAGGAGGAGACACGATGACCACGACACCGACCACCACCACGACGAGCACGATCTTCCAGGAACGTGCCGGCTTCCGGCAGGCGATGAACCGCGTGCGCAACGCGGCGCTCCCCCTGCTGATCCTCGCGGTGTACATCATCGCCAGCATCGCCGTGCCGCAGTTCCTCACCTTCGAGACCATCCGCGCGATCCTGCTCGCCACCTCGGTGACCGGCATCATCGCGGCCGGGATGACGGCGATCACGCTGTCCGGCAACCTGTTCAGCCTGGGGGTGACGGCGAGCGTCGTGCTGTCCGCGGTCATCTATCTCGCCGTCGGCTCCGCGACCGGGAACATCTATCTCGGCGCCCTCGCCGCGATCCTCGCCGCCCTCGTGATCGGCCTCGGGCAGGGCTACATCGTGGGCCTCGGACTCAACCCGGTCGTCGTCACACTGGGTGCCGGGGCGATCATCTACGGCGCGACCGCGATCATCACGGGGGGCGAGGTCGTCGCGGCCCGGACGAACACGCTCGGTGTGTTCGCCACCTTCGCCGTGCTCGGCATCCCCCTGCCGGTGATCGTGCTGATCGTGTTCACCGCGGTCGCCTGGTTCCTCACCGACTACACCCGGATCGGGCGCAACATCCGGCTGCTCGGGTCCAACAAGGAGACGGCGCGCAACAGCGGCATCTCCCCCATGGGCTCGACGATCTGGGCGTTCCTCGCCTTCTCGGTCGGCATCGGAGTGGCGGCGGTGCTGCAGGCCGCGCAGACGCTCCAGGTGCAGGCGGACAACTTCCCGGAGCTCACGATGAACGTGGTCGCCGCGGTCCTGGTCGGTGGCACGGCCGTGACCGGTGGCGACGGATCCCCCGTCCGATCGGTCATCGGGGCGCTGTTCATCGCCACCATCACGCAGATCATGGTGCTCGTCGGCATCCCCCAGGGCACCCGGTACTTCGCCCTCGGCGTGGTCGTCGTGGCCCTGGTCGTCATCCTCCACCTGCTGCGAAAGGCGAGTTCACGATGAGGCAGCTCACAGACTGGCTGAAGCGCTACGCCCTTCAGCTCATCGTCCTCGCGGTGGTCATCATCTCGATGTACGCCGCGTACCCCAACTTCCGTGTGGAGGCGTCGATCGAACGCCTCATCCCGCTCGGGGTCATCGCCGCCGGTCTCGCGGTGACGATGATCGCCGGCGAGTTCGACCTCTCGATCGCGTCGATGGCGGCGCTGGCGGGGGCATTGACGGTGACCTTGGCACCGCTGGGACTCGTGACCTCCCTGCTGATCGCGATCGTCGCGTGCACCCTTCTCGGGATGCTGCAGGGCTGGGCCATCGCGAAGCTCGGCATCAACTCGTTGGTGTTCACCGTGGGAACCCTGGTGCTCATCCGCGGTTTGACGTGGCTCGTCTGCGGAGGGCTGGCCATCAGCATCGACGACATCACCGCATCCGACATCTTCTACTCGAAGTTCCTGTTCCTGTCACCGCTGTCGGCCGCGGGCCTGGTCATCCTCATCGTGCTCGGCATCTTCCTCGCCCGCACGAAGTGGGGCCGGGAGCTGTACGCGCTCGGCAGCGCACGCCACGAGGCGATCGCCGCCGGTGTCCGCTACCGGCGCGGCATGGTCATCGCCTTCGGGATCTCCGCCGGATGCGGCGCGGTCGGCGGAGCGCTGACCAGCGCACTGTCGGGGTCAGCCGCCCCGGACGCGCTCGAGTCCATGCTCGTGATCGGCATCGCAGCCGCCCTCGTCGGCGGCATCAGCATCGCGGGCGGACGCGGCACGATGGTGAACGTGTTCCTCGGCTTCGCGATCATCTCGGTGCTGTCGTCGGGCCTGGCCGGCATGGGCGCGAAGGGGTTCGTCTCCCAGCTCTACATCGGCATCTTCCTGCTGGCGGTGGTGCTGGCAGAGTACTTCCTCAAGCGTTTCGGCGAGTACCGAGAACGGGCGCGAGGGCGGAAGATGGCGGAAGCCGTCGCCTGACATCCCTCTCGAGAGGCCGTCGCGCATCGCGTGACGGCCTCTCGTTTGTGCGGCATGATGGTCTCCAGCGCGACGGGTGGGGGCCGCGGTGACGACGCAGCATGAACCGGACGAGCTGTCCGGGCTGACCGAGCTGCTGAGCGAGGAACGGGAGTTCCCCGGCCGGCGAGCGGCGGTCGACCCGAGAGTGCGCCGTCGCCGACGCCGGACGGGTCTGATCGTGACGGCGGTCATCCTGCTGGCGGTGCTCGGCACCGCCGCGGGCTACGTCGGCTGGGCGCTCAACGCACCGCTGAGCCCACCGACGATCTCCTCGCAGACGCCGGAGGTCGCCGTCCCGGGCGCCGCGTCGCTCGCGTTCCCGGCGCAGGGCGCGGCGGCCATCAGTGTCTCGGGAGCGGACGAATACCTCGGCGCGGGCGCCGGGGGGATCTGGGCCGCGAGCGGAACCGGCGAGGCCCGCTCGATCGGCAGCATCACCAAGCTGATCACGGCCCTCGTGATCCTCGACGCGAGACCGCTCGCGGATGCCGAAGATCCGGGGCCGACGATCACCTTCGACAAGGCCGATCACGACCTGTACGACGCGTACTACGTGCGCGGGGCGACGATCGCGGCGATGCCCACCGGCAGCTCCCTGTCGCAGCGCGACGCGCTCGCGACGATGTTGATCCCGTCGGCGAGCAACTACGCCGACGCCGTGTCGACATGGGCATTCGGCTCGCCGGGGGCATTCGCCAGCGCGGCACGACGCTGGCTGGCCGCGAACGGTCTCAGCGGCACGACCATCGTCGAGCCCACCGGCATCGACCCTCGCAACACCAGCACGCCGAGCGACCTGATCGCGATCGGAAAGCTCGCCGCCGCTCACCCGACGATCGCGCAGATCGCCGGGACCAGGTCTCTCTCCTTGCCCGGGCCCGGCGACCTGTCGAACACCAACGATCTGCTCGGCACCGCGGGGGTGACCGGGCTCAAGACCGGGAACCTGGGTGAGGGCACCTACAACCTGCTGTTCACCGCATCCGTCGACGTCGGAACGGCGGCGCCCCTCGCCGTGACCGGCGTGGTGCTGGGCGGACAGTCGCGCCAGTCGGTCAACACGGCCGTCCTCGATCTGCTCGCGAGCCTCGACGCCGGGTTCCATCGGGTGCCGCTGGCGTCCGCCGGTCAGGAGGTCGGCTCGTTCGTCACCTCGTGGGGATCATCGGCGCAGATGGTGATCGGCGAGCAGGCGTCGATCTTCACCTGGTCGGACACGCCGATCACGGTGACGATGGAGACGACGACCCCGACGACCTACGCGGACGGCGAAGTGATCGGCAGCATCACCTGGACCGCCGGGCCGAACACCTCGACGGCCCCGGTGGTGATCGAGGGAAGCATCGAGCCGCCCACCGACGAGTGGCGGCTCACGCATCCCGACCAGCTCGGCGGGTGAGCCTCAGTTGATGATCTCGCCCCGCTCGTCCGCACGGAGCGCGGCGAGCCGATCCCGCCAGACCCGCAGCGCCTCGGGGGTCTGCCGCGTCCAGTCGGTGATCTCCGCGACGATCCGGAGCGGAGCGCTCGTGCGGTACGACCGAGTGGGGTTGCCCGGGAACTTCTTGTCGGTCACGTTCGGGTCGTCCTCGAACGGCCCGGTCGGCTCGACCCGGTAGACGCGCGGCGCCCGGTCACCCGGCGCGAGCTCGGCAGCGAGGCCGGCGCCATCCGGGAGTGCGGTGAAGTAGACGTGGTTCATCACGATCTCAGGACGGTAGTTCGACCGAAATCCGGCCGTGAGGAACTCCCCGACACCCAGGTCGGCCTTCGTGCCGTGGAAGAACGGCCCCTCGTCCCGCGCTCGACTCACCCCGACAGCCTAGGTGAGGCGAGCGGGTCTCACACGGGCTCGGTGGTGCGGATGAG
>Ga0075365_10000578_pt1 | contig 14248 bp, 11 predicted proteins | sample EndMetdeltDD1765_FD_71387 | JGI IMG/M metagenome (GOLD analysis project Ga0075365, IMG submission 71387) | Populus endosphere microbial communities from Tennessee, USA - Endosphere MetaG P. deltoides DD176-5 | ecosystem: Host-associated > Plants > Roots > Endosphere | place: USA: Tennessee... | reverse complement strand
CCGCTGAGCATGAACGCGGTGAGCTTGGCCCGTACGGGGGCGATCGAGAAGCTCTGCGCGGCGCGTTCGTTCTCACGCATCGCGATGATCACCCGACCCGTGCGTGAGCGACGCACGCCGCGCACGAGGAGGATCACGATCACGAGAACCGAGACGGTGAACGCGTAGTACCGCGTCGGCGTGTCGATGTTCAACCGCCCGAACAATGGCTCGACCTTGATCCGCTCACCGATCGGCACCCAGCCGAAGAAGCGATCGTTGAGCAACCACGACGTGACGCTCAACCCGAACGCGAGCGTGGTGACGGCGAGGTACAGACCCTGCAGCCGCAACGCGGGCAGCCCGACGAGCAGCGCGCTGAGCGCACCAGCCGCGGCACCGATCAGCAGTGACAGCGTCAGGTCGACCTGCCACTGCGAGGTGCAGTACGCGCTGACGGCACCTCCCACGGCGACAAAGCCCATCTGCCCCAACGAGATCTGGCCGGCCCAGCCGGTGAGGATCATCAGCGAGATGCCGATGACGCAGAACACGATGACCTCCGTCGCCTGGATCAGGAGATCAACGCGCAGCACGATCGGCACCGCCACCAACACGGCGGCCACGAGCGCAGCGCTGCCCCAACGGGCCATCCGAACCAATGGAAGCCGCGACGCCGCGGCGTCGAGTGGGCGGACCTCTTCGGACGCCCTCCACGACGACGTGCCGTCGGAATCGCGACGGCTCGCCGAGCGGCGCTGGAACAGCAGCGCGGCCAGAACGGCGACGGAGACCATCGGCACCACGAGCCCCGGGCTGTCGACGTGCCACGAGATCCAGTAGTCGAGGAACCCGATGCCCACCCCGGCCGCAGCGATCGTCAGCAGGTTCTGCATCCGCCCGATGACCAGTGCTGCCATCGCGAACAACAGGTTGACGACGTCGAACGCACTGCCGATCGGGAACCCGAGGATGCCGGCGCGCATGTACAGGGCGACGAACGACAGCGCGGCGGCCACCGCCCACACGATCGTGCTCAGCCGGGCGACCGGGATGCCGAGCATGTTCGCCCGATCGCCACGCTCGGCAGCCGCGCGCACGGCGACACCGGTGCGGGTGCGGTTGAGGAAGACGGCGACGACCAGCATCACGATCGGCGCCACGGCGAGCGCGATGAAGTCGTTGCCGAGCAGCCGCGTCGATCCGATGTCCCACTTCCACGAGAGCACCTGGGGAAGGCGCTCCGACGCGGCATTGCGCCCCCACCACCGAGGCACGAGGATTCCGAACACCGCGAGCAATTGGCTGATGCCGAGCGTTGCGACGGTGAGCACCAACCGCGACGCGTTGCGGAAGCGGCGGACGAAGATCATCTCGACGACCCCGCCGAGCACGACGGCCAGGACGAGCCCGACACCGAATCCGAAGAAGTACGGCCAACTGCTGAAGACCACGAGAGCGACCGCCAACGCCGTCGGCACCGAGCCGAGGTCGGCTTGGGCGAAGTTGATCACGCGGTTGGCGCGGTACACCAGTGCCATGCCCAGCGCGAGCAGTGCGGTGAGCATGCCGAGCACCACGCCGCGGATCGCCTGGCCGAGCGGCATCGGGTACTGCCGGAACAGAACGACGAGCGCGACAACAGCCAGCGCGCCGACAGCGACCTTTCGGACGCGTCGGTGCTCGTCGGACCTGAACAGCCGATCGATGAACCCCATTCACACCTGAACGTACTCTCATTCGCACTACTACGTTGTGTTGGGTGAGCGCCACCGCATCGTCACCTGCCACGCGCGAGCGCACGTCGTGGACGGATTGGCAGGTCATTCGGAGCATTCGCCTTAAATCTGCCGCGTTCGATTTCGCGATCGGTGGGATCGAGGGTTTCGTTCGCCACAAGACGAAGCGCAACGCGGCCCTCCTCGCCCACTACGGGTTCATCTCGGTCTTTCCATTGCTCGCCGTGATGACGACGATCCTCGGATACATCCTGCAGAACGACTCCGAGCTGCAGTCCGACATCGTCGATTCGGCGTTCGCGCGGATCCCCTTCATCGGCGAGCAGATCGAGAAGGACCCGAGCAAGCTCCACGGCAGCCTGCCCGTGCTGATCGTCGGCCTGGCCACGACTCTGTGGGCCGGTACCCGCGCGTTCGTCGCGGCGCAGGACGGCATGAACGACATCTGGGAGATCGCCCAGGACGAGCGGCCGAACTTCGTCCGCACCCGGACGCGCGCGCTGCTCGCCATCGTGGTCGTGGGCGTGGCCCAGTTGTCATCGGCGTTCGTCACCGGGGTCGTCGCGATCAGCGGCACGTCGTGGGTGCAGCGCATCCTGCTGATCCTGGCCGCGATCGCGATCAACATCGCCGTCCTGCTCGCGGCCTACCGCGTGTTGACGGCGCGCCGGCTGACCGCCCGCCAGCTGCTGCCGGGAGCTGTGCTCGCCGGGCTCGGGTTCTCGGTGCTGCAGTTGATCGGCACCACGATCGTGCAGCGCGCGATCAAGAGCGCCTCACCCGTCTACGGCAACTTCGCGACCGTCATCGCGTTGCTGTCGTGGCTGAGCCTGCACGGGTTGGTCGCGCTCGTCGGTGCCGAAGCCAACTCTGCCCTCGACCGGCGCCGCAACACCGCGTCCCGGGCCACCGAATCCGCTCCCGAATCCGCCCCTGAATCCGCCAACCGATCCGCCGAGGTCCGATGATGCGCACCCACCCCCTCAACACCGACTTCGCATGGAGATCGGGGCCGACCGAGCCCACCTTCCTCACCGCCGAACAGGTCGCCGCGTTCGACCGCGACGGATACTGCCTCGTCGAGAACGCGTTCAGCGCGGCCACGATCGCCGAGCTCGCGGCCGCGATCGATCCGTGGGAGACCGCGACCACGGAGTTCCTGCAGACGCAACCGGACGGTGCACTGTTCATCGCCCAGGCCGACTCGATCACGTTCACCGTTCACCTCGTCGCCCGCGACGAGACGTGCCGCACGTTCACCCGCCATCCCTCTCTGCTCGGAGTCGCCGCCGACCTGATCGGCCCGGACGTGCGCATGTACTGGGATCAGGCCGTCTACAAGAAGCCCGAACGCGAGCGCGAGTTTCCGTGGCACCAGGACAACGGATACGCGTACGTCGAGCCACAGCAGTACCTGACCTGTTGGATCCCGCTCACCGATGCGACCATCGAGAACGGCTGTCCCTGGATCGCACCGGGCATCCACCGCCGGGGCACGCTCGAGCACGGAGCCGGCAGGTACGGACTCACCTGCTTCGACACCGTGCCGGGCGACGAACGCGAACCGGTGCCCGTCGAGGCACCCGTCGGCAGCGCGGTGGTCTTCTCGTCACTCACGCCGCATCGCACGGGCCCCAACCTCTCCGACCCCAGCCGGCCCGATTCGGTGCGCAAGGCCTACATCGTCCAGTACGCACCTGCCGGTGCCGCGGTGCAGCGCGGCGACGAGGTCGTCGTCGCCGACGCACCCGACCGGCAGTACGAGGTGCTCCGCGCGGGAGTCGCGGCGTGAGCGGCGTGAACGGCGTGAACGGCGTGAGCGCCATCGAAGTACCGATCATCGACATCAGCACCTGGTTCGGTGGATCGCCATCGGTTCGAGCCGCGATCGCCGACGAGGTGGATCGCGCCTGTCGCACGAGTGGGTTCTTCCAGATCGTCGGCCACGGACTTCAGACCGCGTTGATCACAACGCTGCTGGCAGAGATCGACACGTTCTTCCACCTTCCACTCGAGGTCAAGTCGGAGGTTCGCCCGGGCGAGGACGCGGTCAACCGCGGCTTCCTGCCGCTCGGCAGCGAGGCGCTCAGCTACACCGTGGGCGTCGACACACCCGCCGATCTGCGCGAGGCGTTCGTGATCGGCCCGGACGACGTTCCCGACGACGACGTTCATCGCGCCGATCCGTATCGCGTCTTCGAGCCGAACCTGTGGCCCGCACAACCGGCCGGGTTGCGGCCGGCGATGACGGCGTACTTCGACGCCGTCGTCGAGTTGGCCCACACGATCTGCGACATCTATGCCGTCGCGCTCGGCCTGCCCGCCGATTTCTTCCGTGGGCACCTCGATCACTCCACCGAAACCCTGCGCGTCAACTACTACGAACGGCTCGCGCCCGATGCGCCGGTGACCGATGGCCAGCAACGACTCGGCGCACACACGGACTACGGCATCACCACCGTGCTGCACGCCGATCGCGTGCCCGGTCTCCAGCTGCTCGACAGCGCGGGCGAGTGGCACGACGTGATCGCCGAACCGGGTGCGCTGATCGTCAACCTCGGCGACCTGCTTGCGCAGTGGACCAACGATCGCTGGCGCTCGACGGTGCATCGTGTCGTCGCCTCCGGTGCAACCGGCAGCCGGCGACGCTCATTGGCGTTCTTCCTCGACGGCAACTACGACTCCCTGATCGAGTGCCTGCCGACCTGTTGTGAAGAAAAGAATCCGCCGCGATATCCACCGACGACGGCCGGCGCGCATCTCGCCGAGAAGCTGCGCGGGGCCCGCACGCTGACGAAAGTCGACACCGTGGACACCGTCGGCGATCGATTCGATGCTCTGCGGCGGGCCTGACAAGCGCATTGATTTTCGCTGGCGGAGTCAGCCGTTTTGATTGACTCGGCAGGCCCCACTGACTGAGGTATCAATGAGTAGTCGCGGCCATCTTTGCTGCGTATGGTGTCCAACTCGTGACCACCAACGCTGCGTCTCCCCCTCGCTCCAGGCCGCACCGGTCGAGCTCGATCTCGACCGCCAAGATCGACTCGTTCCTCGCCTCGACCGATGCGCCGACCCCGTTCGTCGTCATCGACGTCGACATGGTCGCCGAGCGGTACCACCAACTCGTCGAGGCCGTGCCGTCCGCTCGCGTGTACTACGCGGTGAAGGCCAACCCCGGCATGCCGATCCTGCGCCGGCTCGTCGGCCTCGGCTCGGCATTCGATGTCGCCAGCCCGGCCGAGATCGACATGTGCCTCGCCGCCGGGGCAGCGCCCGAGCACATCTCCTACGGCAACACGATCAAGAAGTCGCGCGACATCGCCTACGCCGTCAGCATGGGCGTCAACCGGTTCACGGTCGACTGCGAACCAGAGCTGCGCAAGGTGGCGGCAGCGGCTCCCGGCGGTTCGGTCTGCGTTCGCCTCCGCCATGATTGTGGTGGCGCCGACTGGCCGCTGTCGCGCAAGTTCGGGTGCGACCCGACCGAGGTCGAGAACCTGCTCGTGCTCGCCGGCGATCTCGGTCTGGAGTGCGGCGTGTCGTTCCACGTCGGGTCGCAGCAGCGCGACCTGGAGGCATGGAACGAATCGCTGGAGGTCGTCGCCGCGCTCGTCCGCCGGGCGCGTGCCCGCGGTGCGAAGCCGGCGTTCATCAACCTCGGCGGTGGCTTCCCAGGCACGTACCGGGAGGGTGCGCCGAGCATCGACGCCTACGGCCACGCCGTGCGCACCGCCCTGGCGGCGTGGTTCCCGGATGCCGTCGGGCCCGACGCGGTGATGGAGGTCATGGTCGAGCCCGGCCGCTACATGGTGGCCGACGCGGGCGTGCTGCGCAGCGAGGTCGTGCTCGTGTCGCGCCGCTCGCCGCTCGACACCGAGCGCTGGGTGTACCTCGACTGTGGCAAGTTCCACGGCCTGGCCGAGACGATGGACGAAGCGATCCGCTACCGGTTGCGCACACCCCACGACGGCGGCCCCGCAGGCCCCGTCGCGATCGCCGGCCCGACGTGCGACTCAGCCGACGTGCTCTACGAGAAGAGTGCGTACGAGCTGCCGCTCGCGCTGGCCGAGGGCGACATGGTCGACATCCTGTCGGCCGGTGCCTACACCACGACTTACAGCTCGGTCGGTTTCAACGGCTTCCCGCCGCTGCAAGAACACTTCGTGTAGTCAGCCGGCGCGCTCGGCGCGCAGGCGAGCCGCGAACTGGCGGACCAGATCGAGATCGTCCCGCGACGGACGCACTTCGTCATCGACCGTCGCATGCGCAGCGAGGTGGTCACGATGGTGACCGACGTCGGGCACGAGCCTGCGCCGGTACTCGGCGCCGGGCCGCTCGCACACGATCTGCGCGGTGCGCATGTGTTGACGACGACGGGCGGTGAGCACATCTATGTATTCGAAGTCACGCGCCCCACGGTTTGAGGGATTCTCCCGGAAATCGAGAAATGAGGCGAAGCCCGATAACTTCGCGGGTGTCGTGGAATTCATTTGACGACGATGCGGTTGCAGCCATGTTCGGTCCCCGGCCATACAAGCCGGAACCAATGGGCCGCACCAATGTGATGGTCATCCCCAGGCACGCACAGAAGGAACGCAGCTCATGTCAACCACGAACATGGCCCCCGGCCAGGCTCAGGGCACGTCGCAGGGCGGATTCGATCGGATCGAGATCAGGGGCTTGCGGGTGATGACGCTCGTCGGCGTGCTCGCCCACGAGCGCGAGTCGGCGCAACCACTCGAGTTCGACATCATCCTCGAGGGCGACCTGCGCGATGCAGGCTCCAGCGACGACCTCGCCGACACGGCGCACTACGGTCTCGTCGCCGAACGGGCGGCCACCATCGCACGCGAGACCAAGGACGAACTGCTCGAACGGCTCGTGCACCGCATCGCCGAGGACGCGTTGACCTTCGATCGGGTCGAGGCGGTCGAGGTCATCGTGCGCAAGCTGCGCCCGCCGATCGCGGAAGACATCCAGCACACCGCAGTGCGCATCCGGCGCACCCGCGCCGATCTGCAGATCCCGCCGCGGACGAGCCATCGCGCGATCGTCGCTTTGGGCAGCAACCTCGGAGACCGGGTCGGCTACCTGAAGCTGGCCGTGCGCGAGCTGGGCAGCAGCATCATCGCCCAGTCACAGGTCTTCGAAACCGCCCCGATCGGCGGCCCCGACAACCAGGGCGCGTACCTCAACATGACCGTCGCCGTCGAGACCTCGCTCGACCCGTTCGCGATGTTGCGCCGCTGCCAGCGGATCGAGTCGCTGGCACTGCGGCAGCGCATCGTCCACTGGGGTCCACGCACCCTCGACGTCGACCTGCTGTTCTTCGACGACATCACGATCGTCAGCCCTGAGCTCACCATCCCTCACCCGCGTTACGCCGAACGCCGCTTCGTGCTCACACCGCTGGCCGAGGTCGCCCCCGAGCTGTGCCCGCCGGACTGGGACGCCACGTTGCCACCCGACGTGATCGCACCCCTCGGACCGCTGGCCGAGCTCTACTGAACCGCAGCCTCCGATGTCCTCATTCAGCGCACGGCGCTCCGACGCCCAGCTCGCGCTCCAGGGAGCGCACCTTGCCCGGGTAGTGGGCCCGCCCGTACTCGGGTTGCTGGCGCACGACGATCTCCATCAGCTCCCAGTGTTGGGGCGTGTCCTTCCACGGCAGGGCGATGTACAGCGGCAGGTCAAAGCGGCGCAAGGCCGACAGGTTGGTGTAGACGATCTTCTGGTACCGGTAGCGGTCTTCCCACGCCCAGTTGCTCGGCGCGAAGCCGGTGCCCGGATCGATGATGCAGCGGCGGCGCAGCCCGAACCGGTCCGCGTCGGCGAGCCGGGCCTCGAAGAACTCGACCAGCGTGTCGACCGGGTCGGCGCCGACATGGGCCATCTCTCGCGGGTTCGGGCCCGAGAGGAACGGCACCACGATCGGCACCTCGTACTCGGCGGCGACCGCCCACATCTCGTCGGTCTGCATGCCATCGGCTGCGTTGAGCACGGTCGCGCCCGCCTCGATCGCGCGCCGCGCGACCTGTGGTCGCCATGTGTCGACGCTCAACGGCACGCCGAGGACCGCCAGCGCCGGCACGATCTCGGCCAGGCGAGCCCACTCGGCCTCCCAGCCGACCACCGTCGCCGCGTCGGTGCTGCCCTGGCCGCCGAGATCGATTCCGTCGGCACCCTCGGCGAGCATCGCCCTGGCTCTGGCGAGGGCCGACGCGGCGTCGGTGACGATCGAGTCGGTGTTCAGCGAATCCGGCGAGGCGTTGACGACCGCAAACAGTTCCATCTCGGGCGAGGTTATTGGGCCGACGGGAGAGAAACCTCGTGAGCGCATCTACCCTCAGCCACATGAGTGCAGTCCGCACGTTCGACGCGTCGTCGTTCTCGATGGCCGACGCGCTCGCGGCCAAGGGCACGCGCGCGATCAGCGTGTGCATCCCCTGCAAGAACGAAGCCGCAACCATCGGCGCGCTCGTCGAGCGGCTGCGCTGCCAGCTCGTCGACGACACGGGCCTCGTCGACGAACTGATCGTCCTCGACGACAACTCCACCGACGCCACGGCGGCGATCGCGGCCGAGCATGGCGCGACCGTCGTGTCGGTCAACACGATCAACGAGGTGTACGGGCCGGGCCGCGGCAAGGGCAACGCGCTGTGGGCGACGCTCGCCATCAGCTCGGGGGACTTCATCGTGTGGTGCGACGGCGACGTCACCACGGTCGAACCCAGCTGGGTGCTCGGCCTGCTGATGCCGTTGCTCACCACCGACGATGTGTCACTCGTCAAGGCCAGCTACCACCGCCCCACCGAGCACGGCGGCGGCGGGCGCACGACTGAGCTCGTGGCCCGGCCCCTGCTCAGCTTGTTCCTGCCCGAGCTCACCGGTCTGCATCAACCGCTGAGCGGCGAGTTCGCCGGCAGGCGCACGGCGATGGAGCAGATCCCGTTCGTGCAGGGCTGGGGCGTGGAGATCGCGATGCTGGCCGACGTCGCCGAGCGCTTCGGCGCGGCAGCCATCGCCCAGGTCGACGTCGGCGAGCGCCTGCACCGCCACCAGACGCTCGACCGCTTGGGTGTGCAGGCAGCCGAGGTGTTGGCGACGTTGCTGACCCGGGTCGGTGCCGACAAGGCCTTCGCCAGCGACCAGCTCGCGTTGCTGAGGCCCAACGGTGCGGCTGAGGCGCTCAACCTCGACGAGCGCCCGCCACTCCGCTCGATGCGCTGACCGGCCGAGGGCCGCGCCAACATATGCACAGGGTGATGCCAACATCGCTCTCCGCGCGTAGCTCGGCCGCAGGAAATGACCGCTGAGCTGCGGAGATGCAACGGCGTCGCCTGAGGTTCATCTTTTCGTCGACATTTCCATAAGTTTTCGATCCTGGTCCGGGCCTGCTTCGTAAACCTTGACATGGAGTGCGGTCGAGGCACCGGCACTTCATCGGGCGTGAATCGCGGCGAGCCTCCGGGCCCGTTCTCGGACGCGGCCGCCAATCACACATCAATTCGAGGAGAAGCAAGATGAATCGCAGGATGAAAGCGATCGCGATCGGCGCAATCACCGCCGCCGCGGGAATCGGAGTCGGCACCCTCGGTGCAGGCGTGGCTCTCGCCCACGCCAACGCCGTGACGGGCGTCGCGTCGTGTCAATCCAACGGCACGTACTCGATCACGTGGACGATCACCAACGACTTCAACCTGACCGAGACGGTCACCAAGAACGGCTCGTCCACCGGTGGGGGCACATACACGCCGGCGTTCCCGTTCAACATCACCAACAACGGGAGCAAGCAGACGGTTCAGTCGGGTGTCGCCGGCAACCTGACCTCGGTCACGCTCAGCGTGCACGGCCACTGGACCGACAACGCAACCCACGACGCCAGCAAGACGATCTCGCTGAACGGCACGTGCAACCAGGTCACACCGGTCACCCCGGCCTACGTCGAGAACAAGATCTGCGGCGGGCTCGACACGCTCACCGCCGCGCCGAATGGCAACCACATCACCTACAGCCCGGCCAACCCGACGGCCGTGCCGCTCAACCCGGGCGCGAACAGCAACGTGATCACCGCGACCGCCGACGCCGGCTGGTCGCTGTCCACCGGTAACCCGACCAAGTTCTCGCACACCGGCAGCAAGATCGAGGTCTGCCCGAACGAGGTCACGTTCGGCGACCCGACGTGCATCAACGCGTCATACACGGTCAACATCCCGGCCGCACCGGCAGGGATGACCTACACGCAGACCGGCGTCGCCGGCTCCGGAGCGCTCGTCAAGGTCGACGCCACCATCACCGACTCGACGAAGTACAAGTTCCAGACCGGCGCAACCACCCACTGGGAGCACCAGTTCCCGGTCGGCCCGACCGGCTGTGTCGCCCCTGTCGCGCCGGTGCTGCACACCTCCACCGACTGCGGCGTCAAGGACAGCTTCACCACCGGTGAGCCCGGAGACCACGTCACCTATGTTCCCGAGAGCGGCTCGCTGATCGAGGGCCAGGTCGTCGACATCACCGCCACGCCCGATGCCGGCTACGCCTTCAACGGCGCCCAGTCCGTCGTCTATCAACTCGTCGGCACGTTCGTCGAGGTGTGCGACACGTCGGTCACACCGGTCGCCCCGAACGTGACGACGACGACTGACTGCGGCGTTGCCGACAGCTTCACCGCCGGACCGACCATCGGCGTGGTCTACACCCCATCGAGCGGCACACTCGGCGATGGCGCCACCGTCAACGTGGTCGCCACGCCCGACGCGGGTTACAAGTTCGACGGCCCGCAGAGCGTGACGTTCACCCTCACGGGCGGCACGATCGAGGCCTGCGAGACGACCACCACTGTCGGCGGCGTGAGCGAGGAGCCGCCGACCTCGGTGGTCCAAGTCGACCCGCCGGTCGTCACCGCCCCGCCGGCGCCCGAGGCACCGATCGCCGGCCTCCCCGAGACGGGTTCCAGCAACACGGCAACGATGCTCTTCGGCGGGTTGGCCCTGATCGCCGGCGCGGCGATGCTCGCCGCGGTTCGCCGTCGCAACACGGCCAGGTGACCACGACGTAGCAGCAACAAGAACAAGGACGAGAACGGGACAGCACTTCTCAACCGTTCCGAATGATTCGTGTCGACCGGCCTCGCGGAACGGCACGATCCGGGCCACGGTCGGCGTGTGATTGACGCCGGCCGTGGCCTACCTCGCTACCCCAGCCGCACCGGTTCGAAGCCGGCTCGGGCGAGGAGCACGGGGAGGGCACGGGCTGACTCCAGGTTGGCCGCTCTCGCCCCTTCATCGAGCGCTTCCCACTCCACCAACAGGGGATTGCGCTTGGCCTGGTCGTCGCGGCGCTCGCCGTACACCCAGCCCGCGGCCGAGCGATCGGCCATCCAGCGTGCGTGCTCGCGTTGGGCGAGCTGCTCGATCTCGGCGTCCGACAGCTCGGTGTCGGCGACGCCCCAGCGCCGCAGCGGGCCGAGCTCGCAGCCGATCGCGGCGAGGTCGCCGAGGATGCCATCGACGCGACGCCGGCTGAGATCGCGCTCGTCGTCGTCGAGCTCGTCCCACGGGCGGTTCATCGGGTTGGTCGACGCTGGGTCGAGCTGACTGAGGTAGTTCTCGTGCACGGCCTGGGCCAGCTGCTCGCGCACACCGGCCTCGACGGCGCCGATCGTGCACGTCCGGTCGAGGAAGGGGAACACGTGCATCGTGCGCAACGCCCCCGACGTCTGCTCGCCCGGGATCAGCAACGCGCCGAGCCCGGCCGTGGTGCGCGTGCGGATCACCACGGGCACGGTGCGCACGTTGAGGCTCTGATACAGGAAGAAGGCCGTCGACAACGCGAGGGCCTCCTCGGCGTAGGCGATCGCCACCCATGTCGGCGCATCGTGCTCGAACAGGTTGCGCATCGCCTCGACGCTGTCGGCTGTCGGCTCAGCGAAGTCGAAGTCGAGCGTGGTCGTGTCGCAGGCCGACTCGAGCGCCGGGTGCTGCAACGCGAGGGTCTGCCAGCGGCCGCTCGCGGCTGTGTCGACCAGGGTGATCCGCAGCTTGCTCTCCGTCGCCAGCTCGGCCCACTGCTGAGCGAGGTTGACGACGAGGCTGCGGCCCAGCTGGCCGAGGCCGAACAGCACGACATGCGTCGCCCGTGGGTCTTGCCCGCCGTCGCCGATCGCGGCGAATGGGCGGTTCTCGGCCAGCAACGCGCGGGCGCCACGCTCGTGGGTGTTGAAGAAGCTCATCCGCACTGCGCCGCGGCGTTCGAGATCGGCGGCGCGCAACAACGTCGCCAACTCGGCGTCGTTGAGGTGCACCGCGCAGCGCAAGGCCTTGCCTTCGTGATCGCCGATGACGTTCACGGCCTGCGCGGCGACCTGTACGTTGGCCGCATCGTCGCCGCACACGGCGATCAGGCGGACGGCCTGGGCAACGCGGGCGGCACGGAGCAACCCGGCATCGGTGGCATCGCCGATCAGGACGGTGGCGCCCGCCGCCCGCGCCGAGGCCACGCCCGAGCTCGAACCATCGAGCTCGATCGCGACCACTCGATCGCCTCGCGCGGTGAAGGCCTGCGCCAGCCGCGTCCCGACGTCGTCGAGGCCGCAGATGATGGTGTGGTTGCGCACGTATTGCAGCCGCAGGCGGCGGAACTCGTCGGCGAACACGAGCGACGCCGACTGCAAGACGGTGCTGAACGCCATCGCCGGGGCGAGGAAGCGGGCAATCTCCAGGCGCCAGTTCAACACCGCGTCGGCGCCGTTGTACTGCAGCGTGATCAACTGGAAGATGAGGTACAGGATGTCGAGGTTCTCGCGGCCGATCCCGGCGGTGTCGGCCTGCTCACGAAACCCGGTGCTGGCCAGCACGAAGAGGATGAACCACAGCAGACCGATCAGGAACCAGCGCACTCGCGCGGTCATGTCGGCGCCCGCTCGACGAGCACGACCTCGACCAGCACATCGTGGTCGAGTGCGTACTGGATCACGTCGGCCGTGCTGCCCCGGCCCCGTGACGGCCGGCCGTCCCACAGCGCGACGAGGAGATCGCAGGTGTCGACGACCTCATGGCCGGCCCGCTCGTAGGCCGCCGTGCGATCTTCCCCCGGCACCTGCTCGACAACAGCGACGGCGGACGCGCGTTGCAGCAGATCCCAAAACTCTCGGCGCGATTCCTCTGACTCGAAATCGTCGAGGAAGTCGTCGGCGGGGAGCGGCAGGATGATCTCGAGCCTTGCCCCCGGGCGGGTGAGGACGAGGTCGGCCACGAGGCGGTCCGCGCCCTCGGCGACGCTGGACACGACGACGATCTCGTCGGCGCCTTCGAGGACGCGGTTCAGGACGGCCTCCGTCATCTCCGTCACCACCTGCTCGTCGCGCAGTTGGCGATGCCCGCTGACGCCGATCCTCGTCATGAACGGTTCTTCCGATCCGGCGACAGGCAGCGAACGACCTCGGGCGCGGCGCCGAGCGCGGCCGCGTAGGCGAGGATCGGGCCGTAGTTCGACACGGCCCACGGCTCGGCATGGGCGAGGTGCTCGTTGGTGCTCAGCCACTTCGCGTACTCCACCCAATGAGCTTGCTCGGCGCGGCCGGCCGCGGTGAGCACCAGACCGGACGACGAGACGGTGGCGAGGGCGAGCAATGGCCCGACGATCGTGACGAACCAGGCGAACTTCACACCACCGGTGGTGCCCGTGATCGCGACGACGCCCATCGCGATCGTCAACGGCACGAGCAGCAACGCCGCAACGTTGATCCGTAGCAGCTTCTCCCGCAGCGCGGCCTTGATGAGCGCACGGCGCAACATCGTCGTCGCCTCGGCGGCGCGCTCGCCCCACAGATGCGGCGACGTGCGTACGACGCGGACCGGCGGATCGTCGCCGAGGCGCAGGCTGTCGATGACCGCTTGCTCGAACGGGGTGGTGCCCGTGGCCCCGGCCGGCACGATCAGCGTGAACCGCCGCGAGTCGTTGCCGTCGAATTGGACAACGTCGCGCCGCGCGAGCTCGATGATCGTCGCCGCGACGACGGAACGGTCACCCTTGATCTCATCGCCGACGACCGCGCCCGCGAGCGCCGGTTCGAGGTCGGTCGGCCGAACCGAACGCACGTCGGCGAAATCGCGGACTTCGGTCAGTGGTGCTGCTGCACGGCGGGCCGCGCGCGATCCCGCGGCCCAGAGCACACGGGCGGCGATCCACGCCACGATGGCACCGAGAAGGATCGTGAGGATCACGGCCGCCGAGCGCTCGCCGCGCACAGGCCGATGCGGCTCGTGGAAGTGCTCGCCGCTCGGCTTCATCTCCGCCTTCGCTGCGGCGAGCGCCTCGGCAACGCTTCCGTCGCCGAGCGTGAGGTCGGGCACGGCCTCGATCGGCAAGACAGCGATCATCGAGACATCCTCAGTGCCGGCGTTGATGCCGACAAACCGCACCTGCCCGGAGTCGTAGGACGCGCGCACGCGGGAGAGGCCGAGGAAGTCGAGGTGCACCGCGCCGGCGCCGGGAACCGCCAGCGCGCCGTAGACCGGAGAGTCGCCGTA
>Ga0075365_10000577_pt1 | contig 14248 bp, 17 predicted proteins | sample EndMetdeltDD1765_FD_71387 | JGI IMG/M metagenome (GOLD analysis project Ga0075365, IMG submission 71387) | Populus endosphere microbial communities from Tennessee, USA - Endosphere MetaG P. deltoides DD176-5 | ecosystem: Host-associated > Plants > Roots > Endosphere | place: USA: Tennessee... | reverse complement strand
GCTAATGAGTCCTTGCTGTCTCCGCACAGTATTATTAAGAGCTAATCCTCCACTATACAGTACTAATTTTTCTACTTTCTTAGGATGGGTTAAGGTAAAAAGTGAAGCAATACTAGCTCCGAAAGAATGCCCAATCAAAATACACTTCTTTATTTCCTTTTGTTTTAAAAACTCATTAAGAAATATTACATAGTCGTCCAGAACAAATTTTGGAGGAACCTCTTTATTATTTCCGAATCCTGGCAAATCTAAAGCATAAATCGTGTAATGCTTACTTAATTCTGGAAAAAGATTTTTCCATGTTTCCTTATAGACACCCCATCCATGTAGCAAGAGAATAACTTTTCCTCTGTTGCCCGCCTTTATGTAAATTTTCATAATTAAATTATATCAAGAACATAACGCGGAAAAAACTTTATAGAAAACTGTGTTATCATAACCTCATGACTTCAATTGAATATGATATTAAGGCAATACAACAAAAAACCTCAGAATGTATGCAAACATCTGCGACACAGCTCCTCTCTTTTTTTGATCCAACGGTAAAACTAGAAGATGTCATTAAAGCAGTTCCACTCTATATTGAAAACGGTGAAAAAATTGGCACATCACCTGGTCATTTAGCTGCATATTTTGCACAACAAGGATACAAAACAACAGTATATGTTTTTGATGTTGAACTTTTTGATAGAAGCTGGAATGATCTGAGTGCCCCAGATGTAATTAATAAGCTTAAGAAACGAGCAGAATATATCCCCACTAATTCATGGCTAACTGCATATAAGAATATCCTCATAGATGGATGGGAATTGTTTGTGAAATCTGGTGGTGGATTTATCTTTCCAATTTTAAGTGTGGGACTTTTGCAAAAGCTGCTTACAAAGGCTCCTTATCTACTAATGGTCAATTCAACTTATCTTAATCATCAAGCAAAATCTAGTTATGATAAATCAAGCGACAAAATGATACCGGATTCTCTTAAAGGGCACTCTACTACACATGCTGTCATTTGTGCTGGATATAGGGATGATAAGTTTTTGATTGTTGATCCTGACCCGCCAAAAGGTACTAATCATCATCGATGGATAGAGCAAGACCATTTAATTGCATCAATCATGTCTGCACAAACTGAGTCAGATAATTTACTAATAGCAATTGAGCAATAAGTCGTATGTCTACTGATCGTTGTTGACAATTTGGTCCATCTCTGACACCCTTGAGAGGTGGAAGAAAATATTCCGGTTGCACAGCAGCCTACTAATCAGCAGTCTGAACAAGATAACCCAAAAGTTCTTATGCCAGGTCAGGACCATGAAGATGAACTTGATTATATAGGAGGAGCTTTATTTAATGGGGCTAAAAAAGGGTGGGAGTGGATCAAACAATTATTTGCTCATAAATAAACTTTTTATTATTTTTTCCATCTTCGTGCAATGAGAATAACAGTTATTCCACAGATAATAATCAGTAGCGAATGTTGCCAGAGACCATAACCCAGAATAGTTGCACCAATACTTCGAAGTACTAAATTGATTGGATGTGTCTGTCCCAACATAAATTTTCCAAGTCGTGTTTTTGCTAATTGAGATTCGTTTTTTCCCCATGCCACAACACTCCCCACGATTGAAAGGCCAAATAACGAAAGTAATCCTAGAAATAAATAATGTTCCCAAAGAAAATACATTCCTAAAATGATGCCGATAATATCGATAAATAACTTTTTGGGATTGGCATGCTGAACCATGATTCGTTCAATGAATGTCATTTTGAATTGCTTTTTTCTAGATGCCATAAAGATATCATTACATACATAAAACCGAGTGTCAAAAAAGGATGAGTTTTTATATATTAGTGTCTTTTGGTATAATAAAAAGTAATCATATGTCAGCAATTCGTTTTGAAACCAAACTTTTTGAGATTAAAGCGTGGACGATTCTCCAACTTCCTAAAGAAGCAAGCGCAAAGCTTCCATCTAGAGGAATGGTAATGGTTAAGGGCACTCTCAATGACGTTCCTTTCAAAGCCCTCTTAGAACCGGATGGAAAATATATGCCAGGTGTAGGATCGAGCCATTGGTTTCGACCTGATGAAAAATTACTTGATGATGCTAAAGCAGCGGCTGGTGATACGGTACAAGTTTCTCTTGAACCGACAAAAGAATGGATCGAGCCGGAAGTTCCTGAAGATTTAAAAAAAGCTTTGACTACTTCCCCCAAAGCCCATGATCTATGGAAAGATATTACGCCAATGGCACGGTGGGATTGGATTCGCTGGGTACGCGCTGTTAAAACATCGGAGACCCGCAAGCAGCATATAGTAGTTGCGCTCGACAAACTCAATAAAGGAATGAGAACTCCCTGCTGTTTTAACCGTAGTCTCTGTAGTGAACCTTATGTCTCGCACAATTGGCATCTCCTCGATCCGAAGTAAATAAGGATATGAAAAAGGTTAATAATCACATAGACTTTATCGAATTCCCAGCACATTCGACAAAGAATATTGCTTCAGTAAAAGAATTCTTCACTGACGTATTTGACTGGTCGTTTCAGGATTGGGGCGATGATTATGTTGATACCAAAGACAGTGGCCTATCCAGTGGGTTTAATGCCGATCCAACGCATCGGCCACATGCACCACTTGCGGTAATTTATGTTACCGATATAGAAGAGTCACTTAAAAAAGTTACCGATGCTGGAGGTATCATTACAAAAGATATCTTTTCTTTTCCCGGTGGCAAGCGTTTTCATTTCAAAGATCCAGCCGGAAATGAATTAGCAGTTTGGTCGGAATAAGTTACTTAGAAAAAAGGAGTTTTACTGCTTCGTACTCTGCTTCTACTTCTGTTCGGTACTCATTGAAGAATATCTTTTTGTTAAAATGTTTTTCAATTTTAATAAGCACCCATTTTTTAAGTGATGATAAATCTTTCCCACCCAAATGTTGCCAAGCAAAGTATAAGAAAAAGTCAGTTTGAAAATGCGCCATCGCATCTGCTGTCGCAACTATTTTTCCTTCTACTGTTGTGGGCATCGTATGAGAACAACTGTGAGGAGCAATAATCTCGTTAACGATAACGGTTCGTTCCTCCTCATCATATCCGCATTTTTCCAAGATCTCATCGGCAAGTCTGAGACTTTCTTTCTCATGCCCCTCTGTAAATCGTGGCATAACCGCATCTGCAATATCATGCAGCAATCCTCCCGCGATACAAAATTCTTTGTTTGCTCCCTGTTCTGTTGCAATTCTTTCAGCATTTTTCGCGACAACTTGTACATGATTGGGATATGCCCAGACAATCCATGGATCACTATTTGGTTGTCCCCCTTTATACAGAGCGTCTACTTCTTTTTTCACCTTTTCAAGTCTCATGCTGAAAGTATAGCAAAGGTAGTTCGTAATTTCTTGACATGTTTTACTAAATATAATAATCTAAATCTATGAAGTTTATATTGCTTTACAAAGGTCCTGAAACACCGCCAGACGCATCTCATAAAGGGTGGGTTACGTGGTTTACCAAGCTAGGGAAGGCATTGGTTGATATAGGATCGCCATTAACTAATGGAACTATCATGCATAGCGATGGATCAACAATTAACTCAAATTCAGCAACTACATTGAATGGCTATAGCATCATCCAGGCCAAAGATAAAACCGAAGTGTTGGAACTCATTAAAGATCATCCCTATCTTGGGCTTGGTAAAGAATACACAATCGAGATTTTTGAAAAAAAGTAACACCCACCAGATCATGCTATCCACCAACTAATAAAAATCTACCAAAAGAGATAGGTAATAATACCCATCTCTTGCTGGTCTTTATAAGATTTTATTCTTGTGCTAGTAACACAGCGTTACCTTCAGGATCCTCAAAATTAATGAACTTTACACCTGAGCCAGGACCATATAGGTCGTCCTGAACTTCACTCACTTTAACACCCTTGTTATGAAGTTCTTTGTGTGCTGCGGTAATGTCGGATGTTGCAAAATAGAGCTGCATCATGCCGGGTTTCAAATCTCCTTTATTGGTAGTAAGAGTAATAGTAACTCCACCCTCTGGCAACACGACTGTTACATACCAGTTATCGTCATCTTGGCGATAATCCTTATCAACCTTAAGGCCAAGCTTGTCTGCATAGAACTCTTTTGCTTTGGGCATATCAGTTACTACAATATTGAGCTGTACAAGTTTATTGACTATATTCATTTATTTTCACCTCCGTTCGTATTATATTTATTGACAAATTCCACCATCTTATCAAATTGCTCATTCCATCCCTGTTCCATCCCTCCAACGGCAGGTTTCGCTAATGCTTCGTTAACCTTCTTTATATGAATATGGACGGTCATTTTTGTCTTTTCATTCTTCTCTTCAAAAGTGACTGTCGTCTTATGTTCAAGAATTGGTTCCCCATCGCTTATTGCATTAGCAGTAAAAACAATTTTTGAAGGTTCTTCAATTTCCACAAAGCTTCCTTCCATTGGCCATTGTGTTCCTTTGAATTCTCCAAGTGCAACGCCTGCTTCCATAACAATATTAATATCCCCTCCCGGTTTTGCATCTACTTCACAGATGGGAGTAAATACTCCTTTCGGTCCCCACCATTGTGCAATCATCTTAGGATTAGTCCAGGCTTTAAAAACCAATTCTTGAGGCGCATCAAATTCTCTAATTATCGTAAATTGTTTGTTTACATCAAGCATGCTTTTTAATTCCCTTCTGCTTTTCGATTTGTAAAAATACATCTAATCTGTCCAACCGATCTTCCCAGAGCATACGATATTTTTCAAGCCATCTATCTATCTCTTGAAATTTTTTTGGTGAAAGTTCATAAATGCGCTGATTTGCTTGGGGATGAACTTCTACAATTCCTGCATCTGCTAAAATTTTTAAATGTTTCGATGCTTGTGGTTGACGAATATGTAATCTATTTGCGATCACACCAACGGGCTGTGGATTATTTCTCAATAATTCAACGATCTGAAATCTATTGGGTTCGGCTAGTGCACTGAATGCTACTGGATTCATATAAATACAATATATCAACGGGGGAATATTCCTGTCAAGGGATATAGTTATTCTAATAACCGGTGAATTGTTCTGTCAAAATGTGTTCATCAGTAATCTTCATTTCCTTTAACATTATTTTTGTTGCTTCTTTCATTGCTGGCGAACCAGCGACATAGAATAAAGCTTGAGTACTATCAGGAATATATTTTTTAATTAAATCTTTCGAGACCCTCCCCGTTTCTCCAGTCCAAACCACTTGTGAATTTTCTGTGTCGGTAATGGTATAGATAATTTTGATATTCGCATGCTGCGTTGCAAGATTGCTTAATTCTTTATGAAACACCATTTCATCTGGATGAGAAAAAGAAGCAATAAGCGTCAGAGGCATTGTCAGATTTTTTGCCGCTGCATAACTAAGTATGCTATGAAATGGAGTAATGCCGATTCCTCCCGCAATAAACACTCTTGGTAGCGGATTTACTTCATCAAAAGAAAAATTTTCCATGGGACCAAAAACTTTTATTTCGTCATTTGATTTGAGATTTAAGAGTGCTTTTTTGAAATCGCTTCGAATAATTTTTGTGGTAAAAGCGATTTTATCTTTCTCTAATGGAGATGAGGAAATAGTAAAATATCTTGACGATCCTCTCCCATCAGTTGCGGTAATTGGGAGCGTCCATTGGTTATATTGTCCTGAAAGAAATTCAAAATCCTTAGGCCGTTCAAAATAAAAAGAATACGCATCTTTGGCGACTTGTTCTTTCGAAAGGAAACGAACTGTGTATGGTCTGGAATAAGTCATTGGCAAAGAGAGTGTAATTAATTGGGGGAAATATTTCAAGATTTGACAGATAATTTTTATTCTGAGATACTACTTTTCACCTTATGCAAGAATATATTGAAATTCGTGGGGCTCGCGAGAATAATCTCAAAGATGTCACATTAAAAATTCCGAAACGCAAGATCATCATTTTTACTGGTGTGTCTGGGTCTGGTAAATCATCATTGGTTTTTGACACGATTGCTGCTGAATCGCAGCGACTCTTAAACGAAAACTTCAGTATGTTCGTCCGCAATTTTCTGCCGCGTATTAGTCAACCAGAAGCGGACGAAATTAAGAATCTCAGCATGGCCGTTATCGTCGATCAGAAAAAGCTTGGAGGCGGTTCTCATTCAACAGTTGGTACTGTCACCGATATTGCGACAGCACTTCGTCTCATGTTCTCTCGTTTTGGTAAGCCGTATGTGGGTTATGCCAATATGTTCTCTTTTAATGATCCAGCTGGTATGTGTCCCAATTGTAATGGCATCGGCCAAAAGTTAAGTCTTGATATGGAAGCGGCCTTTGATATGAACAAATCAATCAACGACGGTGCCATTAAACTCCCTGATTACGGAGTCGACGGGTGGTATCTCAAGATCGTCAAAGCAGCGAAACTGTTTGATAACGATAAAAAGCTCAAAGATTTCAGTCAAAAAGAACTTGACGATCTCTATCACTCCAAGCCAATCAAGACCGATGCAATTGAAGGTGTAAGTTTGAAATTTGAAGGCGTAGTCGATAAGTTTGAACGTAAATATATTAAGAACGATCTTAAAACAATGTCCGAGCGGACGCAACGCACAGTAGCACCGTTCATTATCCTGGGACCATGTACCATGTGTCATGGAGCACGATTAACCCAAAAAGCACTGGCCTGCAAAATTGATGGATACAATATTGCTGACCTTAGCTCAATGCAAGTAGACAAGCTTCTCGAAATCGTTAAGAAACTTGATACGAAAGAAAATCATACGCTCATTAAAACGGTGCAGGAACGCCTTGGTAATTTAGTCGAGATTGGTCTTGGTTATCTGACGCTTAGTCGTATGACTGATACCCTTTCCGGCGGTGAGTCTCAGCGAGTTAAAATGGTAAAGCATTTAAATGGTAGTCTCGTTGATGTCATGTACATCTTTGATGAGCCGAGTGTTGGCTTGCATCCTCGAGATGTGCATCGACTAAACGAATTGCTCCGTAAACTTCGTGATCAAGGGAATACAGTTATTGTTGTCGAACACGATCCTGATGTTATTAAAGCCGCTGATCATATTGTCGATGTTGGTCCAATGGCGGGTACTGGTGGAGGTAAAGTTGTTTTTGAAGGGACCTATCCTGAATTACTGAAAGCGAAAACGCTGACAGGTGAACATTTGAAAGACCAAGCGCCGATTAAGCAAACATTTCGCAAACCCTCCGGCAAACTGACAGTTGAGAATGCGCATGTTAATAATTTGCAACATGTCAGCGTCGATATTCCAACAGGTGTTTTCACTGTAGTTACCGGAGTTTCTGGTTCTGGTAAGAGTTCATTGATTCATCAAGTATTTTTGAAACAACATCCTGATGCCATCGTCGTTGATCAATCACCTGTTGGTGCTTCCAGTCGGTCTAATCCTGCCACGTATATCGGTATCATGGATGTTATCCGCAAAGCTTTTGCCAAGGCAAATAAAGTAGATGCCGGATTGTTTAGTTTTAACTCAAAAGGTGCTTGCGACAACTGTAAAGGAGCTGGCTTTTTAACCACTGACTTAGGTTTTCTTGATGATGCAAAGACTCCATGCGATGTCTGTGGTGGTAAACGTTTCAAGGACGAAGTCTTAGCATACAAATATAATGGTAAATCAATTACTGAAGTTCTCGATTTGACTATGGCCGACGCAAATAAATTTTTTGATCTGCCAGAGATAGCGAGAACATTACAAGCACTCAATGACGTTGGTCTAGAATATTTAACGCTTGGTCAACCGTTAAGCACTCTCTCCGGTGGTGAATGCCAACGAATTAAATTGGCTGGGGAATTGCATAAAAAAGGTAGTCTGTATGTTCTTGATGAACCGACAACAGGGTTACACATTTCCGACATTGCTCGTTTGCATAAGCTCATCGATCGACTGGTAGAAGATGGCAACACAGTGATTACAATAGAACATAACGTGGATATAATCCGTCAAGCCGACTGGATCATTGACCTTGGTCCCGAAGGCGGAGACAAAGGTGGACAAATTATGTTTGAGGGTACGCCAGCGGAACTGGTGAAAAGCAAAAAGGCACTTATTGCGGAATATCTTTAGTGTGCGATCTTGATTAAAAGGAACTCTTAAAGTTTTTGTAGTGATCGGAGTTGAGTAAGCGCTCTATTTCATTACTGATTTCCTTAATATCATTGTCATTCAACGGCTCAAAGCCTTCATAAAACCCCGTCTCTCTTTGTGGGAGTAACACTGCTTCTCCGTATTTTTGTTTGGTTGCGGTTTTTGCTCTGCCAAAAATATGCATGTGCATTATTGGTCCTTCTGGTTTGAAGACACTCCAATTCCCCATCTCTTGATAATTCACAATGCCGATATCGATTCCTTGTTTTTTCAAAACTGTTGTCATCGCTTCTCCTGCAATCATAGAAAGTTTCATATATTCCATTGCTTGTTCTGGAGTAAGCTTGGTTCGATCAGAGACCTTAATTTTAGACATAAGACGAATATGTCCACCCTCTGCCCTATCGACAAAAGGTCTCTCTCTCGTTTCTAAAATAAAATTGGTTGTTTCGTAAATCAGTGCCATAAGGATATTATACTTCTTCGATAATTACTTCTCCATCACGGAGTGCTTTGAACAAAATTTTGTTATCAATACAATATTGTACTTCTTTTTCAACCATTTCTGATTCATCATGATCTGAACGATAATGTGGTGAGATTGCATAATCGAGGATATGTATCCCTTCCCAAATAACTTCTGATTGATAACCATCTGGAATAATGCTTGGATCGTCTACTATGTCCAATCCTTTTAAGCTTGGAGCAAGAATACAAATCCCGGCACTATATCCTGCATAGACGAACTCTTTATCAGAGACTTTTTCTTTAAGTAATTCAGCAAATCCACTATACGCATATGCTCTTCGAAGTGTAAACGTATTTCCTCCCCGAACCCAAACCATGCCATATTCAGAAAGTTTTTTCTTGAGTTCGTCTTGCTTGCCAAAGTAATTTCTTAAATCTAATTCTTCCCCGTCAATACCTATATTCTTTAAGTCCGTAACTTCATTAGTTAATTTCTCTTTTCTTATGTCCTCTGGAGCACCATCTATGGCATTCATAATAATTGCTGCTCGTTTATTTTCTGAAAGTAATGCTGTCAAGCGCTGTGGGTTGTCACCAAGTCTAAAAGATGAAAGGTAGAGTTTCATAAGATATTTATTATACCAAATATTGGCTAGCAGAACTAACGGTGCTATTATTTACTTCTGAATCTATCAAGTCGATCAACTAACGATTGTGATAATGCTTCAAGACGTTTGTCTAGAACAGGATTTCGTGATGTTTTTTTCTCTTTGCTAATCAATGCTTGTAAGGTATCACGGGGTGACCCATCTTCATCTAACGTTAATTCTTCCCACGAATTGACAACAAACCTCAATTTACTTTTTTTGTTAATAGAGGCATCTGAAGTAACTTGTATAGCTGTTTTTGGATAAGTAGGTTCAAGTGATATTGCTATTAAATCAGTGCGGAAACCTGCATTGTCATGATTGTCTTGTCTAATCGATGATGGGATGGTTATCCATTTCATGGAAGGATCATTTTGGATAAGTAAGCTAGCCAACATTTCAGTAAGTAACCCACTACGCATGTTCTTCACAGATTTCTTATCTTGATCTAACGTCATTATTGTTGATGAAAGGTCAATCATGTTTTCTTTTGTTTGTTGCAATGTATGCGTTTTATCTTCGGGAGTAACTTCTGAATTACTAAAAAGAGTTGCCGCAAGATTCATAGCAGGCAACGATGCGAGATTTTGTCGCGCTCTCAATTCAAACGTCCAAAACTCTGCATCATATTTAGAAGAAAGATTTGTTTTTTCACGAGCTTTGCCCAATTCCATACGAGCTTGATTCCAGACTAAACCTGCAAATTCTACTGCTTTTAATCGTTTCTCAACAGTAAAATATTCTGTTTCTTTTGCCGCAGAAGGTCTACTTCTGTGCAGTGCTGCTTCAGCTGCTGCCCAACCAGCTGCATAGGTAACTAACGGGTGATTACTATCATTTAACATCGCTAAGGATAATTGGAGAAATGTTTCCGGAGTAGTCTTACTTCCACTTTTCAACAATATGTAATTTTTAAAATTTCTATTTTCAAACCCAAAAACTCGTTCGAGATTAGAGGTCTTCATCTGAGCTGCTTCTTTACGTTCGGTCATACCGAGCAGGATTATACCATATTTAGCTTATAGTATAACTAAATACTTTTCTGAGGGAGGTAGTTCATGTTATGACGAGTGGATGTCCCCCAGTTTGTTCTCCAAACAAAAAGTAACGCATAGAGTTTAACCCATAAAAGAAATCCTACATAGAGGAAACCATACAGACTTAAGAAAAGATGCTTGCGTTTTTTTGTCAAAATAAGTCCATACAAGCTTCTCATTAAGCCGCTAAAGAAAATTAATGAGAGAAAAATAATCACACCATTATAATGATGAGTTGTGGTGACGGTATAGACTTGGCTGAAAATACTGAAGAGTAGAAAGAAAGGAAAAAGCATATGATAAATTAATTCATATGTTAACCAGGTGTGATGTTTGTATGCCCATCGATAGGTCAATGGTCCTTCTCGATAAAAAGAACGAGACCATCGTTCTTGTTGCTTGAGCCATCTGACAAGTGTGGTCGGTGTCTCTGTCTCGCAATACGTATACGGAGTAAAATGTACCTTCCATGCTTCAGGAAATTTTTTGCTTTTACTTCTAAGGGTATAATTGGTGGCGCATCGATCATCGCCTGTTGTTGTAATTCGTCCTAAGAACATTTGACTAGACCAATCTTCGAGCATCTCTTTCCAGACAACACTTCGATATGCACCAAGTGGTCCCGAAACACAATAAACAACACCAAATAAACTTTGTGCAGCGCGTTCCAAATTAAATGCTTGCCAATAACGCAGCGAAGATAAAAAGGAAAGGAACGTGCCGCCCTTACGTTTTGAATTATTAAGGATCCTTACGTCACCAGTAACAGCACCGACTCGTGAATCAACAAATGGTGCTGACATTTCTTTCACGACATTGGTGGCAAATATCGTATCGCTATCGGTGTTGATAATCAATTCTGTTTTGTCCCGTAACAATACTGATTTGATGGCGGTATACATCGCGCGTCTTTTATCCGAATGTGGTTGTGCAATGAAAATATATTTGACGTCGTCCCCGATTGCTTTAACCGTTTGCTTCCACAGAGATTTTTGTTTTACCTCGGTTGTATATTTAAGAACAAATGGTAACTCGATTACGACACCATCAGGGAATTGTTCTTTAAAAACAGCAAGCATCGTATTGTCTTTGTCAGAAGAAAGCCCATCACTCATAAACCAATATCGTTTAAATGGATCTTTTAATTTATGAATTGACTGATAGTGTTGGATAAGAAGCTCTTTATTTTCATTAAATCCCGTCGAAACGATTGAGACGGATGGACGATATTTATAAAGGCGTGCAGCTTTTCGTAAGTGTTTGATCAGCGCGCGATTGTGATATGCCAAAAACATTTGCAAGAGCAGATGCACGTTAACAAAAATTCCGTACACGGTTCCAATCGTCCAACCACCAATAATCCATAAATAAAAACCACTAAGATAACCGAGAATTAATATCTCAGCGACAGAAACACTAACAACAATTGTATAAAGTATCGCAAGGAATTTATGCTTCATATCAGTTTACTAACCACCAATTTAAGAGGACATCTTGGGCTTGGGGATTTGCTATCTTTACCAAGAATGTATCATCTGTTTTCTTTTTGACAGCTGTTGCAATCGGCATATCTTCAGGTTGTATAAAAAGTCGTGAGTCTTTCATTAATTCGGTTTTGATTTCTACTTCTGTTGTTCCTGTTGGGAGAACTACTTGTCCTACTTTCGCATGTGATTGCGGAGTTTGTTTTTCGTCTGCAGAACTATTACTAATCGAAACAAAAGCCATGATTTTTCCTACGGCTTCTGAATCAGTATTATTATATCCTTCGAGTGCTTTGGCGACAATCGTTCCTGTTCTGTTGGATTTCATTGCAATGCCAGGAAGCGATGATGTCGTCAGCAGATCACCAGCTGTAATAGTACCATTTTTTGTCGTAACTTTTATCGGCACTCTTCCTTGTAATGCCATAGGATAGAGATATTGATGAAGCGAATCTGTTTGCACTTCTGAGTTAAGGGTGACGCCAGGTTTTTCCGAAACAATGCCAATGGCTTGTGCTTGATATTCTTGAGAAGTTTTTATAACCGCTTGATTATTGCCATCATTTGCCGGCATGACGATGTCCCCTGGATCTAATTTTTGTGAAGAAATATAATTCTCTGCGAGATCAGCTGATTGCACCGTTGTGTTGTTAGCATAAATAGTTCCTGGAGTATTCCCTGCGCAAGCGCTATTAATATTTGCTTTAACACATAACGAACCAATGGTTCGTACGTTGCCGGATTTATCAAGGGTAAAGACGGTACTTCCCGAAGATGATGCAGTGAATAATGCGCCACTACCTAATTGATTAATAATCATTGCTGCATTGCCGAGTGAATTTTTATCAATATGAAAAGGTGCTTTCGGAGAAGAAGTCCCGACACCAATTTGATTACTACTCGCATCAATATAGAGCAAATTACTATCAGAGACACCTTTGACGACCGTGTTGTATGGATTATTTCCATTGTTCAGCGTAATGCCTCCCGTTAACCAGAGCATCCCTGCTGCACCTCGTTTAAGAGTAATATCTTGGACACTCGATCCATCTCCCCATTGGAGACTTCCATCGGAGTTTCCTCGCCAGCGTCCTTGTGTGTCTCCCGCAATTTGCACGCGAAAGGCTTCAGAATTTGAAACAGATCGTTGTACACGAAATGCACCATTCGTCCCTACAAAAAATTGATCACCGGTTACATTGCCAAACTTGGTCAAGCTACTATCTGTGCCATAGCTGCCTTGGGTAATATTCCCCGTTAATGATACGTTACCTTGATAATCGACAACAAATTTATCGATAGAGGTATTCCGCAATCGGAGTAAATTCCCAAGGGTTCCTCCTGCTTCTGTCGAATCAACATAAATTCCTTGTGCTCTCGTGCCAACGCCTTTTAAATCGACAGAAATCGCTGAAGCATTCGAATCTGTCCCTCCTGTTGGACGATAATGTGAGACTTTGATTGTGCCTTTTGCTAATTCATTTCCGATAATGCCAAGCGTACTATCTAAGATATTATTACTGGTTACGGCAAGTGCGTTTGCTGAGCTGTCGTTACTGTTACTCATAATTTCAACGGCGTTGGAGTTGCCATCATAGTTCATATAAAAAGCAGCTTGCGAATAGTTGGGGTTATCAACTTTAATGTTAATCATGTTTCCGAGTGCATTACTCCCCGCATCAGAATAAATGCCGAGGCCTGTACCAATGTTATTGGTGTTGTTCATATAGAGTGCGCCTCCTGTTGATGACAAATAGCCAGAATTGCCCGTGTACGCGAGTGAAACTTGTCCAGCGTTATTAACGCTTAAAGGATTATTAAATCCAACTGACAACGTATCAAATGAAGAATCCATTTCAGGATACGAAGGATACGGAATCCATGAGGGAGACTTTGTCGATCCGTTACTCGAGAGGAGATAGCCTGCTGTACCTTGTGAGAGCACGTTCAAGAGAGATGCGTCGACATTATTACTGTTATTCGTGGTGACGTATTGCGTAATGGCTGTGCTCCCCTGGGCAAGCGGAAGCGCTACTGTTGTCCCTAGATCAAGTGCCGAAGACGATTTATTTCCACCCACATCATTTTTGCTGAAAGAATAATCTTGTGGAGATTCAGTGGGAAGAGCGCTATCTGTTTCACTGAGAACAGCTTGCGTCTGTTTGTTTAGTTGTTTGTATCGTGCTTCCAGTGTCTCAACTCTTTCGTTCAAGCTTGGTTTGTATGTCGAGAACATCTCTTCCATATTTTTAAAATCGGCACTTAAGTGAGGAGCTGGCCAAAATCTTACTAATGATGCCGTAAGATTCTTCATCAATGGATTTGCGAAGATTACGCTTAATAAAAGCACCAACGATAGACAACAACAGAGCAGTATTTTTTTCATGTAGGAATTTTGAAAGAATTTTATATTATATCTGATAAAGATTAAATTACAAATCCAAAATTATTATGGACATTTTCTTAT
>Ga0075365_10000576_pt1 | contig 14257 bp, 18 predicted proteins | sample EndMetdeltDD1765_FD_71387 | JGI IMG/M metagenome (GOLD analysis project Ga0075365, IMG submission 71387) | Populus endosphere microbial communities from Tennessee, USA - Endosphere MetaG P. deltoides DD176-5 | ecosystem: Host-associated > Plants > Roots > Endosphere | place: USA: Tennessee... | reverse complement strand
CGTCCGCGGCCGCCTGCTGCTTCTTCTCCCGCGACACCTCGTCGAGCAGGGCGCGGGTGGCCGCGGGGGCGGAGGAGACCAGCACGATGTCGACGCGCTTGTTGATCTCCTGCGAGCCCGGCCTGCTCGGGTCGAGGAGCGGGCGCTCGTGGCCGTACGACGCCGCGGTCAGCCGCTCGCCCGGGATCCGCTGCTGCTCGTTGAGCCGGCGCAGCACGGTGATCGCGCGGGCCGAGGCGAGGTCCCAGTCGGAGGGGTAGAACCGCGGCGGTCCGGCGGCCTGGTTGGTGTGGCCGTCGATCTGCAGCGGGTCGGGGATGTCGCGCAGCACCGGGGCCAGGGTGTCGACGATCTCGCGGCCGCGCGGGGTCAGCGTGGCCAGGTCCGCGGCGAACACGACGTGCCGCGAGACCAGGCTGACCACCAGCCCGCGGTCGTCGTACGTCGCCTGGACGTCCTCCTCGAGGCCGTGCTTCCTCAGCGCCTCCTGCAGTCGCGCGTAGACGCCGTCGAGCCGGGCGACCTCCGCCTCGGCGTCGGCGCGGGCGCGGCCGGCGGCCAGGGCGGACTGCGCCTTCAGGCTCTGCTCGACCGCCGCCCGCTCCGCGGGGGAGAGGTCCTGGGTGGCCAGGGCGGGCGAGATCGAGCCCATGGCGGTGTCGGCCTCGGCCAGCACCGACTTGTTGCCGGTGAGGATGGCCTCCTGGCCGAAGCCCTCGGCCAGGCCGCTCTTGAGCGCGTCGAACTTGGCCTGGTCGACCGTGCTCATCGCGTACATGACGATGAACAGCGCCATGAGCACGGTGACCATGTCGGCGTACGAGACGAGCCAGCGCTCGTGGTTCTCGTGCTCCTCGTGCTCCTCGTGCTTCTTCCGGCTGCTCATCTCACGCCGCCGCCTCGGTGGGCTGCTGCCCGGCGGGGAGCAGCGAGGTCAGCTTCTGGGCGATGATCCGCGGGTTGGAGCCGGCCTGGATGGCGGCGACGCCCTCGATCACGATCTCCATCTGGGTGGCCTCGAGCTCGCTGATCCGCTTCAGCTTGCTGGAGATCGGCAGCCACATCACGTTGGCCGACAGCACGCCCCACAGGGTCGCGAGGAACGCGGCCGCGATCATGTGCCCCAGCTCGTCGGGCTTGTCGAGGTTGCCGAGCACGTGCACCAGGCTCATCACGGTGCCGACGATGCCGATCGTCGGCGCGTAGGCGCCGGCGTCGGCGAAGAACTTCGCGGACTGCTTGTCCGCCTTCTTCTTCGCGTGCACCTCGGCCTCGAGGATCTCGCGCACCTCCTCGGGGTCGGTGCCGTCGATGGCCATGGTGACGCCCTTGGCCAGGAACTCGTCGTCGAGCTCCTTGACCTGGTCCTCCAGGGACAGCAGGCCCTCGCGCCGGGCCTTCTCGGCCAGGGAGACGACCGCGGGGACGACCTCGCCGGCGGCCTTCGGGCCGCCGACGAAGGCGGACTTCGCCGCGACGACGGCCGCCTTCGCGTCGCCCAGGGTGCCGCTGGCGAGGGTGGCGAAGATGGTGCCGCCGAAGACCAGCAGCATGGGGGGCAGCAGGATCAGGTGGGACGGCGTACCGCCCTCGAGGATGTTCGAGAGGACGATGATCACCAGGGCGCCGGCGATGCCGATCACGGTGGCGAAGTCCTTCATCAGCGGTTCACCTCCGAGCGCGCGTGCTCGTCGGGGGTGACGACGCTCAGGCTGGGCCGCTCGCGCACCGGGGGCGGCGGCGGGGCCGACACGGCGTCGGCGGCGATCGTGACCGCCTCGCTGAGGGCGATCACCTCTGCGCGGTGGCGGCGCACGGCGTCGACGACCTCCTGGAGGCCCTCCGAGACGACGTACTTGGAGCCGTCGACCAGCGTCACGATGGTGTCCGGTGCGCTGTCGATGCGCTCGATGAGGTCCGAGTTCAGCACGAACGGCGAACCCGAGAGACGGGTCAGCAAGATCATGGGGCACCATCCTTAGTGCGTGGGGGGCACGGCCGTCCATGGCCGTACGAAGCACATCGGCCGGGCGTGGCCCGACTTGAGGTGCCTCGGTCGATCATCCCCCGGGGGTCCGAGATTTCCGAGACTCCGCGGGCCGGCCGCCCCCGTCAGGAGGCGGCCGGCGGCGGTGATCAGCGCTTGATGTTGACCAGGTCCTCCAGGACCGAGTCGGAGGTGGTGATCACCCGCGAGCTGGCCTGGAAGCCGCGCTGCGCGAGGATCAGGTTGGTGAACTCCGCGGCCAGGTCCACGTTCGACATCTCCAGGGCGCCGGCGACGATCTTGCCGTTGCCGTTCTCGCCGGGCACGCCGAGCTGCGGGTCGCCGGAGTTCGCCGACACGCGGAACGAGGTCTCGCCGACCTTCTCCAGACCCATCGGGTTGGTGAAGTCCGCGACCGCGATCCGGGCCATGTCGCGCTGCACGCCGTCGGAGAAGACGCCGCGCAGGATGCCGTCCGCGCCGATGCCGTACGACGTCAGCTCGACGCCGGCGGGCACGGCCGGGGTGAGCGCGCCGGTGTTCTGGGTGACGTCGATCAGGCCGCCGGTCGGCTGCCCGGTGGCGTCGAGGGCGTAGCCCTGGACCCGGTTGCCCGAGGCGGTGACCAGGGAGCCGGCCTCGTCGAAGTTGAACGCGCCGGCGCGCGTGTAGAGGGTCTCCTCGCCCTGGCGGGTGACGAAGAAGCCGTCGCCCTGCAGCATCAGGTCCGTGCCGCGGCCGGTGAGCTGGCTCGAGCCCTGGCCGAAGTTGGTGGCGATGCCGCCGACCTGCACGCCGAGCCCGACCTGCATCGGGTTCGTGCCACCGCGGGCGCCGCCGGCGGCGGAGGCGTTGGTCAGCATCTGGCTCAGGGTGTCCTGGAAGACGGTGGTGCTGGCCTTGTAGCCGGTGGTGTTGGCGTTGGCGATGTTGTTGCCGGTGACGTCGAGCATGGTCTGGTTGACGCGGAGGCCGCTGATGCCGGCGAAGAGCGAACGAAGCACGGGGTCAGTCCTTAGGTCGGGTGGTGCGCGGGGGTGCGGAAGGTCGGGGGTCGAGCGGGGTCAGGCGGTGGTGGTCGTGGACGCCGCGGAGCCGTCGGTGACCGAGAGGACGTTGACGAGCGGCACGTCGGTGCCGTTCACGTCGAGGACGGGACCGGAGACGTCGAAGGTGACGCCCTTGACCGGACCGGTGACGTTGGCGCCGTCGGGGCCGGTGTAGGTCACCTGGCGCCCGACGAGGCTGCTGGCGCCGAAGGCCATCTGCGCGCCGAGGACCAGGGCGGTCTGGTCGGCGACGTCCTGCATCTTCTCCAGGGCGGTGAACTGGGCGTTCTGGGCGAGGAACTCGCCCGAGTCGGCCGGGTTCATCGGGTCCTGGTAGCGCAGCTGGGCGACCATCAGCTGCAGGAACATGTCCTGGTCGGCCGACCCGCCGGTGCTGGTCGGGCTGCTGATCAGGTTGCTGAGTCCCGGGGCGGTGACGGGCTCGGTGGCGCCGACGGACATCGCGGGCTCCTTCTCTCGTAGGTCTCGGTGGGTGCGGGTGGGTGGTGCTCAGAGGGCGACGTCGAGACCGGAGCTGGTCCGGGTCCCGCGGGTCCGCTCGGGGGCGGTGGGCTGCTCGGGCTGCGGGCCCGAGCCGCCGCGGTGCTCGTCGTACGGGCCGGGGCGCTGGTCGGGGTCCGCGTCGGTGCCGGCGCCGGCGCCGCGGTCGGACCAGGCGTCGCCGGACAGGTCGGTGGTGGTGCCGCTGGTCAGGTCGGCGACGGCGACGCGGGCGTCCACGGTGCCGGACTGCTCCAGGAGGCGGCGCAGGTCGGGGGCGGCCTGGGCCAGCACCTCGCGGGCGTCCTGCTGGGCGGCGAGGCGGACCTGCACCTCGCCGTCGCGGACGGTCAGGGTGACCCGGACCTCGCCGAGGGTGCCCGGGTCGAGGCGCAGCACCATCCGGTGCGTGCCGGGGCCGGCCTGCGAGAGCCGGACGACCTCGGGGAACACCTGGCCCGGGACGGCGTCCGCGGGACGGGCCTCGCCGGCGGTCGTGGTCGGGGCGAGGGCCGTGGTCGGCGCGGTCGCGGTGAGGGCCGCGGTCGCCGCCGAGGCGCTCGGGTCGGCGACCGGTACGGCGGGGGCCGCGGTCGGTGCCGCGACGACCGCGGACGGCTGCTGGTCGGGGGACTGCTGGGCCGACTGGTCGGCGGCCCCGTCGGTGCCGGCGCCGGCGACCGGGGTGGCCGGGGCGCCCGCCTCCGCGGTGCCCGGCCCGGCCGCTGCGGCGAGCGTGGCGAGGGCGTCGACGCCCGCGGCCTCGTCGCTGCGCTGGCCGCTGCCGGCCGCGACGACCGGGGTGACCGGGTTCGTCGCGGCCAGCAGCGGCAGTGCCGCGAGCTGCGCCTGGGCGAGCAGCGCGGCGTCGACCCCGAGCACCGGGTCCGCGGTCGGCCCGGACGCCGTCGCGTCCGTCCCGTCCGTGGTCTCCGAGGCGGTCCCGGTGCCGGGGTCTCCGGTGCGGGACCCGGCGGTGTCGTCCCCGGTGGCCCCCACGACCACCTGGGTGGAGTCGGCGGCCCCCACGACCGCCTCGTCCGTGGAGACGGACACCTCGGGTCCCGCGCCGCAGACGCCGGCGGGCGTCGGGGCGGGAGCGGTGGTGGTGCCGGGGGCGCCGCCGGTCGCGGCGCCGCCGGGGACGAGCGCGGCGAGCAGGGCGCCGAACCCGGTGTCGGAGGACCCGCCCGCCTGGCCGGCGCCGGCGGTGGCGCCGGTGCGGACCGGGGCGGTCTGGGTGGCGGTCACGGTGGCCATCAGCTGCCTTCCACCATCGCGAGGATGGAGCGGACGTAGTTCTGGGTCTCGGGGTACGGCGGGATGCCGTCGTAGCGGAGCACCGCACCGGGGCCCGCGTTGTAGCCGGCGAGCGCCAGGTCGGTCCGGCCGAACCGGTCCATCAGGTCGCTCAGCAGCCGGGCGGCGCCGTCGACGGCCTGGGCGGGGTCGAAGGCGTTGGTGACGCCGAGGCCCTGCGCGGTGGCGGGCATCAGCTGCATCAGGCCCCGGGCGCCGGCGGGGGAGACGGCCTGCGGGTCGTAGCCCGACTCCTGCTTCGCGACGGCGGCGAGCAGGGTGGCGTCGACGCCGTACTTCTGGGCGGCGGCGGTGAACAGGTCGGCGTACGGGACGCTCGGCGACACGGCGCCGGCGGGGCTGGTGGCGCGGCCGGTGGCCGCGGTCGAGTCGGGCAGCACCCGGCGGATCACGTCGGGCGTCGACGGCACGTCGACGATCCGGACGTCCAGCCCGGTGCGGGGCGCCTCGATCATCTGGCCGTTGCCGATGTAGATGGCGATGTGGTCGACGCCGTTGTTGCGGCTGGAGTTGTCCCACGCGATCAGGTCGCCGGGCTGGGCCTCGGCCATGCTCGCGACCGGTCGTCCGGCCTCGGCCTGCTGGTAGGACACCCGGGGCAGGTCGATGCCGAACTTCTTGTAGACCAGCTGCACGAGGCCGGAGCAGTCCATGCCGGTCGGGCTGGTGCCGCCCCAGACGTAGGGGACGCCGAGGTACTGGCGGGCCTCCGCGACCACGTCCTCGCCGGTGACGCCGGTGGTGCCGGTGGGCAAGGCCGAGGTGGTCGGGGCGGTGACCCCGCTCGGCGTACCGCTCGCGGCGGCCGAGGCGGTGCTCAGGGAGCGGGCGAACGACGTCGCGCTCGTCGAGGAGCTGCTCCGGGGGGCCAGCAGGGCGAGCTGGGACTGGATCTGGGAGATCCGGGAGGTGATCTCGGTGACGCTCATGCGGACTCCTTCCGGTGGGTGTTGCGCAGCCACAGCTGGCCGGCGATGTCGTCGAGCTCGTGCGACTCCTTCGTGGCCCGCTCGGCGCGGCGCTCCTCGGCGCGACGCTCCAGCAGGCCCTCCACGGCGGAGAGGCGGGTCTTGTCGTGGAGCCAGTGCGAGCGGGCGCTGGCGGTGAGGACCGCCGCGGTGTCGACCTCCTGGCGCAGCTCGGTCGCGGCCGCGCGGAGGCTCTCGATCGCCAGCCGGGCGGCGACGAACGCGCGCACGTCGCCGTGGTCGAAGACGGCCTGGGCGCGCATCTGCTCCTGGAGCCCCTCGAGGCGGGTCTGCAGGAGCTGCTGCTCGCGCAGCGCCTGCTGGAGGCCGAGGCGGCTGTCGCGCTCACGGACGTCGCGGACCCGCGACACCGCGTGCAGGCCGGGGTCGTGCCGGGCGCTCACGACGCCACCAGCCGGTTCAGCATGGCCCAGGTGTCCGCGGTCGACGTCGAGTCGTCCATGGCCTGGCGCAGGAAGTCGTCGATGTCGCCCCGGCGGGCGATCGCGGCGTCGGCGTCGGGGTCGCTGCCGGCGACGTACGCGCCGATCTCGACCAGCTCGCGGACGTTGCGGTGCGCGGCCATCATCCGGCGCAGCAGCGTGGCGTCGGCCCGCTGCTCCTTCGTGGTGACGGCGGAGGTGACGCGCGAGATGGACTCCAGGACGTCGATCGACGGGAAGTGGCCGGAGGTCGCCAGGCGACGCGAGAGCACCACGTGCCCGTCGAGGATCGAGCGGGCGGTGTCGCCGATCGGGTCCTGCATGTCGTCGCCCTCGACGAGGACGGTGTAGAGCCCCGTGATCGACCCGGTCGGCGAGGTGCCGGCACGCTCGAGCAGGCGGGGGAGCAGGGCGAAGACGCTGGGCGGGTAGCCGCGGGTGGCGGGGGGCTCGCCGGCGGACAGGCCGATCTCGCGCTGCGCCATCGCGACGCGGGTCAGGCTGTCCATCATCAGCACGACGTGCTTGCCGGCGTCGCGGAACGACTCGGCGATCCGGGTCGCCACGAACGCGGCCCGCAGCCGCTCCACGGGCGGGGCGTCCGAGGTGGCGACGACGACGACCGAGCGGGCCAGGCCCTCGGGACCGAGGTCGTTCTCCAGGAACTCCCGGACCTCGCGGCCGCGCTCGCCCACCAGGGCGATGACCGAGACCTCGGCCTCGGTGCCGCGGGCGATCATCGAGAGCAGGCTGGACTTGCCGACGCCGGAGCCGGCCATGATGCCGATGCGCTGGCCGGTGCCGCAGGGCACCAGGGAGTCCAGGGCGCGCACCCCGAGGCCGAGCTGCTGCTGGATGCGGGGGCGGGTGAAGGCGTCGGGGGCGGTGTTCTCGACCACGACGTCCTCCAGGCCGGGCAGGGTGTCGAGCGCCGGGCCGCCGTCGACCGGACGGCCGAGGCCGTCCAGGACGCGGCCGCGCAGGGCGTCGCCGACCTTGATCGACAGCGGGCCGCCGGTGCTGCGGACCGGGGCGCCGACGTGCACGCCGTCGGTGCGCCCGAGCGGCAGGCAGGTCAGGTTGCCGGTGTTGCTGGCCACGACCTCGGCGAGCAGCGGCGTGGGGCCGGAGACCTCGAGGAGGTCGCCGACCGCGGCGCGCACGCCGACGACCTTCAGGTTCAGGCCGAGCAGCTCGCAGACACGCCCCAGGCGCTGGGGCGCGGTGGCGGCCAGGGCCGCCTCCCGGCGCGCCCGGATCGGGGCCAGGACGGCACTCACGAGAGCACCTCCAGCACCCGCGCCAGGGCGGCGTCCAGGCTGCGGTCGACGTACGTCGTGTCGGTCTCGACGACCGCGTCGTGCACGTCGAGGCCGGCGTCGGCGACGACGGTGACGCCGCGGGTGGTCAGCTCGTCCGAGGCGGCCGCGGCGCGGACCTCGGGGTGGAGCCGGACGGTGACCGGAACCTGCCCCTCGGGGAGGACGTCGAGGGCGCGGCGGACCACGTCCCCGGCCGGGTCGGTGGCCTGGGCGAGCTCGCGCCCGAGCAGCACCGTGGTCAGCTCGCGGGCCAGGCGCAGGGCCTGGTCCTCCAGCTGGGCGCTGATCTCGGCGAGCGAGGCGTTGAAGCCGGCCGCGGCCTGCTCCAGCGCGGCGAGCGCGCGGGCGTGGGCCGCGTCGCGACGGGCCTCGGCCTCGGCGTTGCGCTCGGCGGTGTCGGCCGCCTCGGCCGCGGCCTGGGCGGCCGCGTCGCGGCGACCCTGGGCCCAGCCGACGGCGTAGCCCTGGGAGCGCGCGGCCTCGACGGTGTCCTGGGCGAGGCGGCTCAGCGCCTTCTCGGTGACCTGGTCACCGAGCACGGCGCGGTCACCGAGCCGGGTCCAGGTGCCGCCGCGGAGCTCGGGGGTGTCCAGGACGCCGGTGACGTCGGCGTCGGTGGCCCACAGGCCCGGGGCGCTCCTAGTCGACGAACTCATCGTCGCCCCCTCGGCGGATCATGATCGCGCCCTGCTCCTCGAGCTGGCGGATCGTGCGGATGATGCCCTGCTGGGCCTCCTCGACCTGGGTGAGGCGGACCGCGCCCATGAGCTCGATCTCCTCGACGAGGCTCTCGCCGGCCCGCGAGGACAGGTTGCGGGTGATCTTGTCGCGGACGTTGTCCGGGACACCCTTGAGCGCGAGGGCCAGGGTGCTGGTGTCGACCTGCCGCAGGACCTGCTGGATCGAGCGGTCGTCGAGCTGGGTGACGTCCTCGAACATGAACATCCGGCTCTTGACCTCGTCGGCCAGGGCCTGGTCGAGGGCCTCGAGGCCCTCCACGATCTGCCGCTCGGTCGAGCGGTCGGACCGGTTGATGATGTTGACCAGCGGGTCGAGGCCGCCGACCTTGGAGTGCTCCTGGGGCTGCAGCATCGACGACAGCTTGCGCTCGAGGGTGGCCTCGACGGCGCGCACGATGTCGGGGGAGGTGCGGTCCATGACGGCGATCCGGTGCGCGACCTGCGCCTGCTGGTCGGCCGGGAGACCGGACAGCAGCAGCGAGGCCTTGTCGGCCGTCATGTGGGCGAGCACCAGCGCGATGACCTGCGGGTGCTCGTCGACGATGAAGGAGCGCAGCTGGGCCGGGTCGGCCTGGTGCAGGAACTGGAACGGCATCTGGATGTGGGCGGCGTGCAGCCGCTCCATGATCTCGGCGGCGCGCTCCTTGCCCAGCGACTGCTCCAGCAGCTGCTGGGCGTAGTGCAGGCCGCCGCGGCTGATCGCGTTGCGGGCCACCATCAGGTCGGCGGCCTCCTTGACGACCGCCTGGGTCTCGGCCGCGCTGACGGTCTCGAGCCGGGCGACCTCGCCCATGATCGTCTCGACCTCGGTCTCGCTGAGGTGGCTGAGGATCTCGGAGGACTTCTCCTTGCCGAGCCGCATCAGGAGGATGGCGGCCTTGCGGGTGCCGAGGGTGGCGAGGGCGGCGGCGCTCATGCCGGGACCTCCGCGCAGGCGCGGGCGCAGCGGGTGGCGGCGTGGAGAGTGCTCACTTCGACTCCACCAGCCAGCCGCGCAGCAGCGCCGCGACGTCCTCGGGCTGCCGCTCGACGAGGGCGTCGAGCTCCTTCTGCATCGCGTCCTCCTCCTGCTCCTCGGACTGCTCCAGGGCGAGCGCCGCGGGAGCGGCCTCGAGGGCGGCCTGGCGGGCCTGGTCGGCCTTCAGCTGCTCGACGACGTACGACGTGGCCTGGTCGCGGGCCTTGGCCCGGCGGCGGGCCCGGAACCAGGCGAGGAGCAGCAGGAGCAGCACGCCACCGGCGATGCCGGCCTTGCGGATGAGGTCGGCGCGGGCCCCGGCGGCGTCCGCCTGGGCAGCGGCGTCCAGCTCGGCCTGCGCGGCCTCCTCGGCGCTGCGGTCGAAGGGCAGCGAGGAGACCTCGACGGTGCCGTTCGGACCGGCGATCGCGGCCACCTGGGCCTGGATCAGGGCCGGGTCGATGTTGCCGGTGGTCGCGGAGTCGAGCACCACGCCGACGTTGACGGCGTTGACCCCGCCGGGCGCGGCCTCGCGCTGCTCGGTGGTCACGTCCACGCCGTTGTCGGTGGTCTCCTGGGTCTTTCCGTAGTTCGACTCGACTCCGGCGCCCGTCCCGGTGCCGGTGTCCATCTGGCCGTCGACGCCCACCACGCCGCCGGCGGCGTCGCCGGCGCCGGGACCGGTGTAGGTCTCCTCGGCCGTGGCGGAGGACAGCGGCACGGTGCCCTCCTGGTCGGGGTCGTAGTCGGTCGAGTTGGTGACCGTCTTGTCGAAGTCGAGGTCGGCGGTGACCTGGACGGTGGAGTTGGTGGCGCCGACGACCTGGTCGAGCATCGTCTGGAGGCGCTTCTGCAGGTCGGCCTGGTAGGCCGCGGTCTGCTCGGTGCGGGCGCTGGAGGCCGCGGTGCCGTCGCCCTCGGGGGTCGTCAGGACCTTGCCGGTGGAGTCGGCGACGGTGACGTTGGCGGGGTCCATGCCGTCGATGCTGGAGGCGACGAGGTGGACGACCGCCTGGACCTGGTCGCTGGACAGGCCGGCGCCGGTCTTGGTGTCGACCAGCACGGAGGCCGTGGACGGCTCCTGCTCGTCGGAGAAGACCTGCTTCTCGGGCAGGGCCAGGTGGACCACGGCGGTCTCGACGCCGTCGATGCCCTCGATGGTCTTGGAGAGCTCGCCCTCCATGGCCCGCTTGAAGCTGGTGTCCCACTGGTCCTGGGAGGTGGACAGGCCCTGGTCGTCGAGGATCGAGTAGCCGGAGTCCGAGCTGGTCGGCAGGCCCTCGCCGCTGAGGTCGATCCGGGTCGAGTAGACCAGGTCCTTCGGCACCATGATGGTGCCGCCGTCGCCGGCCAGCTCGTAGGGGACGCCGCTGGTGTCGAGCTGCTCGACGACCGCGGAGGCGTCCTCGGAGGAGAGGTTCGAGAACAGCGGCGCGTAGGTCGGGGCCGAGGCCCAGCGGAAGATCATGAAGCCGCCGAGCAGCAGGGCGAGGGTGCCCAGGACCGCGACGACCTTCTGGCCGGTGGTGAAGTCGACGAACGTCCGGCGGTACCGGTCGAGCGTGCGGGTGATCGTGTCCTTCATCTGTCTCAGACCTGCATCCGCATGATCTCGGTGAACGCCTCGACGGCCTTGTTGCGCACCGCCACCGTCACCTGGGTGGTCACCTGGGCCTGGGTGGCCGCGATGGTGTAGTCGTGGAGGTTCTCGAGCTTCCCGGTGGCCGCCTGGACGGCCAGGGAGTCCGCGTTGCGCTGGACGCCGTCGAGCTTGTCGAGACCCTCCAGCACGAGGTTCCCGAAGTCGGGACCGGAGGCGGCCGCGGCGGAGCCGGTGCCGGCGGTGACGGCGGAGGTGGGCACGGTCGGGGCGACGTACGGCGTGAAGCCGCCGACGCCCTCGAGGGCCTCGATGCCGGGGACGCTCATCAGCGGCTACCGATCTGGATCGCGGCGGAGTAGGTGTCCTGGGCGGTCTTGGTGACCTGTGCCGAGGCCTGGAAGCCGCGCTGGGCCATGACCAGCTCGGTCATCTGCTTGGACATGTCCATCGCCGGGGCGCGGACGTAGCCGTCCGCGTCGGCGAGCGGGTGGTCCGGGCTGTGGACGAGGGTGCCCTCGGGGTCGGTGACCGCGATGCCGGCCACGTCGACGCCGCCGTCGGCGTCGGCCTCGGCGATGATCATCTCGGCCTGGAACGCGTCCTCGTCCGTCGAGCGGATCGTGTTGGCGTTGGCGATGTTGCGACCCAGCGCGTCGAGCCACGTCTGGTGCATCCCCAGCCCGGAGCTGGCGATGTTCAGCAGGTCGAAGGCGCCCATCAGACGGCGCTCGCCACGGACTTGACCAGGTCGAACCGGTCGGTCACCGCCCGGGTCACCATCTGGTACTGGAACTGCGACTGCATCGCGGAGAGCGTCTCCTTGCGGAGGTCCACGTTGTTGCCGTTCGCGCCCACCGGGGTGTCCACGGCGAGGCTCTGGATCCCGTCGCCGCCCACCAGCGCGTCGGTGTCGCCGGAGCCGATGGCCGAGCTCAACGCGGTCTCGAAGTCGATCGTCGAGGCGCGGAAGTCGGGGGTGTCGATGTTGGCGATGTTGTCGGCGATGGTCCGCTGACGCAGCGAGAGCCCGTCGAGCGCGAAGCCGAGAGCCGCCGAGACGGCGTCGGACGCCGCATAGGCTGGAACAGACACGGATCAGACCTCCTGGGCCCCTTGTGGGGCCCAATGAAAGTGGGGCGCCGATCCGTCGGCATCTGGTGAGCGTTCCGTGCTCACGGGGCACTTCGTCCGGTCCGACCCGGACCTGAGCGAAGTTCTGAAGTTGTCTAGCGGGGTCCGGTGACCTGCCTCTCAAGCGCCGCTCGCCCCCGGCCAGGGAGCCGGGGGCGAGCGGGGGCGGCGGGTCCTCAGGTGAGGACGACCGCCAGCCGGCCGGTGCCGTAGCCGGCCACGTCGACCCACAGGTCGATGCGGCGGCCGAGCACCTGGCTGCGGGCACGCACGTCCGGCGGCGTCGGGGTGCCGGCGGGGTGCATCGCGTGCAGCTTCATGTGCGGCGCGCCGTCGGCGTTGAAGAGCGCGGCCGCGATGTTGAGCACCTCGTGCAGGGTCTCGGTGATCTGCTCGGGCAGGTCCCGCTCCTCCACCGCCTGCTCGGCCCGGGCCGGTGGCACCAGGGCCAGGGCGGCGCCGGCGTACGCCGAGAGCGCGAGGTCGAAGCAGATGACCGCGCGGACCACCAGGGAGTCGTCGACGTACACGGCGACGCTGGCGGGGTTGTGGTTGGTGATCGCGAACGGCGGGCCCGGACGGACCTCGACCTCCTTGCCCAGCAGGTCGCCGAGCAGGTCGCGGATCTCCTTGTTCGCCGGCAGGTAGGTCATGGCGGGCATGCCGCCCGTGAGGGTGCTCATGCCGGCACCCCGACCGAGGTCAGCGCCTCCCCGAAGAGCTCGGGGGTGAAGGGCTTCGCGATCAGGAACGACGCGCCGGACTGGGTGGCCCGGGTGCGCATCTCCTCGGAGCCCTCCGAGGTGACGAAGCCGAAGGTGACCGGGTTGCCGGCGGCGCGCAGGGCGCACAGCATGTCGATGCCGGTCATCTCGGGCATGTTCCAGTCCGAGAGCACCAGGTCGGGCTGCTCGGCCTGGACGAGGTCGAAGCCCTCCTTGCCGTTCTCGGCCTCGACGATGTCGTGGTGGCCGTAGCCGGCCTGGCGCATGGTGCGGATGACGATCTGCCGCATCACACGGCTGTCGTCGACGACGACGATCTTCACGATCTCTCCTTCAGAGAAGCTGGGTCGGGGGAGGACGGTCAGGCGCCGGAGGACGCGACCGAGATGGAGAGCCGGACGGGCTCGTCGAGCCACCGGACGTCGAGGCTGGTGGCCTCGACGAGCTCGGTGCGTCCGGGCAGGGAGGTGGAGACGGTGCCCTGCGCGACCAGCGGCAGCGACAGCTGGCTCGGGCCGGGCATCAGGCTCTTGACGTTGCCGCCGATGACGTTCACGAGCTCGCCGAGCGCGTCGTTGAGGTCGTCCAGGACGGGCTCCTCGTCGGCGCCCATGCCCAGCATCCGCTGGGCGACGGCGTGGGCGGCGGCCCGGCTGAACTGCATCAGCACGAGTGCCTGCCAACCGCCGGAGACGGTGATCGCCGCGCTCCAGGCGTACGCCGAGCCGTCGCTCGGCGCGACGGGCTCCAGCGGGTCGATGTTGCTCAGGAACGTCGACCAGCAGTCGTTCATGATCGACTCGAGGTCGGCCAGGGCCGGCTCGTGGGTGATCTCGCCGATGCTCATGCCGGGACCTCGCTGACGGTCAGGCCGAGCAGCTCGAGCTTGTCGACGATCGCGTCGGCGGTGAAGGGCTTGATGACGTACTCGTGGGCGCCGGCCGCGAGGGCCTTGACGATCTGGCCGTGCTCGCTCTCCGTGGTCACCATCATCAGCGTGACGTCGCGCCAGCGCGGGTCGGCGCGGACCCGGGTGACGAAGGTGTAGCCGTCCATCAGCGGCATGTTCCAGTCGATGAGGCAGATGGACGGGACGAGCCCGCCCTCGAGAGCGTCGAGGGCCTCCTGGCCGTTGCCGGCCTCGGTGGTCTCGAAGCCGAGCTCGGTCACGATGCGGCGCAGGATGGAACGCATCGTGCGCGAGTCGTCGATGATCAGCGCGTGCATAGGTGGGGCTCCTGTCCCAAGGGGCGGGGTGGTCTGGATCTCTCATCGGCCTCGGGAGGGAGATCCTGAGGCGCCGGTGGCGGTTTTCGCGGGTGTTGTCAAGTCCGGCGGTGAACGCTTCGACCCCCTGCCGGACGGGCAGGGGGTCGAGGCGGTGGGGGGAGCCGGACCCGGGTCCGGCGGTCAGCCGGTGCAGAGCACTAGGCGGACACGTCGAGGTAGATCGGCACGTTGTTGAGCGAGGAGCTGAGCCCCACGCGGTCGAGCACGCCCTGGTGCCGCA
>Ga0075365_10000575_pt1 | contig 14257 bp, 14 predicted proteins | sample EndMetdeltDD1765_FD_71387 | JGI IMG/M metagenome (GOLD analysis project Ga0075365, IMG submission 71387) | Populus endosphere microbial communities from Tennessee, USA - Endosphere MetaG P. deltoides DD176-5 | ecosystem: Host-associated > Plants > Roots > Endosphere | place: USA: Tennessee... | reverse complement strand
CACCGCATCCGCCGCCCTTCCGAATAGGGGCGAAGGTCCCCAGTCCGTCGTCCGCTCGCTACAAGTAGCCGCGGCTATCGGTCTCGCCGGGCTGGAACTTGATCTGACGGCCGACGATCTCGTCGACATCGATGCAGACGACGTGCTGACCGGCGCCCATCCAGCCCACGATGGTCTGGGGAAGATCGTCGACCTCGCGCCCGCGACCGTGCACCATCACGCTCCAGCCAACTCGATGAGTGGGATCGAAGCAGTCGACCTGGAAGGTCACGATCTGCACCCGCAGCGCTGACAGCTTGAGGCCCTCGTCGGTGCGGAACAGAACTCTCGTGTCGTCGATCACGTAGTTCACGGGCACGACATGTGGAGCGCCGTTCGGGCCGATCACGGCGACTCGCCCGATCGGGACGGTCGCGATCAAGCGGAGGCATTCGTCGCGGGAGAGGGTCTCCAGCTCGAACACCTCGGGAGTCATGATCGGTTGCACCTACGCGTCATGATTCGAGTAGACATCACCGGACGTCAGCGCTGTAGGGCCGTTGGTCCCGACGCGGTCGCCGGCTCTGTCACCAGTCGAGAGTGGCGCGGGCGACGCCACCGCGTTCGTAGTACTCGACGACGATCGTGTGCTCGCCCTTGCCGACCTTGATCTTCACCGATGGCGCCGGCGACGGGTAGCTCTGGTCGTTCCACTCATCGATGACGAGCACGCCATCGATGTACAGCCGACCGCCGTCGTCGGTGCCGAGCTCGAACGTTCGGTAGCCCGCGCTGAACGTCTCGGTGCGCGTCCAGCGGACGGAGAAGTTGTCGACGGGGATCGGCGCCCCCGGCGAGCCGTAGCCCCAGTTGAAGTCGATGGCCGCGTCGTCGCCGCACAGCTGCGGCGGCCCGGTGAGCGAGATGTTGCTGAAGTACTCGGCCTTCCATCCGTCGACGTCGGCGGGGCACATGGACGTCGGTGCGATGGTCCAGTCGAGCGTCGCCGCGGCGAGGCCGGTGCGCTCGAAGTACTCCATCACGATGGTGTGAGCGCCGGCCGTGATGTCGCGGACCACCGTCGGCGCGGGCGACGAGTAGCTCTGGTCCTGCCAGCGGTCGAGCACGAGATCGCCATCGACGTACAGCCGGCCGCCGTCGTTGGTGCCCATCGTGAACGTGTACGTGCCGGCCGCAAACGTCTGCGTGCGAGTCCATCGCGCGGAGAAGTTGTCGATCGGGAAGAAGAACCACGCTGGTCCGATGTAGCCCCAGTCGAAGTCGATCGCAGGATCGTCGCGGCACAGGCTCGGGGTTCCGGCCAGCGACGTGTTGGTGAAGTACTCGCCGCGCCAACCGGTGGCGTTGGCCGGGCAGCCGGCGGGCACGGACGACGCCACCGTGATCGGTGAACTGCTCGTTGCCCGAGCGCTTGCCGAGTCGGTGACCGTGACGACGACGCTCGATGTGCCGGCGTTGGTCGGAGTGCCGGCGATCGCACCTGTGGTCGGGTTCATCGTCAGCCCCGCTGGGAGGCCGCTCGCGGCCCACGCATACGGGGCCAGTCCGCCGCTCGCAGTGAACGATGCCGTCGAGTAGGCGACACCCACCGTGCCCGCAGGGAGTGTCGGCGACGTGATCGCCAGTGCAGAGCGGATCGTGAGCGGGTAGATCCGCGCATTCGTTGCGGCGAGCGCATCGGTCACGGTGACCCCGATGGTGAACGCGCCGGCAACGGTCGGGCTACCGGTCATGACCCCGCTGGCCGGATCGATCGTCAGCCCGGCGGGCAGGCCGGTCGCTGCCCATCGGAACGGCGCGGTGCCCCCGGACAGGCCGATCGTGGTGCTCGGGTAGCCGAGGCCGACTTGCCCCGCCGGCAGCGACGAGGGCGTGCTGATCGTAAGTACGGGCACGATCGTGACGGTGTATGTGGCGGCGGATTGGGTGGCTGCGCCGTCGACGACGGTCGCGGTGACGGTGAAGGCACCTGCCGTAGTGGGGCTTCCGGAGAGCACGCCGGTCGCGGGGTCGAGCATGAGCCCCGCCGGCAAGCCGGTCGCTGACCACGTGTACGGCGCGGTTCCACCGGAGGGCAGCAAGGCGGTCGGCGGGTAGTCGACTCCAACCTGTCCGCCCGGCAGTGCCGTGGTGCCGACGCCGAGTGGCGCCGTGATCGTCACGGCGGACGTCGTCGTCGCTGTCGCCAGTGCCGCATCGGTCGCGGTGACCACCACGGAGTACGCCCCGGCAGATTTCGGGGTTCCGCTGATCACCCCGGATGCGACATCGATCGCGAGCCCGGGCGGCAACCCGGTGGCCGACCACGTGTACGGCGCGAGCCCGCCGGTCGGCGTGATCGGTGTCGGCGGATAGCCGACGTCCACCTGCCCGGCGGGCAGGACCAAGGCGGTGATGCCCAGAACCGAACGGACCGTGAACGGGTACGTCCTCGTCACCGTCGCCGAGCGCCCGTCGGTGATCGTGACCACCGCCGAGAACTGTCCCGCTGCGGTTGGGCTGCCGGAGATGACGCCCGTCGCCGGATCGATCGTGAGGCCCGTCGGCAATCCGGTCGCCGCGAATCGGAAGGGCGCGGTCCCGCCAGTTGCCGCGATCGTCGTCGACGGGTAGGTGAGCCCGACTTGACCGGCGGGCAACGCGGCCGGTGCCGCCGCCACGCCAAGGCTGGCGACAAGGTCGATCGTGAAGGTGGCCGAGTGCGCGGTCGAGGTCGCGTCGAAAGTGGTGACGACGACCGTGGTGGTCGAAGCTGCTGGGCCGGATGGCGTGCCCGACAGCATCCCGGTGACCGGGTCGAGCGTGATCCCGTCAGGGAGCGGCGTGGCCACCCACGTGTACGGCGCGGTGCCGCCAGTCGCGGTCAGTGTCGTCGGCGGATAGGCGACCCCCTTCTGTCCGGTGGGAAACGCCTTCGGCGTGTTGGCGAGCTCGGGAATGGGCAGGCCGATGCGGCTGCGGGTCGATCCGTCGAACTTGACGCCACGCGCGATGATGCCGCCGACGTTGTTGGCGCCACCTCCGGCGACATCGATCTGCGAGGTGGGTGCGTAGATGTAGCCGCGGTAGGTGCCGGCGATCGGTCCGGTGTCGAGCGAGATGTGCTGCGACGTCGCCACCCACACGAGCAGGTTGGCATACGGCCCGGTGGTCGCTGCCGACAGGTTGACGGTTGCCGTTGCGGCCACATCGAACGACCCTCCGGCGACGAAGAGGAACACGCCGCTCCCACTGATCGTTGCGCTGCCGCCGAAGGTCAGGCCATCGCAGAAGATGTACCGACCGGGCTTGAAGACAACGGCGCCGGTGATCGAGACCGCGTTCGGGTAGAGCACCGCCGTCGACGGATCGCTGCCGTCGCCGATCGGGTTCGGGTTGGCCCCGCTACCGCAGCTGGTCGCGGGTGGCACGGTGTTGTGGAACGGATCGGCGACGTCGGGGAACGAGCGTCGTTCGCCGGTCTGCTGCAGCAGGCTGCCGGTCACCTTGATCGGGCTCGCGTCGCAGTTCGACCCTGCGACGACGTCGCCCAGCACCGTCACCTGCCGCGAACCCGTCACGGTCAGGGTCGGGCACGGCGATGTCCCCTCGGGGGCGCCGAGCGCGAGCAGCGGCACCGCCGACGAGTTGGCGAGCGTTGCTTGGCCCTGCTCGTCGGTGCGCAACGATGCTTTCAACGTGTACTTGAACGGGCTCTGTGCAGCGGTACCCGTGAGCGCGAGCGCGACCGACGATGTCGCCGCGCCGCATGCCGGGTCGGGGGCGCAGACGGCCGTCGCGGAGGCGATCGCCTGACCGAGCACGAGATCCGCCGGAGGCGCACCCTCAGCGCAGAACCGGCGGGTGAGATGGTGTTGGCTGTCGAGCGCGTACGTGACGACGTTGCGGTGGCGGCTCGATGCCGTGATCGCGTCGAACCAACTGAACCGGACGACGAGGCTGCTCCCCGGCTGAACGCAGTCGCTCCATCCCGCTGTGGTCGCGCTGGTCGACACCCCGACGTTGGCGTCGGGCTGGGCCGTCGAAGGGTCGGTGGCCCCGGCCGCTTGCGCGTCGCGGTACAGGAACGTGGAGATCAGCCCCGCGTCGGTCGAGTCGGCAACGAGCTTGGTGGTGGTGCTGGCGACGTTCAACGACGTTGCCAGCGCGGCGATGACCGCGCCCGCGATCACACCGCTGAGCACGAGCGCGATCATCAGCTCGACGAGGGTGAAGCCCGTGTCCGGGCGACGCGACCCGTTCACTGGTTCATGCTCCACGACTGCACGTAGGTCTTCGTGACGGCGCCGGACGCGGCTTGCTCGAAGTTGACTTGGGCGCGGATGATGACGCTCGAATCGGTGCACGCGACGTTCGTGTCGACGCATGCGGCGAAGATGACGTCGCGCTGGACGAGCACGAGGCCGTCGCCGCCACGGATCACGCCGCACGCGCTGCGCCAGTCGACGCGCATGTTCCACGTGTTGATCGATTGCGTGCGCGAGACACCGGACACCGATTGGCACGCGTCTGCCCCACCGGTGGAGGCTGCGCGCACCTGCACGATCGCGTCCTCGACGGCCGCGTCGGCCGCGTACTGGCGATCGCGAACCCGTTCGAGTGTGCCGCGGTTGTTGACGCTCGACGTGACGAGCGCGGCGAGGCCGGCCCCGATCGCGCCGATCATGACCACGAACGCCACCGCGAGGATGAGCGCTGCCCCGCGGTCTTCGTGGCGGTGGGCGCCGGCGTCATGTTCGTGCGTCGTCATGGCGTGCGGATCTTGATCGACATGGTCTGGGTGACACCGGTCGGGCCGGTGACGCTCAGCTGCAGGAGTTGCGTGCGCGTCGGTGGCGGGCAAACGGTCGGCGAGGGCGTCGTGGCGACCTTGAAGCCGGTCGCGTCGAACGAGACCGCCAACGGCGCCCCGTCGACGCAGTCCTGGGCCGCGGCCTTGGTGGCTTCGGCGTAGTTGCGCATCACGGTGTCGGTGCTGACGCCGTTGCGTTGGGCCTGGCCTGCCGTGCCCGCGGTCGCGAGAGCCGAGACCAAGGCACTCACGGAGATGGCCGTGATGACGACGGTGAGCACGATCTCGAGCAGCGTGTCGCCGCGGTCGCGGGCACTCGATTGTGGTCGGTCGCGCATCGTGCTACCCGTCGGTGTCGTGCTGGTCGGAAAGTCGTCCGACGAGAACCGGCCCGACACAGGCCGGGTCCGGTTCATCGCGTCGGTCGAGTGGTGGTCGGGTTGGTCAGGCGTTGGTGCAGGCGAACGTCGGCTGGACGGCACTGCTCGTGCCCGGTGTCATGGTCAACTGCCATGACGGCCCGACGACGGCCAGGCCGACGGCCGCGTTGGCGAGCGCAGGTGACGCGCCTGTGGTCGACAGCACGGTCGTGTTCACGGCCGCGCCCGAAGGCAGGACGAGGGCCGGGCTGGCCGCGGGAGTCATCTCCGTGAAGTTGACGGGGTAACGGTTGGGCGAGGTGCTCGCGTAGAACGCAACGGTGCCGGCCTTGGCCGAATCGAGCGATGCGGTGCAGGCGGACTTCGAACCGCTGCTCGTGAGGTTGCTGATGCCGACGATCACGACGACGGACAGGATGCCGACGAGGACGATCGCGATCAGGATCTCGACGAGGGTGAAGCCCTTGTCGTCGCTGCCGCCGGCGGTAGCCGGAGCGTCAAGATGAGTGTTCATGATCTCTGCTTTCTGTTGATTCCCGCTGGGTGTTGGTATGCGGCCTCGGTTGAGAGAGGGCGGGCGCGGTCACTTGACCTGCCCGAAGATGCTGTACATCGCGGCCACCTGGGCCACGGCGACGAAGCCGACGAGGAGCCCGACGAGCAGGATCACGGTCGGTTCGAACAGGTCGGTCGCGCGCTTGATGCGGAACCCGACTTCACGCTCGTAGTAGTTGGCGGCCTTGTGAAGTTGGTTGCCGAGCATCCCGGTCTTCTCGCCGACGCGGATCATCTGCCGCGCCGCGATCGGGAAGATCGCCGATTCGATGATCGGTTCGGTGAGCCCGCCACCGCGGATGAGAACCTCGCGCACCACTTGCATGCGGGTTGTGAAGACCGAGTTGTTGGTGCTTTCGGCAGAGACCTCGATCGCCTCCGGCAGTGGAATTCCAGCGGTCACCAGCGCGGAGAGCACTCGGCAGAAGCGCTCGAGCGAGATGAGGTGGAACAGGTTGCCGATCACGGGCAGCTTCATCGCGAGTGAATCGCGTCGGTGCTTGCCGCGTTGGCCGCCGATGACGGCCAGAGAACCGAGCCAGATGAACGCGACCGTTCCGATGATGATCGGCCAGCCGTTGGTGATGAAGTCGGTGATGCCGAGCAGCATCCGCGTTGGCACCGGGAGCTTGGCGCCAAGGCTGCGGTAGAGCCCGGTGAACTTGGGAAGGATGAAGACGGACATCACGACCATCGCCGCACCAGCGATGACGAGCACGACGATCGGGTACGTGAGCGCGCTCTTCACCTCGCGCTTGGCGGCGATGTCCCGCTCGAGGTAGCCGGCGAGCTGACTGAGCACTTGGTCGAGGCGGCCGGTGTATTCGGCAGACATCACCATCGAGCGGTAGTAGGCAGGAAAGACTTTCGGGTGGGCCTTGACGGACGCGGCGAAACCGACGCCGCGGAGGATCGATTCGCGGATCTGGCCGATCACCACTCTCATCGGCTCGGAAGCCGTCTCGTCGCCGACGATCTCCAAGGCTTCGAGGACGGAGATGCCTGCTTCCAGGAATGAGGCGAGCTGGCGTGAGAACGCCATCAGCACTTCCGAAGAGATCGGCTTGCCGAAGTGGAAGTCGCGCTTGTGGAACGGCTTCTTCACCTCGTCGTCGACAGCAAGGCCCGCATCGCCGGTCGCGTCGCCGAGCGCGCTCATCGACGTGTTGGTGGCATCCATCAACGTCGAACAGTGATCACACATGCTCGGCGCGCTTGCAGGGAGCGTTTGCACCACCGCCGGGGACGCGTTTGCACTAGTCGCTGGCACGCGTGTGCACCTGTTGGCTTCGGTCACGATTGCTGGACGGTCGTGATGGTGATCCAGATCAAACGCCGCCAGCAAGCTGCGCCGACGATGGTGCTCGAGGCTCCGGCCGCCGAGGTGACCCCGACGATCGCAGGTCCCGCGCGCGTTCGCCTCGGTGACGTGCTGCTGTCGGAGCAGATGCTGTCTCCCGAGCAGCTCGCCGCCGCCCTCAACCTGCAGATGGAGTCCGGCCGTCAGCTCGGAGCGATCCTCGTCGAGCAGGGTTTGGTCGACCCGAACGCGCTGACGCTCGCGCTCGCCACCCAGCTCGGCCTGCCGACCGTTGACCTGCGCAAGGAGCGGCCGACTGCCGAGGCGCTCGCCGCGGTACCCGAATCGACCGCCCGCGCGTTCGACATCGTGCCCCTGCGCCTCACCGAGGGCGTCCTCGACGTTGCGATCGCAGACGGGTCGAGCACAGCCGTTCGCGATGCGCTGAGTGACCTTCCGGTTCGCTCGGTGAATGTGTACCTCGCCCCCCTGGGCGACGTGAAGGTGGCCCTCAACGCCCACTACAGAGTTCTCTCGGAGCGCGACGATCAGGTGCGCGAGATCTGGGCCACCGCCCGCCCACAGCTCGAAGTCGAAGCCATCGGTGCCGGCGATGCGCCGATCATCCAGCTGGTGAACAAGATCGTGACCCAGGCGCTCCGCGATCGTGCGTCGGACATCCACGTCGAGCCGACCGATGGTCGAGTGCGGATCCGCTACCGCGTCGACGGAGCGCTGCGGGAGGTGCTCAACCTCCCCATGTCGACCGGCCCCGAGCTGGTGAGCCGGATCAAGATCATGGCCGAGATGGACATCGTCGAGCGGCGTCGTCCGCAAGATGGCCAGTTCCAGTTGTTCGTCGACGGGGTCGGTGTCGACGTCCGCGTCGCGACCGGTGCGACGATCTGGGGCGAGACAGCGGTCATGCGCCTGCTCGACAAATCGCGTTCGATGAAGCGCCTGTCCGAGTTGGGCATGCCGTCATCGAGCCTCGAGCGCTACCTGTCGATCGTCAACAAGCCATACGGGATGATCCTGTGCAGTGGCCCGACCGGATCGGGCAAGACGACGACGCTGTACGCGACGCTGGCTCAGATCAGCCGGACCGAGTTGAACATCATGACGATCGAAGACCCGGTCGAGTATGTCTTTCCGTCGGTCAACCAGATGCAGATCAACAACCAGGCCGACGTCACGTTTGCGACCGGCCTGAAGTCGATCCTTCGCCAGGACCCGGACGTGATCCTCGTCGGCGAGATCCGCGACGAAGAGACAGCGCGTATCGCCGTTCAATCCGCGCTCACCGGCCACCTGGTGATGTCGTCGATCCACGCGACCGATGCCAGCTCCGCGTTGTTCCGCCTGCTCGACATGGGCATCGAACCGTTCCTCGTGTCGTCGTCGCTCGTCGGCGTGGTGGCGCAACGCCTCGTCCGGCAGATCTGTCCGTCGTGCGCCGTGGCTTACGACCCGTCGCCGATCGACCTCGCCTGGTACGAGCAGTTGAACGGTCCGCCGAAGGACGTCTTCGTCCGCGGCATCGGTTGCAATTACTGCTCGGACACCGGCTATCGCGAGCGCGTCGGCGTGTACGAGGTGCTCGCCGTCACCGACGAGGTGCGCAAGATCGTCGTCGCCCACGGCACCCCCCAGGAGGTGCGCCAGGTCGCGATCGAGCAGGGCATGCGCACGATGGGCACCGAAGCGATCGCGCTCGTTGCCGACGACATCACGACCATCGACGAGATCCGCCGCACGGTCTACGTCTCGTAGCGCTTCGGTCGCCCGGGGCGTGTCTGCGAGTTGCACGTTCTGCCTCCGCGGATCGAGTCTGAGCGGACAGGTCGCTCACTTCCGCTCCGCGGAGGCTGTTTGCGCGTGGATCGAGATGAGTCTGCGGCCGACTCGTCGTCTCACTCTCGACAGAACTGCCGAGAGGAGTGCGCCATGCCGAAGGTGGTCGCCGACATCACGATGTCGCTGGATGGTTACGTGACGGGTCCTGGAGCCGACGTCGAGCACGGGCTTGGCGATGCGCCCGAGCTGCACGCGTGGGTGTTCGAGAAGGACGCGGTCGACACCGAAATCCTCGAAGGAGCGACGGCGGCCAGCGGCGCGGTCGTGATGGGCCGGCGCCTGTTCGACACCGTCGACGGTCCCGGCGGCTGGTCGAACGAGATGGGATACGGCGCCGACCAAGTCGGCACGCCTCCGTTCTTCGTCGTGACGCACTCGCCGCCTGCCGACGTCCGCTTGGAGCGAGATCTCGGCCTGTACTTCACGTTCGTCTCCGATCTGGAGGCTGCGATCGATCAGGCGGGGGCAGCCGCGACCCATGGCGACGTCGTGATCATGGGTGGCGGCGACATCATCGGGCAGGCACTCGAACTGGGCATCGTCGACGAGTTCCGCGTGCACCTCGCGCCGATCCTGCTCGGAGGTGGCACGCCGATGTTCCGGGCAGGCACGCGCCGGCGGTATCGCCAACGCGAAGTCCGCCCGTCGAAGAACGCGATCCACATCACCTACGAACGAATCGCCGACGAGTAGATCGGGCCGGCCCGACCCACACCTCGGGGCACGCCAGAGATCAGCCGCGGGTCAGCGCGGCGAGTTGATCGAAGGAGATCGCGTGGACGAGCGCGTCGGCGTGGCGGTGCGCCAGCCGCCACCCCGCTGCCTCGCGCCGGAACACCAGAGTCACCCGCAGCGACCAGTCCTGCACGGGATAGTCGCCAACCTCGCCCTGCTGCCGCTCGACCGCGACCAACACGGCGAGATCGCCGGATGCGTATGTTTCGGCGATCTCGAGCACGGCGGTGCCGCTCTTGAAGAAGCGCGCCATCTCGTCGATGACGTCGTCCGTGGCCGCTTGGCCATGGATCGTGTCTCCGCCGGTAGGCGGCATCAGGGTGAAGTCGTCGGTGTGGTTCATCAACTCGAAGTAGCGGTGCATCCGACCCCCGATGAAGGCGGACGCGGCCTCGGACATCACCTCGATCAGTTCGTTCAGCTCGGCGCCGGCACCCGCACCGGTATTGCGTGTTGGGTCGTTCATCGAATGGTTCCTCATGTGTCGCCGGCCAGTCCGGCCGACCTCTTCGTGAAGACCCTACGAATCCGGTCCGCCGCGCGGTTCGCAATTTCCATCGGCCAGCGCGTGCGTTCCACCGCCCACAGATCGCGAACGCTACGCCACTATCCGCCGGAAAAGTCTCCGCACGGAGACTCCCGGGGCATCGCGACGAACCGCCACCATCGCGCGTCTCGGTCCGAGTGTTGCCTGGTCAACCGCTCAGATCGCCCAGTGATACTCCCGGCGAGGAGCGTCGTCCCGGCGCAGAATGACGAGTCCCGAGCGGGAGTTCGTCGCTACGAGATGCCAATTCCGCACCGGACACGACGCGCGAGGTCGATCGCCCGGATGAGATGTCGACGTCACCGCCGACGACGAGACGCGGAACTGCCTTTTCGCTCGACCGCGACCGCCTCTCCGTTCACCGCAGAGACAGGGCAGATTGCCTTGACATGGCCCGTCGACGCAAGAGCGATCGCGGGCGCAGAACGACGAGCACCCTGTACCGAGTGGCAGCTCGGCGCTATTCCATCGGCGGTGGCAGTGTCGATGCGATCCGCTCGACGGCGTTGGCGACGGCACGTCCGCGCTCACCGGCCAACGATTCGAGCAGTCCAAGAGCCTGATCCAGCGCGTCGGCCACGATGACTGCGCTCACGGGGTCCGCCGCTGCCTCCAATTGACACAGCTGTGCTTCGACATCGAGGCATCGCGCAAGGATCGCGAAGTCCGATGACGCCTGCCTCAAGAGGTCGCGGTCGTTGAGTTCGTCAGCCATGAGCATGACGTTATGCAGCAAGCCGCGCGGCGGCGATGGCGCGACGGTATCGACCTGTCGAGGGTAGATCCCCCGGGGCGGCGTTGCTCCGTCACCTAGTCCGACGACGGGTTCGAGCTCTTGAGCTCGCAACCAGGGCTAGTGCCGCGACGAACCCGAGCCCGATCAATCCCCAGGCCCATGGCGCGAGCCCGTTCGAGGCATCGGACGGGACGGTGCTGGAACCGCTCGTGCTGCCAAGCAACGCTGTGGAACTGGAGGCGGGCACGGTGCTCGCTGCTGGTTCGATGGTTGTGCTGGTGAGCAGCACGGTGGTCGTCGAAGTCATGTCGGTGTTCGCACTCACGTTCGTCACCGTGAACGACGTCGACGCGGCCGAAGAGGCAGGCAGCGCGACGCGAATTGTTGCTGGACCGATGTCGAGCTGCGTCGGGATCGCGAGCCGCACACCAAACTCGTAGTTGTCGTCGGCGTCGATCACGCCCAGCGGTATCACCTGATCGTCTTGAACGATGACAAGCGTGATGCCGGTCTGCGGTTCGCCGAGCGGAGGGCCCGCAAACGTGCCGTCGATCTGAACGTCGTTGCAGCCGGTCCCGAAGTACTGACCGCGGATCTCCACTTCCTCCCCAATGGCACCGCTCGTGTGATCGAGTGTCAGAACCGGTGCAACGCAGCTGGCCTGTGCGTCCGGAGCATTGAGGTCGATGGCCAGAACGAGCGGAGCGATGGCGACAACGCCGGCGAGTCGCCGGCAACCTCCCCACGTCGACGCCCCCATGACGCCCAGGTTGCCCGGTCGTCGCTCCCGATGCAAGCGCCGTGTCGAGTGCGGAAGGATGAGCGCCGAGGCAGTTCGGAACCTGTGCGACGGACTGCTCGGCCTGGTCCCGACCGTAGTGGACGAAGACCTGAGTGTGTCCTCGGTTCGCTCTACCATTGCCGAGTGAGCGAAACAGCCGGCGAGTTGGACGAGCCATGGCGGGTCGAGTCCAACCAGATCCCGCCGTCACCGCCTGATCGAGAAGTCTCGTCGCCGCCGGCCTCGGACGTCGAGCTGGGCCAGGATCGCCCCGATGTGCCGCAGTCGATCGTCGGTCGGCGGGTGGCCGCAGGTTTCATCGACCTGGTACCACTCCTTCTCATCTCGTTCGCGCTATCCGAACGAGTCGACAGCGACACCAGCACGGTGCAGTTCCGTGTTTCTGGAGTGCAATTCCTGCTCCTCGCTGCAATCAGCTTCACCTACTACTTCCTGGCCGAAACGTTGAGCGGGTCCACACTTGGGAAGCGGTTGATGGGTCTCGTCGTGCTCACTGACGACGGTGGACGACCGGGCCCCGGCGCGATCGTGATTCGCACGGTGCTCCGGCTTGTCGACGGCTTACCCGTGCTGTACCTCGTCGGTTTCGTCTGCGTGTTGGCCACACCGGACAAACGGCGCATCGGAGACATGGTGAGCCACACGCGGGTCGGGCGCCTGCAATCGGCCGCAAACGGGCAGGGCGAATCGACGCAGCGCTCGAAGGGTCGCTTCGCGATCGCGACGGTGCTCGGAGTCCTCGCGTTGGTAGGTGGTGTCGCAGGGACAATCGTTCGAGCGTCGCAGTCCTCTCCGAGTGAACGCCTCGGCCACTTCGAGTACGACCGCGACGTCGTGCCACTCGTCGCACGAGTGATGGGCGAGTTCGAACAACCAACCCCGACCGTGCTGGCCGCGCTCTTCCCGCCCGGCTCGGTGTCGACATCGGACATGTCCGATCTGCTCACCAACCTCAACACGAACCTCGGGGCGTTCAGCGGCGACTTCACGATCCGAGATCACCGCAAGATCCACGACCTCGATTTCGGGACGCTCGGAGCACACGACGTCATCCAGGTCCGGCTCGACGCGAGGTTCAGCAAGTCGACACAACCCGTGATCGTCACCGTCGCAGTGATCAACGGCCAACTCGTCATGGTCCACTGGGACATCAACCCCTCATAGCTCGCCAGTCGCGAGCTCTGCCTGCAAAGCGCCAACGTCACGAAGCGGGATCGCGTTCGCCTCCCCCACGTGGTCGCGGATGCGCCGTTGTCTATGCGGGTTTGGTGCAGCCACTCTCTCGGACTGACAGCGCGTGGCTGCTGCCGAGTTCACGGGGTCGGTGAACGGCTGGCGATGATCTGCTCCCGCAAGATGTCCGCGTGGCCGGCATGCTGAGCGAGTTCGCGAAGGACTTGGAGCTTCAAGGCCCACACCGCACGCGCGCCACGCCCTTCGACGACCTCATCGAGCGGCCGCCCGTCGAGGTTCCCTCGCGACATGGTCCACCGATCGCGGTACTCCGCCTGCACCGAAGCGATCGTGTCGGTGTCCCGCAGCGTGAACGAGCCAGCGACGGTCGCCGCAATTCCGATCTCCTTGGACGAGCGACCCGTCACAGCCTGGTCGAACCACACCCCTTCGACGAAGCTCGCGTGCTTGACGAGGCCCAGCAGCGTCGTCTTCGACGGCACGAGCCGCCGGCGAGCTTCTTCCTCGCTCAGTGCGTTCAGCGAGTCGTGCAGCGCATGCCGGTACTCGTCGATGAGTTGCTCGACCCGCTGGTCCAGTCCGTCGGCCCAATCACGTCGCTCTCCCACGGAGCCACCCTACGCGCCCTCCGGGTCGACCGCCGCCGGCGGGCATTGTCGGCGAAACTGGGGGAGTGTTGTCTCGCCGAACGTTTGTGATCGGGGGCGTGGGTGCGGTGGCTGCCGGCGGCGTCGCGTTCGTCGAGGTCGGTCCGCGCCGAGTGTTGCATCAGGTCGGGTTGGTCAACAGCCCGGATCATCACGTGCCCGAATCCGGTTGGCCCGTCGAGGAGTTCACGCTGGACAGCGCGGCGCTGCGGCAATCCGTTGCGTGGGCAGTGGCGAGGCCACCAGATGCAGCCGTATCCGGTGTCGTGCTGTGTTTGCACGGCCGCAACGATGACCATCGATTCGCGTTCGACACCATCCACGCCCACGATGTCGTCGCATCGCTCGGCCTCTCCCTCGCCGTCGTCGCGGTCGATGGTGGCGCCGACAACTACTGGCATCCGCGCCGCAGTGGCGCCGATCCGCTGACGATGATCAAGTCCGAGCTGTTGCCGGCGATCGACGCCGTGCTCGAGCGAAGCATGCCCCGCACCGTGCTCGGCTGGTCGATGGGTGGCTACGGCGCGCTGCTCGTTGGCGAGCAGATGCCAACCGAGTTCCGAGCCGTCGCCGCCGCCAGCCCCGCGACGTGGGACAGCTTCGAACACTTAGCCGCCGGCGCGTTCGACGACGCCGCCGACTTTGCCCGCTACGACGTTCGTGATGCGCTGGCACAGCTGTCCGGGATCACGGTGCGCATCGATTGCGGAAC
>Ga0075365_10000574_pt1 | contig 14263 bp, 13 predicted proteins | sample EndMetdeltDD1765_FD_71387 | JGI IMG/M metagenome (GOLD analysis project Ga0075365, IMG submission 71387) | Populus endosphere microbial communities from Tennessee, USA - Endosphere MetaG P. deltoides DD176-5 | ecosystem: Host-associated > Plants > Roots > Endosphere | place: USA: Tennessee... | reverse complement strand
GCCTCGATGTGCTCCCACCCCGAGTGCACGCCGCCGTCGGAGACCAGGCCCATCAGGTGCAGGCGTCCGCGAGGCCCGTTGATCGCCGCCTGGCACGCGGCCTTCAGCACCGGATCGTCGAAGAAGCTCCCGTCGGCGACGGCGTCGTTGATCCGCATCAGGTCCTGCTTGACGACCGCGCCGGCGCCGAGGTTGAGGTGCCCCACCTCGGAGTTGCCCATCTGCCCGTCGGGAAGTCCGACGTCGCGGCCGCTTGCCGAAAGCGTCGTTCGCGGGTAATGGCTCCACAGCTCGTCGAACACCGGCGTCGAGGCCTGACTGATTGCGTTACCGGGTCCGGGCGGCGCGAGGCCCCAGCCGTCGAGCACGACCAGCGCAAGCGAGGGAACCGGCGCCCGCGATGGCCCCGCGGGAACGCTCATCGGCAGGCCGCGACGATCGCGGCGAAGTCATTGGGGTCGAGGCTCGCGCCGCCCACGAGAGCCCCGTCGATGCCGTCGGGCGCGAGCACATCCGGCGCGTTGCCCGGCTTCACGGAGCCGCCGTAGAGGATTCGGATCGTCTCGGCGGCCGACTCGCTACGCGCAGCCACGAGCGAGCGGATGAACGCGATCGCATCCGCCGCCTGCTCGGGCGTCGCGTTTTCCCCGGTGCCGATCGCCCAGATCGGCTCGTAGGCGATGACAACCCTTTCGAGGTCGTTCTCAGCGACATCGGCCAGGTCAGCCTCCACCTGGCCCCGGAGCACAGCCTCGGTGTCGCCGGCCTCACGCTGATCGAGGGTCTCACCGACACAGAGGATCGGCACCAACCCGGCCGCGAGGGCGGCCGGGACCTTCCGAGCCAGCGCCTCGTCCGTCTCGCCGAAGTGCTGCCGGCGCTCCGAGTGGCCGACGATCGCGCCATCGACCCCAAGCTCGGTGAGCATCGACGGCGAGACCTCGCCGGTGAAAGCGCCCGAGTCCTCGAAGTGCATGTTCTGCGCGGCGACCCGGATCACGGAATCGGTCAGGCGATCGACGGTCGGCGCTAGGGCCGTGAACGGCGGGCAGACGAACACCTCGACACGCTCGAGCTCCCCGGCCACGAGCGACGGGAGGACGTCGGCGAAGGCCACCGCCTCGGGACGCGTCTTGTGCATCTTCCAGTTGGCCGCGCAGAGCGGTGTCCGGGGTGTCATGAGAGGCGGGTTTCTACCTGCTTCCCGCCGCCTGCCGGTCCAGCAGCGCCTCGACGCCCGGAAGCTCCCGCCCCTCCAGGAGCTCGAGCGACGCGCCGCCGCCCGTTGACACCCAGTCGAGCCCGTCGGTGAGGCCGAACTCATCGAGCGCCGCGACGGAGTCGCCTCCTCCAGCCACCGTGGTGCCCGGCGCGTCGGCGATCGCCTGGGCCACGGTCCGCGTGCCGGCCGCGAACGGGGGCAGCTCGAACGCTCCCATGGGCCCGTTCCACAGCACGGTGCCCGCGCCGGCGATCTCCGCGGCGTACGCGTCCGCGGTCCGCCGACCGATGTCGAGGCCCATCCAGCCGTCCGGCACCTCGATGCCATCGAGCTCGCGGCGCTCGGTCTCGGCCGAGAACTCGCGGCCGAGCACGAGGTCCGCCGGGAGCATCAGCTCGCCCGCGGAGCCGGCTGCCTGCTCCAAGACGTGTCCCGCCGCATCCACCGACTTGTCGTCGACGAGCGAGTTGCCGACGCCCACACCCTGCCGCTTGAAGAAGCTGAAGGCCATGGCCCCGCCGATCATGATGCGGTCGGCGACCTCCAGGAACCGTTCGATCACCCCGATCTTGTCGTTGACCTTCGCGCCGCCCAGGACCACGCGGAGCGGCGGTGCCGGGTCGTCCCGCACCGCCGTCAGCTCGGTCACCTCGCGCTCGAGGAGGAGGCCCGCGTAAGCGGGCAGCAACCGCGCGACGCCCGCGGTCGTGGCGTGCGCCCGATGCGCCGCGCCGAATGCATCGTTCACGTAGACGTCCGCCAGCCGCGCCAGGGCCGCGGCAAGCTCCGGATCGTTGGCGGTCTCGCCGGGCTCGAAACGGCTGTTCTCGAGCATGAGCACGTCGCCCGGGCCGAGCTCCTCCACGAGGGCCTCCACCTCGGGGCCGACGACGGCGGGTGCCATGCGGACGTCAGTGCCGAGAAGCTCCGCGAGCCGTGAGGCAACGGGCTCCATCGACAGCTCAGGGTCGGGGCCGTCCGGCCTCCCCAGGTGCGAGATCAGGATCAGCTTCGCGCCACGCTCCCGCAGCAGCTCGAGCGTCGGCACGGCCGCGCGGATCCGGGAGTCGTCGGCGACATCCCCGCCGGCGAGCGGGACGTTGAAGTCCACGCGCACCAGCACACGGCGTCCCCCGACCTCCGCGTCGCGGACGCTTGCCTTCGCGAAGCTCAAGTCACGCGGCGGTCGCCCGGCCGAGGCGGGATCAGCCGCCGTCGGCGGCGGCGAGCGCCGGCTCGAGAACCTTGGCCGCGACCTCCACGCACCGGTTCGAGTATCCCCACTCGTTGTCGTACCAGGCGAACACCTTCACCAGCCGCCCGTCCGTGACCATCGTCTGCTCGGCGTCGAAGATCGACGAATGCGGATCCTTGACGATGTCCGTGGAGACGATCGGGTCCTCTGTGTACGCGAGGATCCCGGCGAGCGGCCCGTCGGCCGCCTCCTTGATCGCGGCGTTCACCTCCTCCGGCGTTGTCTCGCGCGCCACGTCGCAAACCAGGTCGACCACCGACCCTGTCGCGACAGGGGCGCGAACCGAGAGGCCGTTCAGCTTTCCCTCGAGCTCCGGCAGGACGAGCCCCACTGCTCGCGCGGCACCGGTGGTCGTGGGAATCAGGTTGAGGGCGGCGGCCCGCGCGCGGCGAAGGTCCTTGTGCGGCATGTCCTGAAGCCGCTGGTCGGCCGTGTAGGCATGGATGGTCGTCATCAGGCCGCGCTCGATGCCGATCGCCTCGTGGAGGACCTTCGCAACCGGCGCGAGGCAGTTGGTCGTGCAGGATGCGTTGGAGATGATGTGATGCTGCTCGGAGTCGTAGGTGTCGTCGAAGTTCACTCCGAGCGCGACGGTGACGTCCGGGTCGGTGGCCGGAGCCGAGATGATCACCTTCTTCGCGCCCGCCTCCAGGTGCTTGGCGGCGTCGTCTCGCTTGCGAAACAGGCCGGTCGACTCGATCACCACATCCACGCCGAGATCGGACCACGGAAGGTCGGCGGGATCCCGTTGGGCCAGGACCTTCACCTCGGATCCGTCCACGGCGATGGCGTCGTCGCGAGCCTCGACCGTCCCGGGGAAGCGGCCGTACATCGAGTCGTACTTGAGCAGGTGGGCCAGCGTGCCGGCGTCCGCGATGTCGTTGACCGCGACGAACTCCAGATCGCTGCCGGCCTCGTGAGCGGCGCGGAAGATGTTCCGCCCGATCCTGCCGAACCCGTTGATCCCGACCCTCACTGCCATCTGAACCTGCTCCCTCCTTGTCTCGCGTCTTGGATGCGCCTACGGCGCCTCAATCGGACCATACTGAGGCACTACTACCCGGCGGCCTGCGGTGTCCACTTGAAGAAGCGCATCCCGATCAGGAATCCGGCGATGCCCCAGGCGGCGACGACCGCCAGGTCAGTCCACTCGAAGCCGGCTCCCCCGCCGCTTCCGACCCAGGCGTCGAAGAACGCCGTGAAGAAGTGTCGGACGGGGAACACATCGGCCACATGGAGCACCCCGCTCGGGATCTCGCTCTCGGGAATGAAGACGCCCGACAGGAAATAGAGCGGGAAGATCGCGATGTTCGTGATCGGGGCGGCGGCGCTCTGTGACGGAATGAACCCGGTGAGGGCCAGCCCGAGACAGCAGAACGCGGCGGCTCCGACCGCGAGCGTCACGAGCACGGCCGGCGCGCGGTCCCACGGGACCGAGACGCCGTAGGCGATCCGGCCGATCGCGGCGAGCAGTACGAGCATGAGCAGCGAGACGACCAGCGAGTTGCCGATCCGCCCCGCGAAGAAGACCCAGTCCGGGAGCGGCGTCCCCCGGCCGCGCTTGAGGATCCCGAACTCGCGATCGATCGTCACGCTCATTGCCAGGTTCTGAAACGTGGCCGAGATCACCGCGAGCGTGATGATCGCCGGGACGTAGTAGGTGCTGACGTCGACCCCGAGGCCGCCGAGCCGGTCCCCCGAGCCGAAGACCAGATCGAAGATGACGAGGAACATCACGGGAAAGGCGACGGTGAAGAAGACCGATGCCGGGTTTCTCCAGAACGTCTTCTGGTCGAAACGGAACTGGTGAACGGCGAGCGCCGCCCCGCTCACGACCGCACGTCCTCGGTGGCGGCCTGCGTGAGGTCGAGATACACGTCCTCCAGGCTGGGCTGGCGGACCTCGAGCCCCGCGAGCTCCACGCCGCGCTCGAGCGCCCACCGGGTCAGCTCGTTCAGGGTCCGCACAGGGTCGTCGGCTTGGATTTGAAGCTCGTCCATCCTGCCGGGCGTCGGGCCGGCGACGGCCGCCAAATCCCTCGGGAGCTGGTCGGCACCGATGCCGGCGGGCAGCCGGAAGCTGATCCGGCTGACGCGCCCGTCGCGGACGCTCAGGTCACGAGGCGTCCCTCGGGCGACGATCCGCCCGCCGGAGATGATCGCCACCTGATCGGCGAGCTCCTGGGCCTCCTCCATGTAGTGCGTGGTCAGAAAGATCGTCTTTCCCAGGTCCCGGAGGCTCGCAATCACCTCCCAGGCCCGCCGTCGGGCCGATGGATCGAACCCGGTCGTCGGCTCGTCGAGGAACAGGAGCTCGGGATCGCCGATCAACGCCAGCGCCACGTCAAGCCGACGCTGCTGCCCGCCCGAGAGGCGCCCCACGCGATCGTTCGCCTTATCCGTCAGCCCGACCAGCTCGACCGTGTCGTCCACTCCCCGGGGCGTCCGGTAGTAGCCGGCGAAGAGCTCGATCGACTCCCTCACCGTCAGCTCGGGATGCATCCGGCTTTCCTGGAGGACGATGCCGATGCGCTGGCGCCAGTCGTGACCCGCCCGCGCGGGATCGGAACCCAGCACGCTCACCTCGCCGGAGGTCCGCATCCGGTAGCCCTCGAGGACCTCGACGGTGGTGGTCTTGCCCGCGCCGTTGGGGCCCAGGAAGGCGAAGATCTGCCGGGGCGCGACGTCGAGGTCGATGCCGCGGACTGCTTCGAGCGCGCCGTAGGACTTGTGCAGCCCGCGAACGCTGATCACGGGATCGGCCACGTGTTTTAGGCCGGTGCCGTGCGCCGCCGGCAGCAGCATGTGCCGTTCATATGTTCAGGGATTCTATGGACGGGTTGCCGTCCGGCCCGGGGGCACGGCCGTCCTCTCGCGGTTCGCAAGTTGACAACCATCGCCGGTGCATCTACGGTCCGCCCGCCGTGGGCCCGGTGTTTGGCACGAGGCTGCGCAGGCCGGTTCGCCAGGTGGTGGGCTTGTCGCTGGCCGTCGTCGCACTCGCCGCAATCGCCACTCCGGCACACGCGAAGCGGGGCTGGGTGGGACGCGACTACTACGGGATCAACTTCCAGCAGCTGCGAGAGCTCGGGGCTTCGCAGCGGTCGATGCACCTCGATCGAGTCGCCCAGCTTGGGATCCACGATGTGCGGGTGGGCTTCGCCTGGCCGCGCATCGAGCCTCTGCCGCCCCTCAACGGACGGCACAGCTACCGGTGGGATTCCTTCGATAGCGAGATCCGTGCACTGGCGCGGCACGGCATCCGCGCTCAGGCGAACATCACCCAGGCGCCCCGGTGGAACGCCGACCCGTCGGTGATCACCGCCCTCCAGTGCAACCGGGCTTCCTCGTTCGCACCGGTCGACGTGAGTGAGTACGGGCCGCTTGTCAAGGCGATCGCAGCGCGCTACGGCCGCGGGGGGACGTTCTGGCGCATCCATCGGAACGTCCCCGCCAGGCCGATCGTGCGATACGAGATCTGGAACGAGCCGAACCTTCGCGGTGGCTGGTGCCCCGACCCGCAGCCGGAGCGCTATGCGGACATGTTCATGATCGCGGCCAGGGCCATCCGCTCGGTCGATCCCCACGCTCAGGTGCTGATCGGCGGAACGGCTCCGCCGGCGAAGGAGAACCGCCATTACCTGGGAATCGCGCACTTCCTCGCTCGAGCGACCGCGCGGCAGCCGCGCCTCACACGGGCGGCGAGCGGCGCGGCCGTTCACATCTATCCGCCGACCGCCGCCGGCAAGCAACTCGGCCGCGTGGCGTGGTTCCGGAAACAGCTTCGGCAGGGCGGTATCCCGAATCGCATGCCGATGCTGATCAACGAGATCGGCTGGCCGGCCGGGGGTGGGTCACGGTTCGGCAGCGAAGCCGACCGCGCCAAGGCGTACGCCCGCGCGACGGTGAACATCCCGCGCACGAACTGCAACGTCATGGGGATGCTTCCCCAGACATGGACGAGCGATCAGCGGGACCCGAACGACGCCGAGGACTGGTACGGCATCGCCGGCCTCGCCACCGCCAAGCCATACCCGTCGGCGCGCGCGTACTCGCACGGCCTGAGGCTCATGCGTGGGGAGCTCAGGCGGGCGCCCCCGGCCCAGCCGCTGATGGTCTGTCGCGGGATGCCGCGGCCGAGCCCGCCCGGCACCGGCTAGCCGGACCCTCAGTCCAGCTCGACGTCCCGGTGCACCACGCGGAGCGAGACGTCGTCTCGGTCGGCGAGGTGCTCCGCGATGCGGTCGGCGACCGTCAGCGAACGGTGCTTGCCGCCCGTGCAACCGATCGCGATCGTCAGGTGCGTCTTGCCCTCGGTGACGTACGCGGGCAGGACGAAGTCGAGCAACGGGAACAGCCGCTCGTAGAACTCCGCGGCGATGTCCCCCGCCTCCACGTACTCCACCACTCGCGGATCGCGGCCCGTCAGCGGGCGCAGGTCCTCGCGATAGTGGGGGTTGGGGAGAAAGCGAACGTCGAGCACGAGATCCGCGTCGCGCGGCGGACCGTTCTTGAAGCCGAAGGTGATGACGGTGAGCGCGAGCCGCCCGGACGCGCCCTTTGGGCCGAGCAGCTCGGTCACGATCCGCCGCCGCAGCATCGCGCCCGTGAGCTCGCTGGTGTCCATCACGACGTCCGCGTGCTCCCGCAGCGGGCCGAGGACGTCGCGCTCGGCGCGAATGCCTTCGAGCACGCGGCCGTTCGGGGCGAGCGGATGCCGCCGGCGGGTCTCCTTGAATCGGTCGAGCAGCGTCTCCTCGTCGGCCTCGAGGAACAGGACGGTGGGCTTGAGGCCGCTCTCGGTCAGCTTGCCGAGGACCTCGATGAGCTCCTCGAAGTACTCGCCGCCGCGGACGTCGGACACGACCGCCGCGCGGCGAACCCCGCTGCCCTCGAGGCGGAAGAGCTCGCCGAGAGAGCTCATCATTCGCGGTGGGAGGTTGTCGATGCAGAAGTAGCCGCCGTCCTCGAACGCCGCGATCGCCTCGGACTTCCCGGCGCCCGAGTAGCCCGTGATCACGACCAGATCGACCGGGGACCGGCCTTCCGCGCCGTCGTGCGCGTGTTCGGTGCGGGCGCTCATCCGATCTTGTGGAGCTGTCTGTGGATCTCGCGCGCGAGCTTGCCGGGGATCCCGGGCACGGCCTCGAGCTCCTCGCGACTCGCACCCACGAGCCGCTCGGGCGAGCCGAAGTGTGTGAGAAGCGCCCGCTTGCGCACCGGTCCGACGCCCGGGAGCTCGTCAAGGAGCGAGCGGGTCATGGCCTGGTCGCGGCGCTGGCGGTGGAATTCGATGGCGAAACGATGCGCCTCGTCCCGGACGCGCTGGAGAAGGCGCAGCGCCTCCGAGTCCTCCGGGATCGACAACGGCGCCGAGCGGCCGGGCACGAACACCTCCTCGATCCGCTTCGCGAGGCCGATCACGGCCACGCCGCGCTCGGCGAGCGGGGCCAGCGCCCGCATCCCGGCGGCGAGTTGCCCCTTGCCCCCGTCGATCACCACGAGGTCCGGGAGCGCGGCAAACGAGGCATCGCGCTCGGAGTCGTGCGGCGACAGATCGGCCTGCTCCAGGAAGCGCGCGGTGCGGCGGCCGAGAACCTCCTCCACCGATGCGAAGTCGTCGGGGCCGCCCGTCCGGTCGCCGCGTACGCGAAACCGGCGGTAGTCCGACTTCTTCGGCGCGCCGCCCTCGAAGACGACCATCGACGCAACCGTGTGGTCGGGACCGAGATTCGAGATGTCGAAGCCCTCGACTCGCACCGGCAGCGACTCGAGCGCGAGCGCCTCCTGAAGAGCAGCCAGCGCATCGACCCGCTGCTGGCGGCGGCGCTCCTGCCGCAGCTTGTCCTGGGCGAGCGCGAGACGCGCGTTGCGCTCGGCCAGCTCACGGAGGCGTCGCTTGTCGCCGCGCTCGGCGATCCGCACCTCGACCGGCCCACCGCGGCGGGTCGACAGCGCCTCCGCGAGCACGTCGACCCTCTCGGCAAGGGCCGGACCGGCGACGACCAGCCGCGGAACGGCGGGGACCGCCGAGTAGTACTGGGCGATGAACTCCTCGGTGACCTCGGCCTCGCCGCGCTCGCCCTCGTTGGACAGGTAGAAGCCCTGCCGCTCGGCCAGTATCCCGTCGCGGACCTGGAAGACCTGCGCATTCGCGCCGGTCCCCTCCACGGCGACCGCGATCAGGTCGGCGGTCTCGAGTGAATCGCCCGCCACGCTGCGGCGCTGCATCAGCGACCGCACCGCCTCGAGGCGGTCGCGGTAGGTCGCGGCCCGCTCGAACTCCTCGGCGTCCGCGGCCTCGGCCATCTTGCGCTCGAGGTCTCGCTCGACATCGCGGTAGCGGCCCGACAGGAAGTCCACGATCGCCTCGATGTTGCGCCTGTACTCCTCGCGGTCGATGTAGCCCACGCAGGGCGCCTGACAGCGCTTGATGTAGTAGTCGAGGCAGGGCACGCCGGAACGGCGCCCCGGTTCCGGCCCCTCGCAGGTGCGGTACTGGAAGAGCTTCCCGAGGAGATCGAGCGTCTCGCGAACACGCCGCGCGCTCGAGAACGGGCCGAAGTAGACGCGCCCCGACCGGTGGCGCTCTCGCGTGAAGTACACGCGTGGGAACTCCTCGTCGAGGCTCACACCGACGTAGGGATACGACTTGTCGTCGCGCAGGCGAATGTTGAACTTCGGCCGGTGGCGCTTGATGAACTGCTGCTCGGCCAGCAGTGCCTCGGCCTCCGTCTCGGTGACCAGGAAGTCGATCGACGCGACCCGGTCGATGAAGTGAAGGCCGCCGCGATGCGGCCCCGAGAAGTGCGACGCCACACGCTTGCGGATCGACGTCGCCTTGCCCACGTAGAGCACACCGCCATCGGCGTCCTTGAACATGTAGACGCCGGGCTGATCCGGCAGCTCCCTTCGCTGCTCGTCGAGGTTTGTGGCGTTTGCCATCGCTATATCAAGGTTAGGCTCCCGGCCCGCTGGCCAAATCGACTGACTCCGCAAGTACGAAGGGAACCCTGATGACCACAGCAGCCGCAACCGCCCCGCCCGATCTCGAGACGATCCGCATCGAGGTCGACGGTGAGATCGCGACCATGACCCTGGACCGCCCGAAGGTCCTGAACGCGATGAGCCCGGAGTTGATCGGCGAGCTGGTCACCGCCGCGGGCTGGCTCGCGGACCGGGCGAAGCTGCGAGGACTGATCGTCACCGGCTCGGGCCGCGCGTTCTCGGCCGGGGGTGACGTGACCTGGTTCAAGCGGGGGCTCGAGGAGTCGGGCGAGTACCTGTCGGCCGACGTGCGCCGCGGTGCGGAGGTCCTGCATCAGGCGATCGTGGACTTCCGCCGCATTCCCTATCCGGTGATCGGCGCGGTCAACGGGGTCGCCGCCGGGGCGGGGTTCTCCCTGGCGCTGATGTGCGACCTGCGGATCGCCTCCGCGGACGCCGCGTTCGTGTGCGCCTACGGGCGGATCGGCGCCTCCCCCGACGGCGGCATGACCTACTTTCTGCCTCGCGTGGTCGGGCCGGCGCGAGCGCTAGAGCTTCTGCTCGAGGATCCCATCCTGAACGCAGAGCAGGCGCGCGACGAGGGCATCGTCACCGAGGTCGTGGCCACGGACAGGCTCCTCGACGCGGCGCGTGAGCGCGCGGAGGAACTGGCGGCACGGGCCCCGCACTACGTGCGGATGTCGAAGCTCCTGGTCTCGCGAAGTCTCGAGAACAGCCTCCCCGAGCACCTCCAGCTCGAGCGCCACGGAATCGCCGACAGCATGGCTACCGAGGACCTGCGGGAGGGCGTAACGGCATTCCTGGAAGGGCGCCAGGCAACGTTTCACGGCCGGTGAGGCGTGGATCGCACGGGATGATTCGCCCGTTGCGGCTTGAACCTCAAGCCGAACCCGCGGGTATACCCTCCGCTAACCGCGACCACTTGGAGGATTGATGATCAAGTTCGTGACGCTCGGACTGGCCGCCATGGCCTCGCTGGCTCTCGTCGCCTGCGGGGGTGGAGGCAGCAGCAGCACGACCACGCCAACGACGACCGAAGCCGCTGGCGGCGGAGGCGCGACCACGACCTCCAGCGGAGGCGGGAGCGGGGGCGCGAGCTCGACGGTTCAGCTCGCGGCGGATCCCAGCCAGATCGCGTTCGACACTACCTCGCTCAGCGCGAAGGCCGGGAACGTCACGATCGACTTCGACAACCCGAACAAGGCGCTCGGGCATGACGTCTGCGTCGAGGCCGCGGGCGAGAAGGAGCTCGGGTGCTCGAAGGTCGTCACCGGCTCCTCGACGACGCTCGACCTGAAGGACCTGAAGGCCGGGACCTACACCTTCTACTGCAGCGTGGACTCGCACAAGGACGCCGGCATGAAGGGGACGCTCACCGTTCAGTAGTCGCCCGCCGGACGGCGGCCCTTCCCAGGCGGGGAGGGCCGCTCAGCCGACGAGTGCCCGGCCGACGCTCTCGGCCACGCAGACGGGCTTCTCCTGGCCCTCGCCCTCGATGGTGAACTTGGTGACGATGTGCCACCAGCCGTCGCCGAGCTCGTCGACGGTGGTCACCTCGGCGCGCGCCCGAATCCGGGAGCCGGCGGGCACGGCGGCCGGGAACCGCACGCGATCGAAGCCGTAGTTGATCCCCATCTTCACCCCGTGGTTGCGGATGAGCTGGGGGCGGAAGTAGTCCACCAGGGACAGCGTCAGATCCCCATGCGCCACGGTCGTGCCGAACGGGCTCTCGTTCGCCGCCCGCTCCGTGTCGACGTGGATCCACTGGTGATCCCGCGAGACGTCCGCGAACTTGTCGATGTCCTCCTGGGTGATCTCGAGCCAGTCGGTCGGCCCCAGCTCGCGCCCGATCAGCTCGCGGAGCTGCTCGATTCCCTCGACCTCAACCGGTTCCATGACCGGGTGGGAGCTTATGGGGCCGGGGGCCGGCGCGGCCCTCAGGGTGCGACATGCAACAGCGCGGCCTCGACCTCCCGCAGGCGGTCAAGATCACCCGGCGAGCCCAGCGCCGCGTCGTTGAAGAGGAAGGCCTCGGCCAGCCGCACGATGGCGTAGCCCAGGACCGCCGGCTCGACCGGTGGCTCGTACCTGCCCGCGCGGGCCTCGTCGGCGATGAGCTCGGTGATCATCGCGACCATCCTGGACTGGACGATCCCGTTGCGGGAGGTGATGATCCGGAGCGCGGCCTCGCGCTCAGCCTCGACGAACTGACGCAGTGCCGGCGCATCGGCGAGCTTGCGATTGAAGCGATCGAACGTCTCGAGGAGAGCGGGTCCGCCCTTTCCGCGCGCCTCGCTGCGTGATGCCTCGAGCACGGGGATGGTGGCCAGCACGATCACCTCGCCGATCAGCGCCTCGCGGGTCCCGAACCAGCGGTGGACCGTCGCGCGGCCCAGACCCAGCTCACCGGCGATGGCCTGGATGTCGACGCGGCGACCGCGCAGGTACCGGTAGAGCGCAGCGTCCAGCACCTGATCGCGCGTGGCCGCCGCCGGGCGGCCCGGTCGTCGGCTTGCCGTCGTCGCGTCCGCCGGCATTGGTCTGATGGCGCGGAGCTTCAGCTCCGCGACTGGCAGGGGCGGTTCATGGGTTCTGACGTTAACGGGCGCCGACCCGCACGGCTCCGGTCCGGTGCGTCAGTTCCCTTTTGACACCCGGCAACGCGTCTGTCTCAATTCCAGCGAAGGCGACGAAGGAGGAGGCGACGTGGCAGACGGGCGTTCGGTGAAGGCGCGATGGCTTGCCCCGGCCCTGGCGGCTGCCGGGCTCGCGGTCCTGCTTGTCCTCCCCGCTCTTGCCGTTGCCCAGCCCAAGCCGGGGACTCAGGTCGCGCGTCCGGTCCGTTCCGCAGCCCCCGACGCGAGCCTCGTCAAGGAATCCTTCGTCCGCGTATACCAGCCGCTCCCGAAGCGCGACGGTCCTCACCCGAAGGCCTGCGACTGGATCTCATACCTGCGGTACCGCAGCGCCAACGGGCCGCACGAGGCCTCGCGGGCCGACGCGGTCTTCGTGATCATTCCGGGGTTCCTGGGCGGTGCGGGCTCCTTCGATCAGGTCGCGCGCCACACGGTCCGTGACGCCGCCGAGAAGGGCAAGCACGTCGAGTTCTGGGCGCTCGACCGCCGCTCCAACTGCCTCGAGGACGACCGAGGCGTCAGGGCGGCGGCCAGGGCCAGGAACCCGGAGGTCGGCTACGACTACTACTGGCACAACCGGGCCATTGACGGCAAGCGCTTCGCCGGCTGGGTCTCCCAGCAGGATGCGGCGTGGCTCAAGCACGTCGGGCTCGCGCAGACCATGAACGACTGGTACGCGGTGCTGAAGGCCGGCATTCCCAACCGGCGCGTACGCGCGCGCAAGGTCTTCTGCGGTGGTCACTCCATGGGTGGCCCGCTGACCGCGGCGTTCGCAAGCTGGGACTTCGACGGCAATCCGAAGACCAAGAACGATGCCGGATACCGGCAGTGCGCGGGCTTCGTCGGCCTCGACACGCGCCTCGTGGTCGGTACGCCATCGATCGACCCGACCAATCCATCGGCCGTGCTGCTGGCGGCGGTGATCGCCAGCGGATCGCCGTACGTGAACGTCCCGCCGCTGGTGCCCGAGACGATCCAGCTGCCGCCCATCTTCGGCGTCGGCGCCTTCTATCACCCCGATCGGTTCGATCTGCTGCGGAGGCTGCCGCATTCCCGGAACGTCGATCTGGCGCAGCGGTTCCTGTTCTCGCGCGATGCCGCGAACTTCGCGACCGGGCGGCCGAACATCAGGGACTTCACGATCTCCAACGCCGCGGACCTCGCCGGGGTGTTCGATGACAACTCGGCGCCGCTCTTCTTCATGCGGTCCAGCCTCGGGTTCCTGAAGGGCGGGCAGCTCACCGACAAGAACTTCCCCCAGCCGAATCCCACGCTCGCGCTGCCCGAGGACAAGAGCGCGATCTACCGGTGGCAGAACTACGACGAGGTGGGTAGGAACGGGCGCGCTGTCCCGCTGAACGACGAGGGCGCGCCGTACACCAGCCGCGAGGGCGAGGCCTCCGACATCCACCAGTTCGCGCGCACCCAGTTCGAGGCGCCGGCGAACTTCATCGAGCAGTACTTCCCCACAAAGATCCTCAAGGACCTCCAGAAGGCGGGACAGGGCAACCGAGACGGCGATCTCTCGCACCTGAAGTACGCCGGCATCGCCAAGCGACCCGCCTTCGTCGTCAGGGCCCGCGACAGCCTCAACAACGACGCGCCCGATTCGGGCCGGCCGATCAAGGGCCGGCCGCCGAACTCAAAGCCCCAGAGCGGCTCGATCAGAGTGCCCGGCTACAACCACCTCGACGTGATCACCGCGGCGTGGCGTCAGAACGACGGCCGCCCCGAGCCGACGGCGAAGGCGCTGGCGACGTTCGCGCGGAAGGTGACGCGCTAGTTCGTCTCGTACTCGTCGTGGCGCCGCACCCATAGAGGCCTCGTCTCGCTCTCGTCGCGACCGCTCGGCGTGCGGTCGAGGAGGAGGTAGTAGGCCATTGCGGCCTCGAGGCCGCGCGCCGTCGTCACGTAGGTTCGGTAGACGGTCCCGTCCGAAAGCGCGTACACGCTCAGGCCCGGTCCCTCCGCGACGTACCCTGCGACGTCGGTTCCGCACATGCGCGCGTTCTGCTCGACGGTCGGGGGGATCTCGCCGTCCAGGAAGGGCTGCAGCTCCTCCTTCGTATAGAGGAAGCCGAGGTCGCGGTTGAAGTCACTGCCGCCGCTCGAGACCCAGTCGATGCCCCAGCCCATGCGATCC
>Ga0075365_10000573_pt1 | contig 14269 bp, 12 predicted proteins | sample EndMetdeltDD1765_FD_71387 | JGI IMG/M metagenome (GOLD analysis project Ga0075365, IMG submission 71387) | Populus endosphere microbial communities from Tennessee, USA - Endosphere MetaG P. deltoides DD176-5 | ecosystem: Host-associated > Plants > Roots > Endosphere | place: USA: Tennessee... | reverse complement strand
GAGCAGGGAAGCGAGACCCTCGGCGAGCCGCCCGTGACCGAGCTCCTGATCACCGACACGGCGGGCGATCGCGCCGGCGGCGGGTGGCGTGCCGATGACGTCGATCTTGACCCACCAGCCGGGGAGAACAGCCCCGCGTACGTCGCCGAGGCCAGGTTCCTCGCGCAGCGCCTGGCCGAGCTGCGGTCCGAGGGGATCGAGCGGGGCGACATGGTCGTCCTGCTGCGTGCGTTTACCCACGTGGACACGTTCGAGGAGGCACTCGCGCGGGCTGATCTCGCGCCCTACGTGGTCGGCGGGCGCGGCTACTGGTCACAGCAGCAGGTGGAGGACACGATTCGCCTCCTGGGCGTCGTCGCCAACCCGCTCGACGACGAGATCCTCTTCGGCGCCCTGGCATCGCCGGCATGCGGCGTGAGCGCGGACGCCCTGTGGCTCCTGCGGCAGGGGGCTCGCGACCCCGAGGGCCGGCCTGGACACGTGTGGCCACAGGTCAAGGACGCCACCTGGCCTGACGCGATCCAGGCGGCTGACGCCGAGCGGCTGACGCGGTTTCGCGAGGTGCTCGCCGGATTGCGCGCCGAGGCGCCGCTGCGCCCGCTCGACGCACTAGTCGATCGGGTGATCACCGCGTTCGGCTACGACCTGGCCATCCTGGAGATGAAGGACGGGCCGCGACGGATGGCCAACGTCCGGAAGCTCATGCGCCTGGCCGCCGAGTACGAGGAACACGACGGGCGCGACCTCCGCGGCTTCCTCGACTTCGCCGAGGAGCGCACACGCCGCGACGAGCGCGAGGGCATGGCGGCCGTTCAGGTCGAGGGACACGACGGGGTGCGGGTGATGACCGTGCACGCGGCCAAGGGCCTCGAGTTCCCGGTGGTCGCGGTCGCCGACATGGGCCGCGGTCTCGGGATGGGGTTCTCGAACCCCGATCTGATTGTGGGCCGCCTGACCGGACCGGTCGGCGATCCGACGGGGGCTCCCTTCGGAATGCGCCTGCCAGTCGCGGCCGGGGAGTCGCTCCGCCTCTGGCAGCTCGTGGAGCTCTGCGAAGCCGAGTCGCAGGCCGAGGTCGCCGAGGCGCTCCGGCTCAACTACGTGGCGGCGACTCGTGCGGAGGAGCGCCTGATTCTCAGCGGGAGCTGCAAGCTCCCGGCCGATGAGCCACCGGAGTCGCTGCGGCGCGGGAACTCCGCCCTCCATGTGCTGCTGCCCGCGCTGCGGGATCGTGGCTGGACCGGCGACAACGGCGAGGTCGAGATCGCCCCCGCGCCGGCGATCGGCGGCGAGACGGCGGACGGGGCGGTCTCCCGGATCCGCGTCGAGGTGCAGCGGGCGGGCGCCGAGCGCGCCGAGCGCCTCCGGGCGCGGTTCGAGGGTGCCACCGACCCGCTGCCGGTTCGCGGCGGGCCCTCGGAACCGCTCCTGACCGGCGAGCCCGCGTCCCACGGCGCGGGGCATCTCTCGTATTCGGCGCTCGCGAGCTACGCCGACTGCGGCTACCGCTTCTACGTCGAGCGGATTCTCGGCCTTGGATCGTCGACCGAGTCCGCGGACACGGATCGCGAGCCCCCCGCGGACGATGACCAGGAGCCGGACGAGCTCATCGACCCCGGGCTGGGACCACGGGAGCGCTCGCTCGCGATCGGGAGCTCGGTGCACGCGCTGCTGGAGGCCGCCGCCCGCCGGGATTGGAAGCCGCTGAGCGACGAGGAGGTCGAGCGCATCCTCGCCCGCGAGGCCATCGCCGGCGACGGCGAGGCGCGCGACCGGGTGAGGGCGCTGGCCGACGGATGGCTGGAGTCGGAGCTGCTCGCGACGCTCGCGGAGCGGGGAGCCGGCGTGCGGCCCGAGGTCCCGTTCCTCCTCGATCTCGGCGGCACGATCGTCCGCGGGAAGATCGACCTCCTCGCCCAGACGGAGGACGGCCCGCTCGTGGTCGACTACAAGACCGACGCCCTCGCCGGAGCCGACCCCGCGGAGGTGGCGAGCCGGTACGAGATCCAGCGCGACATCTACGCGCTCGCGGTCGAGCGGGCGGCGGGCGGCGCACCGGGGGGCGTGCGGGCCGCGTACTGCTTCCTCGAGGACCCGGGTCGCACGGTCGTGGAGGCCTACGACGAAGCCCGGCTTGCCGACGCCCGGGCCCGTGTGGAGGGACTCATCGGGAGGATTCGCGCCGGCGACTTCGCGCGCACGCAATCCCCCCACCTCGCCCTCTGCCACGGCTGCCCGGCCGCCGCCCGGCTGTGCGGCGCCCCGGCGTGGAAGCCCCAGTGGGCGACGCGTAGTGAGTGACCGGCCACACCGCCAACAGCACCAGCCACTTTCGGGGGCTGAAGCCCCCTCACCTATGTACCTGTTCGCGTACGGGTCGCTGGTGAGCGCGGCGAGCGCCGAGCGGACGCTGGGTCGCGGGGTGGAGCCCTCTCCGCTTGCCCGCCTCACGGGGTGGCGACGGCGGTGGTCACAGGTCCGCGACAACCTGGCGACCGAGAAGACCTTCGCCCATGCGGAAACCGGGGCCGTCCCCTCCCACTGCCTGGGGCTGAACATCGAGCCCGACGCCGGTGCCCCGGGGCCGAACGGTGTGCTCATCGAGGTGACGGAGGCCGAGCTCGAGCGCCTGGCGGCCCGCGAGATCCGCTACGACCGGATCGACGTGACGGGAGCCGTCGAAGCCGACTCGGCGGCGGAGCTGCGCCGCGTCTTCACCTTCACCGCGAAGGCGGAGAACTTCGCGCCCACGCCGCCGCCCGGCGCCGTCATCCTCGCCCCGTACGTGCGAGCGGTCGAAGCGGCGTTCGCGAGCATCGGCCCGGGCGAGCTGGAGCGCTTCCGCAGCACCACCGGGCCGATGCCGGTCGAGATGGTGGAGGCGGTGCTGGTGCGCGACGAGATTCCGCAGGGCAACCCGCGCGACTGGTAGAGGCGGCTCAGGAGTGGGTGCCGTTCCAGCGCTGCGCCCATGCGCGCAATTCGCTGATCGCCGGCCGCAGGGCCGTCCCCTTCTCGGTGAGGGCGTAGGAGACCCGCGGCGGCGTCTCCGCGTGTACGGAGCGCTCCACGATCCCCGCCGCCTCGAGCTCGCGAAGCCGGCGCGACAGCAGTCGGTCCGACAGCCCCGGGACGACCTGGGTCAGCTCCGCGTAGTAGTGAGACCGCTCCGAGAGCGCCCACAGAATGGCGCCGGTCCACCGCTTCCCAATGAACTCCACGGCCTGGTGGAAGTCCGGGGACACGTGCACCGGCTTCCCCCGCGGCCTTGGCCGCTCGGCTGGCGAAGACCCTGATTCCACCCTCGAATCAGGGTACAGAAGGCCCCGGGTGGGCTATGCGGCGCACGGTCCCGTCCCGGTCGGCTGAAGCGGGCCCTGGAGCGCGCCGCTGACCACGCCGTTCGGGACGCCGAGGCCGCCGGGCGGGCCCTTGTCCTTGGCCGAGGCGAAGACTGTGGTGAGGACCTGTCCGGAGCCATCGACCACCGGGCCGCCCGAGTTCCCGCTTCTGACCTCGCCCCGGAACGGCGTCATCTCGCGCTGGACCGGGCCGCGGCCGTAGGAGTCCTGGCTGATGACCGTCTCGGTGGTCCCCGTCCGGGCCGGGGCGACGTGGAAGGGTCCGTTCTCGGGATAGCCGAGCACCGCGCCGGCCGTCCCGGACGGCACCTCCGGCGCGATGCCGAGCGGGCGCAGGTTCAGACCGTCCACGCGAAGGATCGCCAGGTCGTCGTGCGTGTCGTAGTGCACGGGCGTTGCGGTCAGCTCGGTACCCGAGCGGGTCGTGATCGTCGTTGAGTCCTCGCCCGCGACGACGTGGGCATTGGTGACCACGAGTCCAGGGCCTCCCACCCATCCGGAGCCCTCGATCCCCAGGCCACACGCCGAGCCGAGCACCTTGACGACGCTCTGACCCGCACGCCGGACCTGCGGGTCGCGCGCGATCGCCGGCTCGGGCGCGCCAACCTTCGCCTCCGGCCCGGTGACCGAGGGGACCGGGTCGATGTGACGGAGCAGGTTCAGGATCGGTCCGCTCGGCGGCAGGGCGTCGTTGAGGGTGCTGAGGATCTTCGAGCTCTGCAACGCATCGCGAAGGCTCCGCTCGTTCGGCCCCGGCACGTTCAGCGCCGCGGCGCCGAACGCCCACGACAGCAGCAGCCCCAGCGACCCGAGGAGCAGTGCCCCGGCGATCCCGTCGACCTGGCGGACGACACCGCCTCGGGGAAGCCGGAGCCTCACCGCCTCGGCGACGCCCTCCATGAGCACGGCAAACGCGGTTCCGACCAGCAGCCCGCATACAACGGTGATCAGCGGGGCATAGGGAGACTCACCCCCCTGCGCGAGCAGCGCCGGTCCGAGGCGCCCGCCCAGGATCGCGCCGAGCACGAATCCGGCGAGCGGGAGCGCACTGGCCACAAGTCCGCGTTCATACCCAATTGCTGCGAAGGCAACCGCGAATACCGCAATGATTAGGTCGACGTAGTTCATCCAGCGTCCAACGTTCTACCCGCTTGAGCACCATGAGTTCCGAGGCGACCCGGCGGCGCCGGTTTTTCACCCGAGCCCTCCCGATCGCCGTATTGGGCCTGGCGGCCTTCGCCGCCGGAATGATCGAGGGCGCCGGCGGCACCGATCTCGGCAGCGCCGAGCGGTTTGCCGCTGCTTGGAACAGCGGCGACTTCTCCGCCATGCATTCGGAGATCTCCGATGCGGCCGCGCGACAATACCCACTGCAGAGCTTCACCGAGGACTACGAAGCGGCGGAGAAGACGGCGACCGTGAAGCGGGTGGACACCGGCGAGATCACGGGCAGCGACTCCAGCGCCTCGGTGTCCGTGACGCTCCACACGCACGCCTTCGGCAACATCTCGCGGGAGCTCGTCCTCCCCCTCGACGGCGGCAAGGTCGCGTGGACGCCCGATCTCGTCTTCCCCGGCCTGCGACCGGACGAGCGACTCGTGCGCCACACCATCGTTCCGAAGCGCGCCCCGATCCTGGCCCAGGGCGGAACCCCCCTCGCGGAGGGGCCGGCGACAGCACGGACGTCGCCACTCGGCGCGGCCGCGGCCGCGATCGCCGGCACCGTGTCGACCCCGAAGCGGAAGCAGGAGCCCGAGCTCGCACGGCTGGGGTTCCCGCCCGGCAGCCCGACCGGGACGAGCGGGCTGGAGCTCGCCTTCAACACCCGGCTCGCCGGTCATCCCGGAGGCGACCTCGTGGCGGTCTCGAGCGGCGGCAAGCAGCCTGCCGCCGGCGGGCGGGTGCTGGCACAGAGCAAGCCGATCCCCGGCAAGCCGGTCCACACGACCATCGACCCCGACCTGCAGCGCGCGGCCGTGGTCGCGCTGGGCAGCACGTACGGCGGGGTTGTCGCCCTCGACGCGCAGACAGGCGAGGTCCGGGCCGTCGCGGGGATCGCGTTCTCCGCGCCGCAGCCGCCCGGATCCACCTTCAAGCTCATCACGACCACGGCGGCGCTCGAGACCGGCGCCGTGAAGGTCAGCGACCAGTTCCCGATCGAGACGTCGACCACCGTCGACGGCCGCCAGATCGACAACGCTCACCAGGAGGCGTGCGGGGGGTCGTTCGCGGAGGCGTTCGCGCAGTCGTGCAACAGCGTCTTCGCCCCGCTCGGGCCGAAGGTGGGCTCGGAGAAGATGGTCGACACGGCGGAGGGGTACGGGTTCAACTCGCCGCCCACCCTCTATGACGAGTCGGCGGTCAAGGCGGCGGGCATCCCGGACAGCACCCTCCCGAAGCAGATCTCGAGCGACGTCGACCTGGCGGTGACCGCGATCGGACAGGGCGAGGTGCTCGCGACGCCACTCGAGATGGCGTCCGTGGCGCAGGCGATCGGCAATGGAGGCGTCCTCTCGCCCACCGCGCTCGTGACCGACCGCGCCCTGCTGTCGGGCGCAAAGCCCACCCGGGTCACGTCGACCGACATCGCGACCACCCTCCGCGGGCTCATGATCGGCGTCGTCACCAGCGGCACGGGAACCGCCGCCGCGCTTCCCGGAATCCAGGTCGCGGGCAAGACGGGCACCGCGGAGCTCGGCCCGGTGACGGGCAAGGAGACGGGCGCCGACACCGAGCAGCGTCTCGACGCCTGGTTCACGGCGTTCGCCCCGGCCACCGACCCCAAGCTCGCGGTGGCGGCGATGGTCGTGAACGCGAGCGGCGACGGCGGGACGATCGCCGCGCCGATCGTGCAGCAGGTGATGGCGTCCGGGCTCGGGACGGGCTAGACAAACGGCGGCTGGGTGGGGGCAGGTAGGCGCTGTCCGCTCGCGCCGACGCGGGACCTCCGGCGGCGAGTGGAGGATTGACCACACATGAAGGGGGTGAATCCTCCACTCGATTTCCCAATGCAGGCTCGAGTGCGTGATTGACCACGATATGCGTGGCGAATCACTCACTCGATGACACGGGGCGAAGCGGGCTGACCCACGTGCCGTCGTACCTACGGGGCTACTCCTCGGTCGAGGAGAAGCCCACCGCAGCCCCGACGATCACCGCGAGGCCGCCCAGCAGGGCGATCAATCCTCCCAGCGTCGCCGCCGGCTGCGCGATGATCGCCCCTGCGATCGATGCGGCCGCTCCTCCGGCCAGGATCCACCACCAGGTTCCCCCGCGATTCACCCGCGGCGATGCGGTGAGGAACGCGGCCACCGCGATCAGAGCGAGGCACACGACTCGGACCCCGCCTCCAAAGAGGCCGAGGAGCACGATCAGCGCGCTGATCGCCGCGATGACGAGCGTGGCCCGAAGTGCGCTCTCAGATGTCAAGCTCGACTTCGCCGGCCGAGCCCTTGGCCGTCGTGATGTGAAGGGTCAGCGGCCGATCCTCGATCGTCTGGCTGGTGATCCGGAAGAGGACCATCGAGCCCTGGATCGGGCCGTTGGCTGCCACCGACTCGCCCTCGGGAAGCTGGTCACCCGGATGGATCGTGTCGCCCAACCCGAGCGCGAAGAGGCTGTCCGAGGGCAGCGGCTTGTACCTGGTCCCAACCGTGTCCTCGACCTCCATGTCGGTCGGAACCTGTTCGGCCACGTCGCCCTCGTTGTCGACCCTCATGAAGACCCCGAGGTAGTACTCATCGGGGCCGAGCTCCTTCTGGCCGACCAGGTAGGCCTTGTCCTCGGTGTCACCCGGATTCAGCTGGCGCGTGATCTGGACGTTGAAGAGCAGGTTGTCCAGCTTGATCCCCTGGCCCTCGGTCACCTGGTTCGCGTTCTCCGGAGCCGTGTCGCAGCCGGACAGCGCGACGCCGAAGACGATCGCGGCGACCGCGAGCACCGCTGCGCCGAGCCGCGTGGTGGAGCGTGGGACGCGCTGCATGGCGGCGGAAGTCTAATCCCCCCCGGTGCGCCTACGTCACGGGAAGCCGGGCGCCCCCCGCGATCTCGATCCGCTTCGCCGGCCTCCCGGTCTCGATCAGGTCCTTGAGCCGGGACAGGGACTGAGACCAATGGCGTCGGTAGAAGCGCTCGCCGAAGCGGATCTCCCGCAGGCGATCCACCGGGTGCGAGGGCTCGGTCCCGAAGCGCACGGTCAGCTCCGTGCTCGTCGAGCCGGGGCCTTCGACCAGCTCCCACGCCGTCCGCATCGGGATGCGGTCGAGTCGCCCGCCCTTGCCCTGCTCGAGGATCCGGTACGGCGCGTCCGCGCCGACGATCACGGACTCCATCCACAGGCCAGGCTTCGCGATCCGCATCCGCGCGGAAGCTCCGACGCCCACGGACTCGAAGCGCTCGAGGCGGTAGTCGCGAATGAACTGGTCGGTGAACGATGGGCGATTCGCGAGATCACAGAGGAACTCGAAGACGCGATCCCGGGGGGAATCGATCGCCCTGGTGACCGAAATCGGACCCACGGCGCGCGAGTCTATTGGCCCGGTTGGCGTTAGCAATCTTCCAAATTGCGGCCGTTTCGAACCCGGCCCGGCAGGAGAGAAGGGGGGCATCGTTAACATTGCCACGAGCGGAGGGGATGGAGCTTTGCTGGTAGACGAAGGATTCATAGTCCGCGAGTCAGGAGAGCTAGCCGCAGGCTCATTGGTCTGCGTCGGCTGCGGCTATTCCGTGGCGCTCGAGCTCGACGACGACGTTCCCAGCTGCCCAGCCTGCGGCGAGACGCGCTTCCGCCGCGCCTCCCTGTTCGAGTCGCGAACCCTCGACACCGAGGCCATCTCCGCCGCCCCGACCCTCCCGAGCTGGCTCGACGAGGTCCGCGAGGGCCTCGATCCCACCGGTCGGTACATCGCCTACGAGGAGGACGGTGAGCCGGTCGTGGCCGACCTCTCCACCGGGTGGACGCGGATCGGCCGCAGCACGGCCGCCGACCTGCGGCTCGACGACGCGACCGTGTCGCGGCGCCACGCGCTCATCGTTCGCACCCCGGAGAACGAGCTTCGCGCTCTCGACGATCGCAGCCTGAACGGGCTGTTCGTGAACGGGGAGCGCGTCGAATGGACGCCGCTGCGGGACGGGGACGAGCTCGAGATCGGCCGGTACAGACTCTACGTGATGGGCGCCTGAGCAGCCCCCGTTTTGCCGCACGGCGAGCGAGCTTTCCACCACTGCTACGGATAGGCTTTCGGATCGTCCGAGGGTCATCGCGTGCAACCTGCGTCCACAGCTCAAGCCCACGATCAGCTCGTAGACGAGGCGGCGGCCCTGGATCGGGCAACCCGCCATCTGCTGTCGCTCCAGGACTCCGGCGGATGGTGGAAGGCGGAGCTGCAGACGAACGTCACCATGGACGCGGAGGACCTCCTCCTTCGGGAGTTCCTGGGCGTCCGGGACCCGGAAGCCATCGCTCGCGCCGCGAACTGGATCCGCTCGCAGCAGCGCGACGACGGCAGCTGGGCGAACTTCTACGGAGCGCCCGCCGACGTCTCCACGACGGTTGAGGCGTATGCCGCGCTGAGGCTCGCCGGCGACCGGCCGGATGCCCCACACATGATCTCGGCACGCGACTCGGTGCTCGCGGGCGGCGGGCTCGAGAACGCGCGCGTCTTCACGCACATCTGGCTCGCTTTGTTCGGGCTGTGGTCGTGGGACGACGTCCCCGCCCTGCCCCCGGAGCTGATCTTCCTTCCGCCCTGGTTTCCGCTGAACCTCTACGACTTCGCGTGCTGGGCGCGCCAGACGATCGCGGCGCTCACCATCGTGCGGGCGGAGCGCCCGGTGCGCCCACTCCCGTTCGACCTCGACGAGCTGCGAACCGGGCGCCCCGTGAACCCCCGACCGCGCACGTTCCGCGGGCGCGTCCTCCTGTGGCTCGACAGGATCGGGCGCTTCTATGAGCGCCACCCGGTCGGCCCCCTCCGGCGCCGCGCGATGAAGCGCGTCGAGCGCTGGGTTCTCGAGCGCCAGGAGGCGGACGGCTCATGGGGCGGCATCCAGCCGCCGTGGGTGTACTCGCTCATGGCGCTTTCGCTTCGCGGCCACGACGTCGACGCCGGGGCGATCAAGAAGGGCCTCGACGGAATCGAGCGCTTCCTGATCGACGAGGGCGACATCCGCCGCCTCGAGGCGTGCCAGTCCCCGGTGTGGGACACGGCGCTCGCGATCATCGCGATCACCGACGCCGGTGTGGCAGCCGACGATCCCGCTCTCGTCAAGGCCGCCGACTGGCTCCTCGCGGAGGAGGTGAAGGTCAAGGGCGACTGGGCGGTGCGGCGTCCGAAGCTCGACCCGGGTGGCTGGGCATTCGAGTTCGACAACGACCACTACCCCGACATCGACGACACCGCCGAGGTGGTCATGGCGCTCCGCCGGGTCCGTCACCCTCAGCCTGACCGGATCGAGGGGGCGATCCGGCGCGGGATCGACTGGACCGTGGGTATGCAGAGCCGAAACGGCGGCTGGGGCGCCTTCGACGCCGACAGCGTGCGGGAGACGTGCCGTGACATCCCCTTCTGCGACTTCGGCGAGGTGATCGACGAGCCCAGCGCGGACGTCACCGCGCACGTGCTCGAGATGCTGGGCGGCGAGGGCCTCGCCGGCTCCGCCGCATCGCGCGAGGGAATCTCCTATCTGCTCTCCGAGCAGGAGGGGCGCGGCTCGTGGTTCGGCCGCTGGGGGATCAACCACGTCTACGGCACCGGGGCGGCCATCCCCGGGCTGGTCGAATGCGGCATCCCGCGCAGCGACCCGCGGCTGCGCCGCGCCGCCGCGTGGCTCGAGGAGATCCAGAACCCGGACGGCGGTTGGGGCGAGGACGGCCGCTCGTACAAGGATCCGGACTGGATCGGGCGCGGTCCAAGCACCGCGTCGCAGACCGCGTGGGCGCTGATCGCGCTGCACGCGCTGGGCGACCGCACGGAGGCGGTGGAACGCGGCCTCGCCTGGCTGGTACAGAACCAGCGCGAGGACGGGACCTGGGACGAGCCGGAGTACACCGGCACCGGATTCCCGGGCCACTTCTACATCAACTACCACCTCTACCGGCTGAGCTTCCCGGTCATGGCCCTCGGACGCTGGGCGGCCGCCGCGGAACGAAGCTAGGCCGTGGGTGGAGGGGCGACCGTCGGGACGGTGGCGAAACCCGCGGGTCCGAGCCCGGGCCCTCCGGAGGGAGTGCCCGGGCTGGAGGAGATCCTGGCGAGGGCCGGGGGCGAGAACTTCCCGGTCGCGACGCGCCTGCTCGGGCCGCGCCTTCGCGATTCGCTCTACGCGATCTACGGGTTCGCCCGCCTGACGGACGAGATCGGCGACGAGGCGAGCGGCGACCGGCTCGCGCTGCTTGACTGGCTCGACGCCGAGATCGACCTGATCTACAGCGGCGGGATGCCCACGCATCCCGCCATGCGGCGCATGGCGGCGGTCGCGCGTGAGGCGGGAATCCCGCCCGAGCCCCTGCACGCGCTGGTCGAGGCAAACCGGGTGGACCAGACCGTGAGCTCCTACGCCACGTTCGACGAGCTGCTCTCCTACTGCGCACTGTCGGCCAACCCGGTGGGCCACATGGTGCTCTGCGTCTTCGACGCGGCGACCCCCGACCGCATCGAGCTCTCCGACGCGGTCTGCAGCGCGCTCCAGGTCACTGAGCACCTGCAGGACGTCCGGGAGGACCTCGAGCGCGGCCGCGTCTACCTGCCCCAGGCGGACCTCTCCCGCTTCGGGTGCGACGAGGCCGACCTCTCCGTGTCCCCCTCCCCGGAGCGGGTTCGCGCACTGATCGCATTCGAGGTCGAGCGCGCGCGCCGGCTGTTCGATCGGGGCGAGCCCCTGATCGAGACTCTCCGAGGCCGGGCGAGGTTCGCCGTCACCGCCTTCGTGGCCGGCGGCCGCGCGGCGCTCGCGGGAATCGAGCGCGCGGGCTTCGCTCTCGGCACCCATCCACCCCGTCCCTCGTGGCCGGACCGGCTCGCGGCCCTGGCCCAGACCGCGCGTCCGCACTAGGCATGGAGACGGGGGAGGCCTATCGAATCTGCGAGCGGCTGACGAGGAAGGCGGCAGCGAACTTCTTCTACGGGATCCGCCTTCTCCCCGGCGACAAGCGCCGGGCGATGTCGGCCGTGTACGCGTACGCCCGCCGGGTTGACGACATCGGCGACGGCAACCTCCCGGCCGACCGGAAGGCGGCCGACCTCGGGGCAACGCGGAGGGCGCTCGCCGAGGGTGACCCGAATGACCCGGTCATGGTGGCCCTCGCGGACTCGCGCGCCCGCTTCCCGCTGCCGTCGGACGCCTTCACCGACCTGCTGGACGGCGTCCAGATGGACGTCGACGGAGCGCGCTTCGAGACGTTCGACGAGCTCGTCGTGTACAGCCGGGCCGTGGCCGGATCGATCGGGCGCCTGTGCGTGGGGATCTTCGGGGCCTCGGACATGAGCCGGGCGATCCCGATCGCGGACGACCTGGGGGTCGCGATGCAGATCACGAACGTCCTTCGCGACGTCCGCGAGGACTACGCCCGCGGGCGGGTGTACCTGCCGGCCGAGGACCTGCGGCGCTTCGGCTGCTCCGAGGACCTGGAGAGCTCACCGCCCGACGCCACGGCGGAGCTCATCCGCTTCGAGGCGGCGCGAGGGCGCGAGTGGTTCGACCGCGGGCTCGGCCTGCTGCCGCTCCTCGACGCCCGGTCGAAGGCGTGCGTGCGGGCCATGACCGGCATCTACCGCCGGATCCTCGGACAGATCGACCACGACCCTCACCAGGTCCTGAGGCACCGGGTGTCGCTCCCCGCATGGGAGAAGGCCTGGGTGGCCGCCCGTAGCCTCGCGGGGGCCGGCGCATGAGCGAGCGGCGCGTCACCGTCGTGGGTGGCGGCCTCGCAGGGATCGCGTCGGCGCTCTCGTGCGCCGACGCGGGCGCTCGGGTCACCCTCGTCGAGGTGCGCCCGCGTCTGGGCGGCGCCGCGTACTCCTTCGAGCGCGACGGGATGCTCCTGGACAACGGCCAGCACGTCTTCCTGCGCTGCTGCACGGCATACCTGGCGCTGCTCGAGCGGCTCGGCACCGCATCCGCGACCACCCTGCAAGATCGGCTCTCCATCCCCGTGCTCGCTCCCGGCGGCCGGGTCGAGTGGCTCCGGCGCTCGTCGCTGCCGGCGCCGCTCCATCTGGGCGCCGCCCTGGCCCGATACGGCCATCTCTCGCTTCGGGAGAGGGCGGGCGCGGCGCGGGCCGCGCTCGACCTCTCGCGCCTCGACCTGGACGACCCGGCACTCGACAGCCGCACCTTCGGCGAGTGGCTGGCGGAGCACGGGCAGTCCGCGGATGCGGTCGACTCGCTGTGGAACCTGATTGCGCTGCCGACGCTGAACCTGGATGCCGCCGAGGCGTCCCTCGCCCTGGCGGCGTTCGTCTTCCGGACCGGGCTGCTCGACGACGCGGCGGCCGGGGACGTGGGCTACGCGCGGCTGCCCCTGTCCGCGGTACACGGCGAGCCGAGCGCCCGTGCCCTGCGGGCCGCCGGCGTCGACGTCCGCACGGGGTGGCGTGCGGAGGCCGTGGAGGTCCTCCCCGGGGGCGAGTTCGCCGTCAGCGGCGCCGACGAGGTGATCGAATCGGACGGGGCGGTGGTCGCGGTCCCGCCCGCCCGTGCGGGAGCATTGCTCCCCGACGGCGCGATCGCCGACCCGTCGCGCCTGGAGCGCCTCGGCTCCTCGCCCATCGTGAACATCCACGTCATCTACGACCGGCCGGTGACGGACCTCGACTTCGCCGCGGGTGTCGGATCCCCCGTTCAGTGGCTGTTCGACCGCACGCGTGAGACCGGGCTCGCCTCGGGACAGCACCTGGCCGTCTCCCTCTCGGGAGCCGAGCGGGAGGCCCAGATGAGCCGGGAAGAGCTCGCAGAGAGCTTCCTGCCCGCGCTGCGCGAGCTCCTTCCGCGGGCGGGCAACGCGCGGGTCGAGCGCTTCGAGGTCGTTCGCGAGCACAACGCCACCTTCCGCGCGGTCCCCGGCACGGCGGCCCTGCGCCCACCGCAGCGGACCGGGATCGACGGACTGGCGCTCGCCGGAGCCTGGACCGCGACGGGATGGCCGGCCACGATGGAGGGCGCCGTGCGAAGCGGGCTCGCCGCCGCGCGCGAGGTGCTCCGGAGCCGCGTCCAGACGCCGCTCGCGGAGGTGGCCGGGTGACCGCAAGGCGCGGGACCGGGCTCGTCGCGGCGGCCCCGATGCGCTTCGAAGCGCGGGCGGTCCACCGTGGCGCCCCCGGCGCCACGGTGCTGCGGACCGGCATCGGCCGGCGGCGTGCGCGCAGGGCGGCGGGTCGGCTGGGCCACATCGAGGGCAACGTGGTCGCCCTGACGGGGTTTGCCGGCGCGCTTGCTCCCGAGCTCGAGCCGGGAGACGTGGTCGTCGCGACTGAGGTCCGAGGGGCCGACGAGCCCGTGGAGTGCGCGGCCACCGAGCTGGTCGCATCCATGCTGCGCCGCGCGGGGCTCCGGGTGCACACGGGGCCGATCGTGTCGGTGCCGCGGGTGGCGATCGGCTCCGAGCGTGCCCGCCTGGCCGCCACCGGCGCGATCGCCGTGGACATGGAGTCCGCCTGGCTCGTCCGGGGCTGCACGGACCGTCCCTGGGCGGTCGTTCGCACCGTCCTGGACACGCCTGGCCGCGACCTCCACCGCCCGGTGGCGACCGTCGCCGGAGCGCTGCGGGCCTACCGCGCTCTCAGGCAGGTCGCCGCGGCCCTCAGCGACTGGAGCGAGGCGAGCGGGGAGCGCCGGGTCGTGCTGGCCAATCCACGTGCGTCATGCGCAGGCGTTGAGCGGGCGATCCAGATCGTCGAGCGCGCGCTCGA
>Ga0075365_10000572_pt1 | contig 14307 bp, 10 predicted proteins | sample EndMetdeltDD1765_FD_71387 | JGI IMG/M metagenome (GOLD analysis project Ga0075365, IMG submission 71387) | Populus endosphere microbial communities from Tennessee, USA - Endosphere MetaG P. deltoides DD176-5 | ecosystem: Host-associated > Plants > Roots > Endosphere | place: USA: Tennessee... | reverse complement strand
GCAGGGATTCTGTGCCGCAACCAACATACATTTAGCCGGAAAAGTGATTTTTCCATTTGCTCGTGAAATAGAAACGATCGTGTCTTCAATTGGTTGCCGAAGACTCTCAAGAACATTTCTCGGAAACTCCGGAAATTCATCTAAGAACAATACTCCTCGATGTGCTAACGTGACTTCTCCTGGCTTAGGACTTGATCCACCGCCAATCAATCCAACAAGTGATGTTGTGTGGTGCGGTGCTCTGAATGGCCGCTTCTGTACTCTCGAATCCTTGCCCAACAAGCCTGCAATACTATAAATTTTGGTGACTTCAATCATTTCGTCAAAGGTCAACCGAGGAAGGATCGAAGAGAATGTTCGAGCGAGTAAGGTTTTCCCTGCTCCAGGAGGACCTTTTAATAAAATGTTATGAGAGCCAGCTGCCGCAATTTCTAATGCCCGTTTGGTCTGTTGTTGTCCTTTAATATCTTTCATATCGTATTCAAATTGTTGACTACCTTCATCTTCAAAAAGCGTGATATGTTCTTGTTTCGTGATGATTTGCTGTTGAGAGAGGTGAGAAAAAAGTGTGAGGAGGGAAGGGACAGGATAAATATCCACATTTTGTACAATCGCTGCCTCATTGGCGTTATCTCTGGGAAGAAAGATATTTTTGAAATGGGTCTTTTTTGCAAGAATGGTTTGCACGAGTGCTCCATTAATTGGTCTGACTCTTCCATCAAGTGCCAACTCTCCCGTAAAAAGTGAGTCAGCAATATCTGCTTGCAGTTGTCCCGATGCAATTAAAATACCAAGAGCAATCGGGAGGTCATACGATGGACCTTCTTTGGGAAGATCAGCTGGGGCAAGATTAACAGTGATACGACGAGCAGGGAAATCTGCTCCAGAATTTCTAATAGCGGATCTTACTCGCTCTTTTGCTTCTTCCACAGCTTTATCAGGCAACCCAACAATAAAAAAATTAGGTAACCCTTGTGATGCAATATCAATTTCTACCTCGACAGGTACTGCATCTAATCCAACAACTGCCGCAGAAAAAACTCGTGCCAACATACTTTTATCTATTTATAGTAGCAGTTGTTTGTTGTCTTTGTGAAGCAGCAGAATATTCTGGTTGCGTAATAAATAAAAGGTATGATAGAAAGAGATAATGTCTGGGAAAGCTCCTCAATTAGAAGATGACGCAAGAGAAAAAATCTCGTTGTTAATCGAACATCGTTTACCATGGCTTGTTGTTGGTTTACTTGGAGGAATTGGGTTAACGCTTATCTCATCAGGGTTTGAGAAAGTTTTGATACAAAATATTGGATTAGCCTACTTCATTCCGGTTATCGTTTATATGGCAGATGCTGTGGGGACGCAAACAGAGACAGTATATGTGCGTAATTTAGCAAAAAAACAAGCCAAATTTTCTACTTATTTAATCAAAGAATTATTGCTTGGCTTGTCATTGGGACTACTCTTTGGTTTGCTTATTGGGATATTCGCTTTCTTTGCATTCAAATCTGCAAGTATTGCTTTAACAGTTGGATTGGCGATGTTTGCAACGATGTCAGTCGCGCCAGTCATTGCATTAATTGTTCCTTCCCTCTTACAAAGAGAGCACACGGATCCGGCAATTGGTGCAGGACCCTTTACGACGGTAATTCAAGACTTTGTCAGTTTAATAGTCTACTTTTTAATTGCAACAGTTGTCCTTTTGCATTAAAGAATTGAAATTGAAAAGAGAAGCGTTAGCAGAATTCGCAGGTTTTAGATTTCTTCTTGGTTACTTTTTTTGCTTTAGCGATTTTACTTGCAAGCTTTTTTGCATCCTTTTTCTTACCTTTTGATTTTCCTGATGAGAAGAGACCGAGTATTGCCATAAAGATACTTTAGTATATTTTTTCGCCTCTTGTCAATATTAAGATCTTTCTTCTATTATGAATATATCATGCCAAATACTGCCTCCTATTACACGCTGACAAAAGAAAAATTATTTGCAGAATTACAGACAAATGAAAAGGGTCTCACTGATGAAGAAGCGGAAAAACGGTTGGCAACGTACGGACCTAATACCTTAACTGCAAAGAAAAAGATCTCTCCCATAGCACTCTATATAGAACAATTTAAAAATACCCTCACGCTAATTTTAATGGGCTCAGCATTTTTAATTCTGTTTATTTACTACTTTGGAGAACGAGAACAATCTGATCTTATCGAAGCAGGACTTATTCTGGCGATTATTTTGATGATTACTATTTTAGGATTCATCCAAGAATATAAAGCGGAAAAGGCGATTGAGTCACTCAAGAAGTTACTTGCTTATAAAGCGAAGATATTGCGTAAAGGTGTTGAGAAAGAGATTGATGTAAAAAACCTCGTCCCTGGTGACATCGTGGTTTTAGAAGAAGGATTAAAAGTACCAGCTGATATTCGTTTAATTCAAGTTTCAAGTTTGAGTATTAACGAAGCTTCATTAACGGGGGAATCAGTCCCTGCAAATAAAATAGAGGATGCACTTACTGGAGATAAGCAAATAGCCGATCAAAAAAATATGGTCTTTTGTGGCACTGCTATTTCGTCAGGACGAGCAATTGGGGTAGTTGTTAGAACGGGAGATCTCACTGAGATTGGAAAGATTGCCCATGATGTAGCTCAAACAGAAGATGATGAGACACCAATACAAAAGCGACTTGATGAGATTGGGAAAGTAATAGGTTACGTCATCTTAGGAATTTGTGCTGTTGTGTTTGTCTTTATTGTCTTTTTTGCCAAAGATTTTGTCGAGCAACCGCTTTTGCAACGTATCATCCATTCCTTTATTGCTGCTGTTGCTTTGGCTGTCGCAGCAATTCCAGAAGGTCTTCCGGCTGTTGTGACAATTTCTCTTGCGTTGGGAACACAACGCATGCTCAAGAAAAATGCATTGGTTCGAAAATTAAATTCGGTTGAGACCCTTGGATCAACTGACGTTATTTGTTCGGATAAGACTGGAACGCTTACCAAAGGGGAGATGACCGTCACCAAGATTTATTTTGATGGGAAGCACTACGAGGTTACTGGTACCGGATATGAAACAGTGGGAGAGTTCCGTCATGAAGGGAAAAAACTTCAGGCAGTACCTTTTGCTTCTCTTTTGGAAGCAGGACTTTTTAATAATAATGCGACATTAAAATCTGACGGAACGATTCTTGGAGATCCTACGGAAGCATCTCTTCTTGTTTGTGCCCAAAAAGCACAGGTTAAAAAATCCTCAGATGAACGAATAAAAGAGATACCTTTTAGTAGCGAACGAAAAATGATGACTGTTGTGATAAAGAAGAAAGATTCGTATGTGGTTTATACGAAAGGTGCCCCTGAAATTCTTTTAAGTCATTGTAGCAACGTCTATAAAGCAGGTAAAAATGTGACTTTGGAAAAGAAAGAAAAAGCCAAGCTTCTTACAGTCAATCATGATCTTTCTACCCAAGCACTCCGCAATCTGGGGTTCGCTTATAAAATACTTTCAGCAAAAGAATACCAATCACTTGCAAAAAATGATGCCAAGCTTGAAGAAGGACTTACCTTTCTTGGCATTCAAGGGATGATTGACCCTCCACGTGTTGAAGTAAAACCATTAATAGCAGAATGCAACAATTCAGGTATTCGGGTAATTATGATTACGGGCGATCATGGAGCAACAGCGCAAGCAGTTGCAAAAGAAATAGGGATCGTTGGTGATGCTTTAACTGGTGATGATCTGGATAAAATGACTGATAAGGAATTTGCAAACGCTGTCGAAACCATCAGTATTTATGCCCGGGTTAATCCAAATACAAAAATGCGAATCGTTGAGGGGCTAAAGAAGAAAGGGCATATTGTTGCGATGACAGGTGATGGCGTTAACGATGCTCCTGCACTAAAAAAAGCTGATATTGGTATTGCGATGGGCATTACGGGAACTGATGTCGCCAAAGAGGCAAGTGATATGGTTCTGCTTGATGATAAATTTTCTACCATCGTCGCTGCGATTGAGGAAGGACGAGGCATCTTCCATAATATCCGTAAGTTTGTCGTATACCTACTGTCATGTAACTTAGCTGAGGTTATCGTCATCTTTGTAGGCGTAATCGTTTACCAAGAACTTGTCCTGACGGCGACAATGCTGTTATGGATTAATGTTGTTACCGATGGGATTCCTGCCGTTGCTTTAGGTCTTGATCCTGCTGAGAAAGGGATTATGAAATACAGTCCCAAAGTTTTCCAAACCCAAATTATCAGTAAGCGATTATGGGTTGAAATGGTTATCTGTGGGATATTAATTACGGCTATGGTTTTGGGGATATTTGTTTTGAACTTACCGCATGGCTTGCAGTTTGCTCAAGGAGCAGCATTTAGTGCCATTGTCATTTTTGAATTAATTTGTCTTTATCTTATTCGATCTTCTTATAATGTTTCGTTCTTCTCAAATAAGTGGCTGTTTATTTCGATCTTTGTCACAATTTTATTGCAAATGATTATTGTTTACACACCAGTTCTCGTCCAGTTATTTGAGATGGTGCCGGCTGATATGAATGATTGGTTATTTATTATCGCTGCTAGTGCCTGGATATGGTTTGCATTCAAACTTATCCAGCAAGGACTTGATCATGTTCCTGGCCTTAGCCCAACAAATAAAGTCTTGAATAAACAAGAATGATAAGGTAGTGTTAAAAGAGAGTCTATTTTCCATGAATAATTTAGAAGAAATTATTACTTCAAGTTCAGTAAGCATCATAGTAATTGCGACAGTTCTCCTACTCGTTTTAGCGGGGATATCTCTAAAGCTGAAAAAGCTTACCGCATTCACCAAAAAAGTTTTATTTATTGCCATCTGTCTTACGGTGCTTGTCCCGACACTTTATCTTGCCATGTCAACAATTTACTTAAATAATGTTTCTTCAAGTAAGGGACCAGTACATTGGCATGCAGACATTGAGATATGGGCATGTGGAAAAGAATTGGACCTCAAAGATCCTACCGGTTGGAGTAACAAAATTGGTACACCGACGCTTCATGAGCACAATGATAAAAGAATTCATCTTGAAGGAGTTGTCTTAACACCCGCAGATGCAAGTTTGGGAAAATTCTTTAGAGTGATTGGTGGAGGTATTTCTCAAACGTCACTCACTGTCCCTACAACGACTGGTGATGTCGCTGTGAGCAATGGAATGACCTGTCTCACTGATGGTCGGGCGTCTGAGGTACAAGTCTTTGTTTATCAAACTGATAAAGACAATTACTTCTCGCAACAAAAGGTTGCAGATCCAGCATCATATATAATGTCACCGCAAAGTGCTGTTCCTGCTGGAGATTGTATTATCGTAGATTTTGATTCACCTAAAGATCGGACAGACAAACTTTGCCGGAGCTATCGTGTTGCTGAACAAATTGGTAAACTGAAAGGAGAGAAAAACAAATGAATATTGACGTCCCAACACTTTCAGTAGTTATTATATCGGCAGCAATTGATTCCATTAATCCTTGCGCAATCGGTGTATTAATTCTCATGATCTCCGTTGTTATGAGTGGGAAAGGGTCGGTTAATCGGTTGCTCTATCTGGGAAGCCTTTACATTGGTGCTATTTTTATTACCTATCTTGCCGCTGGACTTGGTTTAATTTATTTTCTTGCAAACGTTCCTCTCTTTGTTGCTGAATACTTAGCATTAATTGTTGGCAGCTTTGTTATTCTCGCCGGGCTCCTCGAAGTGAAAGATTTCTTTTGGTATGGACAAGGCTTTTCTCTACAAATTCCTCATGTCTTTATTGATAAGATTAATAAATTTTCAAAAAACGTAACGGTGCCTGGTGTGATTTTATTAGGTGCATTTATTGCTGGTGTCGAGCTGCCTTGTACGGGAGCTCCTTATCTGGCCATTATTACAATGTTGTCGTTAAACTTTGATCTCTATGCATTCTTCTTACTCGTTTTCTACAATATTATTTTTGTGTCCCCATTAATCGTCATTCTTCTGCTCGTTGCCTTTGGTACCAAAGTAAGTACCATAAAAAATTGGAAGCAAGCAAATAAAGGCTATATGCGTTTCGCCATTGGCTTCATGCTTATTGGTCTCGGGTGGTTGCTTATCCTCATTGCAAATGGAACGATTAACTTTGGTTAAAGGTAATCCTTAAATTACATATGTTTCAACGTAAAAAATACGATTATGATTTAATTATTATTGGTAGTGGTGCAGGTGGGAGCGTTGGTGCTCATTATGCCCGTGGATTAGGCAAGAAAGTAGCAATGTTTGAGAAAGGAACTATTGGAGGAGAGTGCCCCAATTTTGCTTGTGTCCCTACAAAAGCATTACTCCATGCTGCTCATACGTATGAAACAGTTAAGAACGCAAGACAGTTTGGCATTGCATCTTCTGGTGTAACCGTCAATTATCATGCCGTTAAGCATTGGAAAGATTTAGTCGTGTCACGTACTGGTGCTGCTCATGGTTCAGAGGCATTAGAAAAAGATGGTATCCATATCATTCGCGAAAGAGCACAATTTGTTTCTCCTCATGAAGTTGAAGCGGCCGGTAAAGTTTACTCGGCTGCAAAATTTCTAGTTGCAACAGGTTCAAAAGTATTTATTCCACCGATCACCGGTATTGAAGAAACGGGGTATATTACCTTTAAAGATGCCGTTAATTTCACCACTCCTCCTAAGTCCCTTCTGATCTTTGGTGCAGGCCCAGTTGGGTGTGAGTTTGCCCAGATATTTTCGACGTTTGGAACGAAGGTAACCTTGGTGAATCGGTCAGAGAAGATCTTAGGAAAAGAAGATGTGGAAGTAACTGATTTGGTACAGGCTCTCTTTGAAAATCAAGGCATTACGGTTCTCACGAATACTTCTTTGATAAAAGCTGAACGAAAAGGAGATAAGAAGGTTGTCCATTTGCAACGAAAAGATAAAGAGTATTTCCAAGAGGTTGATGAGATCTTAATCGCGACAGGAAAAGTTGCCGATCTTAGTTTTATGCCAGAGAAAGCGGGGATTGCGATTGAGAAGCATCATCTGCAAGTGAATCGCTATCTTCAAACAAGTGCTCCTCATATTTATGCAGCTGGTGATATTGTTGGTCCCTATCTTTTCACTCATACCGGTGAGTATCAGAGTTATCTTGCAGTGCATAACGCGTTTTCAAACAATAAGATACAACCTGATTATTCTGTCGTCCCGCGATGTGTGTTTGTTACCCCCGAAGTGGCGTCAGTTGGGATAACAGAGCAAGAAGCAAAAGAAAAGGGTATTCGGATTAAAACAGGCATTACTGCTATTGCTGTTGTTGGTCGGGCAAATACGACAAATGAGTTTGATGGATTCGTTAAAGTCATTACAGATAGTAAAGGAAAACTCCTTGGTGGATCGATTGTCGCACCTGTCGCTGGGGAGATGATTCACGAATTGGCACTTGCTATCAAATTGAATGCAACTGCGGATGATCTCGCAGATATGATCCATGCTTATCCAACATTTTCAGAAGCGATAAAAGTTGCTTGTAGTAATGTGGCATAGAGAAATTCAAGCACATAAATTCTTCAAAAACACCAAAAATTAGCCTCACTTCTATAGGGTATTGACAAGGGTATGCGAATAGTATTATGTTATAGGTGTCGGTAGTTGCAAATACTGGACTTGCCAAAAGGGTAACGATTCTAGATACACTATCTTTGCGGGACTAAAAAAAACATAAGAGCTTTATCCTTGAATAAGATAAACTCTAAACGATCTAAGACAATATGCCCACAAGGCAGACGATATCTGATTTTTAAACAAAAAAGTCTGTGTTAAAACAGACTTTTTTGTTGGTTAAAAAAAGACCTTTTTAGGAGTTATTCTTCAAGAGCTCTTCGATAATGACTTTTGCTAATTTGTCCGAATCATGACGGATAATACTTCGTTTCAATGTATCTGTTTTTTCTTTTTGAATAACTACATCACGAATTAAATCTTTTCGGATGAGAGCATAGTTTGTTTCTTTAAGATTGTCTTTTACTGGTTCTTCCCCAAAGTCTTCATACCATGCTCGAGTAGATTTTTTAGGTTTAGTTCCATTAATAAGAATTGCATCAATTGTTTTTTTGCCCAGATAATGTTCAATGTCCTCAATATGATCTTGTGCTGTGTAGTTCGTTGTCTGACCATATTTGGTCATAAGGTTAAGTACATATACTTTTTTTGCTTTCGACTTTTGTAATGCTGAAGCAATCTTTGGAACAAGCAGGTTGGGGACAATACTGGTATAAAGATCACCTGGTCCAATCATAATAAGGTCGGCGCTGCGAATTGCTTTAATTGCTTTGGCATTTGCGGTAACTTCATCTGAAAGAAAAGCTCGTTTAATTCTGCCTCGTTTTATTTTATTTTCAACTTCATCAATATGTGTCTCACCGACAATTGTTGTTCCATCGACAAGTTCGACACACAGTTCTGTCTTATCAAACGTGACAGGAACGACTTGCCCTTGAATGCGAAGAATTTTGCCGATCTCATCAATTGCTTTCTCGATACTTCCTGTGGTTTTTTCAAGAGCAGAAACAAAGATATTACCAAACGTATGTCCTTTAAGATCTCCTTCTTCAAAACGATACGAGAAAAGATCTCTCATTAATTGTGAAGACGTTGCTAGTGCGACGAGACACTGTCTGACATCACCAGGAGGGAGTACTCCTAACTCATCACGCAATTTGCCGCTCGATCCACCACTATCCATCATTGTGACAATTGCGGTGAGATCAACGGGATAATGTTTTAGTCCACTCAATACAGTAAAGGTTCCGGTTCCTCCACCAATAACGACAATCTTTGGTTGTTTTATTTTCTGCATAAGATTATTTTACCGTTACCGCTTTTGCTAAATTCCTCGGTTTATCGGGATCAGCAATCCCTCGAGCAAGTGCTAAATAATATCCGAAGAGTTGCATGATAAGCACTTGTGGCAACATCGTCGCGTCTTCTAGATTTTCTGTTTTAAAGAAGACATCAAAAACAGAGTTGTCTTTAGATCCGATGCCAATAATATATCCTCCGCGCACTTTTACTTCTTGTGCATTAGAAATAATCTCGTCATATGTTTCATCTTCCGGGGCAAAAATAAAACAAGGTGTTCCTTTGGTAACAAGCGCAATCACGCCATGTTTGAGTTCTCCTCCCGCAAATCCCTCAGCATGAACATATGCTGTCTCTTTTATCTTCAATGCACCTTCAAGTGCTGTCGCATAGGAAAGTCCTCTGCCTAAAAGATAAATATGCTCATGTCCTTTGAGGTTTTCTGCAAGATTTTTAATTTTCTGAAGCAAATCTTCATGAAGTAATGCTTGAATATTTTTACTCGCACCTTCTAATAATTTCACACCATGTTGTTGTTTCCCTGCTAATGTATATGCAGTTAAGATAAGTGTTGATGTCATCGCCATAAAACTTTTGGTGGCGACGACTGCTTTTTCTTGGCCTGCTTCCAAAAGGATTCTGTCATCGGCTTGACGATAAAGAGTTGACCCAATGACATTTACAATCGCAGCGATTCGTGCCCCTTTTTGTTTTGCTTTTCCGACGGGGTCGACGACATCAATGGTCTCGCCGCTTTGTGAAATAGGGATGATAAGACTTTTGTTGGTTAAATAGTCTTCAAGATAGTTAAATTCGGACCCAATTGAAAAGTTAACATGATGTTTTGCAATACGAGAGAATAGGTATGTACCCGCTAAGGCGGCATACGATGCGGTTCCACAACCAACCATAAAGGTTCCATAAGCACTATTCACTTGTTTAGCCAAAAGTTTGGTAGATGCTTGTGCATTCTTTGCTGTCTTTTCTATTACTTGTGGTTGATCAAAGATTTCTTTAAGAAGAAAATGGGGGAAATGTCCTTTTTCTGAATCGGTAAAAGTCCAATCAATCGTGGTGATTTGTGGTTTGATTGTTTTTCCATCAAGAAGCTTGATCAGTTTAAGATCGTTATTAAGAATAACCATTTGATTATCTTCAACGAAGAGTATCTTGTTTGTATATTTGATAAGTCCCGTGGTATCAGAAGCAATAAAATATTCATCTTTATGAATGCCGACAACCAGTGGGGAACCGCTCTTTGCTGCGATGAGTTCTTGTGTAGGAGCATATGCAACAACAATTGCATTCATTCCTTGGAGTTGATTAAACGCATCTCGTACCGCTGTTGCAAAGTCTTTCTTTTTTAGTTCTTCTTCAATGAGATGCACAATGACTTCACTATCTGTCTTAGAGAGAAATGTATGACCTTTCTCTGTTAATACTTCTCTCAATTGTTGGAAATTCTCAACAATTCCGTTATGAACAAGAGCTATTTTTTTTGTACAATCACTATGTGGGTGGGCATTGTTTTGTGTTACTCCTCCATGTGTTGCCCAGCGAGTGTGTCCAATAACCAATGAACTTGGTACTTCTAAATCAGAACGAAGCGAAGCATTCCCAATTTTTCCAACATGCTTCTCAATCACAAATATCGGGTCGTTTTTTTTAGATTTTATTCTTGCAGCAATACCCCAAGAATCATATCCTCGATATTCAAGGATTTTTAATCCAGCAAGTACCGTGCTTGTTGCATTCGTTTCTTTTTTTCCAATGTAACCAAAAATACCACACATATGTAATTTTTATACTATTGTGAGCAGCTCTTGTAGTTCTTTTATTGTATAGTCAGGCTGGAAGTTTGTTTGTTGCTGCGTTGTCTCGTATCGCTTATTACTTGTTCGTAAGATTGTTGTTATGGTTGGATGAAATTGTTTAGCTGCTGCAAGTACTACCGGCAAATCATCGACGATGATGATACCATCCGAAGAATATTTTTGCAAAATCGTTTCCATCGCAAGCAATTTATCATTAAAAATATAGACATGCTCCTGTGTAAAGAGGTGATCAATTGAGGTGAGTTTCTTTTGTTGAAAGGATTTTTCCCCGGTTGAAAAAACACCCAATTCGTACCCTCTATTACGCAGAGTAGTTAATGTCTCAGCAATATTTTTTTCGAGCGATTCTGTGTACAATGTTTCTTCCCACAGAAGTTTTTGGAGTGTTTCTTTTGACACATTAGTTTGTGCTTCTTTATGGATAAGCGTAAGCCACGTGTCGAGATGAAGAAAACCTTTTTGTTCCTTTGTCTTTCCGTCAATGGCTTTTGCTAGCGAGAAAAATTCTTCAAGTGTGTATCCTGTTTCTTTTGCCAATTGAGGGTATAATAGATCTCGAAAATGATCCGTATGCCAGATCGTATAATCGATGTCAAAAAGAATAATTTTTTTAGAAATGTTATTTGTCATAGGTTAATCGATAAACATTGGTTTCTCGTTTGGTGAATCCAAACTTTTCATACAGTTTATTACTGGTAACTCGTTTGGGATTTGATGTTAGTTCTGCATAAGAAGCGCCTAGTTCTTGTGCCATATCGACTGCGGTTTGCAAAAGTTTTGAACCAATAGATTGACCTCGAAACTGTTCATCTACCACGACATCATCAATGTAGGCTTTTTTTGTGTAAGGGATGCGATAAACAGCAAGCATTATCATCCCGATAAGATGCTTGGTTACTTGTTCTCGTGCAACAAAAAGAAAAAGATTAGGAGAGCTAACCATCTCTTGCAAGTCAGTGTCTGATAATGGCTTAAAGTTGGATCCCAGCATTGCCGTGAGACGTTTAATGTCAGTCATCTCTTCGGCAGAAAATGCGGTGAGTCTTTCAATAATGATTGTCTGCTCATTCATACTTTCTGAGTGCATTATACCACGTTGTCAAAGCTGAAAAGGTAGTATACAATGACCAAACATGGACCAAGTTTCCCTCATTCGTGACAAGATAGATATTGCTGCTTTTATTGGAGAATTCATCACCCTAAAAAAGGCAGGAAAGAATTTTAAAGCCAATTGTCCTTTTCATTCAGAGAGTACTCCCTCATTTATGGTTTCTCCTGAACGACAAATCTGGCATTGTTTTGGTTGTGGCAAAGGAGGCGACATTTATAGTTTCGTTATGGAATACGAACGGGCAGAGTTCCCTGAAGCACTCAGAATGCTGGCCAAACGTGCAGGGATAGAGCTTACTTCACGACAGTTTGATAGTGGTGCTGCTTCCAAGAAAGAGAAGATTTATAAAATTAATAGTTTAGCAAAAGAATTCTATCATTATGTTCTTACCAAACATACTGCCGGAAAAGATGCACTCGCATATCTTCAGAATCGAGGAATAACGCAAAAAATGATGGAAACGTTTCATCTTGGTTTTGCTCCCGCCAGTGGGACGGTGCTTGTTAACTATTTAATTGAAAAAAAACGCTACACCAAAGAAGATCTGATTGAAGCTGGACTTGCTGTCCAAACCTCAAATCGACTGATTGATTTTTTTCGAGGACGATTGATGTTTACGCTGATTGATCATCGGGATAATGTTGTGGGATTCTCAGGACGGATATTAGAAAACAATCCAGACATTTCAAAATATGTTAATACGAGAGAGACCCTGGCGTATCACAAAGGAGAACATGTCTTTGGGTTAAACGTCACGAAAGATGCCATTAGACGAGAGAATCGAGTCATTATTGTTGAAGGTGAGTTCGACGTTATTTCCTCGTTCCAACATGGTGTTTCCAATGTCGTAGCGGTGAAAGGAACTGCATTAACGGAGAATCAAGTAAACCTCTTAGGTCGGTATGCACAAAAAATTACCTTCTGTTTTGATGGAGATAAAGCAGGCTATGATGCTATGAAACGAAGTCTTCCTCTTGTTGAGAAAAAAGGTCTAACACCAACTGTGATTGCAATTCCTGGAGGGAAAGATCCTGACGAAGCATTGCAGCATGATGTCGGCGCGTTTAAGAAAGCCGTTCATGATGAAATTGGTGTCTACGATTATCTCTTTGCGAAGACCTTTGCTGAAAACGATCTCTCGACCGCTGAAGGGAAGAAGCAATCAGCAGACGTGTTATTGCCACTCATTGCTCAAATTAAAAATGAGATTATTAAAGAACATTACATTCGAAAGATTAGTCAGGATCTTTCTACTTCACCAGAGAGTATCGCAAAAGAATTACAATACTTAGGTCCAAAAGCGGTTGTTCGAGTACCAAAAGCTGTTTCCAAACCAAGACAATCAAAAGAAGAGTTAATGGAGGAGTATCTTTTAGCAATCATTTTGCAGAGTGATCACCCAAAAAAACTTTTTGATTCAGCGATCTCGATTTTATCTGATTCTGTTTCAAAAGAACGCGCTTATCACAAAATTATGGATCAACTCTTTCGTCATTTTGAACACACCGACTCCTTTGATGGAAAGAAATTTAGCGATGGCTTACCAAAAGAATTACTGGATAGTTATGATAAATGCTTTTTGCGTCCCGTGCCGACTTTTACTGATCAAGACCAACTGTTGCATGAGGTTGAAAAAATTTCAAAAGAGTTACGAGAGTTGTATCGAAAGGAGCAACGCAAACAGTTGGCTGAGGAAATAAAAGAGAAAGAGAATGAAGGGAAAGAAGAAGAAGCAGATGATTTGCGTAAACGTTTTTCCTCGCTAGTTTAGCTCGTTTCCTCTATAATAAATACTATCTAAAATATGGCAGATCACGTTTTACAAGTTGAAAATTTAGTTAAAACCTATGGCGATTTCACCGCAGTGGATAATATTTCCTTTTCTGTCCCTCGTGGGAAAATTGTTGGATTCTTAGGTCCTAATGGTGCCGGTAAAACAACAACCATTCAGATTTTGCTTGGAATTACTTCGGCAACAGCAGGAAAAATTACCTACTTTGGAAAAGATTTTTATAAGAACAAACAATCGATCTTGCAACGAATTAACTTCGCATCTGCATTTAATACCTTACAAGGACGAATAACGGTTGAAGAGAATTTAATTGTCTTTGCGTATATGTATGGAATCAAAAATCCAAAGAAAAAGATTGAGGAATTTAACACTTACTTTCGTATTGCAGAACTATTAAAAAAGCGCTACATGGATTTATCAGCGGGCCAGAAGACACGAGTTAATCTTGTGAAGTCACTGTTGAACGATCCTGAGATTATTTTGATGGATGAACCAACTGCATCCTTAGATCCTGATATTGCCGATAAGATGCTCTCGTATATTGAAATGCTCAAGAAAGAAAAGAATCTCACATTATTATATACAAGCCATAATATGACCGAAATTACCAGGATTTGTGACGAGGTTATTTTTCTTGATCATGGAAAGATCGTCGCGCAAGACACGCCACTTGGTTTAACAAAACGTATTAAAACAGCACAGCTCAAACTGATGATCTCTGGCAAAAAAATACTGCTTGA
>Ga0075365_10000571_pt1 | contig 14316 bp, 16 predicted proteins | sample EndMetdeltDD1765_FD_71387 | JGI IMG/M metagenome (GOLD analysis project Ga0075365, IMG submission 71387) | Populus endosphere microbial communities from Tennessee, USA - Endosphere MetaG P. deltoides DD176-5 | ecosystem: Host-associated > Plants > Roots > Endosphere | place: USA: Tennessee... | reverse complement strand
TGTACTCACCGAGCGGTGCGGGCGTTGTGGTGTAATGCCCGTGGCAATCGATGATCATGGCTTGACATCCTGCTACATCTGGATGAGATTGTCGACAATCCTGTTGACATGATCGTACCGGCCGAGAGGAGGCGCATCCGCCGTGAACGCACAAGCCAATCCAGCCCGCGAGTACGACGACATTCCCGGCACGTTCGTCTTCGATGGCCGTCGCAGCCGGCTGGGCTACGCACTGAACAAGTTCTGCATGTCGCTGAACGACCCGGCCAACCGCGACCTGCTCCGCGCCGACCCTGATGCCTACCTCGACCGGTTCGCGCTCACGCCGGAGCAGCGCGAGGCAGTCGTGAGACGCGACTGGTTGCGCATGCTCGAGCTGGGCGGGAACATCTACTACACCTACAAGCTGGCCGCGTTCGACGGGATGACGTTCCAACAGCTCGCCAGCCAGCAGACCGGGGTCACCGAGGACGACTACGTGCAGATGATGCTCGGTGGGGGCCGGCCGATCGAGGGCAACCGCAGCCGATCGTCGTCCGAAAGATCGTCGTCCGAAACATCGTCGTCAGGGCGAGGCGCGGCGCGTGGCTGAGATCATCGCCGGAGTCGGCACCTCACACATCCCCGCCGTCGGTGCGGCCATCGACAAGGGGCGCACGCAGGATCCGTACTGGGCGCCGTACTTCGCCAAGGTCGAGCCGGTTCGGCAATGGATGGCCGAGGTCAAGCCCGACGTGTGCATCGTCGTCTACAACGACCACGCCAACGCGTTCTCGCTCGAGATCATCCCCACGTTCGCGCTCGGTCTGGCCGCCGAGTTCCCGGTCGCGGACGAGGGCTACGGACCGCGCCCGGTGCCGACGGTGTACGGCCACCCCGACCTCGCCTGGCACCTCGCCGAATCGCTGATCCTCGACGAGTTCGACCTCACCCTCGTCAACGAGATGACCGTCGACCACGGCCTCACCGTGCCGCTGTCGGTGATGTTCGGCGAGCCCGACGAATGGCCGTGCCCGGTCATCCCGTTGTGCGTCAACGTCGTCCAGTACCCGCCGCCGACCGGCAACCGCTGCTGGCGGCTGGGCCAGGCGATCCGCCGCGCGGTCGAGTCGTACCCCGGCGCCGAACGGGTGGTCATCGTCGGCACCGGCGGCATGTCGCACCAGCTGCACGGTGAGCGCGCCGGGCTGATCAACACCGAGTTCGACGCCGCCTTCCTCGACGGCCTCGTCAACGACCCGGAGAAGATCGCCGCGATCGGCCACGTCGAGTACCTCCGCGAGGCAGGGTCGGAAGGCATCGAGCTGGTGATGTGGCTGGTGATGCGCGGCGCGCTCTCGCGAGATGTGAACGAGGTCTACCGCGCCACGCACGTGCCCACGTCGAACACGCACAACGGGTTGCTCGTGCTGGCCGATCGGGGTGCCGACCCGTGACGGATCGGGTCACGTTGACCTTCGACAACGGACCCACGGCCGGTGTCACCGAGCACGTCCTCGACGAGCTCGCGGCCTGGGACGTGCATGCGACGTTCTTCGTGATCGGCTCGAAGCTGTTGACCGCCGCCGGTCACGCGCTCGTCGAGCGTGCGCACCAGAAAGGCCACTGGATCGGCAACCACACGCTGACGCACACGACACCTCTCGGTGCCTTCACCGACCCGGCCGATCTCGATCGGGAGATCGACGCAACGCAATCGTTGCTCGGTGCGCTGGCCCATCCCGACCGGTTGTTCCGCCCGTACGGTTCGGGCGGCGTGATCGACCGCCGGCTGCTGGGCGTGCACGGTCGACAGCGGATGCTCGACGACGGCTTCACCTGCTGCCTGTGGGACTGCCTCCCGCGAGATTGGCTGGAACCGGACGCGTGGGTCGACACCTGCCTCGCGATGATCGAGTCGATGGCGTGGCCGGTGGTGGTGCTCCACGACCTCCCCACCGGCGCGATGGATCACCTCCCCCGCTTCCTCGACGCGCTCGTCGCCGCCGACATCGAGATCGTCCAGGACTTCCCCGACACATGCGTCCCCATCCGCCGCGGCGCCCCGACCGAGTCCTACGCCCTGCTCGAAGTCTGAGCAGGGAGGCGTCGAATCCTGGCGGCAGATCCGAGAGATCTGGTCGGATCTGCCACCAAGATTGAGGCGATCGGTGAAGTGTCAGGTGGGGACGGGGTTGGCGGTCGAGAGGGAGCCCAACACGAGCTCGGCGGTGCGTTCGATGTGGGAGGCCATCAGCGACGTGGCGGTTTCGACGTCGCGGGCGAGGCAGGCGTCGACCAGGGCGCGGTGCTCGGCGAGGACGTCGCGGCGCACGCCGCGGCGGTAGCGGGTCCAGCGCCGGTACAGCTCGGCGGCACCGAACAGCGAGGCGCGGATCTCGAGCAGGTGCGGTGAACCGCAGGCGGCGACGATCGCTTCGTGCAGCCGGCCGTGGGCCGCGCCCAGTTCGTCGGCCCGTGTCACGTCGCCACCCGCGGCCTTGACCGTGGCCGCGTACGTGTGGTGCGCACTGACCAGCTCGCTCTCCCATGCGAGGTCGCCCCGCTCGATCGACCAGCGCACCGCGAGGCATTCGATCTCGACCCGCACGCGAGTGAGGTCGTGGAGGTCGTCCACCGACAGGGCGCGGACACGGAACCCACGGTGCGGATCGGACTGGACGATGTGCTCGCGCATCAGGCGCACCAGCGACTCGCGCACCACAGTCGGGCTGACGCCGAGCGACTCGGCCAGCGCCGCCGGGCGCAGCGGCGATCCGGGTTCGAACGTTCCCGTCAGCACGCCGGCGCGGATCTCCACGCACGTGCGATCGGCGAGCGTTCCCGGATCGTTGCTGTGCCGCACGCTCGAAGTGTAGGAGAGCAGGTCGTCGTGAAACGAGAATCAAGCCGAGAATATTTTTTCCTTGCCACGGTGGCGGGCGATGCGTATGTTGGCCGCAACGACAACTGCGACGGTTCGATCTGGGGGATCACATGTCAGCAAGCCCAACAACCTCACCGAGCACGGCCATTCGCCGGCACCATCACCTCACCCTGTGCACCGGCACCGTGCAGGAGGACTACGACTTCCACACCAAGGTGCTCGGCCTGAAGAGCGTCAAGAAGACCGCGCTCTACGACGGCACCGTGCCGATCTACCACCTCTACTACGGCAACGACCTCGGCGAGGAGAGCACGATCCTCACCTGTTTCCCGATGCGTCAGTCCGGTCGGATGGGTCGCAAGGGCTCCGGCCAGATCAGCGCGATCAGCATCTCCGTGCCCGAGTCGAGCCTGGGCTACTGGCGCTCGCGGCTCAGCGAGCACGGCATCGAGCACCACGACGACGAGCGCTTCGGGGAGAAGATCATCGGCTTCCAGAACCCGGGCGGCATCGACTACGAGATGGTCGGCATCGCCGACGACGACCGCAAGCCGTACACGGGCGGCGGTGTGCCGGCCGACTTCGGCATCCGCGGCACGCACGGCATCACGGTGTCGGTCGCCGCCTTGGAGACGTCGTCGGAGTTCATGGATCTCGCGTGGAACGGCAAGCAGACAGCGGAGGACGGCGCCTCGGTGCGCTTCGAGGTCGGGGCCGGCGGCACGGGTACGATCGTCGACTTCAAGGTCGACCCATCGCTGCGCCAAGGCACGTGGACGTTCGGAGAAGGCACGGTCCACCACTGCGCGTTCCAGGTCGACAGCCTCGAGGTGCAGACCGACGTCAAGGCCCACATCGAAGGTCTCGGTTTCACCGACGTCTCCGATCGCAAGGACCGCGGCTACTTCGAGTCGGTGTACGTCCGCACACCGGGCGGCGCGCTGTTCGAGGCAACGGTCAGCAAGCCGGAGGGCTTCCTCATCGACGAGACGTACGAGAACATGGGCAAGGACTTCCAGGTTCCGCCGGTCTTCGCCGACCAGGCCGCGTGGATCAAGGAGTACCTCGAGCCGCTCAACTACTGATGGTGATCAATCCGCATCTGCTGACGCAGACGGAGCACTTCGGCGCACCGATCGACTCCGCCGCAGCAGTGGTCGTGCTGGTCCACGGGCGCGGGCAATCCCCGCGCTACATGGCCGACAACTTCGTCGATCGCCTCGGCTGTATCGATCTTGCCTTCGTCGCCCCTGCTGCGGCGGACAACACGTGGTACCCCGCGAGCTTCCTCGCGCCCCTGCCCGACAACCAGCCCGGCCTCGATCACACGATGCAGCGCCTGGCCGTCCTCCGCGACGACCTGTTCGGCGAAGGTCTCACGCCGGAACGCATCGTGTGGTGCGGGTTCTCGCAGGGCGCGTGCGTCGTCAGCGAGTTCGTCGGTCGCGATCCGCGGCGGTGGGGCGGACTCCTCGCGCTCACCGGCGGGCTGATCGGCCCGCCGGGCACCGACTGGGTCATCGACGCCTCGTTCGACGGCATGCCGGCGTACTTCAGCACGAGCGAGGCCGACCCGTTCGTGCCCGAGGACAGGGTCCGCGACACCGCGACGCGGTTCGCCGCCGCCGGCGCGCGCGTCACCGTCGAGATCCACCTCGGCCGCGAGCACGAGATCTCCGATGCCGAGATCGATCGGGCCCGGTTCGTCCTCTCGTCGTTCCAAGCGTTCAAGCCAGTCCATCTGGCCGACCGCTGACACCGAGCGACCCATGCGACTCGCGACCGCCGTCATCGACAACCGGACGGTCTTCGGTCCGGTCGTCGGCAACGAGCTGTGCGACCTGGGCGCCGACGGGCGGTGGTCGTGCCTCGCCGACGCGTTGGGCGCGGCCCAACGAGCGGATGTGGAACGGGCCGCGGTCCGCGCGCCTCACCTCCCGATCACCGAACTGACGTGGGTTCCTCCGATTCCCGACCCGAAGCGGATCCTCTGCGTCGGGCTCAACTACAGCGATCACGCCGCCGAATCCGATCAGGCGCAGGGCCAGCTGCCCGCGTACCCGACGATCTTCACTCGCTTCCCCTCATCGCTCGTCGGTCACGGCGCGCCGCTGGTTCGACCGGCGGCAAGCATGTCGTTCGACTACGAAGGCGAGCTGGCGGTGGTCATCGGCGAGACCGCACGGGCCGTGCCCCACGAACACGCGATGCGGGTCGTCGCGGGATACTCGTGCCTCATGGAAGGGACCGTGCGCGACTTCCAGCGACACACCTCGCAGTTCATCCCGGGCAAGAACTTCGACCGCTCAGGCGCGTTCGGACCGTGGATCGTGACGGCCGAGGAGTTCGATCTCGACAGTGCCACGCTGACGACGCGGGTCAACGGCGAGACGATGCAGAAGGCGCAGGTCAACGAGATGCTCCATTCGGTCTCAGCGCTGGTCGCGTATTGCTCGACGTTCACGACGCTCGAACCCGGCGACGTGATCGCGACGGGCACGCCGGGAGGGGTTGGTTATGCCCGTCGCCCGCCACGCTGGCTCGTCCCAGGCGACATCGTCGAAGTCGAGGTCTCGACGATCGGAATCCTCAGCAACCCCGTCGCCGCCGGGTAGTGCCGAGGCGGGTCGTGCCATTCGGGTCGCCCTTGACAAGCGCGGAGTGCACTCCGTAGGCTGTGCGCACAGCGACAATATGTTCACATATCGCACGCTTGCCAGTACGACACACGGTAAGGGGGCCCGGCCGATGAGCGTCTACACCACCAAGTTCGGTTCGTTGAACGACTTCACCAAAGGCGACATCGACGTCATCGATCTCGTCAACGACAACCCCAAGCACTACGCGTTCTCCAATGTCTTCGAGGTCGCCTCCAAGTCCAGGCCGTGGGAGAAGGTCGCGGTCGGCAAGAACATGGAGTACGTGCTCGAGGCGATCCGGGCCGAGGGCACCAGCGAGTGGCGAACATGTGCCCACGACGAGTTCCCGCTGTGCATGGACGGCGAGGTCACCGTCGAGCTCGTGCAGCCGGACGAGGCTCACGTCGCCGCCGACAAGAGCGGATCGGTCGCGATCGACGGCGACCCGGCCGGACAACCGATGGGGCGGATCACGCTGCGTCGGGGGCACATGGCCCTGCTGCCCGCCAACGCGGCCTACCGCTTCCACGCCGACCAGCCGAGCGTGATCCTCCTCCAGACCATCCTCGGCGACGACACCGTCGAGCGGTGGGCCGACATCTGCCTGCGCTAAGGGGAACCATCATGACCACGACCGAATCCGCCCAGAACACGAACGAAGGCATCATCGCCTCCGAGCCCAACCACGAGGGCTACCGCGAGTACACGCTCGGACACTTCCACTTCCGTCGCGACGAGTACTTCGCGTACGTCACGTGGCCGACCGGCGACCACACGCTGAGCATCGACGACTTCCTCCGCGCCATGCAGCGCGACGTCGCCTGGGACTTCTTCTACGGCACGGTCAACTTCGATGCCGTCGTCGGCACGATCAACCATTACGGCACCGTCGACCTGTTCGCCGGCACGTTCAACGAGATCTACCGCAAGGCCGAGCGCGACTACCTCGAGAACTTCGAGTCGTCGGTGATCCGGGAGACGTTCAAGGCAATGCTCGACGACTGGACGATCGACGGGTTCGACCCGTTCGCCAGCCCGGCCGAGACCGACAAGCCATTCGGTGTGAAGGCCGGCTCGAACACCGAGGCCGTGACCCGACGTCGTGTCGCCGCGCACCGGATGGTCGGCGTACCCGGTGACGAACAGATCCGTACCGACGCGACGCATCCGATCAACCGGATGTTCGCCGACGTTGCCCAGGACGAACCCGAGGTCCATGCCGAGCCGGGCTTCGAGGACAGGGTCGTCGCGTTCAACCTGTTCGCCTACCTCAGTCGCAGCAACGTCACCTGGAACCCGTCGGTCGTCAGTGTCTGCAAGGACAGCCTGTACTGCCCGACCACGGAGGAGTACATCCTCCCGATCATCCACGGCAACGATCGGGTCGAGTGGTTCGTGCAGCTCAGCGACGAGATCCGGTGGGTGGTCGAAGACCGCGAGACCGGGGTGCTGCGCTCGAAGGTCACGATGCGCGCCGGCGACGTCGCGGCGATGCCGGGCGACATCCGCCACCAGGGCTACAGCCCGAAGCGCTCGATGCTGCTGGTGTGGGAGAACGCGTCGAGCGAGCTGCCCGAACTGATCCGTACGGGCAAGGCGCCGGTGTACCCGGTGGAGTTCTAAGCCGGCATGGCAGAGCTGCTCGGCCTCCAGGCTGCCGTCTCATCACTCGTCACCGACGGCCTCACCGTCTCGCTCGAGGGCTTCACGCACCTCATCCCGCATGCGGCCGGCCATGAGATCATCCGCCAGGGACGGCGAGATCTGCACCTGGTGCGGATGACGCCGGACATCGTCTACGACCAGTTGATCGGCGCCGGGTGCGCGACACGACTGACGTTCTCGTGGGGTGGCAACCCGGGCGTGGGATCGCTGCACCGGTTCCGCGACGCCGTCGAGAACGGCTGGCCACACCCGTTGGCCATCGAGGAGCACAGTCACGCCGGCATGGCGACCCGATACAGCGCCGGTGCATCCGGCCTGCCGTTCGGCGTGCTGCGCGGCTACGTGGGCACCGATCTCTCCGAGCTCACGTCGACGATCAAGCCGATCACCTGTCCGTTCACCGGCGAGCAGCTGACGGCCGTCCCCGCGCTCAACCCGGACGTGGCGATCATTCACGCCCAGCGAGCCGACCTCGACGGGAACGTGCAGATCTGGGGGCTGCTCGGCATCCAGAAGGAGGCCGTGCTCTCGGCCAAGGCGTCGATCGTGACCGTCGAGGAGGTCGTCGAGCAGCTGCCGCCGACCCCCGGAGCGACCGTGATCCCGGGTTGGGCGATCAACGCGGTGTGCCACGTTCCGAACGGCGCCCACCCGAGCTTCGCGATGGGATACAGCGACCGCGACAACGACTTCTACAAGGCCTGGGATGCGGTCTCCAAGAGCCGCGACGCCTTCACCGAATGGATCGAACGGCACATCCTGGCCACCACCAACTACGGCGCCTTCCGCCGCTCGGCTGGGCTCGACCGCGCGGGTGCGCGTGTCTGAGGCACTCCTGTCGCAGCCGTCCGGCGCGGTGGTGGGCGCGGACGATCTGATGATCGTCAACGCGGCGCGACTGCTCGGCGACCTTGCCGCGGCGGGGAGGCCTGTCTGCTTCGTCGGCATCGGCCTGCCGTCGACGGCCGCCAACCTTGCCCGGCGCCTGTACGAGCCGGCGCCGGTGCTCGTCTACGAGAGCGGGTGCATCGGCTCGAAGCCGACACGTCTGCCGCTGTCGATCGGTGACGGCGAGCTGGCCGAGACGGCCGATGCCGTCGTCAGCGTGCCGGAGATCTTCGCCTACTGGCTGCAGGCCGGGCGGATCGACATCGGCTTCCTCGGCGGCGCGCAGCTCGACCGTTTCGCCAACATCAACTCCACGGTCATCGGCAGCTACGACGCGCCGCGGACCCGGCTGCCCGGAGCCGGTGGCGCGCCGGAGATCGCCGCGTCCGCCGGACAGGTGATGGTGATCATGCGCCAGAGCGCTCGCGCCTTCGTCGAGCGCTGCGATTTCCGGTCGTCGATGGGCTTCGGCGACGGTCCCGGTGACCGCGCCCGGTTGGGGTTGCGCGGTCGCGGGCCGCAATGGGTCGTCACCGATCTCGGAATCCTGGAACCAGATCCCGACACGTGCGAGCTCGTCATGAAGCGGACCCACCCCGGCGTGACGCGAGAGCAGTGCATCGCGGCCACCGGGTGGCCACTGCGGTTCGCCGACGACATCGGCGAGACCGTCTGGCCGACCGATGCCGAGATCACCACCCTGCGCGAGATCGAGGCTGCGTGAGCATGGAATTCGTCTACGAGGCACTGCCGCAACGAGTGCTGTTCGGTGCCGGCCGTCGTCATTCGTTGGCGGACGAGGTCCGCCGTCTGTCGGGCTCGCGGGTGTTCGTGATCGCCGACACGGCCGACGGCCGCGAGATCGGCAAGGCGTTGGCTGATGAACCCGGGTTCGAGGTCGTTGCGATGTGGCACGAGGTGATCCAACACGTTCCGGATTCCCTCGCGGACCGGGCGCGACAAGCAGTAGCCGAAGACGACGCCGACCTCGTCGTCAGCATCGGCGGTGGCTCGGCGACCGGGTTGGCCAAGGCGATCGCCCTCACCCACGCGATCCCGATCATCGCGATCCCGACGACCTACGCGGGCAGCGAGCAGACGACCGTGTACGGCATCACCGGCGACCGCCACAAGCAAACCGGCAAGAACCCGGTCGTCCAGCCGAAGACGGTGATCTACGACCCGGAGCTGACGCTCGGCCTCCCGTCACGGGTGACCGGTCCGTCGGCGTTCAACGCCCTTGCCCACAGCGTCGAAGCGCTCTACGCGCCCGGCGCCAACCCGGTCATCAGCGCGCTGGGGATGCAAGCGGTGAGCGCGATCCAGCGCGCCCTGCCGACCGTGATGGCCGACCCCACCGATCTCGACGGCCGCGCCGATCTGCTGTACGGCGCGTACCTCTCGGGGATGGCGCTGGGCGCGACCGCGACCGGCTTGCACCACAAGATCTGCCACGTGCTCGGCGGCACGTTCAACCTCGTCCATGCAGACGCGCATTCGGTGATCCTGCCCCACGCCGTCCGGTTCAATGCCCCGGTGCTACCGGCAGAGATGGCGATGCTCGAGCACGCGCTGCATGCCGGCCCGGGCGACGCCGCCGGTGCGCTGTGGGACCTGGCGGTGGCAAGCAACGTGCCGACGTCGTTGGTGCAGCTCGGCCTGGCGTTCGACGACCTCGGCGAGGCCGCCGCGCGGGCGACAGCGGAGATCCAGGTCAACCCGCGCCCGTTCACGAAGTCCGACATCCTCTCCTTGCTCGTGCGCGCCTTCGCCGGCGACCGTCCGTGCTTGGTCGAGCCGGGTCGAAGCCGGCCATGACGACGGACGCGTACATCGTCGATGCCGTGCGGACACCGATCGGCAAGATCGGTGGAGCCCTCGCGGCGGTCCGTCCCGACGATCTCGCCGCGGCGACGCTGCGCGGCCTGCTCGACCGCCACCCCGGTCTCGATCCCGGCACGATCGACGAGGTCTATGTCGGCGACGCGAACCAGGCGGGGGAGGACAACCGCAACGTCGCCCGGATGGCCAGTCTCCTCGCGGGATTGCCGACAACCGTTCCCGGGGGCACCGTCAACCGGCTCTGCGGTTCGGGCATGGACGCGATCCTCTGCGCCAGCCGGGCCGTCGCCGTCGGTGATGCCGACATCGCCGTTGCCGGCGGCGTGGAGAGCATGTCGCGCGCGCCGTGGGTGCTGCCGAAGCCGACAACGGGCTATCCGACCGGGCACGAGCAGCTGTGGAGCACGACCCTCGGCTGGCGGATGACCAACCCGAAGATGCCGGAGCACTGGACGGTCACCCTTGGCGAAGGCGCCGAGTTGCTCGCCGATCTCCACGCGATCAGCCGCGAGGAACAGGACGCGTTCGCGCTCGCCTCGCATCAGCGCGCCGCGGCAGCGTGGGATGCCGGCTGGTTCGACGCCGAGACGGTGTCGGTCCCCGGCGTGGAACTGGCCCGCGACGAATGCGTCCGCGCCGACACGTCGCTCTCCAAGCTGTCATCGCTGCGCGCCGTGTTCCGACCCGCCGGCACCGTCACCGCCGGCAACTCCTCGCCGATGAACGACGGCGCTTCGATGCTGGTGCTCGCGTCATCCGCCGGCCTGGCCGGCATCGGGTCGTCGCCGCTCGCGCGCATCGTGTCGCGGGCGACGAGCGGCGTCGACCCCCATCTGTACGGTGTGGGGCCGGTCGAGTCGGTGCGCCTGGCGATGAAGCGAGCCGGCATCACGTGGAGCGATCTCGATGCGGTCGAACTGAACGAGGCGTTCGCTGCGCAGGCGCTGGCCTGCCTGCGGGAGATGCCAGAGCTCGACCCGGCAACTGTCAACACGCACGGTGGCGCGATCGCGATCGGCCACCCGCTCGGCGCATCGGGTGCCCGCATCGTCACCACCCTCGCCCATCGCCTGCGCCGTACCGGTGGGCGCTACGGCGTCGCGGCGATGTGCATCGGCGTTGGTCAGGGAATTGCCCTGGTGATCGAGAACGTAGGAGGCCCTGCATGAGTCCCAACGCAACACGAGCTGACGACCACCGTGCCGTCGTTCGCAAGGAACTGCTCGACTCGGTGCTGCAGCGGTACGAGGCCACCACCGACGCGCGCCTGCGCGAGATCATGGAGGCCGCAGTGCGCCACCTCCACGCGTTCGCGAGCGAGGTCGGCCTCACCCGCGACGAGTGGTTCGCGGGCATCCAGTTCCTCACCGCGACGGGACAGAAGTGCGACGACGTCCGCCAGGAGTTCATCCTCCTGTCCGACACGCTCGGGGTGTCGACGCTGGTGGAGTCGATCACGTACGAGGCGGCCGAGGGGGCGACCGAGAACACGGTGCTCGGCCCGTTCCACGTGCCGGGATCGAGAGATCTGGCTGCGGGCGAGTCGATCGTGATCGGTGACGATCCCGGCCAACCGGTGCTGATCCGCGGCACGGTCACCGACCCTGACGGGGCTCCCGTGGCGGACGCTGTGCTCGACGTGTGGCAGACGTCGTCGACCGGTTTCTACGCGGTGCAGCAACCCGACGAGCAGGATCCGCAGAACTGCCGCGGCCTGTTCCGCACCGACGCATCAGGGGCCTACGAGTTCCGCACGGTTCGTCCGGCCGATTACCCGATCCCGGGCGATGGCCCGGTCGGCAGCCTCCTCGCCGCGTGCGGGCGTGGGCTGATGCGCGCCGGGCACACGCACGTGATGGTCTCCGCGCCCGGCTTCAAGACGCTGATCACCCACGTCTTCGACGCGGACAGCGCCCATCTCCATGACGACGCGGTGTTCGGTGTGCGTGAGTCCCTGGTGCGCGACTTCAACAGCGGTGTCGTCACGTTCGACATCGTGCTGAGCCCGTCAGACGGCCCGTCAGAAGGCCCGTCGTGAGGTGCCGGCAATGAACAGCGCGTCAGCGGCGGCGGCTGAGATCGTCGTTGATCCGGCTCGTCGTCTCCAACAGCACCGGCAGGAACTGCTTGCGCAACGCGTCGAGCGTGGTGCGCGTCGCATGGGCCGAGACGTTCACCGCGCCGAGCACCTTGCCGTCGGCGGCGCACAGCGGCGCGGCGACGCTGCGCACGCCGTCCTCGAGCTCTTGATCGACCAGCGCCCAGCCCTGCTCGCGCGCCTCCATGACCGCGGCACGGATCGCCTTGGGGTCGACGAGCGTGCGGCTCGTCAACGGCTCGAGCTCGGCGCGGGCGAGGTATGCGTCGATCTCGGCATCGGGCAGGCCGGCCAGCAGCACCCGCCCCATCGACGTCGGGTACAGCGGCAACCGGCTGCCGACCGCAAGCGAGATCGTCATGATCCGCTTGGTGGGCACGCGGGCGACGTAGACGATCTCGTCACGGTCGAGCACGCTGATCGAGGACGACTCGTGCACCTTGTCGACGAGGTCCTCGATGTGGGTCTGGGCCAGATCCCAGAACGGCGTCGACGACAGGTAGGTGTAGCCGAGGCGCAGGATCCGCGGGGTCAGGAAGAACTCGCGGTCGTCGCTGTCGACGAAGCCCAGCTGCTGCAACGTCAGCAGGAAGCGCCGCGACGCGGCACGGGTCAATCCAGTGGCACGGGCGACGTCGCTCAACGTCAGGCGAGGAGTCTTGGCGGAGAACGCCTGGATGACAGCCAGTCCACGTTCGAGCGACTGCACGAAATCGCTGCCGGAGGCGGTCGATCGATCGTCGTCGGAGTCCACCGGCAGTGTTCGCATGACGAACATGTTACCGCAATCCGCCCACCGAGCGGCGCCATGTCTCACGCGTGGACGAGATCGTATCGGTGCCCATCAGATCAACACACATCGCAGACAGGGGTCGCGCAATGACACTCGGAACACTCTCAACACTCGGTTCACATCTCCGGACCAGCTCGCCGTTGGCGGAGCGCGCCAAGGCGCTCCTGCCGCTGATCGACGAGAACGCGGAGTACGCCGATGAACACGGTCAACTCGCCCCGGCGGTGGTCGACGCGTTTCATCGCGACGGCCTGTTCACGATGTGGGTACCGGAGAAGCTCGGCGGTTCCGAGCTGAGCCCACTCGAATCGCTCGACGTCCTCGCGATCACCTCATACGGCGATGCGTCGGCGGGGTGGGTGCAGATGGCGTCGTGCCTGTCGATCGGCACCGGCGCGGCGTACCTCGGCGAGAGCGCGATCGCGGAGATGTTCACCGGCGACCACTACCCGGTGATCGCCGGGCAGGGCACTCGGCCGGGCAGCGCAACGCCGACGGAGGGCGGCCATCTCGTGACCGGGTCGTGGAGCTTCGCCTCGGGTCTCAAGCACGGCAGCCACATCCACACCCTGGCGATCATCGACACGACCGGCGAACCGAGGATCTTCGTCGTGCCCGTCGAGCAAGCCGAGCTGCTGTGGGACAGCTGGGACGTGATGGGCCTACGCGGCACGGGGAGCATCGACTACAACATCAACGGCGTGTTCGTGCCCGAGGAGTACAGCCACTTCGCGTTCACGACCGAACCGCAGCGCGGCGGTGTGGTCTACAAGATCGGCATCATCGGCTTCGCCGAGATCTGCCACTCCGGTTGGGCGATCGGGGTCGGGCGCCGGCTGCTCGACGAGCTTGCCGAGTTGACTCGCACCAAGAGCGGGCGGCCCGGCGCACAGGTCGACAGCGACGCGTTCCAGCAGGGCTTCGCCGTCGCCGAAGGCAAGTACCGAGCGGCGCGGGCGTTGGTGTACGAGGCGTGGACCGACGCGACGGAATCGATCGACAGAGGCGAGCCGCTCTCGTTGCGCCAGAACACGTTGATCCGTCTCGCGCTCGGGCACATCACGTCGTCGCTGCTCGACATCGCCAACTTCGTCTACCTCGCCTCCGGCACCACCGGATTGCGGCGGGGCACGATCCAGCGGCTCGTTCGCGACGTCCACGCCGGCACCCAGCACGTGACCTCGGGTCCGGGCATGTGGCAAGCGTGTGGGCGCGAGCTGCTCGGCCTGGCCGAAGGCAAGCACTGGCAACTTCTCGACCTGGTCGACGACTGAGCCGCTCGGTGAGGTGCACTCGTGCTGAACGAGCTGACCGCCACCGCTGAATGGGTCACGCTCCCCGAACTGGATCGCGATCCGTTCCCGATCTACGCGCGACTACGCGCTGAGCAACCAGTCGCCTGGGTGCCGGCCGTCAACCGCTGGCTCGTCAGCCGGTGGACCCACTGCCACGAGATCGAAGGCGACCAGGCGACGTTTTCGGCCGACGAAGACGGCTCGTTGATGAAGCGCTCGATGGGGCACAG
>Ga0075365_10000570_pt1 | contig 14319 bp, 14 predicted proteins | sample EndMetdeltDD1765_FD_71387 | JGI IMG/M metagenome (GOLD analysis project Ga0075365, IMG submission 71387) | Populus endosphere microbial communities from Tennessee, USA - Endosphere MetaG P. deltoides DD176-5 | ecosystem: Host-associated > Plants > Roots > Endosphere | place: USA: Tennessee... | reverse complement strand
CGGCCGATCTGGAAGCGCCCGGAAAACGGCTCGATCGGGCCGACCATGATCAGCGCCGCGCCGGCGACCACGGCGGTCGCTGTGGCGATGCCGAAGGCGTGCCGCTTGATGGACGCCGGGTTGAGCCCGGCGATCGACAGGGCCCGCTCCTCATGCGCCACGGCGCGGATGGCCGTGCCGGTATTGGTGCGGCTGAGATAGAGCCAGACGGCGCCGATCATCACAGGCGCGAGAAGCGCCGGGATCAGCAACCGATAAGGAATGGTGAGGATGCCGAGCCGTAGGCTGGAGCCGATATAGGAGACGTTGACCGACTTTAGTTCGGAGCCGAGGCTCAGCGACAGCAGGATCTCGATGACCAGGGACAGTCCGAAAAACAGTGTCAGGCTCTGCAGGACATTGGCCCCGCCCCGCCGCTCGAAGAGCCGCGAGTAGAACAGGTAGAGCACGACGCCGAGGAGGTAAAAGGGGATGAGGCCGATCACTGCCGCAAGGATTGGATCCACGCCCCACTGAGCCAGGGTATAGACGAAGAAGGCGCCGGCAATGACAAGCGTCGGGTGGGCGATGTTGGGTATGTGCAGAATGCCGAAGGTGATCGCGAGACCAAGCGCCACTGCCGCATAGACGCTGCCCAGCAGGATCCCGGTCACTAGGGCATTCACCAGAATGTCGATTGAAAGCATGATAGGGCCCTGAGCCAGCATCACGCCGGCTCTCTGGAACATTAGAGTCGATGACGTAGCCGGTTGTCAGCCGGCGCGGGCCTTGTTGTAGGGACCGGCAAGATCCCCTGTCTTCAGCGACGGCGGATCCAGGATCACCTGGCGACCGGGGCTGCGGAACTGTTCCAGATCATTGCCCTTGATGCCGCGCAGCTGGACCATCAGCACCCGTCGCTCCTTCCAATCGCCGATCTCGTTGAAGGCGATCGGGCCGGCAATCGTGTCGACGGTGTTGGCATGCAGGAATTCGGCCATCTTCGCCGGATCGACGGACTTAGATCCGGTGATCGCCGCGGCGGCCAGCTGGCCTGCGACATAGTAGAACGGCGGAATGTAGTAGCCGAGCGGATCGACGCCCTGCTTGAGGGCGATCGGCGTATAGCGGTCGAAGAAGTTCTTGATCTGTGGCGTCTGCATCGTCGGCTCCGGCACGAATGTGTGCGAGTTGACGAGGCCGTTTAGTTCCGGACCGAGCGAGCTCAAAAGCGCGCCGTATTGGGGGCCGATCATGCAGCCGCCAAAGATCTTCACCTTGTCGGAAATGCCGATTTCCTTGACGCCGCGGATGATTGCCGTGCTGTCGGCCGGATAGGATGCGACGAAGATCGCATCGGGATCGGCGGCATTGATGTTGCGGATGATCGACGAGAAGTCGCTGGTATTCGGCGGGTAGCTCTGGTTGAACACGACCTCCATGCCGTAATCCTTGGCAACCTCCGCACCACCCTTGGCAGCGTTCTTGGAGAACTCCAGGTCCGCATTGATGATGGCGACCGTCTTCACCCCTTGCGCCTTGGCGAGATCGAAGAAGCCGCGGGCCCAGTCGCGACCGGAATTCGGGCCCCAGGGGCCGCTGTGGAAGAACTTGTTGTGCCGCGCCACGTCGTTGCCGGCAAGTCCGAACATGCCGATCATGAACAGGTCGCGCTGTTTGATGAACGGCATGACCGGGGCGGAAAGATTGGCGCCGTAGGGCGAGAAGAGCACGTCGCAGGCATCGACGTCGACGAGCTTGGAATAGATCGCCGGGACGTTGGCGGCGCTGCTCTGGTCGTCATAGGTGATCAGCTCGACCTTGCGGCCAAGCAGGCCACCGGCGGCGTTCACGTCGTCGCGCCACAGCTCGTAACCGATCAGGCCGTTCTTGGTGCTTGAGAGCGGACCGGTCAGCGAAACGCTTGCCCCCACCCGGATCGGCTTGCCCTGCGCGAATGCTGTTTTGCCGAGGATCGCCGGGGCGGCCAGTCCAGCGGCCGTCGCCGCCATCAGCTTGTGGAAATCCCGTCTCGTCTTCATCGCTTTTTCCCTCCCAAGAAAATTCGCCTTACGAATAAATATTCGCATAACGATAGGCAGTAGGTCTTGCGCTTGTCAATCCCTTGTGCGAACAAAAAAGAAAAGGCAGGAGAACCCCATGATCGACAGCAAGTCGTCCGACTTCGTCGAAGCCCTCGCGAGAGGTCTGTCCGTCCTGGAAGCTTTCGACGCCGCGGATCCGGAAATGACGCTCGCCGAACTGTCCCGCAAGGTCGGCATGTCGATCGCCACGGTCCGGCGCAACGTCCTGACCCTCGAGGCACTCGGCTTCATTCGCCGCCACAACAAGCACTTCCTGCTGGCACCCCGCATCCTGTCGCTCGGCTCGTCCTATCTCAACGCCTTCAAGGTGGAGGAAGCAGTGACGCCTGAGCTTCACCGGATCACCTCGCAGTTCGGCGATGCCGCCAACATGGCAGTGCTCGACGGCACCAACGTCCTCTACGTCGCTCACTTGTCGGAAAGCCTCGGTGTGCGTCGCAGCGCCAGCCTCGGCGTCATCTATCCGGCCTATGCCACGTCGATGGGTCGGACGCTGCTCGCCGCGCTGCCGGAGGAGGACCTTGACCGCTACTTCCAGGCCTACAGCCCGGTCAAGCTAACCGACTATACGGTGACGGACGAGGAGGAACTGCGCAAGACGCTGGTCGAAGTGCGGGCGAGCGGCTACTCGATCACCGTCGACCAGCTCGACTACGGAATCACCGCAATCGCCGTGCCGGTGAAGGATACGACCGGCCGCGTCGTCTGCTCGATCAACAGTTCGGGCTATACGCCGCGACTGACGCCCGACGAACTGGTCGAGCAGCGCCTGCCGGAACTGCGGCTTGCTGCCAACCGTCTCTCCCAGCTTTTTGCCCGTTTCCCGGCGCTCGTCCACTCGCTGGCGCCGGCTCCGCCGACGGCGCGATAGCGACCCGAAACTCTGTCACCGGATCCGATTTCGGCGAGAACGGTCTTGACAGTCACCTCCACGGCTATTCATTATACGAATATAAGTTCGTACAGCGAATATTCCGGAGAGCTGGGAGGGTCTCATGACACGGTTGAAGATCGCCGTCATCGTTGGCAGCGCCCATCAGGCATCACTCAACAGACTGCTGGCGCTGGCGCTGACCCGGCTCGCCAGTCACGAGATCGAATTCGACTGGGTATCGATCCACGACCTGCCGCTCTTCGATCAGGATCGTCTCGATCATGGGTTTCCCGATGCCGCCGAGCGGCTGAAAGAGCAGATCCGCAGGGCCCATGGCCTGCTGATCATGACGCCGGAGCATAACCGCTCGATCTCGGCGATGCTGAAGAACGCCATCGACTGGGCCTCCCGCCCGTTCGGCGCCAGCGTCTGGGCCTGCAAGCCCGCAGCAATCGCCGGCGCATCCTACGGGCGCATCGGCACCGCTGCCGCGCAGCAGCATTTGCGGGCCGTGCTTGGCTGCCTCGACGTGGCCGTCATGGGACAGCCGGAAGCCTTCATCCACCTGGTGCCCGGCCTCATCACGCCCGAAGGCGACGTGACCAATGACGCCACCCGGATCTTTCTGCAGGGCTACATGGACCAGTTCGAGCGCTGGGTCCGCCGCTTTACCGACACCACCGACATCACACCCTGACCTTTGTCAGCATCTGAGGACTTCCGCATGAAAATCGGCAAGCAATCAGCCCCCTACCAGGCGATCTGCACCTCCAATCCCGACACGATCATCGTCCGCGGCCACGACCTGGTGAACGACCTGGTCGGCTCGATCTCCTTTACCGAATATACCTGGTTGCTGGTGGCCGGCACGCTGCCCGACGACAAGCAGCGCCGCATGCTGGACGCGACGCTTGTCGCCATTGCCGAGCATGGGCTGGTGCCGAGCGTCCAGGCGGCGCGCATGACGCTTGCCGCATCGCCGGAAGCAGTCCAGGGCGCCGTCGCGGCAGGTCTTCTCGGCTGCGGTTCGGTGATCCTCGGGGCATCGGAGTCGGCCGGCGCCTTCTTCCGCGACGTTCGTGAATTGAAGGAAGCCGACGGCAGCTCCACGGAAGCGGCCGCCGAAAAGCTGATGCGGCGTTACAAGGAAGAGCGCAAGCCGCTGCCGGGATACGGACACCCGCTGCACAAGGGAAGCGACCCGCGCGCCGAGCGCCTTCTCGCCATTGCCGCCGAACTGGGGCTGTCCGGCATCCACTGCGAGATTGCAAAAACAATCGAAAGACTGATTCCTGACATCATCGGCAAACCGCTGGTCATGAATGTCTCGAGTGCCATTCCGTGTGTGCTGCTCGATGCCGGCTACCCACTGCTGGCGCTGAAGGGGGTGCCGCTTCTGGCACGCACCGCCGGCCTTATCGGCCATCTGCTGGAAGAACAGACCCGGCCGATCGGCTTCATCATGTCCCACGCCGCAGCAGGCGCCATTGATTACGACGGTCCCGCGCCCACGGGTTTCGTCGCGAACGAGAACTAGGATCCGGACATGCTGACCGCACTCAATCACATCCGCATCGTCGAACAGGGCACCTTCATCACGGGCCCCTGCGCCGGCATGATGCTCGCCGATCTCGGAGCCGACGTCATCAAGATCGAATCTCCCGGCAACGGCGATCCCTACCGCAGCTTCAAGACGGGTTTCTACAGCGCCCATTTCCAGGCCTACAACCGCAACAAGCGGGCGATAGGGCTCGATCTCAAGAACGACCAGGACCGCGACGTCTTCTACCAGCTGATCGCCCGGGCGGACGTCTACATCCAGAATTTCAGACCCGGAGCCGCCGGTCGCTTCGGGGCCGACTACGAGACGCTCGCCCGGATCAACCCGAAACTGATCTACTGCTCGATCAGCGGTTTCGGGCCGGATGGTCCTTATGCGCAGCGTCCGGTCTACGATTCGGTCGCGCAGGCCGTCAGTGGCTTTCTCAGCGTCGCCATCGATCCGCAGCAGCCGCGCTTCATCGGCCCGGCGCTCGCCGATGCGATCACCGGCATCTATGCCGCGCTCGGCATATCGGCAGCCTTGGTGGAGCGCAGCGTCACCGGCAAGGGCAAGCGCATCGACATCTCGATGATCGAGGCGATGATGCATTTCGCAGTCGAGCCGTTCATGGGCTATTTCGCGCTTGGCGAGGAACCGAGCGGCGTCGACCGCCCTCGTCTGGCACAGGCCTTCATCGTCCGCTGTAAGGACGACAAGCTGTTCGCCTTCCACCTGTCGTCGCTCGAAAAGTTCTGGGATGCGCTTGTCGAGGCGGTCGACGGCCAGGCACTCGCCGCCGACGAACGGTTCTCGCAGCGCCTGAAGCGGATCGACAATTACGAGGCGCTAAACGCCGAACTCAACGCCATCTTCGCGACACGCAACCGCGGCGAATGGCTGGAGCGGTTTGACCGCTTCGATGTGCCCTTCGCCCCGATCAACAGCATATCCGAGGTGGTCAACGACCCGCAGGCGCAGCATCTGGGCATGTTCGTGCCGGTCGCGGGACGCATCGAGGGCGCCGAGCAGACGGTCCGGCCGGCCTATTCGTTCGACGGCAAGCATGCAAACACCGTGCGCGCCGCACCGGTCGTCAACCAGCATGGCGACCAGATCCGCTCGGCACTGGGAAGCGATCCGCAGAAATGGCCGGAAATGCAGCCGGCCAAGCCGGCTCATTGATCATCAGGTCGACAGACGAAGCACTTTGGAGGAGAGTATGGCAACTTTGGCAGCGGTCCTTGCGACCACGCACCACCCCTTTTACCTGAAGGCGACAACCATGCCGCCGGAACAGCAGATCCCGCAGGCGGCCGAATGGAAGCGCAAGATCGAGGCCTATCGCGAGACGCTGACCCGCGCCAAGCCGGACATCCTGGTGATGATCGGCTCGGACCACTTCCACCAGTTCTTCCTCGACAATTATCCGACCTTCATGATCGGCAAGGCGTCCCGCTACGACGCGACCTTCTACAACGAGGAACGCGAATTCGGCATTCCGAAATATGTTCTGGAGGGGCACGAAGAACTATCCAACTTCATGCATGAAGGCCTTATGGAACGCGGCTTCGACTTCTCCTTCAGCCACGAGTTGAAGCTCGATCATTCGATCATCTGCCCGATCATTACCACGCGGCCGGACGCCGACCTTCCGGTCGTGCCGATCTACACCAACATCTTCGTGCCGCCCCTGCCCTCCTCCAAAAGGTTCTGGGATCTGGGACGGGCGATCCGGGAGGTCATCGATGACTATCCATCCGACAAGCGCATCGCCGCCATCGGCAGCGGTCACCTGTCGCTGGAGCTTGGTGGTCCTCGTCAATTTAAGGAAACCGGGCCGGACCCCGAATTCGATCGCAAGGCCATAGAATGGCTGTCGACCGGCAATATCGAGGAGATCCTCGCAAACGTGACCCATGACAGCATGAGCCGGAGCGGCAATGCCACCCACGGTTTCATGGACCTGATCCTGATGATGGGTATCGCCGGCCCGATACCTACCGCCTACCACGACAACCTTGACCTCTTCCACACAATGGAAGCCTACTTCACCTGGTATCCGGAGGGAGCATCCGCATGAGCAAATATTATGTGAACAAGTTCCTTTTCACGGTCGACCGAGACCCCGACCTCCTTCGCCGCTACAAGGAGAACCCACGCTCGCTGGTGGAAAGCTGGGAGCAATCGATCGGGCCACGATTGAATGATGCGGAACTCTCCACCGTCAATTCCCTGACAGATGCCGAGCGAGAGGCCTTGATCAACCACGATTATGTGGCGCTCTTTGAGATGGGAGCGCACTTCTTCCTGTCGCTAACAATCTTCATCGCGATCTATGATGAAGACTACATGATGCGGAACGGGCCGCTCTCGTTCCAGAGAGAGTTTGCCGAAAACCTCCAGCATTGGACGGGCAAGGAGTATCCGACGGTTGCGCTTTGGCGCGCGGCTGCTCGATAGACTAATGGAGGCGCTGCTTCAACGCGAGGAGCATCGCTTGACTCAGGGAATGGCAGCAAAGGGGTTGCTGCCATTCCCCACGTCTTCACGGCTCGGAAGACAAGCTCACCAGCTTGTCATGGGCGCCACGCGAGATCAGGCGACCGTCATACGTAGTGGTGATGCGGGAAACGAGGCCCTGATCGTCAAGCTCCAGTGCAGTGATCCCGCGGATCTTATCGTCGGCACTACGCCACTCGAACCCGCCGCCCTTCGCGCCTCCCACGATGTGCATCAGTTGGGCACCCTTTGCGAAGGGCGCTTCACTCTGGATTCTCTGCAGATACCGCGTCGTCGCATCCTTCCCGAGAAGCTGGGTGCGAAGGGCAAAATCCTCATAGACCACATCCGTCGACAGATGCTTTCCTATGTCCGCGCCATCCCTGCCCGCCAGAGCCTTCTGAACGTCGGTCGCCACCTCAATTATACGCGCGGCAGCGTTGCCGCTTATTTCCTTCTCACGGAACTCGGTTGGGAACTTCTCAGACGGTGTGCGAACGGCATTATAGACGTCAGATGGGAAGCCCGTACTGTCCCAGTAGTCTGCCCAACGGATAATCTTTCCATCCTTGAAGTCCACGGCGCCGAGAAGCCTTATCTCCCCGCCAAAAAGCTCCGGCGTGTCGATAAATGCGACAACCGCGCTGTCAGGACCGCCAATGATGCGGAAAGGGTAGGACTTTCCATCGCCCCATTTCGGCATGTATTGGGCAAACACGTCTTTCAACGTCTTGAAGTCATTCAGGGGCCAACCCAGAATGGCGTCCGTGTAAGTCAAGAGTTGCGGGGAGAAAAACGACATTGTTGCTTCGACGTCGTGCTGGCTTTTGGCAGTGAAATACGAGCGGAAAAAATCCACGGTCTGCGGGTCGGCCTTAGCCGTTTCGGCGATGTCGGGAAACACGCGCTCGGCGGAATGCGCCACTGGGGCAGAGACCGCTATGAAAAGAGCCGTTGCGGCAACAGACAGTCGTCCCATCATAAACCTCCTCATTGTTGGGTAGTTTTGCAATCGCAATTTAGGACTGAAGAGTCTGAGGGACTATGTCTGAGTGTATCGAAGACATTGCACACCGTCTTGATGTGGAGAAAACGGAATGGCTGATGTTCTGACCAAGTGGGTCGCCGCGTCGCGGCCCAATTTGATTGGCGTAGCGGCACTAAGGCAGTCCATCGGCGAACCGATCCAATTCCGGTGCGGAGGACGGATCTTTATTTTCATCGTCGTCGAGGGACGATACGAGGTAAAGAACGATGCAACTGTGACCCATCTGGACACGGGAGACATTTACTTCGTTCATTGGGAGAAGGGCGAAGAGCCCCCAGGCTCCGTCGCAACCGTGCTTGCGATCACAAATACAGCAGTGGTAAATTGTGCGAGTTTCGCAGGAAGTCCGGTGTTCCTCAAGCACCTTTCTGCCGCGCCTCCTGTCTTGAAAATCGCGCGCCACGATATTCGCAAAGACACGAACCTCGCAGCCATACTTGAGTTGATCGGCAATGAGATTCGCTTTGACAACTCTGGTCGTGACGAGATCAGCAGCCATTTGTTTGAAGCCCTTTACCTGCTGATTGTCCGCCATTGTGCAGTCGTTTCAGTAGATGGTCGTCATCTGCTTACTCGGCGGGACGATCCCTACGTCAACAAGGCGATAGTCAAGATGCAGCAGGCACTGGGACATGCCTGGACCGTCGACCAGCTGGCGTCGCTGGCTGGCTTGTCACGCGCCGCGTTCTCGCGCCGTTTCAAAGCCGATACTGGGTATAGCCCACTCAGATATTTGACGCGATGCCGAATGCATGTCGCTGCTGATATGCTTCGGCGCGCAGCAACTGTACGGACGGTGGCCGAAAACGTCGGATATCTATCCGAATTTGCATTTAGCCGAGCCTTCAGCAGCTATCATGGCGTTTCGCCGCGTGACTTCAAAGAGCAATCCTGACGTCGTCCGAACTCCCGGTCATATCGAAGCGTCAACGGTGCGCGCGGCATCGCGAAAAGTTCACCGACTGTCTCGGCGCCCATCACCCGCAGCCCCTGGATCGGCAGTCCAGTCCCCGCTTTGGCCACGCCTGCTACTGGAACAATGGTGGTTCCAGCTGACGTCAAGCGGGTGATCGCATGCGCCGCTCCCCAGGTGTTGGCGACCGCAGCGCGTGCCGTCAGGGCCCGCCCCTTAATCCGTTGACCAGGCCAGACATCAGAAGATCCTCGCCGCCCTGCAGGTGATCGGCGCCTTCGGTTTCCATGACTATCCCGTCAACCCCATTGACGGCAACGACCGGGCTGTATTGCCGCAGCGCCCACAGCGTCAATCTCTTCAATGCAGCAGCGTCGGCGGCAGGATCGGCATCGATCATCGCCAGGCCGGCCACGATTGCCTGCGCCTTGCTTGCCGGCATGCCGAGCTTCAGGCCAAGTTTGCGCGCGGCCGTGTCGGCAGCCGAGATCCATCGTTTCGAGCCTGACTTCGAGATGACGACGAGCGGCTGGTCAGCTGGCACGGCTGGCTCGCCATGCCGCCTGATCCTGTCGGTGGGAATATGAGGGAAGTAGACACACACGACCCTTGGCATCACATGCTCCTATCTCGAACTCAGCCCACTCGCCTGCCTTCACGCGCATCAATTCGGCCAGCACCGGGCCCGGCCGACCCCTGCCACCGGCAGTTCCTCCGATGGCAGGAAGCGGCACGCAGGTGGCTGTCATTAGCGACGAGCGGCCCGCTGGTTTAGATCCAGAACTCCTTACCATCCTTCTCGAACTCCCAGGGCAGCAGTCCACCACACGTCGCCAGCCGGTTATCAATGCAGCCATGGCGGTCGAGATATTAGGGCGTCAGCGGCGGCGGATATCGCACTGATCCTTGAGCGTCTTGCGTAGAGTAAGACCTCAGACAATTGGCTCTATTGACGCACTCTCACACCTAGTTTATTTCCGGATGGTCGGAAATAAACTAGGTGGAATGCATGGCTCGTCCCCGCAAGCATGATCAGGCAGCAATTCTGGATGCCGTCGAACGCGTGATCGCCCGCGACGGCGTGCTGACGGTCGATGCCGTGGCGAAGGAGGCGGGCGTTTCAAAAGCCACGGTGCTTTATGAGCATACGAGCAAACGCGACCTTCTCGCCGCCCTCGTGGCGCGGACGATCGATGCGGACAATGCGGACAATGCCGCTTGCGAGGCCGCATTGGCCGATCAACCCGATGCGCCCCTGCTGGGAAGAATTGAAGCCGCCCGGCGGATGCCGCTCGTCGCCGGCGGCAATGCTGCCGTTCTTGCGCTGATCTCGGCTCTTATGCAGGACGCCGATCTTCGAAGCGCGTTTAGCGCTAATCAGCAGAAACTGCGCGCGCGACTCCTCGCCCACGCCTCGGATTCCCGCCGCACCCGCATCGCCTGGCTTGCGCTGGAAGGTTTCATGCTGCAGCAGCACATGGAGCTGGTCGCCTGGAGCGAAGAGGAGCGTGCGGAAATTTTCGATGATATTGCGTGTCTCGCCCGTAACGGCTCGCTCAAGGAGGAGGTGTGCGATGACTAAGCGCCACATCTTCATCACTGGCGCGAGCGGCTATGTTGGGCGCAACCTGGTTCGCCACTTTGTCCATGCCGGCGATCAGGTCACGGGGCTCGCGCGCAGCGATCGAGGCGCCCAAGTCATTGCGGGATTCGGAGCGACGGCGGTTCGCGGCGACATGCTGCAAGACGATCTTTCGCCGCTCATGGCCGGGGCGACGGACCTGATCCACGCAGCAGCCAATGTCGGCCACGGGCCTGGAAACGAGGCCTATGACGAGAACATCAGCGGCACGAGAGCGGTCATGGTGGCGGCGGCCACCGCGGGCATTGCGCGCCTCGTTCACCTGAGTTCGGACTCCGCGCTGCAGGGCGGCCAGGCTTTGCGAAACGTCAGCGAGAACCATCCCCTGCCCCGGCGCGCCGCCGGTCCCTATTCCGCAGGCAAGGCGGACTCGGAGAGGATCGCGCTGAACGCCAACAGCGCCACGATGGCTGTTGTCGTCCTTCGCCCCCGCATGGTCTGGGGACGCGACGACACGACAGCCTTGCCCACAATTGCGGACATGGTACGCGCGGGCAAGTTTGCGTGGATCTCGGGTGGTGATTACCTATCCTCCACGACGCATATCGCCAATCTCTGCCATGCCGTCGAACTGGCTCTGACAAAGGGAAGAGGCGGCGAAATCTACCACATTTCTGACGGTCCGGCCCGATCGTTCCGCGAGACCGTCACCGCCTTGCTCGCAACGCAGGGGCTTGTCTCGCCGGAGAAATCGGTTCCGCGGCCCCTCCTGCGGTTCATTGCCAGCGCAGGAGACAAGCTCTTTCGCCTCACCGGAGGCCGGCTGCGCGGACCTCTTAGTTTTCAGGAATATGCGACGAGTGCCGTCGAAATTACGGTCGATACCCGCAAGGCGACGCTCGAACTCGGATATCGTCCTGTCGTGACCTGGGAGGACGGCTTGGCGGAACTCAGTGCCGATGTCCGCCCAGAGGTGACTTGAACGGGGACTTGGCTCGGCACGCGCCCTGGCCAGCCGACATGCCGGGTGGCGTTCAACCATTCGCGCGATCCGGATCGGGACAGTGCGCCTGAGCCCAGGCCAGGGATAGCACATCCACCGTTGCTCAGGGTCGGCTGACCCGGGATAGGGCTGGCGTCATCAACGCAGGGCCATACGGAAACCATCGTAACGCCTTCGGCTCTTCAATGCGCATGAGCGCTGGTTGCTCCGCCAGAGCCTTGCAGCTCTCCACGTTCAGCCCTGCCCTGCTTGGACGATTGAGCCGATATACGCACCGATACCTGGTTTAGCAAAAGTGCGTAATTGACCGTAGATATCCACTGTATATCTTTAGCGGGCGATTTCGCTTGTCTCCGTGGACACGCCCATTCGCATCTCCCAACGCCCCCGTGAGCATCGGCTGTGCGCAGCATTTGTGCGCGGGCGCATTATGAACTGGAGTGTCTTATGCATGCCTCAACATTGAGACGGGCCGTTACGCGCGCGCTCGTCATGACCATCCTCGGCTCTTCGGCATTGGCCGCTGTTTCCATCGCCCCGGCCCTGGCCGTGGAAGATGCGGCAACGTCCGGATCAGTGATTTCCCATACGCCGCACAAGATTTCCTCGCAGATCAAAGGACGCGCGGAGCTCATCGTCCACACCATGCAGTCGGTGTCCGGAGGTCTGACGAAGGCCTCGACTCTCCTCTTTGTCCCGGAGGGACAGTCGCCGCAGGGCGGATGGCCGGTGATCGCCTGGGCACACGGGACAACGACGCCCGGCAACAAGCTCTGCGCACCCAGCCTGACTGATGACCTCGACGGTGGCCTGACAAAGGATGGTTTCAACAGCGACTACCTGTTCGAAATCTCGACGCTTGTAAACGCCGGCTATGCGGTCGTTGCTCCTGACCTGGAAGGCCTGGGCGAAGTGGCGGAAGTCCGCTACCCCTATTTCAATGCCAGCAGTTTGGCGCGCTCACTGGTCAGCGGCGTTGTTGCCGCTCACAAGGTGAACACCAACCTCTCGAACGAATATGTGGCGGTCGGACATTCCGACGGCGGTCACGCGGTTCTCGGCATCGAAGCCTTCGCCGACGAAGCCCCGCAGTTCGAGTTCAAGGGTACCGTGGCGATAGCGCCCTACACTTCGATCGAAGCCTTTGTCAAAGAGCTTGGCCAGAGAGCCGCGGCAAAGCCGGAAAAAGCGGGCGATTTCCGTCTCCTCCAGAATTTCAACGTCGCCCTCATGACGACCGGACTGAAGGTGATCGATCCTTCATTCAAGGCTTCATCCGTGATGGGGTCCGATCTTGAAGCGCAGCTGAAGGATTTTACGACACGTTGCTCGGTCCCTGCCATTGGCGGCCTGTCGAAGGCGATTGCCGCAAAAGGCGCGTCATTCGATGGCTTCAAGGAAAATTGGGCCAACGATCCGAAGATGTCTGCGTTTCTCGCTGAAAATGATCCGGCAGCCAACCCAAACTTCCGCCTCAAGAAGCCAATCTTCATCTCGCTCGGTCCCGACGATGCCTTTGTCTTCCAGGATACGACGGCGGCGCTGGTTGCCCGATTGAAGGCAGACGGGACACCTGTGACGTACAAGGAATATCCTGGCACGGACCACTTCACCGTCATCCGTGCCGCGCAGCCTGACACCATGGCCTTCCTGAAACAGCTTTTTGCAAAGTGACGTGCAGTGGCGACCGCCGCGACGGAAAGAAGCGCGGGGCGGTCGCCGAACAATCATGAGGATTCCATCCATGACAGAAAGCATCAGACGGATCGTGCTTGCATCCAGGCCATCCGGAGCTCCGACGCAGAGTAATTTCCGCCTCGAAGAGGCCGCCATGCCGGACTTGCCCGACGGTCACGTTCTGCTCGAAACCATCTATCTCTCGCTCGACCCCTACATGCGAGGGCGCATGAGCGACACCAAATCCTATTCTGATCCGATTCCAATCGGCGATGTGATGGTGGGCGCTACCGTGTCCCGGATCAGGCAGTCCCACCACGAGGATTGGAGGCAAGGCGACATCGTTGTTGCCTATTCAGGCTGGCAGACCCATGCCATCTCCGACGGCAGCGACATGCGACGCATCGATCCGGCTGCCGCTCCGATCTCGACCGGACTGGGAGTGCTGGGCATGACAGGCTTCACGGCCTATGCGGGCTTGCGCAACATCGGCCACCCGAAGCCTGGAGAGACCGTGGTTGTCGCTGCAGCCAGCGGAGCAGTCGGCTCGGTCGTTGGCCAGATCGCCAGGATCAAGGGAGCCCGCGCCGTGGGAATAGCGGGTGGTCCGGAAAAATGTGCATTCGTCAAGAACGAGCTCGGCTTCGACGTCGCGATCGATCATCGCGATCCGGACTTTGTCCGCCAGCTTGCCGAAGCCTGCCCGGACGGGATCGATGTCTATTTCGAGAACGTAGGCGGCGCAGTATGGGACGCTGTACTGCCGATCCTCAACGACTTTGCGCGTGTACCCCTCTGTGGGATGATCTCGCACTACAATGACGATGGTCTAGCAAAGCCATCCGTCGACCGGCTCCCTGCATCGATGAAAGTCATCCAGCAGAAGAGCATCACCATCCGCGGCTTCATGAATGTCGAGTTCATCGACCAGCAACCGGCATTCCTCGAACAGGCGGCAGCCTGGATCGCCGATGGCAGGTTGAAGTACGGAGAAGACGTCGTTGAAGGCCTCGAGAATGCTCCGGCCGCGTTCATCGGCCTTCTGGAAGGCAGGAATTTTGGCAAACTGATCGTCAAGATATCCGGCGAGCAGTAG
>Ga0075365_10000569_pt1 | contig 14321 bp, 12 predicted proteins | sample EndMetdeltDD1765_FD_71387 | JGI IMG/M metagenome (GOLD analysis project Ga0075365, IMG submission 71387) | Populus endosphere microbial communities from Tennessee, USA - Endosphere MetaG P. deltoides DD176-5 | ecosystem: Host-associated > Plants > Roots > Endosphere | place: USA: Tennessee... | reverse complement strand
TGCGGCAGCACGATGAAGAACACCACATGCAGCGGCTTGAAACCGAGCGCCCGGGCAGCCTCGGTCTGGCCGTGGGGCACGGACAGGATGCCGGCGCGGAAGATCTCGCCATAGTAGCCGGAATTGTTGAGCACGATGGCCAGCACCGCCGCGGTGAAGCTGCCGAGCGTCAGGCCCAGAAACGGCATGCCGTAGAAGATCAGAATCAGCAGCACCACCACGGGAAACGACCTGAACAGGTCGATATAGATCAGCAGCGCGATATTCACCCAGCGGTTCTTGAAGCTGTACAGCACGGCGATGGCGAGGCCGGCGAGAATGCCGAGCGGCAGCGCCACCACCGCGAGCGAGACTGTATAGATCAGTCCCTGCAGCAGCAGCGGATAGACCCGCAACAGCGACTCCCAGTTGGCGAAATTGTCCAGGAAATCCTGCATGCGATCCGCTCAACGCCCCGTGCTGTAGCGATATTCGATCCACCGACTGGCGATCACCAGCGGCAGGAAGAAGGTGAGGTAGAACGCCGCAGCCAGCGTCAGCGGCGAGGGATTGGCGACCAGCGCCATCACGCTCTGCGCCTGTCCGAGTGTTTCCGGGAGCGACACGGCGGTGCCGAGCGCGGTGCCCTTGCTGATGGAGATGGCGCGGTTGGTCAGAAGCGGGATCGCGAGGCGAATGGCCTGCGGCAGGATGATGGTGATCAGTGTTCGCAGCCGGCTGAAACCGAGTGCGCTGGCGGCGTCCCATTGTCCGCGCGGAAGCGCCATGATTGCGGACCAAAATATCTCGGTGGAAAAGGCCGACAACACCATGCCAAGCGCCAGCACGGTGGTCGCGAAGGGGGACAGCGCCGGGCCCAGATAGGGCAGGCCGAAATAGATGAAGACGATCACGACGAGCTGCGGCAGCGTGCGCAGCACGTCGACATAAGCGGTGATGATGAAATTGACCGGGCGCAGGTTGGCGCAGCGCAGCAGTGCCAGCGACAGGCCGGACAGCGTGCCGCAGACAATGATCAAAAGCGATACGATGACCGTCGTGCGAAAGCCCGCGAGCACCTGGGGGAAGGCGCCCGCGATGACTTCTGCATTGAAGTAGTATTCGACAATCCGGTCCATCGGGTGTCCGTCAACCGCGGCCGAACCGGCTCGGGCCGGTCCGGTGTTCGCAGCTATCTTGTCAGAGCAGGCGTGCTACTTGCACGCCGGAACGTGCGAGGTCGGCTCGAAACCCTTGAAGCCGGGAGGGCCATAGCCGAAATACACAGTGTCGATGGCCGAGCCGGCATCAGGCGCTGCGCCATACCATTTCTCGTGCAGCTTGCGCAGGCGACCGTCCAACTTCATGCATTCGATGACCGCCTCGACCTTGTTGCGATACGCGGTATCTTCCAGGCGGAACGCATAGGCGAAGTTGCGGCCGTTGAAGTCCTTGAAACCGACCTTGATCGCCTTGTTCTGACTGGCAGCATAGACGGTCGTCGGGATCTCATTTAGCGCCGTGAAGGCACGGCGCGTTAGTACGGCCTGCACCGTGTCGGGGAATACATCGTAGCGCTGCACTTCGAAGCCGTATTTCTCGGCATTGGCGGTGGCCCAGGTATCCGAGATGGTGCCGCGGTTGACGGCGACGGCCTTGCCCTTGAGATCCTCGAAGCCTTTCATCTCATCCGCAGCGCGGACGATGAAGCCGTTGCCGGTGGAGAACAGCGGTTCGGTATAGAGCATGCGCTCGGAACGCTCGGCGGTGAGGTTCAGCGGGTTGACGAGGAATTCGGCGCGCTTGGCGAACAGCGCCGCGAACAGGCCGGAGAAATTGATGTCGACGATCTCGACCTTCGGGCGGCCGAGATCTTTACCGATCTCGTTGATCAGATCCGCACCGAAACCCTCGGGGCCGTTGGGGCCGCGCACCATCCACGGCGCGACGCCGAAGTCGGACGCGACCACCATCGGTTTGTCGGAGGGATGATCGGCTTCCTGCGCGCTGGCGCCGCCGGCGAATGCCGCAGTCGACAGCATCAGCGCGAACAGCCAATCCGTGGGTTTCAGTCTCATGGGGACGTCCTTTCGGGTGCGGATGTGGTGGAGATCAGGGCGTGGGGGGATGAGTGGCCTGCCAGTGACGGGCGATGTCGCCGCGCCGGCAGACCCAGGTGTTGTCGTGCTTGGCGACGTGATCGAGGAAGCGCTGCAGGCCAGCGGCCCGGCCGGGATGGCCGATCAGGCGGGTGTGGAGTCCGACTGACATCATCTTCGGCACGGTGGCGCCTTCCGCATAGAGCATGTCGAAGGCGTCGCGTAGATAGACGAAGAAATCATCCGCCGTTGCCATCGCGCCGCGGCTGAACTTTGCGTCGTTGTTGGCAAGACCGTAAGGTACCACGAGATGCGGCTTACCGAGCACACGTGTCCAGTACGGCAATTCGTCGTTATAGGCGTCGGAGTCGTAGAGGAAACCGCCTTCCTCGACCACGAGGCGCCGCGTGTTCACACTCGGCCCATAGCGGCAATACCAGCCGAGCGGACGCTCGCCGGTGGTGCGCGTGAGGCTCTCGACGGTCTTGCGAATGCGCTCGCGTTCGTCAGCCTCGGACAGCAACGGATGTCGCTCCCAGCGCCAGCCATGGGCGCAGACGTCGTAACCATATTCGCGAATGGCGGCGCAGGCCTCGTCGTTGCGTTCCAGCGCCAGCGCGCAGCCCATGACGGTAGCGGTCATGCCGCGCTCGGACAGAAGGCGCAGTATGCGCCAGAAGCCTATGCGGCTGCCATATTCGAACATCGACTCGGCAGCGAGGTCGCGGCCTTCGAAGCCGCCGCCGCCGCCTTCGGTCAGGGCCGTTTCGGTGACGCCGTCGCCATCGGCGAACGACGGCTCGGAGCCTTCTTCGTAGTTGATGCAGAAGTTGAGTGCGATTCTGGCTGCGCCCGGCCACTGCGGATGCGGCGGGGTGCGGCCGTAGCCGACGAAGTCGCGGGTGAGGTGATCATCATGCGGCATCGTTGTGATCCCTATGCGCTCTGCGGCATCACGGCGCGAACGTCGCCAGCGATATCGACGAACACGTCGTCGTCCTGCCGGCCGGTCATGCCCATGGCGACAGCGAATTCCATGGCCGCGCCGAGAACGGTCATGGGATGATGCCAGACATTGCGGGCGAAGGTGACGCTTTGATGCGCTCCGGCGATGAAGCAACGCAGGGAGGCCACATCAGGCAGGCCATCCGGGCCGGCATGGCACACGATCGCCAGGTATTGGCTGCTGCCGAGCGGTACGAAGGTCTGGGCGGAGAACGGATGACGCTCCAGCGTCGTGATTGGCAGGGGCAGACTACCAAGCCTGGCGGCGCTGCTGATCCAGAAGGAAAAGATGGCGGCGTCCTCGGCGCGATCGTCCGATGTCGGAAGATAGCGCCGGCGCGCGTCGATCGGTCGCTCGGTTACATCGCCGAAGGCGGCAAAGGCGGCCGGGGACAGCGATTCGGCCGCGACGGTATGGGAAGCAGTGTGGTTCGGCGTCATTCAGGCGGGACATCTGGTTGGTCGGCCTGCTGCGAAGCAGCCCGATATTCCAATGGTATACCAGTGAACCGCCCATGCTGATTTCAGTCAAGCTGCGAAGCCCGGGAAGCTGCGTTAAATTTGGACGGAGTCCGACAAAATTGCGGGCAGCTGCAGAATTTTCGGACATGCAGCCGCAGGGATTCTGCCTGATCGTGGCCTAGCCGTGAGGCTCGGGCAGGAATATCCCGAACCGTTCGAGCAACCCCTGCCGCACGTTGGTGAGATGCAGGATCATCGCCTGACGGGCTGCGGCGGCATCGCGATCGATGATGGCATCGATAATCGCCAGATGCTCGCGGGTGGCGGGCAGCAGCCGGCCAGGGTGGCGCTCCACATTGCACATCCGGATCTTCTGCCGGATTTCTCCAATCAGTTTCTCAAGCGAGCGATTGCCGCAATGCCGCGCGATCTGGTCATGAATTTCATCGTCGAGGGTCCAGTGAGCTGTCCCGGACACTGTCGACGCAGCAATGATCTTCTCCAACGAGGCCCTGATCGGTGCAAGAATATCCAGCGCGATGCGGGTCGCCGCAATGAACGTCGCTTCGCTCTCCAGCACCATGCGGAGATGGACCAATTCGAGCAGTTCCGCCATCTCGATTGTGCGGACCACCACGGTGCCGTTGGACAATTGCTCGAGCCGGCCTTCGCCCAGCAACCGGCTGATGCCTGCCCGCAGCGGTGTCCGCGAGACTTTCAGCCGTAGTGCAAGCCGGCGCTCTTCGATCACCTCGCCGGGCTGCAGCTGTCGCGACTCGATCAGGTTATGCAGCTTCAAATAGGTTGCGTCTGTTATGCTGCCATTGGTCCGTGCCGGGCGTTTGCTGGTTGATTTCTTTGCTTTGCTGACAGAAGGCACGGACGTTGCTTTCGACGATTGGATGGAAATGCCGCCATATCGGTAGACGTACGCTACGTTCTCGCCGCTGGCCAAGCCGAAACTCTGGATGAGCCACCTATTCTCAATTGGCAGCCCCCTTTATGCAAGACTTCGTCGAGCAACATCGAGACGTCCTTGTCGAATTGCTGCGCCGGGTCGAAACAGAATGAGATGTGCAATGGCGTGCCAGATCATGCGGATTGTGCAGTCTCTGATATAATCAGATTGCATACAGAAGAGCCGCGCACGTCAAATGTGCTACGTTGTTTGCGATGCAGGTGACGCTCGATCCGACAGGCGTCAATGCGCAGGTGAGGGGCACAACACGTTGGATTTCCGGCAGCTACGCTATGCTCTTTCGGTGTCGAAGGAACGCAGCTTTACCCGAGCCGCGAAGCGGCTGAACATCTCGCAGTCCGCCGTCAGCGAGCAAGTCAGGCTGCTCGAGGAGGAAGTGGGTTTCGATCTATTTACGCGGACCTCGCGGGGCATCGAAGCGACGGATCGAGGGCGCACTTTTCTCTATGAATCCGAACGTGTGGTCGGCGATCTCCTGAGCCTGTCCGATACCGCGCGGCGACTGCGTGGAGCGGTGCTCGACACGCTGACAATTGGGATGGGCTCGGGCATGGCGCAGATCTTCATGCCGCGTCTTTTCGCCGACCTCAAAGGTAAGCTCCCGGGCGCGCGGCTCGAAATCATCACCGCACCAACCCGCAACATCTTCACGGAACTGCATGAGGAACGGATCGACGCCGGTCTGGCCATCGAATCGGATCCGGACCGGTTGCCGTCCGGGCTGGTGGTTGACCGGCTGGTCGATGCCGAAATGGCGCTGATCGTTCCGGTCAAACATCCGCTCGGGCGCGGCAAGCAGCCGGTCGATATCGGTCGTCTTCTGGCCGAGCCGTTGATCATGAGCGAACTCACAGTCGGCTACGGTCAGGTGGTGATGTCGCTGTTCACGGACCTCGGCATGCGTCCGAACGTGATCGCCGTCGTCGATAACATCGAGACCATCAAGATTATCGTGCAGTCCGGCGGGGGCATCGCCATCGTGCCGCGCGCCTGCGTCGCCAATGAAGTCGCACTCGGTCTGTTGAAGGCGATGCCGATCGCGCCGGCGCGAAATGTTGCATTCAGCCTGTTTCGTAGGCGTCAGCCGATGTCCCGGCGCAAGGAAACCGCGCTCCAGAAGATGCTCGAGATGCTGAAAGGCTGAAAAGGGGAGCCATCTGTTTTTCCGATGGCTCTATCGATAATCGGATTTTGACTCCGCAGCGGCCGCGGACCCATGCTGGCACATCTTCATATCGGAAGTTGTCAGCATGTCTCAAACCGCCGCTCCTCGTTTTCGTATCGGAATCGATACCGGAGGGACCTTTACCGACATCGTGTCGGTGGATGCTGCCACCGGTGCGATGGCGGTCACCAAGGTCTCTAGCACGCCGTCCAATCCGGCAATCGGTCTGGTGCGCGGCGTCAACGACATTCTCGCGCGGGCGGATGCCGGGCCGGCTGACGTTGCCGGGCTGGCTCACGGGACGACTGTTGCCACCAACGCACTGCTGCAGGGCGGCATCGAATCGCTGGGGCTGATCGTCACCTCGGGCTTCCGCCATTTGCTCGAAATTGCGCGACAGTCTGTGCCTGATGGTTACGGCAATTCCTATTTCTGGGTGAAGCCGGAGCGGCTGGTGCCGTTGCAATTCGTTCGCGAGGTCGGCGGTCGCTTTGACTTCAAAGGAAATGAGTTGCGTCCCCTCGATGAAACCATGGTGCGGGAGGCCGCACGCTTCTATCGCAAGCATAAGGTCCAGGCGATCGGCATTTGCCTGATGCACTCCTACGCTAACGATAGCCACGAGCGGCGCGTCGCCGAGATCGTCGCCGAGGAATATCCCGAAGCGACGTTGTCACTGTCCTGTGTCGTGCTGCCGGAATATCGCGAATACGAGCGCGCGGTCACAACCCTCGTGGATGCGTTCGTAAAACCCTATCTCGACCGTTATCTGAAGCGTGTGCATGACGAGTTGGGTCCGCTGCAGAGCGTGCCGTTCCTGGTGATGCAGTCGAGCGGCGGCGTCGCCAGTTCTGAACAAATCCTTCGCAAGCCGATCACGACAGCGCTTTCCGGTCCGGCGGCAGGCGCGCTCGGTAGCGCGGTCATTGCCGACGTCGCCGGCTTCCCCGATCTGGTGACGCTGGATGCGGGCGGGACGTCGACCGATTTCTGCCTGATCGAAAACGCCAAGCCGCAACTCACCAACGGTGGCTCGGTTGGGCAGTTTCCGGTTCGCATCCCGATGATCGACATCTCCACCATTGGCATCGGTGGTGGTTCGATTGCCTGGATCAGTCGCGAAGGGCACCTCAAGGTAGGGCCGCGCAGCGCCGGCGCGGTGCCGGGGCCGATGTGCTATCCGAACGGCGGCAATGAGCCCGCGATCACCGACGCCAATCTGGTACTGGGGCGGTTGCCGCCGGCGCTGATCGGCGGCGGCATCGCGCTCGATGTCGCACGTGCCCGCGCCGGCATCGCCGCGCTGGCTTCGAGGTTGCCGGGTAACATGACCGCGGAGCAACTCGCTCTGGGTATCATCGAAATCGCCAACTGGGCGCAGGCCAATGCGATTCGCCAGATGACTATCCAGCGCGGCATCGATCCCCGCACTTTCGCGCTGCTGTCATTCGGTGGTGCAGGCCCGGTACAGTCGCCGGCGGTGATGGACCTTCTGGGCATGAAGGCCTGCATCGTGCCGCCCAATCCCGGCAACCTCTCCGCCTTCGGCCTGCTCGCAGTAGACTGGCGCACTGACCACATGGTCACCAAGGTGATGCATGAGGACGCCATCGACCTCGCCGACATCGCGCAGCGCTATGCGGCACTTGAAAAAGAAGCCGTTGCCAATCTCGAACGCGATGGCATTCCTGCCTCGCAGATCCGGCTGGTGCGCGAGGCAGACCTTCGCTACGCGGGGCAGTCGATGGAGGTGCGGGTCACCGCGCCTGCAGGACCCACGGACGCGGGGTTCCTTGCGGGTCTCACCGGCGCATTCCACGCTGCGCATAGGAAGACCTTCGGCTACGATTATGCCGGCCAGCAGAAGATCGAACTCGTCAATCTCTGCGTCTCCGGTTTCGGTGTAATCGATCGGCCGCAAATGCCGAAGCTCACCGCAGGCGACGGCAAGTTTGCCCCGAAGGGCACGCGTCCCGTTTATTTTGACACCGGTTTCGTCGACACGCCGCTCTATGATCGGGCGACGCTACCACCCGGCGCAAAGATTGTCGGTCCGGCCGTCATCGAGGAATTCGGCTCCACGACGATGATATTCCCCAAACAATATGTCGAGGTCGATCCGCACGGCATTCTCGTGATCCGTCCGGAGTCGTCGAAGGAGGCGATGTAATGAACCAGCATAGCCGGCATCCCTGGCCTACTGCGCCTGCGCGTGACGTCGTCCATGTCGACCCGATCGTGTTGCAGATCGTCGAAGGCACGCTGAATTCCATCGAGGCGGAGATCGAATACGCCATCGAGCGCACCGCACGCTCGCCGATGATCCGCGAGGCGCACGACTATCGCGTCGGCCTGTTCGACCGCTATTGCCGCAAGCTGACCGGGCGTTCCTATTCGGCGATGCCGAATGCAGTCGTTCGTGACTTCCCGCCGGAAACCATGAAGGCCGGCGACGTGTTCCTGATGAACGACACCTATCTGACCGAGGGCTCGATCGGCCATCTGCCAGATCTCTGCAGTACGGTACCGGTATTCCACGAAGGCATCGTGGTCGCCTATATCCAGGCATTCGGTCATCACGACGACGTTGGCGGCAAGGTGCCTGGCTCGATGCCCGGTACGGCTGCCACGGTGTTCGAAGAGGGCATGGCGATTCCGCCGGTGAAGATCTACAGCGAAGGCGTCAAGAACGATGCCGTCTTCACTATCATCAAGCGCAACACGCGCGTGCCGGAAATGCTCTCCGCGGATCTCGACAGCGAGGTGCAGGCCTGCCTGATGGGCGCGCGCCGCATGCAGGGATTGTTCGAGCGCTTTGGCAAGGACCAGGTCGAGGCCTGCTTTCAGGCCATCCTGGACAAGTGCCGCGACATCTACCGCAACGAGTTGCTGAGCAAGATCGCGGATGGCGAATACGCGTGGGAGGACTATGTCGAACACGATGGTCTGACTGATCCCAAGCTCCACAAGATCGCGATCAAGATGACCAAGAAGGCCGGCAAGATTGTCCTGGACTTCAACGGCACCGATCCACAATCTACCGGCCCGATCAACTGGCCGACTGACTACGCCGACGGTGCCTTCCTGATCAAATGGATCGCGCCGATCCTGCGCAATCTCGCCGACACGCCGGAGCGCGCCGCCGAAATTCACGTCAATGAAGGCGTGTGCGACGTGTTCGAGATCGTCTTTCCGCCGAAGGGCACGCTGATCACGCCGGAATGGCCGGCGGCGACCAATGCGCGCTCATTCGTGCTGTTACGTAGCCTCGGGCTGCTGGCCGGCGTGGTGGCAAAGGCGGTCGACGGACGGATGCCGGCGGATCAGGAGACCATCCGCTATACCGGCTTCTACGGCAACGATGCGGACGGCAAGCCATTCCTGTCGCGCGAGGTGCTCGGTGGCGGGTCCGGGGGGCGTTACTATGCCGACGGCAACGACGCGATCCATATCGTACCGGACTCCCGTAACCAACCAGCCGAATTCACCGAGACCCGGTTTCCAGTAATGGTGGAGAAACTGGCGCTGTCGACCGATTCCGGTGGCGCCGGCTTGCGGCGCGGCGGGCAGGGTTATGAGAAACACTATCGTGCGCTGGTGGATTGCCGCACCATCGTCACCGCAGATCGCGTCCGCCTGGGCTGCTACGGGCTGAAGGGTGGCAAGGCCGGCGAGCCGTTCTGCGTCACCGTGGACGCCGAAGGCGAAGCCCGCAAGCTCGGGGGCCTGGTCGATGGCGCCGAGGTGAAGAAGGGCCAGGTCGTGCAAGTGGTCACCACAGGCGGCGGCGGCTGGGGCGACCCGTTAACGCGGGAACTGTCGTTGGTGCTGCGCGACGTCATCGAAGGACGGGTCTCGATCGCCGCGGCGGGACGGGACTACGGTGTGGTTTTCACGGCGGCCAGCACGGCAGACGAACCGGCGATCGACGAAGCTGCGACTGCGGCAAAGCGTGCGGCGCTGGCCAAGGCGCGGCCAAGCGACCTGCCTATGATCGATCGCGGCGAGGGTTACGAAAAGATGCTGCGTGGAGAATTTCGGTCCCGGATGTAGCGGCGACAAAGCAGCCGCTGAATCCGTTCATGCGGCACGAGTCTTGCTCTGAAATGAGGCAGCCGCCCTATGGGGCGTGAACGTTCAAGGCGAGGGGGCTCGCCATGCTGGTAACAGGAGTTGCACGTATGAAGTCGCTGGTTCGTTTGACATTTGCCTTGGCCGTCGCCGCAACCTTGACTGGTTTTTGCACTGGACGCGCGTCGGCGCAGGACAAGGTTGCGGTCGGCGTGTTTCCGCTGAGTTCGTCCCTGCCGTATTTTGTGGCGCTGGAGAAGGGATTCTTCAAGGAGCAGAATATCGAGCCGGAAATGACCAAGTTGATGGGCGGTCCGGCCAATGTCGCGGCGATGATTACCGGTCAGATCGAGGTCTCCGCAGTGCTCGTCACGCTCGAGGGCCTCAACGCCAATATCAAGAAGCCCGGCGTCGCGATGTATATCGCCCTGAACAGCCAGACCCCTGAATTCAAGATGGAGCAATTCGTCGTTCGCAACGGCGTGAAGGCAGACAAGATCGCCGACCTCAAGGGCATGAAGTTGATGTCGGCGCCGGGACCGGCCAATCTCAACACTGCCAAGGGCATTCTCGCCAAGAACGGGCTGAAGGACGGCGACTATACCATCGATCAGCTCGACATGAGCCAGCATGTCAATGCAATGACCGCAGGCACGTTCGATGGCGGTTATACGCTGGAACCGAATGCGTCGATGATGATCAAGGCGGGTGTTGCGCGGACGCTGGAGGCCGGTGTGATCTCGAAATACATTCTCGGGAATCCCAAAGCCGACGCCTATGCAGCCGGCTGCGCCATCACCAGCGATTTCATCCAGAAGCGACCGGACGTGGCAAAGCGCTTTGCAATGGCCTGGAGCAAGGCCGTGGACTACATCAACAAGAACCCGGATGATGCGCGTAAATATCTCGCCAAGAACACGTTCACGCCTGACAACGTCGTCGATATGGTCTCGATGCTTGGTTACACGATGGCCAAGGACATGACGCCGACGCAGATCGCCGATCTGCAAAAGCTGTCGGACTTCGGTACCTCGATCGGTGTCGTGCCCGAGAAGCTCGACGTCACCAAGTATATCTACAAGTATTGAAGCTGGCGTGATCGTGACGTACCCCGCTGCAAGCATGGAACTGTCCGCCAACGCGCGGGCCGCGGCGACGCGGACCGCGCCGCATGTGACGATCCGCGGCCTCAGCAAGCGGTTCGCGGACGCCACGATCTACGACAATTTCGATTTCGACATTCCGCGCGGCAAGCTCATGTCGGTGTTCGGCCCCAATGGCTGCGGCAAGAGCACGTTGATCAACATGATCGCCGGGTTGTTTCCTGCCGACAAAGGCGAAATCCTGTTCGATGGCCAACCGCTCAACAAGATCAAGTTCGGTTACGTGTTCCAGAATTACCGCGAGGCTGTGTTTCCCTGGCTGAGCGCTTTCGACAATATCGCCTATCCCCTGAAGGTGATGGGCGTGCCGAAGAAGGAGCGCAATCTCAAGGTTGAGAAGATCGTTGCCAGTCTGAACGTCAAGATCGACCTCAACCTGTATCCCTATCAGATGTCTGGCGGACAGCAGCAGTTGGTCTCGATCATGCGCGCTCTGGTGGTCGACCCTGAAATTCTGTTCCTCGACGAACCGTTTTCGGCGCTGGATTACGAGATGACGTTGTTCATGCGTGAGCAGTTGCAGCGCGTATTCGTCGAGACCCATACCACGACCGTCCTGGTCTCCCACGACCTGGAGGAGGCAGTTTATTTGTCCGACCGCATCCTGCTGCTGTCACGGCATCCGGCGCGACCGGTCGAATTCGTACATTACGATGCGCCGCGCCCGCGCACCGACAAGACCATGACCGAGGCGGAGTTCATCAGCACCAAGGCGCATTGCCTCGAGATCTTCCAGCGCGAAGTGCGGAAGGGCTGACGAACCGATGAACTGGAAGCGCCTGGAAGTCCTGTTGCCACTCGTAGGCGTCGTTGTGCTACTGGCCGTCTGGTCGGTCGTGACGTCGCTGCGGATCGTCGATCCCGTTCTGCTGCCGTCGCCGGCTGCGACATTCAAGGCGCTGTGGACCGGCATGTTTCACGGCAAGCTTGGTGTCGATTTTATCAAAACGGTCGAGCGCACGATCTACTCGACGATCATTGCTGCGATCGTCGCCATCCCGTTCGGCATTCTGCTCGGGTCTTCTGAGCGGCTTTATCGTTCGGTTGAATTTCTGATCGACTTCTTTCGCTCCACGCCAGCATCAGCCATGTTTCCGCTGTTCCTGGTCCTGTTCGGCGTGGGCGATCGCACCAAGATCTTCGTCGCCGCATTCGGTGCAGCGCTGGTCATCCTGTTCAATGTCGCCTATGGCGTTATGAATGCGCGCAAGACCCGCATCCTCGCCGCGAAGGTGATGGGTGCCTCGCGCTTGCGGGTGTTGTGGGACGTTATGTTGCTGGAATCGATGCCGGCTACATTCGTGGGCTTGCGCAACGGCGTGTCACTGGCGCTGGTCATCGTCGTCGTTGCCGAGATGTTCATCGGCTCGGTCGACGGCCTCGGCCAGCGTGTGTTTGAGGCGCAGCAGATGTTCGAAATGCCGGACATGTACGCCGCCATCTTCGCAGCCGGCGCTCTGGGTTACGGGCTCAACCTGCTTTTCCTAACCATCGAACGCCGCTTCGTGCACTGGTCGGGAAAATAACCAGCTTAACCGTTGTCACCGCCCGTAGTCGCTGACCCGCGATGACGAATGAGAGACCGCATGACTGACGACTTCACGCGTAAATCCGCCGTCGAACTCGCGTCGCTGATTGCGGGCAGGTCGGTCAGTCCCGTCGAGGTGCTGGATGCGCATCTGGATGTCATCGCGCGCGTCAACCCGAAGCTCAATGCCATCGTCACTTTAGCCGATGCCAGTGCACGGGCCGCGGCAGAAAATGCCGAAGCAGCGGTGATGCGCGGCGATCGCCTTGGCGCGCTGCACGGACTGCCCGTGGTGATCAAGGATATCACGCCAACGGCCGGCATTCGCACCACATATGGTTCGCCGCGGTTTAAAGACCACGTCCCTACGGAGGACGCTGAAGTCGTGCGGCGACTGAAAGCCGCCGGCGCCATCATTCTAGGCAAGACCAACACGCCTGAATTCGCTGCTGGGGCCAACACCTTCAATGACGTATTTGGGGTCACGCGCAATCCATGGAATTTGGCGCTGAGCCCATCCGGCTCATCCGGTGGTTCGGCAGTCGCCGTTGCCACCGGGATGGCATCGCTGGCGCAGGGCACTGACTTTGGATGCTCGATCCGGATGCCGGCGTCCTTCAATGGTATCGTAGGTATTCGTCCGACACCGGGGCTAACCCCGAACTACCCGATGCCATTGGCCTGGGATCCTGGCCAGGTGCATGGCCCTTTGGCCCGCACGGCGGAAGACGCCGCGCTGATGCTGGATGCAATGATTGGCTTCAGCCGACGCTCGCCGATTTCAGTGGCGCCGCCATGGTCGAGCGCGTTCACGATCGTCGACAGCGTTCAGGACTTGAAAGGGCTCCGCATCGCTTATGTCTCGGATATTTCCGGGATCGGCGTGGATAATGAGATCGATGTGATCTGCCGCGCCGCCACAATGTCGCTGCGGGATGTCGGTGCGACGGTCGAGGAAATCCATTTTAATATATCGGATGGCAAGGCTCCGTATCAGGCGTGGCGAGGGCTTTGGATGGTTGGTCAGCAATATGAAAATCTCGATCAACTCGAGGAGTTTGGTATAAACCTGAAGCAAAATGTAAAGGCCGGTCTGAAGATTACGCCGCTGGATTTTGCCGCGTCCGAGCAGAAGCGCATGGAATTGTTCCTCGACTTTGCCAAGTTGTTCGAGAGTTTTGATCTCCTGATGACACCACAATCGCCGGTCAAGCAATTCCCGGTGAACATGAACTTTCCGACTGAGGTCAATGGCAGAACGCTCGACAACTATACCGACTGGATTGCAGGATCATTCCTCGTCACCCTCATGAGTCTGCCGGCTGGTTCGGTGCCTGCAGGACTCACGAGCGAAGGCCTGCCGATCGGCATTCAAGTCGTTGGCCCACGTTTCGAAGAACCACTCATTCTGTCGGCGATGAAATTCCTGCAGCTGGCCCATCCGATCGGCTGGCCACCGCACCGTTAGTTGTGCCGCCCGCTTTATCGCGACGCGGTGATGAAAATGCTCATGTTACCCCGCCGGCAGGAGAGGATCGGTGCGGTGAAGCTTGCATCGCACCGGTCCATTTCGATCTGTGTCCCAATCTACTGTGCGAAGTTCGCTGCGATACGCTGCTGGAGGTAATCGTGCGCGGAGATCGGGTCGTAGATCTTGTCTGGACCCTGAATCATCGCATCCTTGTTCGCCTGGCAAAAGAACGGGAGAGAATAGCGCGAGCCAAGATATTCGTCGACCCTTGGCATCCGTACGCGATGCAGAGTCGAGAGGAGCCGGTCGTCGCTCCAGCGGCGTAACATATCGCCAATGTTGCAGGTGATGACGCCCGAGGCCGGTTCAACGTCGGTCCATTCCAATTCGGCGGCTTCC